>Ga0315279_10008521_pt1 | contig 12395 bp, 6 predicted proteins | sample YL17G06_20_MG_FD_203694 | JGI IMG/M metagenome (GOLD analysis project Ga0315279, IMG submission 203694) | Sediment microbial communities from Yellowstone Lake, YNP, Wyoming, USA - YL17G06_20 | ecosystem: Environmental > Aquatic > Freshwater > Lake > Sediment | place: USA: Wyoming | collected... | reverse complement strand
ACCGGCGGCGGCTGCGGTTCCTGCGGCGACGGCTTCGGCTCCTCGGGCGCTGGCTTGGGCTGCTCGGGCGCTGGCTTGGGCTCCTCGGGCGCTGGCTTGGGCTCCTCGGGCGCTGGCTTGCTTTGCAGAGGCTGCCGCGGCAATCCGGTTCGCCTTGGCGCCGCCCGTGGCACCGTGCCCACCGAATCCGTATCAGCCGCCGCGATCCTCTCCTCTGCCGAGCGTTGCAGCCGGTCGTACAGCAGCAGACCGGAGGCCGTGGCGACCGTGGCGAGCAACGCGACGAAGAGCATGCGCAGGGCCAGGCGGCCGAGGAACGGCCCTCCATCCGCACTCTCCTGCGCTGTGCGGGGCCGATCGCGCCGCTGCGGGACCCGAAAATGAGCGGTCAAGGCGACTCCAAGCAGGGGTTCGGGATAGTCTGCACGGATGAAATTGCCTCCAGTGCTTGGATTCTCAGTGTAGAAGGAGCGGCTGGAATCCTATTGATTCTATTATTGCCTGAGAAGGCGGGTGTGTCGCAGGGCTGGGCACCGGTGCGGCCACTACCCCATCCCGAGCGGGGGTCGCCCAATGTTAGCCAAGAGCGTATGTTGAGCGATGGCAGGCTCCAGTCTCCCCCAGGGAACTTCCCGGCGACAAGAGGCGTCTACTACCAGAGAGTGGTCTGACTCTCGGAGGGTGTTTTCCGAGCCAACGGGGCCCGTTAGGTCGCCAATGGACCAAAGGAGATAGTGATGAGGTGGACCCAACTGCTGCAATGGCTTTGCCCGCTGGGCATCCTTTCGATAACCCTTGCCGTGGCGGGGGCCGCCGAGCCCCAGGACAACAACATGCAGCGAGAACAGCTCCGCAAGACGTTTCAGGCGGGCAACTACAAGGACGCCTACGAGGGCTTGCGCAAGCTGGCCCTTGATCCCAAGGACGACCCCCGCAAGGTGGGCGAGGACCTCCGCATGGGCGTGCAGGCGCTTCAGCACCTCAATCGCACTGCCGAGATTGACGAGTTCATCGAGGCGGTGATCGCGGTCCACAAGGGGAACTGGCGCCTGCTCTGGGCGGCGGCCGACACCTACGAGCAACTCCCTCATCAGGGCTTCATCATTGCGGGCAAATTCGAGCGCGGCGGGCATCGCGGCGGCGGGCAGGCCGTCAACGCCACCGAGCGCGACCGCGTCCGGGCCCTGCAGCTTATGAGCCAGGCCATCCCGCTGGCCCGGCAGGACGCCGACCGGCGCGAGGTGGCCAACTTCTTCCTGGACCTGTCGCGGATGTTCCTGGCCGGGCGCGGCTACCAGGAGGCGTGGCGCCTGCAATACCTTACCGATTTGAGCGTCCTGCCCGACTACGAGCCCGGTTGGGGCCGCTACATGCCGTCGCGCGGGGCCGCCGTGGATGAGAAGGGCAATCCCGTTTTCCATTCCGTGCCCAAGAGTTGGGAGGATGCCAAGAGCGACGGCGAGCGCTGGCGGTGGTGCCTGGTCCAGGCCATGGAGTCCGATGCAAGCCGCATCTCCGAAGTCCGCATGGAGTTTGCCAACTTTCTCCAGGCCCAGTTCGGCGTCCAGACCATGGCCGAGTTCGGCTGGTTCTTCGGGCGCGCGGCCGTGGACGACACGCAGAAAACCGAGAGCGGCACCTACGCCCTCCACACGCTCAAGGAGACCGAGACCATCGCCCGGCTCGCCACGGGGATCAAGCGCTTCGACCTGCCCGACGAGTTCAACTTCATCAAGATCTACCAGCAGGTCGCCGAGGAGGACAAGGGCGCGCTGCGCGAGTCGGCGCTCGTGCAACTCGCGTCGCTCTTCGAGAACCGCCGGCAATACCCCCGGGCCGCCGAGTATTGGCGCAAGGCGGTCGAGGTCGCCACGGTTCCGCAGCAGCGGGACAACTACAAGCAGCGGCTCGACCAAATCGTCGCCAACTGGGGCCGCTTTGAGCCCATCATGACACAGCCCGCTGGCCAGGGAGCAACCATCGAATACCGCTTCCGCAACGGCACAGCCGTGGAGCTGACGGCCCACGAAATCCTCGTCCAAAAGCTCCTGGACGACGTCAAGGCCTACATCAAGTCCCGGCCCGCGCAGCTCGATTGGCAGAAGCTCAACATCGCCGACCTCGGCTTCGCCCTGGTGCAGCAGAATCAGCAGCAGTACTTAGGCCGCCAGGTCGCGTCGTGGAAGCTCGACCTCCAGCCGCGGGAGAAGCACTTCGACAAACGGATCACGATCACCACGCCGCTCCAGCAGCCGGGGGCCTACCTGCTCAAGGCCAAGATGGCCGACGGCAACACGAGCCTGATCATCGTCTGGCTGGCCGACACGGCGATCGTCAAGAAGCCGCTCGACGGCAAGACCTATTACTTCGTCGCCGACGCGGTGACCGGCAAGCCGGTCGCCAAGGCCAACGTCGAGTTCTTCGGCTGGCGCCAGGAGCAGCGCGGGGCCCGTAACTTCGAGGTCCTCACCAAGCAGTTCGCCGAGTCCACCGACACCGACGGCCAGGTGATCCCCGATCCCGGCGCCCAGCCGCAGGACTATCAATGGCTGGTGATCGCCCGCACGCGCGAGGGCCGATTCGCCTATCTCGGCTTCACCAACGTCTGGTACGGCCGGATCTACGACGCCCAATACAACCAGACCAAGGTCTTCACGATCACCGACCGGCCGGTCTATCGGCCGGGGCAGGCGGTCCAGTACAAGTTCTGGGTCCGCCATGCCCAATACGACCAGGAGGACACATCCGATTTCGCCGGGCGGCAGTTTACCCTCGAGTTTCACAATCCCAAGGGCGAGCGGATACTTCAGAAGAACGTCACTGCCGACGCCTACGGCGGCATCGAGGGCAAGTTCGATCTGCCGGCCGACGCCATGCTCGGCGTCTACCGCATGAGTCTCCCCAAATACGGCGGCGGGGCGTTCCGCGTCGAGGAATACAAGAAGCCGGAATATGAAGTCACGGTCGATGCCCCCGCCGAGCCCGTCATGCTCGGCGAGAAGGTCCAGGCCACCATTAAGGCCAAGTACTACTTCGGCTCGCCGGTCACGCAGGCGAAGGTCAAGTACAAGATCATGCGCACCAGCCACACCGAGCGTTGGTATCCGGTGGCCCCGTGGGACTGGTTCTACGGATCGGGCTACTGGTGGTTCGCCTACGACTACGACTGGTATCCCGGCTGGAAAGAGTGGGGATGCCGGCGGCCGCTGCTGTTCTGGATGCCCCGCTCCTACCAGCCGCCCGAAGTGGTCGCCGACCGCGAAGTCGAGATCGGCCCGGACGGCGAGGTCAAGGTCGAGATCGACACCGCCGTGGCCAAGGCCATTCATCCCGACCAGGACCACAGCTACTCGATCACCGCCGAGGTCGTGGACCAGTCCCGTCGCACGATCGTGGGCACCGGCACGGTCCTCGTGGCCCGAAAGCCCTTTAGCGTGACCGCCTGGGTCGATCGCGGCTACTACCGCGTGGGCGACGTGGTCCACACCCACTTTGCGGCCCGCACGCTCGACGGCAAGCCCGTGCGCGGCACGGGCAAGCTCGCGGTCCTGCGCATTTCGTACAAGGACGGAAAGCCGGTGGAAACGCCGGTCCGCGAGACCGATCTGCCGACCAACGAGGAGGGCTTTGCCCAGTTGCAGCTCAAAGCGTCGCGCGCCGGGCAGTATCGCCTCTCCTACAAGCTCACCGACGCCAAGCAGCACACGATCGAGGGCGGCTACCTCTTCACGATCATCGGCGCCGGCTTCGACAGCTCGCAGTTCCGCTTCAGCAGCCTGGAGCTGGTGCCCGACAAGCGGGAATACCAGCCGGGAGAGACCGTCAAGCTGATGATCAACACGGACCGGACCGACGGCACGGTGCTCCTGTTCGTGCGCCCGTCCAACGGCGTCTACTTGCCGCCCACGGTCGTGCGCCTGGACGGCAAGAGCGCGGTCCGCGAGATCGCCGTGGTCAAGAAGGACATGCCCAACTTTTTCGTGGAAGCCATGACCGTGGCCGACGGACGGGTCTACACCGAGTGCAAAGAGATCGTCGTGCCGCCGGAAAAGCGGGTTCTCTCGGTGGACGTGGTGCCGTCGTCCAGCACCTATCGCCCGGGCGAGAAGGCCCAGGTGAAACTGAAGCTCACGGACTTTAGCGGCAAGCCGTTCGTTGGCTCGACCGTGGTGGCCATTTACGACAAGTCGGTGGAGTACATCTCCGGCGGCAGCAACGTGCCGGAGATCAGGGCCTTCTTCTGGAAATGGCGTCGCAGCCATCATCCGGGGAGCGAGACGACGCTGGGCCGCTCGTCGTGGAACCTCGTGCCGCCGAACACCCTCGGAATGAACGACATCGGCATCTTCGGGGCGACGGCGGCGGATGAATTGGGCGCGGTGGCGCCAACGTCGGCCGTCGGAGGGCGCGGGGGTGGCGGCCCCGGTATGGTCCGGCGCGGCGCCATGGCCTTCGGCGCCAGGGGGGAAAGCGCAAACGGCATGGCCGTCCCAATGGCAGCCGCTGCGCCCGAGGGCCCCATGGTGGAAAAGGCCGCGGCCGGGCCCATGGCCATGGATGCCGCAAAACGCGCCGATCGGGCGGGCGGCGAAGCCGCCCCCATGGTCCAGCCCACCGTCCGCAAGCAGTTCGCCGATACCGCCCTTTGGGTCGGCGCGCTCACCACGGATAAAGACGGCGCCGCCGAGGTCTCACTCAGTATGCCCGAGAACCTCACCACCTGGCGAATCAAGGTCTGGGCCATGGGCCACGGCACCAAGGTCGGCGAAGGCCAGACCGACGTGGTCACGCGCAAGGACCTGATTATCCGCCTCCAGGCCCCGCGATTCTTCGTGCAGAAGGACGAGGTCGTCCTGTCGGCCAACGTCCACAACTACCTCAAGACCGAGAAGAGCGTGCAGGTGGTCCTGGAGATGGACGGCAAGGTGCTCCAGCCCATGGACCCACTGACCCGCACGGCCAAGATCGCCCCCAACAAGGAGGCCCGCATCGACTGGCGCGTCAAGGTTCTCGACGAGGGCGAGGCGGTCGTGCGCATGAAGGCGCTCACGGACCAGGAATCGGACGCGATGGAGCAGCGCTTCCCGTGCTACGTCCACGGGATGCTCAAGATGGAGGCCCGCTCGGGCGTGATCCGGCCCGACGGCACTAGCGGCAAAATGACCTTCAAGGTGCCGGCCGAACGGCGGCCGGCGCAGACACGGCTTGAAGTCCGTTACTCGCCGACGCTGGCCGGGGCCATGGTCGATGCCCTGCCGTACCTCGTCGATTACCCCTACGGCTGCACCGAGCAGACGCTCAACCGCTTCCTCCCCACGGTCATTACGCAAAAGGTCCTCCTGGACATGCGGCTCGACCTTCAGGACATCCAGAAGAAGCGGACCAATCTGAACGCCCAGGAGATCGGCGCGGACACCGAGCGCGCCAGGCAGTGGAAGCGGTGGGACCGCAACCCGGTCTTCGACCAGGACGAGGTCCGCCGCATGGTCAAGGAGGGCGTCCAGCGGCTCACCGAGATGCAACTCTCCGACGGCGGCTGGGGCTGGTTCTCCGGCTTCGGCGAGTATCCCTCGCCGCACACCACGGCCGTCGTGGTCCACGGCCTCCAGATCGCCAAGCAGAACGACGTGGCCCTCGTGCCGGGCGTGCTGGAGCGCGGCGCGGAGTGGCTCAAGCGCTACCAGGACGGCGAAGTGCAGAAACTCAAGAACGCCCTGAAGGACCCCAAGGAGAAGCCGTGGAAGGAGTCGGCCGACAACACCGACGCCTTCGTCTACATGGTCCTGGTCGATGCCGGCGTGAACAGCGCCGACATGCACGAGTTCCTCTACCGCGACCGCACTCACCTGGCCGTCTACAGCCTGGCGATGTACGGCCTTGCGGTCGAGAAGCTCGGCGACAAGGAAAAGCTCGACATGATCCTCCGCAACATCGGCCAGTACCTCCAGCAGGACGAAGAGAACCAGACCGCCTGGCTCAACCTGCCGGAAGGCAACTACTGGTGGTGCTGGTACGGCAGCGAGTACGAGGCCCACGCCTATTACCTCAAGCTCCTCTCGCGCACCGATCCCAAGGGCGAGGTGGCCCGGCGACTGGTCAAGTACCTCTTGAACAACCGCAAGCACGCCACCTACTGGAACTCGACCCGCGACACGGCGGTCTGCGTCGAGGCCATGGCCGATTTCCTCCGCGCCAGCGGCGAGGAGCGGCCCGAGATGACCGTCGAGGTCTGGCTCGACGGCCAGCTCCAGAAGGCCGTCGAAGTCACTCCCGCCACGCTCTTCACCTTCGACAACAAGTTCGTGCTCGAAGGCGCCGCGGTCAAGGACGGCGACCACGTGGTCGAGCTCAAGAAGCGCGGCCGCGGGCCCCTCTACTTCAATGGCTACCTGACCAACTTCACCCTCGAAGACCCGATCACCAAGGCCGGGCTGGAGATCAAGGTCGAGCGAAAGTACTATCGCCTGAAGAAGGCCGATAAGTCGATCAAGGCCGTCGGCTCGCGCGGGCAGGTGGTCGACCAGAAGGTCGAGAAGTACGAGCGCGAGCCCTTGGCCGATCTGGCCATGCTCAAGAGCGGCGAGCTCGTGGAGATCGAGCTGGAGATTGCCAGCAAGAACGACTACGAGTACATCGTCTTCGAGGACATGAAGCCCGCCGGCTTCGAGGCCGTGGACCTCCGCAGCGGCTACGTGCCCAACGCCCTGGGGGCCTATATGGAGTTCCGCGACAACCGGGTGGTCTTCTTCGTGCGCGGACTGGCCCGCGGCAACCACAGCGTCTCGTACCGGATGCGTGCCGAGATCCCGGGCAAGTTCAGTGCCCTGCCCACCAAGGCTTGGGCGATGTACGCCCCGGAGCTGAAGGCCAACTCGGACGAGATCAAGCTCCAGGTGCAGGATTAACCGCGCCCATAAAGCCGCGACCGGCGGTCGCGCCCCCGTGTCGCGGCCGGGTGGCTGCGGCAAGGCGCAGCGTGCCGCAGTGGCAGCGGTGACTGTACGCGTGGCATGGCCAAGCTTGCTTGGCCATGCAAGCGTCTCCCCAGGGACAGCAAGCATGCCCGCGGCGCGCGTTTGGAAACTCAGGGGCATCGTTCAGACGCGATTGCCCATCGGGTGGCTTCTTGGTAGCATACAAGGGTGGACAAACACCACGAGATTCTCAGTCAGGTTCGCGCCGCGGCGCAGAGGAAAGTGCTGTTCCTCCCCCACGCATTGCGGCAGATGCTGCGGCCGGACCGGATGATAAGCACCCTGGAAGTCCGCCAGGTAATCGCACAAGGTGAGGTGATCGAGGACTATCCGGAAGACCCGAGAGGGCACAGTTGTCTGATGCTGGGCTTTGGCGACGCGGGGCGCGCCCTGCACGTCTGCTGTGCGCCGAAGGACGAGTACTTGGCAATCATCACTGCGTATGTCCCCGATGAGAATGAATGGTCAGAAGACTTTCGAGTGAGGGTAAGCCGATGAAGTGCATCCACTGTCACGGCCAAATGCGGCGGGCCACAACGCCTTTGCACGTTGACCGCAAGGGTTGTCACCTCACGCTGGATGCCGTCCCAGCGTGGGTGTGCGAGCAGTGCGGCGAGCCGTATTTCGAGGAGAAGGAAGTTGACGCCATCCAAGACCTCGTGAGGTCCGTCGAGACCAAGGCGGAAGCCCTGGCACCGACTTGATGGGAATTGTGGGACAGGGCCTTGCAGCCCACGCCGTGGAAAGCGCCGCTGGGGCTGCGCCCCAGCTACCGATTGCGGCCCAGCCTAACGACTTTGAGTCACTTGGCAGGCACATCGCTTGCGATCCGCTCCGGCAGTGAGGCGACGAACGCCCGGATCTCGTCGCGCACGCGCCGGTAATGCGACAGCCGTTCCTCCGCGGTCTTCGCATTGGCCGCCAAGCGCGGCGGATCGTCGAAGCCCACGTGGATCACTCGCGTGCCGCCCGGAAAGACGGGACAGTGCCCGTGGGCGTGCCCGCACACGGTAACAACGCAGTCCAGCTCGATCCCGCGCAGCTCGTCGACGTGCTTCGGCCGCTGCTTGGAGATATCGACTCCCGCCTCGGCCATGACCGCCTCTGCCGACGGATCGAGCCCGCGCGGCTCGATCCCTGCGGAATAGGGCTCGATGGACTGGCTCTTCAAGGCGCGGGCCCAGCCTTCGGCCATCTGGCTCCGGCAGGAATTGCCGGTGCAGAGGAAGAGGACCTTGAGTCTCGTCGGCGTCATGTCCTTACACGTCCAGCGTATAGCCCTGGCGATAGACCGGCTTGATGAGGGTCTCCAGGCCCTCGACGTTCTTGGCCTTGAGGTTCTCGGCGTCCCACTCGACGCGCTGGCCGCACCAGACGGCGAGATTGCCCAAGAGCACGGTCTCGGCCAGCGGCCCGGCGTAGTCGGGGAAGTTCGACATGGCCGGCTCGCCGCCGCGGATCGCGCGGACCCACTCCTCGAAATGGCCCGGCGAAATCGGGAACTCGACCTTCGGGCGCTCCACGGCGTTCTTGCCGATGAATTGTCCGGTGCCCAAGAGCTTCCCCTTATCGCCGATGACCAGTTGCCCCTCCGCGCGGAGCTGCACGCCTTCGAGCAGCTCGGCGGGCGGGCGCTTGCCGCCGTCGTACCAGACCATCTTGACCGCGGGCCGCTTGTCGGTGGCGGCAAACTGATAGGTCACGATCGACCAGGCCGGGAAGCTGTCCTTGTTGTGGCCCGAGGTCTTGGCCTCGACCCAGACCGGGTTGCGGAGGTCCAGGCCCATGAAGGCCATGTTGACCTCGTGGCAGCCCATGTCGCCCAGGGCCCCGGAGCCGAAATCGAACCAGCCCCGCCAGACAAACGAATGGTAGACGTTCCCGCTGGTGAGGCGCTTGACGATCTCGCCGTTGATGCGGACCGGCGTATCGACGTGCTTGCCCTTATACGGCCGCATCGGCGCCGGGCCGATCCAGAGGTCCCATTTCAGGTTGGCCGGAACCGGGTCTTCGCCAGCAGGGCGGTCCTGGCCTTGCGGCCAGATCGGGCGATTGGTCCAGATGTGGACCTCGCTGACCGCTCCCAAGACGCCGGCCCGGAGCCACGCGGCAGCCTGGCGCAGACCGCGGCCGGCCGTGCCTTGGTTGCCCATCTGCGTGGCGACCTTCTTTTCCCGGGCGACCTTGCCCATCATCCGGGCCTCGTAGACGGTGCGGGTGAGCGGCTTCTGGCAGAAGCAGTGCTTGCCCAGTCGCATGGCCATGAGGGCGGCGGGGGCATGGACGTGGTCGGGCGTACTGACGGTCACGGCGTCGATGCTCTTGCCCATTTCTTCGAGCATCTTGCGGAAGTCGGTATATCGCTTGGCCTTGGGGAACCGCTCGTCTCCGGCGTTGTTGAGGGTCCGCTCGTCGGCGTCGCAGATGGCCACCACGTTGCCGCTGCGGCCCGCGTCGGCGCTGTCGCTGCCGCCCTTCCCGGCCACGCCGATGCAGGCGAAGGAGATCTGCTGGCCGGGCGACTTGGGCTTTTCGCCCGCCGCGGCGCGTTTCTTCTTGCCGCCCTTCTTGCGCGGAGCGGGCTCCCCGGCGCCGGCGCCGGCGGCGATGAAGTAGCCGATTCCCATCGTGGCAGAGGTCTTCAGAAACTGACGGCGGTCTTGTTGGTGCGGCATGGCGGGAACTCCTTGGGCTCTTAGGCGGGTGAAAACGGGCAGGAATGCGGCTATTCTTATACCATGCCGCGCGGGGGGGAGCAAGGGGCGGGGAAAGTAGACAGTAGCCAGTAGACGGTAGCCAGTAGACAGCAGTCGGCAGACGTACTGTCTACTGGCTACTGTCTACCGACTACTATCGTTTGGCGTCGGCGGGCGGGGATTTCTTTTCCGGCGCGGCCTCGGCGGGCGGGGATTTCTTGTCGGGCGACTGGAGCGTGGGCGGCGGACCGTTGAGGCGAAACAGCGGCATGAAGCGGTAGTAGACTTCCAGGGTCAGGACCGAGAGGCTCGTCATGTAGAGCCGGCCCCCCGGGCTCCCCCAACGGTCCAGCGTGGGCTGGTCCGGGTCCCAACTGCCCGTGCCGCAGCCCTCGGGGACCTGCGTGTTGACCAGGGTCCGCCGCATGATGCGGTTCCACTTGTCCCAGTCCTGGTCCAAGTAGTTGTGCAAGACAAGCGTGGCGTAATACCAGTAGTAGATGTCGCGCTGGAGGTTGCCGTCGGGAAGGTTGGTCATGAGATACTCTTTGCCTTCCAGCAGGGCGGCGTCGTCCGGGGCCGAGCCCATGTACTGGAGGCAGAGCTGCCCCACCGCGGTCATCGACGGCGACTCTCGCTGGTAAGGCATGTAGCAGAACAGCCCCTGACGGCGGCCCGCAGCCACGGAGCTGAGCCACTTGCGCGGGTTTTCGAGGCTGATCGAGTTGACCCCGAGCCCGGCCATCTGGGCGCTCTTCAGCGCCATGACTTGCCAGCCGAGGACGGAGGTGTCGCCCGGGTCCTTGGGCAAATAGCGCCAGCCGCCGGTGACTTCGTTTTGGGCCAGCTCGATGAATCGCACGGCCCTGCTGGCCGGGCCGCCGATCTTGGGGTCGCGGGTCATGCCGTAGGCTTCGCAGAGGACGATGGTGGCCAGGGCATGGGTGTACATGGGCTTGGGCTCGCCGCGCTCGCTGCCGCGGCCCATCTGCGCCAGGTTCCCGTCGGGCGCCTGCTGCTTGATGAGCCAGGCCAGGCCCTTGGTGATTTCCTTCTTGAACGGGCTATTGCGGGTCTGGTGGGTCTGGCCGGCGCCGAGGAAGGGGAGCAGGGCCAGCGAGGTTGCGGCCGCGTCGGACTGATAGGTCCCTTGCCCGCTGCAACCTTGGCCGCGCGGACAGAAGCGGTTGTGCTGGAGGCTCCAGGCGCCGTTGGGTCCCTGGTGCTTGGCAAGCCAGACGAGTCCGCCCAACACGGCGCGGTCGGTGGCCGTGGTTCTGCCGCTGGTGCCGCCTCCGGCGAGACCCCCTTTCGGCCGGAGCGAGAAGCCGAGGCCGTCCCCGCCGCTGCCGGGAAGCGTGCCCGTGCCCTCGCCGACCCCCACGCCGCCCTTGCCTCCGATCCCCGGCACGCCGGGAACGGTGAATCCGCCGAGTCCGCCGAGCTCGGGGCCGACCAGTCCGGTGGACATGCCGCCTCCGGCCGGCTCATATCCCGGCGATTCGTCGATGTAGACCGGCTTGCCCGCCGGCGCCTGCACCTCGCGCAGGGCTTCGGTGCTGATGTCGCCCCGGTTCAGTTGCGGGTTTCCCAGCTCGAAGTTGGCGAAGTCGGGCGCTTGCTTGTCTTGCTGGTCGCCGGCGTCGAATGCGGGGGATTCGCCGGTCTGCGAGAGGTTCTGGCCGACGGGCAGGACGTGCGGCAAGAACGCCACGACGAAGGCCAGGATCACAAACCCGATGGCGTGAACGACCGCGCTGGTGGCGTACCAATAGCCCTCCTCGCGGAACCATCGCTTGACGCGCTCCAGCGGAGAGATCGCCTCGGGCACCGCCGCGTCCGCGCAAGAGGCCGAGGCACCAGCGGCCGCCATCGTCGGCCCGCGGGCGGCGATCACGGCGCCGGAAAAGGTGACAGGCACCTTTTGTGCGAAGCACCCTTCGGGCCCTTCGGGCAAAAGGTGCCTGTCACCTTTTCCGGCCGGGTCGATCACGCTAGCCATAGGCGAGGCACTCCTGGAGAAGTCAAGGACGCTATGGCCCGAGAAACCCTATCCAATCCCAGACGGGCGGAACCGCGGCGGACGCGCCCAGCGAGGAGCCCACCCCATTCACTGTATTATACGGTAGCCTTTACCGGCGTGCCAAACTCACGTACCCCCAGAAGTGAGGGGACATCGCGCTTGTTGAGCCGCGGAAAAGACGCCCATCTCGGACCTCTGCGACGAGCACGGCATCCAGCCCGGCCAGGTCTACCAGTGGCAGAAGGTCCTGTTCGAGAACGGGGCGGACGCGTCTAGCGAGTGTCCTCCCTGGGACTGAACTTGAGTGAGTACAGATCTGCGTCGTGAAGCCGGACCCGCAGGCGGACCGGTCTGCCGGCCAGGGTGGCGAGGTCTGCCGGGGCCTTCCATTTCACTTCGTGGGCGATCTCGTCCCCAAAGAGGATCTCGCTCGCCCGCATTTCGAAGCCGGAAAGCGGCTTGCCGGAGGCGTCTTGGAGCTCGAAGCGGATCTCGCCGGCAGCCGAGGTGCTGTAGTTGACCACGAGGTGCCCGCCGGAGAACGTGAAGGGCCGCGTCAAGACTTCGCCGCCCGACAGGCCGGCACTGACCGAGACGAACCCATCGGTGCGGATTGTCCCCCGGCGCAGCCGGCAGGTGTCGAAGGAGTAGTGCTCGGTCCAGTACACGGAGATCTCCTCGGGCGACGTGGGCACCAGGCCC
>Ga0315279_10008520_pt1 | contig 12397 bp, 6 predicted proteins | sample YL17G06_20_MG_FD_203694 | JGI IMG/M metagenome (GOLD analysis project Ga0315279, IMG submission 203694) | Sediment microbial communities from Yellowstone Lake, YNP, Wyoming, USA - YL17G06_20 | ecosystem: Environmental > Aquatic > Freshwater > Lake > Sediment | place: USA: Wyoming | collected... | reverse complement strand
TTGTCGAGTCGGGAATGAGATATGGACGGTCAACGCTTACAATGCCAATCCCGCTTCCACCAATCACCGGGTCCTTCAAATTCCGTCCTGCCAGTATGTCCATCGTTTTGCCGTTGATCTGGCGCTGGACCGCTATTCATTGATGAACTATGCTGCTGTTACAAGCAATTGCCCGGGTGATGGGTTGCATGGTGTTAACTATTGTTGGGATGCCTTCACAGGCGGCCTGGGCAGTTTTGGAGGATGCAATACGAAAATATCATGCAGCGGGGCCCTTGCATTTGGGTTCTGCTCGACACCCCATACCCTCTGTTGCGGGGGAAGCTGGAACGGGTCGAGATACTAGGAGCTTCCGGGCAGCAGCGATCAATACTGGCAAACGCATACCGAGGCCATTCTGGCTTCCACGTGGGCCGGATTTCCTATGGGCAGCGAAGCCGGAGTCGATTTGTATCAATGGTCCGCCAACTCCGACAAATGGTACAGCCTGGAACTCTGTTGGGTCTACAACTGCTGGGCTGCCGGGGGGAACCAACTCATCATAAACTGGATCAACCAGCAAGCGATAATGACTTCGAGAAACCCGAAGCCGACCCCGCTCCCCCCGACCTGCGACCCCAACGGCGTGCCCAGCGTGAACGCCAGCGATGGCGATTTCTGGGTAATGCCGCCCTCCGCTCAGTATGATTACGCCTGGGAGGACACCTCCGGCGTATGGCACCAGATGAGCAAGCCGGCCGGCTGGACGCTTGGCGACACGGCATTGGGCGCACCCGTGTCAAGCGATTTGTACGCGGCGCAGCCTTCTTTCCGGGGCAAAATGCCGGCTGCGCGGACGGATGCCGCCGGACGGCTGCATATCGACCTGCCGCGGGGCGGCTCATGGGTGCTATCGGTAATCGACCTGCACGGAAGAATCCTTTTTTCCGGGGCGGCGCAAGGGAATATGGTGCTCGATCGGGGAATGCTCGGAAAGGGGATCTATCTGGTCCGGGCATCAGGGCACGGCGTTGTTCATGAAGAGATGTTGACTCTTGCGAGATGATCGTCATCGCGCGGGCCGGGAAACCCCGCGCAAAATGCGGACCGGCCCGAAAAAAGCGCTGCCGAAGAGTTGGCAAGGAGATGCAATCCCGCCGTTTCTGAGAATACCGGCGGAACGTACGATACATTGCAGAAGGGAAAATCCATATGCGTTTTGTTCATTGGAGGGGGCGGGCAAGTCAATTCCTCCGGCCTTCACGGCTGGCGATCATGGCAGGAATCGTCGCGGCTGCAATGCTGCTGCAACCCAAAGCCTATTGCGACGACGGCTTCGCGGTGTCCGCGGCATATCGCACGAGTGTTCCGGAATTCGATGACGATGCCATGAAGGGAAGGATCTGCCGGTTTACTATCAATAATTCACGTTTGGTCCGATGTGATACGATCTTTTACGGCATAGGCCAGTTTCCGGCCATAAGTTGGGACGGCACGCGCGTGGCCTTTTTCCGCTATGGGATTTACCGCAGCGCCAAAGGAAATACCCTGGAGGGGCTGCAGAGCCCCGTCACCACCCGCATAGCGGTGGGGCAATCGGGGACCGATACCCTGTATGGCACCTGGAATGATGCGTGGGTGTCGGTCATCGAGGCCAATGGCAGTATTCGCAATCTCGTGAAGCTGCCGGTCCGGCCGGGCGGGGAAAACGGGCTCGATTGGCCGGTGGGCGATTGGGTGTACTATGCATGTCCGGATCCGGGCGCGGGTCGCGAAGGCTCCACGGTCCGTCGTGTCAACACCATCAGCGGCCAGGATGAACAGGTGGCCAGTTTCGGCGGCGACTGGATGCGCCGGTTTACCATGACCCTCGACGGCGCCAAACTCGCATCAGAGATCATGGGCGTCACCAACTCGGTTTTCAATCTGCCGTCGCTTTCGCGTGCAGTGACTTGCCCCGCATGTAATATTTCCATTTCTCCATCCGGCGCCATGATCGGCCATTACTTGGGAGGCAGACACCTGGAAGTCTGGTTTGCCAACGATCCCTCGGTGCGTCGTCCGTCGCTCTGGGACGCGGCAAATTGGAATCCCGATATGTGCTTTACCGGAGCGGATGTGGATACGGTGATAGGCTGCGAGGTGATACGGTGGGCGGTGAATTCAGACAAATGGTTTACGCAGAGCATGGGCTGGCACGGACATGCGGGAAACCTTTCCAGCGGCGGCAATTCGGTGCTCATAAACTTTATCGATCATGAGGCGCTTTGCGCTTCGGAAAATCCCAGAAGCTATAGCAGCGGCATTCGCTACGGCAACTGCGCCGGAGATTTCTTTATTACGGATATCGCCGTCGGCAAAATGGAAGACACGGCCGGCGTCTGGCGCGCCATGCCCAACCTGCCGGTGAGATCGTCCGTCGATACGGTGAAGATCACCGCCGATTCGGCCGCCGGAAACCCCGCTTCGCAAGTGGTGTCTTTGACTTTCGGGCAGGGCGCCGTCGCGGCCGCTCTTTCGGCGACGGACGACGCGGGCTGGCTGACGGCGACCGTTGAAGGCAGCGGAACGGGGCAGGGCGTTCGCCTGTCGGCGAACATCGCCGGGCTCTCCATGGGAAATTACCCCGGCAGCGTCATTGTTTCGGGCGGAACGCTGCGCGCCCAGTTTTTTGTATCTCTTCGCGTCAATGGCACTTCCCGGCCGGCCGCGGTGAAATTGGCGCGCGACACTATGGGCGTTCAGACGAATGGAACGGTTCAATGCGCTGCCGTTTTACGCGATCAGTTTAATCAAAGCATCGCGGGAACGGTGGCCTGGAGCGTCGACAACGGCGGAACGATATCCAACGCCGGCCTTTTTGCCAGTAACGGCGCGGTCGGGATCTTCCGGGTGATCGCCGCTTCGGGCGGACTTTCCGACACCGGGTGGGTCAATGCTACTTCTCTCAAGCCGCTTCCGTCGACCGGCAACCTTAAGGAACTGCTCTGCCTGGAAACCGGCGCCGGTTCTCCGTATCTGCCGCAAGCCGACGCATCGGGCATCGAAAGCAATTATACCGGCGCAAGCAGGAAATTCCCCGTTGACGGACAGCAAGTAACGGTCAACGGCAATGTTTACACCTGGAAGCTTCGCACCGATGCCGACGGGATCTGGGCGGATGACAACAGCAAGGAGGGCGTAGTCGCCTATTGGTATACCACCATCGTAACTACCCGCTTGCGGCCCGCGCAGATAATCTGCACGCACGACGACGAATTCACCGCCTGGCAAAACGGAAATCTTCTCACGTATCGGCCGTGGGCCACCGCCACGTTCGAGGATTGGGGCCCGCAATTCACACTTGGCGGCGGCGGCAATGGAATGTTCATGAAGCTTTACGAGGATTACGGCGGCAATTGGATGTCGGTGCGTTTTATCGACCCGAAAAGCAAAGAGGCGCCTGTCAATGTCCAGTATTTTCCACCGGGCGAAGGGCCGACAATCGCCGGCTCGCATGCGGCGCCTCGTGCGACGGCATACGCGCGGGTGAGAATCACCGAAAGGAGTATCGCGATACGGATAGGGGAAGCCGCCGCATGGAGCGTGTCGATCGCGCGGGCGAATGGGGCCATTGTCGCTTCACGCGCGGGGATAAATAGAACGGAAATTGCGCTGCCCGCCGATCGCTTCGGCAAAGGAGTTTATGTGCTGAAGATCAGCGCTGCCGGAACATGCAGAACCCAGAGGTTTGTCATCCGATAGCGGCACGGGCGCCGTCGGAGTCGCCTGTGGCGGCCCCGCTGCACTGAGCGGGGCTGCGGCAAGACAAGCATGACGTGCCGGTGAGATGGCGAAAAGGAAAGGTATTAGCATCCTTTTTATCTAAGAAGAAAGGGGCGATTCCATGAAAAAGCATCCCGGCGGTTCTTTAATGTTAAGCGTTTTAGCCGCCTTCTCCCTGTTTTCCGTCCAAGCCCAGACGACCTACTACGTGTCAACCACCGGCAATGATGGGAACAATGGAACGACGCTCAATACCCCCTTTGCCACCATCGGCAAAGCAGCCGCTGTGATGAAGGCGGGTGATCGGTGTCAGATCCGTCAAGGCATTTACCGGGAAACCGTCAAGCCCGCCGCTACCGGTGCCGCGGCCGCACCGATGACCTTCGAAGCGTATGGCAGCGACCTCGTTTACATCAGCGGCGCCGACCCGGTCACCGGCTGGACGCAGCACCAGGGCAATATTTACAAAGCAAACATGCCCTGGAACCTGGGAATATACCACAACCAGATCATTGTCGATGGGAAAATGGCGTGGAACGCGCGCACGCCCAATGTGGACGATCCCCAATCCCCGGATATGCTCTGGTGCGGCGGCGGCTTCGGCGTGGTCGACCGGAGGCGATGGCACACGCTGGCAGAACCGGTTGCAACAAGTCAACGGGTCTGTTTTGGCGCCACCAATGATGCGGGCTACGGCCAGGTCGGCTCAAGCTATGATCATGATGTGTCGAACGGTGGAGATATGCCTCCCGCGCTTTTCAATCATCCGAACGATTTCTTCAAAGGCGGGCTTCTGACCATTCAGGCAGGCTACTGGATTGGCACGGCATTGATCAGCGGCTCGACGTCGAGCTCCAGCAGAACCGATATTACCGCCGGCCGAATCAATCCGATGTCGCAGCAAAACGGCGGCGGCCCCGGCTGGATTTCCCATGTGTTCGCCCTGCTCGACGCACCCAACGAGTGGTATCGCGACAGTACCACGCAAACCCTTTACTTATGGGTGCCCGGGGGCGGCAATCCATCGGGCCACCTGGTGGAGGCCAAGCGGCGCACGCTGGGATTCGATCTGACCGGCAAGCAGTATATAAATCTCCGGAAGCTGCGCGTCATCGCCGCCTCTCTGACGACAAAAGACGCGCAACGTTGCTGTATCGAGGATTGTCAATTCAAGTATGTCACCCACGACGACGTTCCCATGCCCGATGAGCTGGGGGTCTCCTGGGAGATCCAGCAGAATGTCGGCGACGGCCACCTGGGCATTTATCTTGGAGGAAGCAATAATGTCCTACGCAAATGCCTGGTTCGCGGTTCAGCCAACTCCGGCGTGGTAATCGGCGGTAATTTCGATACGGTCACCAATTGCCGTATTACCTCCTGCGATTATTCCGTTACCTACCATGGCGGAGTCCTTATCGTCCCGGACAATGGAGACTGGTCCGACGAGAACAGGCCGCGCGGAGCCCGCGTCCTGCATAGCTATTTCGCATTTAACAACCGGGCAAGCGTTCAGGTCGGTTGTGCGTACAATAATACAGCCGGGGCCAAAGGCGAGGACGGTATCAAGATCATGTACAATGAATTCGCCACCTCCTCCTATCTCAGTGAGACCGGCCAGGTAGCCATGCAATCCAGCCAGGGGGGTGATCTTTCCTACAATGTCTTTCATGATGCCGCGTTCATCGATGTGGGTAGTACCTGCCTGGAGGAAGACTTTGGCGCCACCAATTGGAAGGTCCATCACAATGTCTTTTATCAGGGCGATTCGTCCGTGGTGATGTCGCCGGGCGGCCCGGTCGTGATGCGCTGCTGCGACTTCACCTTTTCTTATTACGGCGGAGAGGAGTCCATGTGCTTTAATAATACGGTGATCGATACCGTCTGGGAACCTTTGCGCGCCGGCTGGCAATACATGCTTGACGATAACGGCCAGCCCTGGCCAACGCCGCTGAATAAAAACAATCTATATGCTAAAAGCGACACGGCGCCCTGGAAATTCTCGAACCCGCGGAAACGCGATTACACGCTCACGGCGCTCTCGACCAAAGCAATTGACAAAGGAGTTGTCATTCCGGGGTGGGTGGACACGTACAAAGGCGCGGCCCCGGACCTGGGCGCTTATGAGTACGGTGACACCCCCTGGGTCGCGGGTCCGGACTGGCAGGAACAGGCATGGGTGTATCCTCCACCGGCGACTTCGATTATCGAGCCGATCGACTGTCAGACCGGAGGCCCGATGCTTCGCCCGATCGTGCGTCCGTGGCGAAAAGCGATTCTGATCTGCGGACTGGACAATGCGGAGTATCGCGTCACCGTATTCAATGCCGCGGGAGTACCTGTGGTTGTGCAAAGAGGATCGGGAAGCCGGGCCATTTCGATCGATGCCGCGGGTTTCGCGCCGGGCATTTACGTAGTGCGACTCTTCAGCGGCGGCCGCACCGTGACGGAAAAGGCGCTGGTCAGGTAAAGGTCCGCCGAGATCCATGAAAGCCCTATTCGTTTCCATGTGCGTTTTGTGCTGCGCACCGCGGGTCTTCGTGCAATGATGCTTCGCATGCCGATAGTTCACCAATTCTTTGAAAGGAAACCGCATATGTCAACACGCGGCATTCTCGTGCGCGCCATGTGCGCCGCGATTCTCGCGGCAGCGGTCGTCAATTCGGCCGCCGACAACGGCGTCATCGTATCGGTGTTCGGCAAATTCAAGAATGTCGACGGATCCGTTGGCACCATTATGCGAGGCTCAATGGTCAAATACACTCTGACGGGCACCTCGGTCAGCGGTCCCACCACGATTTTTGATTACCCGCAAGGCGGATTGGCGGATTATCCGGTCATCAGCCTCGACGGACAGCACATCGCCTTCTGGCGCTGGGGCGTATCGCAAGTCAAGAGCAGCGCCAACCTGACCTGGGTGCAGCGGCCGGGCCCGCTTCCCAACCCGAACTGGCTGCCCGACACCAACTGGCTGTCGGTGATGGATATCGACGGCGGCAATTTGAAAAATCTTCTCATGGTGGATGTGATTGGTCTCCACGGAAATGAAGAGCACATCGCCGCGCTTGACTGGCCCAGCGGCGACTGGATTTACTATGAAAAGCCCGGCTTCACGTGGGAAATCTGGCGGGTGAACTATAAAAACCCGTTGCTGAATGAATTTGTTGTCAAGTTCGTGCGGGACAAGAGTTATTTCTTCGGGCCTTCCAGCAATCCTTCTGATAGCGAATACGCGCCCTTTTTCCGCAGGTTTTCCATGAGCGCCGACGCCCGGTTCGCCGGCGGGCAACTGTGCCTGTATACGAATACCTCCATTTTCAATTTTCCTCCGGTTGGCGGCGATGTAAATAATCCTTTGTCCCACAATCAAGGCACCGGCGGATGCAATACGATCATGTCGGTCAGCGGCGCCCGTGTCGCCCATTATCTTTATGGCAATCACGAGACGACCTATTTCAAAACCTACAACGGCATCACGGCGACTGACGACGGCTCACAAGGCGTGCAGGGCGGTTCCGAGAGGATCCGCTGGGCCGCGAACTCCGATAATTGGATCACGCAGAATTATTCTTCAGGACTGGCGGATGATGGGTATGACCGATGGGCTGATATGGTGGTGCACAACGTGAAAACCAACCAGAATGTTTTCCATACCAATAACCAGGCCGCCGGCAACGGTTGGTGCAACGACGCCGGCGAGGTCTGGATCAGCGGCGCGCCGAATCCGGAAAGCTACATGGACCGCAACGGCAATTGGGTCGCGGTTCCGCCCGTTGTGCCGCGCGACCTCACCGCGCCCTCAACGCCGGCCAATCCGCAGGCCCAGGCGCTGGGCGCGCATGCTGTCAAGCTGACCTGGGGCGCGTCAACCGATGCCGAATCGGGCGTTTTCTGCTATATCATTTATCGCAACGGAACGCAGGTCGGGACCTCCCCGACGCTCAGTTATTCCGACTCCGGCCTCAGCGAGAACACGGCCTATGCCTATACCGTTTCCGCGATCAACCGCGGCAACACCGAATCCGCAAAAGCAAGCGCTTCGATAACCACGCCGATCGCAGCGCAGGGCGCTACGATCGTTTCGGTTGACGCGGACAACGGCCCGACCTCCCTGATCGTCACCTTCGATGAACCCCTCGATCAGGCCACCGCGCAAACCGCCGGCAATTACACGCTGTCGGGCGGGACGGTTACCGGGGCCGCTCTTTCGTCCGACGGCAGAAAAGCGACCCTGACGACCGGTTCCATGACCGCCGGAACAAGCCATATCCTGACCGTGCGCAATGTTCTTGACAAAGCGGCTCCCGCCCATGCCGGCAGCGCAACGGCAGCGTTTACCTACCGGGGACTGGCCCACGGATTGGTCTATGAAACCTATAATGCTTCGTGCGGCTACAGTGTGGTGCCTCCGTTTACCGGCACGCCGGTCAAGACCGGTGTGGTGCGCAATTTCGATCTCTCCAATCGCGGGACCTCATGCGGCATCCGTTTCAAGGGATACCTGTCTATTCCCGTATCAGGCGCCTATGAAATCAAATTGAGTTCTTTCTATAACAACTGTTTGAAAATTGACGGCGATACGGCAATTTCCGCGACCGACAATTATGAGGCGATAACCAAAATGGCGATCAAAACGCTCGCGGCGGGGATGCACACCATCAACCTCGATCTGTCGACACCCGAGGCAACGCTCTGGGTATTCGCCTGGATCGCCGGGCCCGACGGCATGCAGCGCCGGATTCCCGACAACATGCTCTTTCATTCCGCGGACGGCACACCGGTCGTAAACGCAAAGATTTCCGAACCGTCTTTGAAGAGTGGGAACATGATTACCATCGGTCAAACAGCCTCGCGGGTGAATGTCCGGATTGCCGCGCCGGGCCGCCATGCGCTGGCGATCGTCGCGCCCAACGGTTCGGTTGTGCGGTCGCTTTCAGGAACGCAAACCGGCCTGTGCACGATACCCGTTGGAAACCTTGCGCGCGGGGTATACTTTGTCAAGGTCGTTGCGCAGGGGAAAACAATCGTTCGGCTGTTGTCATTGCGGTAAGGTGGCTGCGTTGGCGCCAGGCCTTTTGCCGAACACCACAGCCGCTAATCAATATATATAGCCGATCAGGTTATTGCCGAAAAACTTATGCAGGGGTAGATAAGTCGGGATACTTTATCATAAATACAGGCGATTAATAATAGGTAACGGAAGTTAAGCGATTAACGAGCAGGGGCTTGTGGAATAAATATCTCATGTCAATAGGAGCATATCCGGCATCAACTTCAGGAAACGCGGCACAACGGACCGTCATCGCCGCCGTTGCTGGAAAAAACAAAGGGCCGGCAGCCGGGATTCCGGGATGCTGATCGGCATTGCGCTCAAATTCCCAGGAGGTTGATGATGGCCTATGGAAACCGGCTACGCGGGATATGCGCATGTCTCTGTGCATGCGCTTTCAGTTTCAGCGCATCAGCCATCGAATACGTCTTCCCTCCCGGCGCCGGTGTCGTAGACATTACAAAAGCTCTCTATAGCGCCGACCGTACCGGCGCCACCGACGTTTCCGCCATTCTCACGAAAGCTGCAAATGATATTATCAATGTCCCCGGCTGGGGCGCCGGAATATTATATCTGCCGAATGGAACGTATCTGGTAAAGAACACATTCAGTTTCAAGGTAAACAGCAGCGGCAGCAATGGGGTTGGTCCGCACGTTGTTGGCCAGAGTCGAACCGGCACGGTCATCAAGCTGGCCAAGGGGACCTGGCCGGCAGGGACGGAACTCAAAGGAGTTATTTGGACCGGAACAGGTGTGGAACAAAATTTCAACAAAGGGATACAGAACCTTACCGTGCTTGTCGACAGCAATAATGCCGGTGCTATCGGTATTATTTATGTCAGCAATAATAATGGATTGGTTTCGGATGTTGACATTATCTCCGCGGACGGAAAAGGGGCGTATGGAATTCAGTCCGCCTGGGGCTTGAATAATGATGTGAGCGGCAATGGCCCGTTTCTGATACGGCGTACCTATATAAAAGGATTTCAGGTCGGCTTTCGCGGTTGCGCAGGCCAGAGCGAGACCATGTCGCAAATACGGCTGGAGGGGCAGGGAAAATATGGTTTGTGGGTCACATGCAGTCAATTGACCGTCGATAGTCTTGTCAGCAACGATACCTGCCCGGCGATCCAGGCCGAAGGGGCCGTGCTTCTGACCCATGGGGTGCTCTCGGGCGGCTCCCGGACCCAATACGCAATTCGCAATTTTAGCAATGCTTCGTATTTCTGCGACGTCTTGACCTCGGGCTATCGGGCGGCCATTCAGAGCGCCGGGCAGAATCCGGCGCCAACCGGATCCTTGATAACCGAATATACCCCCGTGGCGCCGGTCTCGCTCTTTTCAACCCAGAAAACCTCAATGAAACTTCCGGGCAGATATCCGCCGGATGTTCCCTGGGAGAACGACTTTACCAAATGGGCATATATCGAAGATTATAAAACCGGCGGCCGCACCGACGTTGCGGCCCTGCAGGCGACGATTGACGATCCGGCCAAAACGACAATCTGCCTGGTGCGAAGCAAAGTCTATCAGATCGATCAGCCGGTCTATCTGCGCGGAAACATCGGCAGGATCTACGCGGCGGGAGGAATGTTTCATAAAGTCAACTCAAACGGCATGATCATCGTCGATAACGGGACGGCCCCCGTCGTGACGCTTCAGAAGGTCTCCGTTGACAACGCAAGCGGGGACCCCGGGCCTTGTCTGCCGGTCGTTAAGCGCACCAACCGCACGCTGGTCCTCGAAACGCTCAATATGACCGAGTTCCATATCGAAGGGGGCGGTGAAACGTATATCTCCGATATAACCTCGGGCAATGACCACATCGACAATGCGCAGGCCCGGGTATGGCTCTGGCAGTGGTGCGGCGCTCCAATGGTTGACAGCACGCTCATCGTCAGCAACGGGGTCGTGCGTTCGGTCGGGTATTACGATGAGGGATGGGGCTCCATGCTTTTTTGCCTGGGGGGCATAACCGAAGTCCTTGGCTACTGGGATTATAACGGCTGCACGAGCAAAAGCGGGGATTATTTGATGACCGTGGGGAACAATGCAAACGTGTCGATGGCCGGGGTTTGGCAGCAGAATTTCTGCAATCCCTGGGCCGGCTATACGGAACTGGTGTCCGAGACCCGCGGTTCCACCACCAAAATCCTGTACAACGCGGCCGGTTCCGGCCGTGTTGCCAGCCCCGCGGGCGGAAACATCGCGCTGTTTACCGCCTACGATTCAGTGCAGGTGTGGCAGGCCCTGAACTCCGTCGCCATCCGTCCGGCCGCGCCCGCGGCAAAAGGCCGCACGTCGATAGCGGTCCGTCCGACGACGGCCGGGATGGAAGTCCTTTACCGCACGGCAACTGCCCGGCCGGTCACGCTGATCGCGCATGACCTTGCAGGAAGGATTATCACTGTTGTCAACGAGCATCCGGCTGCCGCCGGCATGCACCGGACCATACTTCCGAAAATCGCCGGCATTGTGTGCGTCCGGCTGCGCACGCAGGGAGAAACGGCGCGGTACCGCATGGTCGTGCATCAATAGCCCGATCGCAACAAAGCGGTGCGTTGTATATTAGAGCGCAGGGGGCGGCCGCCGGCAAGCGGGCGGCAAGGAGGGTGCCGGCATGAATCGCATCAACATCCCTTTCCTATCGCTGCCCGCGCTGTGCATTGTTCTCTTGACCGCAACCGGCATCGCCGGCCAGGGCGTCCGGATCGCCCGGTATTGGGCAGGAAAAAAAGCCGCGGTTTCATTTACATTCGACGATGGCTCCCCAAGTCACTGCACCATCGCCGCGCCGATGTTTGACAGTCTTGGATTGAAGGCGACCTTCTACGTCAATCCCGGAGACGCGGAATGGGCGGAGTTCAGGAAGCTGGCGCTTTCGGGGCACGAAATCGGCAACCATTCGATGACGCACGTCTGTCCGTTCTGCATTGTCACCGATCCCGCCGTGCTCCAGCGCGAAGTCGTGGCAAGCAGGGATTCCATCACAAAGAATATCGGCGTCGTGCCGATGTCTTTCGCCCATCCCTGTTGTTGTTCCTTTAGCGACCGCCAGATCAGAGCGTATGTTCTTGTCTATTATCCCGTGGACAGGCTGTGCGGGGAGATGTACCTGCACCCCGACAACATCGACAAGGCCCTGCGCGGAGAGCTTGACACTTCGCAATATCACATCCAGAAGGACTGGCTGATACTTCTTGCGCATGATGTCAGCGATCCTGGAAACCGGGACGGCCTGCGGACGACGCTGCGGTACGCGAACGCGCGTCAAGACAGCCTGTGGATCGGCACGTATGCGAATATCGGCAGGTATGTCAGGGAACGGGACAGCGCGTCCCTGGAGGTCCTGGCCCAGACCGCCACGAACATTACGCTTCGGCTGCGGCTTTTGCAAAGCATGCGGCCGGACTGGTATACGGTTCCACTGACCGTGCGGATACCGGTGAACGCAGACACGGTGATGACCGATGTCATTCCCGACGGTCAAACCCATCTTCGACAGTCACTTGTCAGGATTTGACGATTTTGAGCAGATTCGGGCACTTCTTTGATTGGAAAGTCAAAATGTAGTGCCACGTCGGCGGTACCTATTGAGGATGATCT
>Ga0315279_10008519_pt1 | contig 12397 bp, 14 predicted proteins | sample YL17G06_20_MG_FD_203694 | JGI IMG/M metagenome (GOLD analysis project Ga0315279, IMG submission 203694) | Sediment microbial communities from Yellowstone Lake, YNP, Wyoming, USA - YL17G06_20 | ecosystem: Environmental > Aquatic > Freshwater > Lake > Sediment | place: USA: Wyoming | collected... | reverse complement strand
TTATGCTCCGTTGCGGATAATGAAATACCCACTAGGTCTGGGCAGTAGAGGTTGATCAGGTCTTGGAATTTTCTGTGTTCCATCTCCATGTCAACGATATGAACGTCTTCAACAGTGTCCTCGATATGAGCTGCAATGTACTCCAAGCCAATAGGTATCAAATCAAAAGCAAAGCTCAAGCCTTTCCTTCCAGAAGGCTTCACCAGTAAGATTCTCTTAAATGGCACTCGAAACACCAAAGTCAATGCGAAAACTATAACGGTAACCCATAAAAACCAATCGCGTTCCAGGCACGCTTAGCCGCTTCAATCTGCTTTTTCCTTTAACATGTTTTATGTTTTTTGGGTCGAGAATTACCCGCATTAGCACTGAATTGACTTGTATCTTTTTTCTTTCCATTGTTGTTCACTAAACTTGATTTGTTTTCTTTTTATCATAAATGTAGGTTAGAGAGGCCGCGATGATACTGCCAATCCCTACAACTTCTAGAATTGCTACTATCTCTTAATAGCCTACCATAACTGTAATCTCACTTTCTGTCCATGCTGTTTCTTTGCCAGTCAGGATCTTGAAAGACACGTAGCTGCTTTCGGCAACAATAAAGAGGAGCATTCTGAAAATTACAGAAGAACTCAAGGTAGGGTAGAACATGGATCAGCCAACGGCCCAGAATAGAAAACATGTGAGTTAGATAACATCATTAGATTTGATTTCGAGTTTAGGACAAATCTCTTATCTTATGAAATCTTGAATGTTATTGTTGCTTCTTCTTGGCGGTGTCTCTTGGGCAGTCGATCTGCTAAACAAGGTCTTCGTTGTCTTTTTGCTCCTCGGTGTTGGAGAGCATTACTCAGGTTTTAGTAATAAAAGAGGATACCGTGAACCTCAAACTGCTGAAGCGAAGGGCGGAAATGTTGGATGCGGTTAGTACTGGTCTTCATGCTTCTGCTGTGGTTAGTCAGTTGGCTGAGAAGTACGGTGTTTCTGAGCGGGCGTTGTGGAGTGACTGGGAGCGAAGGGAAAGGTGGGTTCCGGTTCTTTTGGAGTTGGAAAAGTGCGGAGATTTTGCGGACGTTATTGAGCAGAAGTTGAACGCGGTGCAGAATGCGGCGTGGAGCATCTTTTTGAAGGCGAGTAATGACAATGCCCGTGTTGGCGCGTTGGGGACTGTTTGGACGCGTTGGAAGTTCACAGCGATTTCGAAAAGCAAGGATAGAAAGATAGGACGGAAAGAGATTCAACCTGTGGTTTGTTGGCGCGGGGTGTGGGATTGAAACACGATGAAAATCAGCGGGTTATCGATGCATCATTCTCGGTGAGGCAGCGCGCATGCGTGTTCCTAAATTGGCCTAAAATGGTATTTATTCTTCTTTTGCCTGTTCACGTCCGATGCGGGCTTGTTTTGCAGTCAAGTCTTGGCCGTGCTGAGGATGGAAAATCATGGATTCGGGCATCAAGCCGATCTGATCATCGCGGAGCCTTACACCGCGACCTTCAGCTTAACCCTCCACAGTTCGAAAAAGGCGGACACTGCAAGAAGACCGAAAGCCGACGCGAGGCCTAAAATTGCCCCCAAATCACAAAAGACGAATTAAAACCATTTTTAACCATTTTCGGAACAGGCATGCGCGCTATTCAAATGGCCAATGTTTTGGAAGTTTGTCCATGTAGTCTTGTAATGCCCTTTTAGCTCTCTCGTTTTCTACTCCCATCTTTCTGAGCCATGATTCTGCGCCTGCACGTACTTGTGGGTCATTATCGTAGAGGGCCTTTGCAAGAGGTTCTATGGCGCGAACGTCATCTGTCCTGATGAGTGAGTCAACAGCTCGCCGTCGCACCCATACATTGTTATCTTCCAAATCGTCGATAATGAGTTCCACCGGGCGATCATCCTTCATTTTCTCAAGAGCCTGTAGAGCCTCTTTCTTCATGGAGTTGGGGTTCGTTTAGGGCTTCCATAAGTATCTCTCTGGCGCGGCGACCACCAATCTTACCAAGCGCTCTGACAGACTGTTCTCGAACATTATAATCTTTGTCTTCTAAAGCTTCGGCGAGTGGTTCAACATCTCGTTCATCGCCTACATTTCCAAGCGAAATCGCGGCTTTTGTTCGCACAATGGAACGGCTGTGTCGCAGATACTTGAGAAGTGTCTCAACGCTCTGTCTATCAAAAACACATTGAAGTGCATCCTGCAAACAAAAGACTTCAAGAAAAGTGCGACCATTACGCAGCCCAATTGCCTCTTCCCGAATGTTGGCTCTATGCCTCGGCTGTCACCTATCTTGCCCAAAGCGATAGCAGCCAGAAACCGAGTGTCTGCATCGTTGTTCTTCATATGATTGATGAGCGGTTCGACTGCACGGAAATCGCCTATCCTGCCAAGAGCGACAATAACAACTCTTAGTCTCCACAAATCATTTCCCTCCAACTCGTGGATCAGACCTTCAACGTCACGTTTCTTCACAAGCACCTGAACCTGTGTCTCAAAGTCCATCTAAACTCACCATAAAGCAGAGCCCATGATCAATACAAGACGTAGAACTAACTGCTACTAAGTTTTTCGGAATTGGCGTAGTTCGACCATAAGAATATGCACGCGCTCATGCCACAGCGCGTTGAAAGAGCCCAAAGTTTGCGAGCGCGCGCTGGCAAAATTAGGAATGACGGAAACTCTGGAATTACATGTGTGCCATTCACGGTAATCGAGTTTAGCGGACCCTGGAAAGTGTTTTTGTAAGTGAAGTACAGGTACGTGTGCGCAGAGTCCTCAATAATTGTGTGGTTTAGCCTCGTGCTCCCGTAGAAAACGCTCCATCCGTCTTCAACCCATAGCAGGTCTATGGGAACCGCTACTCTGCAGAAGCCGCTTGTTTCTGGTTCGCAAGTGACCTGAAATAATACAAACGCACCACTTATAGGGTTAAAATAAAAGTCTGAAATTGTTGAGTTGCTGATTACATGAACAAAGTAGGTTGTCCCGTTCCAAGTGCCTGAATCAAAGAAATTTACCGGTCCCATCAAAGGATAATTGTCAATGTTGTTTTCATCAATATCGTGATAAGTGTCACCAATCCCGTCGCTTCCAGTTTCATTCTGATAGAAACCACTCTTCAGGTCAACACCAGTATAATTGCTCCAGTAGTTGCCGCCAGAAGGATAGTCATCATCCCAGTTGTTGATTGAGGGATTAACATACGGACTATCCCATGAGTAGTCGTAGATTTGACGTGTATTGTTTACGAAGTTGTTGTGGTAGATAGAATTGTTTGAAGAGTAATAGAGCCGGATGCCATACTGGCTGTTGTTTGTTACGTCATTTTCAGTTATATTATTGTAGTTTGAAGAATCGAGATAAATGCCCCCATATCCGTTGTTTGCTATGCTGTTTCCAACAATGCTGCTATAGTATGAAGAGTCAAGCCCGATGCCCCAGTCGTTGTTTGTTATATTGTTTCCAGATATGCTGTTGCAGGCCCCAGAGATAATGCCATGCTTGTTGTTTGTTATGTCATTTCCAGATATTGTGGCGTTGTTTGTTTGCCACAGCTGCACGCCTATGTATGTGTTGGACAGGTTGAGGTTTTCCACTTTTATGCGGTTGCAGTTGACAAGTATCACTTGCCCAGCGTCTTCCACCACAACGTCCGCAATCCCCTCAAGATATACCAGAAGTTTGCCATTCACCAAATTGTCCACAACCACATTACCATAAGAAGTCCAAACAGACAAGCCGTCGTTAACAAGGACATTCCCAATAACGCGGTTGTTTGAAGACCCCCAGAGCCCGATGCCACCCCCCGCTGTTTTTTGTTATGTTGTTTCCAGTTATGCTGATGTTTGAAGACTCAGAGAGCAAGATGCCATAAGAAAAGTCTTTGATGTTTGTGTTTTTGCTTGTTATGTTGCTTCTGCTTGAGAGGTCTATTCCTTTAGACGCATAAGCTCCTGTTCCTTGAAGCGTGTATCGTTTCCATCGATTACTGTGTTGTTTCTCTCAACCACAATCGAATCATAAATGTTGCCAGTCAAGGTGTAAGTAACGTTGTCAACGGTTGTTATAGGCGCTGTTGGCGGGTCTATGCTTCCGTCAGCCCTAATGTAAATGGTTCCCAACGCCTGCACGGTATCTGCTTTCGGAGCTGCAACAAAGACAAAACAAGAAAGCAACAAGATTAACAGCAACAACTTGGATTTCATCAAGCTGAGCACCATTCAGACAAGGTTCTCGTTTCAGTTATATGCCTTATCAAACAATCTCCCTTTCGATCTGTCTTGTGTTTCCTTCTATAGAAAATCATTGCTAAGAGGGTTGTAGACATGAACAAAGGCACTAACAGAATCGACGTAAACTCAGGTATCACATTCATGAGTGGGTAGTTGTCCTTGTTGTTTGCGTCAATCTCGTATGGCGTGTCCCAAATGCCTGACGCATCAATCTCAGAAGCATTCGGATACTTTGAAACATAGTCACTCCAGTAATTCCCCTGCAAGCCGTTATCCCAAACATTCACTGATGTATTGACATAAGTTTGGAAAGTGTTGCCTATCATGTTATTGTGATAAGCAGTATTGTGGGAAGAAGAGCTATCGAAATATATGCCATTGCAAGAGTTCAAAGTTATGCTATTTCCTTGTATGGTATTGCCTTGTGAGGAGTTGCAGATACCCACACCATGCAGATTCCCAATCATACTGTTTGCAAATATGCTGTTATTCGAAGACATGTCAAGGTAGACGCCATGTCCAGTGTTTGCGGTCATATTGTTCCCTGTTATAACGTTGAGGTCGGAAAACGCATAGAGGCAGACGCCATTATCATTTGATGCTATTTCGTTTTCTGAAACATTATTAAGGCGAGAATCATCGAAATATATGGCAAAATAGGAGCTTCCGGTTATATTGTTCCCACGTACAATGTTGCTGGTTGAAGAGTTGCAAACGCCAATACCATGCAAATTGCCGTCTATGCCATTTCTCAGTATGTCATTGTTCGATGACCTGTCAATGTACACGCCATGCCCAGTGTTTCCGGTCATGCTGTTCCCAACTATGGTATTGAAGCTTGAAGACTCGGAGAGGAAAACGCCGACAGAATTGTTTGCCAGGCTGTTTCCAGAAACGATGTTGAGGGAGACTCTACTAAGAGCGACGCCAAAATACAGTTGTGATGTTAAGTGGTTTTCGGATATTTTGTTGCTATTTGAAGAGTCATCCAGCGAGATGCCATGCATGCTGCCAGTTACGTTGTTTTCAGAAATACTACAGTATGATGACTCAGAAAAGTAGACACCGTGCCCGATATTTGCTGTGATGCAGTTTTCGTAAATGCTATTGTTCCAAGAATTCTGGAAGTAGACGCCATTGGCCCTATTGCCTGTTATACTGTTTCCGTCTATGTTGTTGTTAGAAGAAACACTGAAGTGGACACCATCGGAGTTTGCTGTTATGTTATTTCCAGAAATGCTGTTACTTGAAGAAGAGCCAAGCTCGACTCCATACCCGTTGTCTATTGCGTTGTTTCCAGAAACGTTGTTATTTGAAGAAGAGGAAAGCACGATGCCATAAAGGCTGTCTGTAATGTTGTTGCCAGAAATGCTGTTATAGTTCGAAGAAGAGTCAAGCAAGATGCCATTATGGTTGTTTGCTGCTATGTCATTCCCAGAAATGCCATTACTTGAAGAAGAGGAAAGCACGATGCCATCGTAACTGTTTGTTATGTTGTTGCCGGAAATGCTGTTACTCGAAGAAAACTCAAGCCTGACGCCAGCATGGTCGTTTGCTGTTATGTTGTTTCCAGAAATGCTGTTGTAGTTTGAAGAGGGGTCAAGCGCGACGCCATATCCGTTGTTTGTTATGTTGTTTCCAGAAATTGTGATGTTGCTTGAAGAAGAGGAAAGATAGATGCCACAATCGCCGTTCAATGTTACGTTGTTCCCTCTAACGGTGTTGTTGTTTGAGGAATAGCTGACCCAGATGCCATCATGGCTGTTTGCTGTTATGTTATTTCCAGAAATGCTGTTACTTGAAGAAGAGCCAAGCTCGACTCCATACCCGTTGTCTATTGCGTTGTTTCCAGAAACGTTGTTATTTGAAGAAGAGGAAAGCACGATGCCATAATAGTTGTTTGCTGTTATGCCGTTTTCAGAAACGATGTTATTTGAAGAAGAGTAAACGTGGATGCCATGCCAGTTGTTTGTTATGTTGTTTCCCAACAGTGTGTTATGAGATGTTGAGTTAAGCAAAATACCATGTCCAAACTCTTTGATGCTCACATTTCTTATCGTGACGTTGCTTATACTATCCAAAGAAAACCCGTTTCCGCTCCCAGATCCATCAAGCATGTGCCCTCCTCCATCCATTACTATGTTGCTTCTCTCAACCACAATCCCATCAGCACCGCTGGTAATGTTACCTGTCAAAGCGTAGGTTACATTGTCAACTGTTGATATGGGAGCATCTGGCGGGTCTATGCTTCCGTCCGCCCTAATGTATATCGTTCCACTTGCTTTGACCATACGAATGTTAGTAGCTGCTGCCAACATGCTCGTTAACAGAAGCGTCAAAATCAATATAGAAAACGTTCTCTTCAATTCTCTATTCCCCCAAACAAACTATTGCAGAACTGAGCAGATAACGCTTGTGATAGAAACTTCTATAGTTAGGCTACCATGAAAACAGCTAAAGCCCATGTGCGTCAGGTATCGCGTGTGCAACGCCTTAAGACTGGCTAAAAAGAGCGTAGCGGCATAGCGAAGATTCAATGAGGAAGGGCTTGCAAAAGTCACACCTTTATGTCATCCTAGGTTGATAATACTAATATCCTTGTGCTACTACGTCTCTATGCGTATGCCAGAGAAAGGCGAGCCTCGCATAGACTCATGCGTTGAATGTAGGACCAAACAAAGTGACCCTTAGCGCGCGCTTTCGCAAGCTATAATAACCGAACAGAATAATATTGGTTAAATCGGAGGTCACAAACATTAACAGATGGCTATGGCCATACTTTTCGACTGCAACCATCTTGGTTTTTCTAGTTTTAATAATCAATGTAAATGCATTGAGTCAAACTAGAACTGTTGGAGTGAAAGTCGGCGATTGGGCTGAGTACACTGTAAGCTACTCTGGAAATACAACATTGCCACCTTCGTACCAAAGATGGCAATGGATTAGAATTGCTGTCCTAGAAATCCACAACACCGGCATAACTTACACACAAGTCAATCGTTACGCTGATATGCATGAAGAAACGCGAACATACACAATGGACGTGGAGACAGGGCAGGGCAACGATACCGGCACTTTCATAGCCGCAAACCTGAACAAAGACGATGTAATATACACTGCTCCTCCAGCAGGAACAACGCCTTCATGGGAAGCAGCAAAGATTAATGAAACTGTCTCTCGCATGTATTTGGGCTCCAGTGCCATCGTCAATCATTGGAACATAACGTCCACTCAGATTACTCCCCAACTAGAAACCTTAACGACCTCTTTTGATTATTGCTGGTTTAGGACAACAGGATTATGCACTGAAACCTCAATGTATCAGCTTCTCAAGCCGCAGACTGGTGATGCAAAATGGATGCTCATCGAAATTGAAATCTTGGCAATAATTCCGGAGTTTTCAACGTCTCTGTTATTGCCTGTGTTCATGATTGTTACGCTACTTGTGGTAATGGCTTACAAAAGAAAACATTCAAAGCATACACATTGACGTTCTTACAGAAGCACGTTCTTTTTTGCTTGCTTATATTGCGATGTAACATGGCACATATATATGTGGTCTCCCATTTCTTTCCATATTGGGGTAACCTATGAAAGAGAAAATTGTTGCACTAAGTCCAGAAGAGACTCTCAGTCAGATTAAAAACATTGCGCTGAGCAAGGATTGCAGCATAATCAACGAGGAGCCTTCAAAGGTTGTTGTAAGGCATGGAGTTGTTTTCGGGTATTCCCCAACAACAATAAGCAAGCTGATAAGCTTCCAAGTGGCTTACCATAATTCTGGCACAAGAATTACAAGTGATACGTCATTAGCAATATCACAGATGGTGGTTCAAATCCTAGGCATTGCGCTACTAAGCATTTTTGCTGTCTTCGGATGGTGGTTGGCCACCGATGTCAGAGCGTACGCGGAGGGACTAGGAAGCGATTTGGCCCGTTCATTTCTCGAACTAGTTCGCAACACCGACCCTCATCAAGCAATCAAAATCGCAGGAACAATCGAGATCATAGTTTACGTCTGTGGGATAGGGGCAGTTCTTAGTGTGCTCGAGGAGATTTACTACTACCTTAAGAGAGATACTTTTGCAGGAAGGATACTACGCCTATTGCCAACTCTACCACCACAAAAGTGAGATGTCTCGTTCTCCAACCTAAGAGTTGCTTTGAAATGACAGGGTCATGTTTCAATAGGCACTTTGCCAGACAATACTGAGCGCACTATGGAAAGACGGTCATTGAAGTCTTCTTTCCTGAAGACATATGGCCCAAACTCCTTCGAACCCATGCGAATCTTTATCGTGCTTCTCAGGATGGTCTTTCTCATCAGAACCAAGGTAACTCCGTCATACGGAATAGTGAAGTTTTCCTTGTCTGCCGTCAGAATTTCTCGAGGAGACAACTTTCTGAGCTCCTCAAATTTCTTGTTTCCGATTCTTGCCACAAGGAGTCTGCTAGGAGTGAAGAATAGGCCAAGGGATTTCGGTGAAAAAACACGCGATTCTACAACTTCAAATCCACCCAAAAGATTCTCAAGGATAGCACCTTCTCCGACAGATGAAACACTAGCAGTTTGTGTTGCTAGTGTTTCCTCCTTCCATCTTAGCATTTTAGGCGATTGGAGTCCTACAGAGGCTCCAGTTACAATCATAATTAGAAATGCGATATCCAACAAGGAAAAAGCAATGTCACCAGCATGTGAATTAAGAAAGCTTCCCCCTAAGCTACTCAGGATTAGTGTCGCTACACCTGGAAGATGCTTCTTTTCCCACGATAATCCAATAAAATAGATGCCAAATATTGAGCCGATTAAGAAGCCGAGTAAGGTAAAAATCAGAGCTCCTGAAAACATGAAATATCTTGCTGGGATCGACTTGGCATCTATTTCGTTTTTCTTTCCATGCGTCACAGCTGGGCTGCGACTTTTTAGTCTGCCTTTCGCGAAATATCTTGTGGCTGGATTGACGAGAACATAGACTGTTCCCCAAAGGAATGCAGTTCCTATGATCCATGACAGGATGTCCATATCTCAACTCAACTCTTGGCTTGAGGCATATATCACTGGAAACCAGGCGACAAAGCCATCTGTTCCCCATTATATTTAATTTCTTTGATATTAGTCTATAGAAGAGTATTCAATTCCTATATCAATAAAACCCGAATTTTGCTTTGTCATGGCGCGCGCGATTGGCGGGTTAAACCAAAAAGGGTCTGAGTGTACTTCCAAGGGATATCACGTCTGGCCTAGAAATGGATATTTGCCAGCGCGCCGCCAAAATCGCGAATCGGAGGCGGAGCTGGTTGCGTAAGAGAGCTTAAATCACGATAGTAGTATAAGCTCAACAGGGCAAAGCAATTATGGGAGTAAGTGGAAGCAAATCGTCAGAGAGGAATCGTACTAAACTAGATGCGAGGGGCATCTTGAAAATCCTGGCGATTCCCGCTTTGTTGTTGCTGGCTGTGATTCCCCCATCTCAATCTAGCTATCCGGATTTCTCTGCTGTGCCCACGCTCTTGTTCATATTCCTGATTTTGTGCAGTTACCCAATGATGGCAGGAATAGGAGTTGCGTACAGCCTTAGCGCGCTCGCTCGCTCCCATCCGACACTTTAGTCCATATCCCGAAAGTCAGCCATTTCTTGCCTCCTCGGCGGATTTCCAGGATGCGCCCTATTGATTGCTAGTTTCACTTTCACCAAGTTCACAAACATATTCATTGACGCGCCCTTCAGGATTCTTATGATTTCCCCAATTATCTTTAGCATTTGCTTGTACTGGAAGGGCTTTGTCTTGTTTGAGAGAGTTGAGAATATGAAACCTGTAACCTCGAGGACAGCGCGGTTCACGATAGGAAGCTTGTGGGCAATTGTCACGTCCTTAGCAGGTATTTGTTGTGGCATGATAAGCATGGTTTTGGCTCTCGGCTGTCTGGCTCTTCTCGTTGGTCCTACATTGGCTCCAGAAGGTTTCGTGTGGCGTAGCACGGGCGGCAAAATACCAGCAGTAGGTTATGTGCTTGGACTTGTAGGGTTAGTAGTGGGTGCAGCCATTGGTTTCGGATTTTACGTCTATTTCGCCCGTTTCGTGAACAAGATAACTTTCCGAACGATCAACACAAAGGTTCCCAGCTGGATTGGAGGAATTGTTAGCGTAACCATGTTTACAATCGTAGCAGTACGCATACTTGTCGGCTTACCTCCAAACTTCTTCTCCTGAGAACCCACATATGAAGCAAGAACAAGACCTCGCAAATCATGCATGTCTATTCAGCTTGCTTTTTCAGTTCCTACAACAGATCCAGCGCGCTCGCAAGACGCGATTCACGTTTTAACAGAACAACAGTCTAGAAGAATCGCCTAGAAGAAGAATCAATTCTCTTTTTCTTTTTTCAAGCTTAAAAGTCGTCGAGAAATAACTCGGGCTACAGATACATTGATGGAAGAGTGCGCGCTTTCCTTTTCCTTTGCTTGAAAGTGTGAGGTCAAATGGGTCAGTGTTCCCTAACGCCTTTAAACCCTTACTCCAAATAGTATGGTTACCACTTGTTCGGGTTTTAGAAGAGTTTTATCCCACAGCACACGCGTCGATATCTCGTAACCTAAGGCCTCCATAACATGAGGGCAAAAAAGCGTCGAGCTCCTAGGTGAATGGCTGAAATACTCGTAAAACCTAGCCTTTTCGACTGCAACCAAGCTATCTTTTACTCGCAAATCGATAGTATGCAGAAAAAGTTTGAGCCGAGTCTGAAACTATCTCAGTACTGACCCAAATGGGTTTAGGCTTCTGCCCTGCTCTTGCCCACGAGTTCAAGCCCCTACGCGATTTTTCGCCAAGCGATCTGCGATTTTTGTGTGAAGCGTATCGCAAGGAAATCTGAACGTAAGTCTAAAAACTATCCTGCATACCTTAGGGTCAAGAACGCAAATCTACAATGTTTCTGTATTGATAAAGGAGTTATCAAAGAAGCGGCGGTCTTTTGTCAAGATAGGCACAGATTGCGGCATCTTCTTTGATCAATTTCTTGGCGCGGGGTGTGGGATTTGAACCCACGCGGCCATTTCTGACCACAGACTTAGCAGGCCTGCCCCCTACCAGGCTAGGGCAACCCCGCAACTACCTCCTAGCTCACCCATTTTCGGTCTCTTGATTCTCTCGGTTGTTCAATAGTTTGTGGAATGACTTATTTCTATCTTTTGCAGCACATGTCAGGGCAGTTGTCTTTTTAAGGCAATGCTTCTGCAAAGGAAACCTATCAGCAAATCATGGTATTAGCTTAGAGAGTATGTTGGCGGATATTCATGGGGATGTGAGTATTATGTTAAAAAAAAGCCGTAAGTTTGTAAAGGCTTGATAATCGTTTCTAAGAACTGTGAGAACCATGGTAACATGCGGTCATCTGGTCTCAGCAAAAACATCGAGCGCGGAAACAAAGATGAAAATTGCATCAAGTGTCTGTTCTTTGGAAGTTAGTGAAGAAAGATTGGCTGGAGCCAAGCCGTACTGACTAGAGGATTGTTCCACAAAACATATTATGTCTAGCCTTAGTTACTTGTTCATGGGAAAAGGCAGAGTATGCTTTATAGAGGAGAGGAGAAAGGAGTAAGAGGGAGACTCTGCCATTTCCCACTCATCGGTGAAGCTGGTATGAAACTGAGTACTATTTAAGATTTTTGTTTTTTGATTGAATCAAAGACAACGATACCAATATAGTGAATAAGTCTGGCTTTCTATCTATGTGTTATCAAATCTGAACAATCGATACATGCTCTTACAACTACTTGGGGCTTTACGGGTAGTGGTGGCATCCGTGATAGCATACACAGCTTTAACTTCAACGATAAAATAGCCATGCTGTAACGACCCCTTGCTCTGCTCCTGAGACAGAGTAGATAAGCTGCAGTGGCAAGACTTGTTCTCTTGGCTTCTCAAGAGATTCGACTCTCAGCACGTGTCACGACGAAAGTGGTGATTTCATTTGTTCTACGTTTTCATTTCGATTTAAGTTATGTGTGGTATTGTTCGAAATGATTGGGTTGCCCAGTGATACGTCGCGACTATGTCCATCTTGTCTTCAGCTATGTTTGCGTCTGTCGTACCGCATTGAATGACCATTCCAACAGTACGCCGTGGTCTAAGTTACGGTTTTTGTTGGCTGCAGCCGAAGAAACATAGATG
>Ga0315279_10008514_pt1 | contig 12405 bp, 10 predicted proteins | sample YL17G06_20_MG_FD_203694 | JGI IMG/M metagenome (GOLD analysis project Ga0315279, IMG submission 203694) | Sediment microbial communities from Yellowstone Lake, YNP, Wyoming, USA - YL17G06_20 | ecosystem: Environmental > Aquatic > Freshwater > Lake > Sediment | place: USA: Wyoming | collected... | reverse complement strand
AAGGTAGGGATTACATCGACCATGCTGAATTTACCAAAGAAGAGATGGATACCTTCTTGAATGTGGCTTTTGACCTCAAACGCCAGTACGCTATTGGATCGCCTCATCCGGTTCTTCAGGGAAAGACTCTCTTCATGTTGTTTTATAACAAGTCTCTCCGGACGAGGAACAGCTTCGAGGCTGGAATGTTTAACCTTGGAGGCCATGCCCATTACCTGACTCCTGAGGCAGTCTACAGGCCCGCATTAGCGGCTGAGGAGGAGGCTTTTGTTACTGAGCGGGTTTCTGATGTGGCCCGAGTTTTATCCGAGATGGGGCATGGGATCTCTATACGGATTTTTGGAGATTCCGTCAGCTGGGTATATGGTCATGGGAACGAGTATATCCGTGAGTTCGCCCATTGGGCTTCTATTCCTGTGATCAATATGGAAGATGACATGTTCCATCCTTGTCAGGCCGCTGCTGACATTATGACCATGATGGAATTTTTGGATGACCTCAAGGGAAAGAAATTTGTCATGAGCTGGGCTTATTCCCCCAGCGTGAAGAAGCCTATGGCTGTCCCACAGAGTCTTGTTACTGCCGGTGCTATGTATGGGATGAATGTTGTCCTTGCCCACCCCAAGGGATTTGAACTTGATCCTAAGGTAATTGCTAAGGCTAAAGAATTAGCTGGACTCCATGGGGGGTCATTCGAGATCACCCATAATATGAAAGAGGCTTTTAAAAATGCAGATGTGGTCTATCCCAAGGCTTGGCCATCTCTTGAAAATCTGCCTCCTGTAACCTCCAAGCCTGAACATGAGAAGACCAAAAAGTTGGCCGATGAAAACAAAAATTGGTGTTGCGATGCTCAGATGATGAAACTAACCAAAAAGACTGCAATATATATGCACTGTCTTCCCTGCGACCGGGGTTTTGAGGTCATTGACGAGGTTGCGGATGGTCCTCAATCAGTCATCTTCCAGGAGGCAGGAAACCGACTCCATGCTCAGAAGGGAATCATGGCCTGCATCATGAGGTAGAATGAGAAGTAAGAAAGAAGAATTTTTATTGTTATTGAGCCTCCTTTATTGAGAAGGAAAAAAATGGCTTTGCTTGAGACCCATAAACTCACCAAGTGTTTCGGAGCCTTGGAGGCCGTGAAAGACATCGATTTAAAGGTCCAAGAGAGGACTATTCATTCTATTATAGGACCTAACGGTGCCGGGAAGACAACTTTTTTTAACATCGTTGCGGGTGTTTACCCTCCCACAGCTGGAAAGGTTATATTTCAGGGGAAAGACATCACCCATTTGAAGGTTTATGAGCGATCCCATCGGGGGATTGGACGTTCCTACCAAGTGACCAGCATTTTCCCTGAATTGACCGTTAGAGAGAACATTCGATTGGCTGTTCAATCCAGAGGAAATAGAAATTTCAATATGTTTCGTAATGCTAACAGCCTAATAGATATTAATGACAAGACAACGAGTATTTTAGAAAAAGTGGGGTTAAGTGATATTGCCGATTACAAAGCGGGAGCGGTGTCTTATGGATACCAGAGATCCCTTGAAGTAGGAATTGCCCTTGCTACCAATCCTATTTTGCTACTTTTAGATGAGCCTACATCCGGTATGCCCCCAGATGAGGCTCGACGGATGATGCATCTTATTAAGAAGATCTCCAAGGGCCTGGCGATTTTACTTATTGAACATCATATGGCCGTTGTGATGTCGATTTCAGATAAAATTACAGTTTTACACCAAGGAAATGTAATTGCAGAGGGAAGGCCGGAAGAGGTTCAACAAAATGAAAAGGTGAAACGAGCTTATCTGGGTGGATTCGAACATGCTTCAAGTTAAAGATATACATACGTTCTACGGTAAAAGCCATATCATCCAGGGGATATCCCTGGAAGTCGATAAAGGGGAATTGGTTTCCCTTTTAGGCCGAAATGGTGCAGGGAAGACAACGACACTTCGAAGCATCATGGGTCTGACTACTCCACGTTATGGAAATATCTTTTATGAAGGAATCGAGATTACCAAAAAGAAGTCCTTTGAGATCTGCAAGGCTGGAATAGGCTATGTCCCTGAGGACAGAAGAATCTTCTCCACCCTCACTTTAATCGAGAATCTTAACATCGCGATCCAAAAAGATAGGGGACAGAAATGGGATCACGAAAGAATCTTTAGTATCTTTCCTATCTTGGCTGAGCGAAGGGGACATCGAGGGAGGGAGCTGAGTGGAGGAGAGCAACAGATGCTGTCGATTGCTCGGGCATTAATGGGGAATCCCTCCCTTCTCCTCTTGGATGAACCGACAGAGGGACTTGGCCCTTTGATCGTGGAGACATTGATTGGGGTGATCGAGCGCATCAAGAAGGAAGGAGTGACCATTCTTCTGGTGGAACAAAATGTAGAATCCACATTCAAGGTGGCGGATCGGCATTATATCTTGGAGCAGGGGAAGACCGTGTATCACGGCTCCAATAATGAACTTATCAATGATAAGGAGGTGATGGTGAGATATTTGAGCGTATGATGGATGGTTGGAGGAAATCATTGGGATAATTATTAATGTCACTTTAAAGAGAGAATAAAGGGGGTGTTGATTTATGAAAAAAATGCATTTAACCCGAAGAGATTTTTTAAAAACAGCCACCATGGGAGGAATCGGGCTGGCTGGTGGGATGGGGTTAGGTCCCAGGATTGCAAGGAGTGCTGAGAAAGGTCCTATTACCATTCTTAACCTCCAGCCTTTCAGCGGAGCCTACGCCGATACAGGCCTGGATGTCAGTCGAGGTGTGAGGTTTGCGATTGAGGATTTTGGGGGCAAAGTCTTAGGGAGGGAAATTAAATTGATCGAAAGGGATGCCACGAACCCAAGTGATTCTGTCCGTAGATCTAAAGAGGTGGTTGAAAAAGAAGGGTGTAAATTCATCCAAGTAGGTACCAGTAGCTCTGTGGCTTTAGCCGTAGCGGAATATGGGGCAAAGAATGAAGTCATCGTGGGTTGTCATGCAGGCGCTGATAAGATCACGGGGGAGGCTTGCAATAAATTCACCTTCCGGTGGGCCGTCCCAACCTATGGTGCTGTCAGAGAAGTCGTACCCCGGCTCATTAAGGAGCTGAAAGTGAATACTTTTTACACCATTACTCCTGAATATGTATTTGGAGAAGACCTTCTCCGAAACACAAAGGAGGTTCTTAAGGAGCATGGCAAAGAACTCGCTGGGAACTCTTATCATCCTCTTGGAGAAACCGAGTACAGTGCCATTATTACAAAAGCCATGGCTGCAAAACCGGATTGTGTGCTCTTTCTTAACTTTGGAGGTGATACCGTCAACGCCATCAAACAAGCAGTAAATTTCGGTTTGAAAAAGGTTTCGAAACTCTGCATTGCTTGGAGCGGTGGTCAAACTGAATTTATGGCAATGGGGACGAAGATCTTAGAAGATATTTGGGTGGGAATTCAATACTACCATACTATCGATACTCCAATGAACAAAAAAGTAGTAGAAGCATACCATAAAAAATATGGTGTGATGATGCCGTATACCGCAGCTTCGGGTTACCAACAGATGAAGGTGATGCTGGAGGCGATTAAAAGGGCAAAATCAACGGATGTGAAGAAAGTCATAGCGGCCTGGGAGGATTACGAATACGATGCTCTTACGGGTAAAGAGGTATATAGGAAATGTGACCACCAGTGTCTCAAGCCCTACTATACCGTCCGGTGTAAGAGTGAGGCTGAAAAAAAGGCCCCAGATGACTTTGCGGAGATTGTAGGATTTTCCAAGAATTTCTTGCCTTGCGATAAAACAGGTTGCAAAATGTGATATTTAACCCCTTCCTCAGGTGTCCTCCTGAGGAAGGGGTCTCAGGGTGATTATGTTATTAAATCTTGTCATTGTCCAAATTTTTAATGGCCTGGTTTTGGGCATGATTTATGTTCTACTGGCGATGGGTCTTTCCATTGTATGGGGCATGATGAATATCATCAATTTCTCTCACGGGCTCTTCTTCGCTATTGGAGCTTATTTGGCCTACACCATCTTTTCAGTCACAAAAAATTTTTTCATGGGGCTGATTCTCATTCCAATTGGGACTGCGTTGATTGGAATTCTTTTGGAACGGACCTTATTGCGGCGACTCTATGGCCTGAATATTTTATATCAAATCCTGATGACATTTGGGATCGCTCTGATGGGAAGAGAATTGATTATCATCCTCTACGGTCCTATAGGAAAGTCCTTTGTTCCACCGGATATTCTCTCGGGCACCATCTCTTTGGGAGCTCTATTTTTTCCCACTTATCGGATTTTCCTTCTGTTTGTCTCCATTTTACTCACGATCGGCGTGTGGCTCTTTATCGAAAAGACCAAATACGGATCGATCATCAGAGCAGGGACAGAGGATTCGGAAATGGTGAGCGCATTAGGGATTAACATTTCCCGGGTGTTCACTCTGATTTTTGGCCTTGCCATGGCCATTGCAGGTTTCGGCGGCGGACTCGCCGCACCCATCCGGGGTGTTGAGCCTATGATGGGGGAAGCAATCTTGGGAATCTGTTTTGCTGTCGTCATCATCGGAGGGATGGGAAGTTTTCTGGGTGCGATCATCGGCGGGGTCATTGTCGGATTGAGCCAGAGCATGGTGGCCCTTATCATGCCCAGCGCTTCCATCATCGTTATCTTTTTAGTGATGGCTTTGATTCTCCTCATCAAGCCCAGGGGGCTCTTAGGTATAAGGGATTAAAAGAGATGAAATGGGATCAATGGAAGACCATATTTCAAAAAAATTTGAGCCTCATTTTCATCTTATGCATTTTTCTTATTTTGCCTTTCGTCCTTCCTTACACCGCCCTTGCCACCGAAATCCTGATATTTGCTTTAGCCACGATCGCCTTTGATCTCCTTCTTGGATATACAGGCATTATGATATTCTGTCAGGCCTCTTTCTTCGGCACGGGTGCTTATATCACAGGCCTGCTCATCCACCATTATCAACCGAATATTTTTTTGTGTATGGGGGCAGCCATTTTAGGGGCAGCGATTCTGGCCCTCTGCTTCGGCTATATGAGCACTCAGCGGGCAGGGACCTATGGCGTGCTCCTCACCCTCGCCTTCAATGAGTTGATCTTTTTCATTGCCTACCAATGGAAGACGTTGACAGGTGGTAGTGATGGCCTGAGGGATATTCCTCGTCCCAATTTAGAAATACCGGGTTTATTGAATGTCAATCTTTTTTCCGAAACCCGCTTCTATTTTTTTGCTCTCTTCTTTTTCGTCTTTTCATTTATCCTCATTAAAAAGATCACAGAATCTCCCTTTGGTAAGGTCCTTCAAGGAATTCGAGAAAACGAGACGAGGACCATGGCTATTGGATTCAATACCCGGCTATTCAAAGTCGTAGCTTTTATTATTGGTGGGATCTTTATGGGATTAGCAGGCAATCTTTATGCGATGTTTATGAATTTTGTCGATATCAATCATGTGGCTTTTGATACTTCGGGAAAGATTGTGATGATGGAGCTCATCGGAGGGATGGGGACCCTCTTCGGTCCTATCTTGGGTGCTGGTATCGTTACATTAGCCTCGGACATTGCTTGCGCCTATTGGGAGCGTTGGCTCCTGATCCTCGGTGCTGTTTTTGTTGCCTTCGTATTATTCGCCAGAGGTGGTGTCTGGGGCCTGATTGAGAGTGTGAGAGGACGGTTGAAGTTCTCACGGCCCAAGAAGGCATGACAAGAAGTGGGTGGTTAGAAGAGGGACCGCTTTATTTTTCCTTTGCAATGAATAGGGTCTAATGGGAAGGATCGTTTAAAATCTTAGGGCACGAAAATGTCTCATGTTTTTCAAGTGACTTCATTCCATGTTTGGCTAATTGATAATGTTAACCTTCCTCGTTGGTCTGATTGGGAAATCCATTCAGTCTTTGAGAAGGCAATTTATTTTACAATATGGGAACATATCATCACTCTGTCAACGGCTTACGATGGCCCGGCCACAATCGTCACAGAGGGTCCATTGCCTTCACTTGTTCAAGGGAAACGAATAGGCAAGCAGGTCTGCCTGAGCTTCTCCTCTTCCCGGCATTGGGTCCCCCCGCGTTTTCGAATGAATCCAGAAGAGATAGATGATCAGGTATTGGATGGGCTTCGCATAGCGGTCCAGGATTCCGGAAGAAGCGCATTTCTGCAGCCGAAGTTTTCCCCATGGATGGCCCGTGGTATTTCGGCTCTATCCCATTTTTTCCCGAAGGTGGCTCCTGGTGGATCGTTGTTCATCGGACTTGGGCCAGGGATGACACCCGCCGGAGATGACTTTATGTGTGGGTACTGCCACACCTTATATCATATGGGGTTCAAGGTGGACTGGGCTGAATTAGCCCTCAGTGCAGATGGGACCCATTTTTTTTCAAAGGAGATGCTCTGGTGGGCATGCCGTGGTGTGGTCGCTATGCCTTTTGAACAGGTCCTCCTTGGTGTGTTAAATTTTCAGAAGAACTTTCAAAAATTCGTTCGAGACGCATTGGCAATAGGCCACAGTTCCGGTGCGGACCATCTTCTTGGCGTTTGGTCTGCTCTTTTTCTGATCAAGAGAAAATGGAGAGCACAAAAATTATTAATGAATAACAGATCCTCTTAAAAATCTGTTATGGCGACATGCCATAAGCAGTAAAGGGAGATGATTCGTATGAGTGATTTACGCCAAAAGATTGAAGATGCCAATCATAAAACTGTAGAGATCATGATGGAAGCCCAACCTATCCTTGTGGATGTCCGCGCGGCCTTAGACGTCATCCCTGGGATGCAAAAAAATATGGTGCTCCATTCTGGCCCCCCGGTGACCTGGGACAAGATGAGCCGACCCCAGAAGTTAGGGGCAATAGGTGCCATCCTTCACGAAGGGCTTGCGGGAAATATCAATGAAGCAGTGAAAATGTTGGAGCGGGGGGAAATTCTTATCGAACCGTGCCATGAACACTCTACCGTGGGTTCTATGGCTGGTATCACCTCTGCCTCCATGCCGGTCTTTGTAGTAAAGAATCAGACTCACGGTAATGTCGCCTATCATCAAGTTTTTTTCGATGGCCCGGGCCGCTTAGCCGGTCGACTTACCATGGGAGTTTACAATGAGGAAGTGGAGCAGGCCTTGCAATGGCGCCGGGATTTTTTAGCCCCAGCCCTTCGAGCCACCATTGAGGAAGCAGGTGGGATCAACCTGAAAAACATTATCGCCCGCGCCCTGAACATGGGTGATGAATGTCACAACCGATGTGCAGCCGCCACCTACAGATTCACCATGGAGATCGTGCCTTACATGTTCCGCGCTAAAGTTTCTTCTGCCATCATCGAACGTTTCATTAATGCCTCGGCTGAAAACGAACAGTTCTTTCTCTTTCTTTGTATGCCTGCTTGTAAGGTCGTCGCCGATGCAGCCCATCATATTCGCTATAGCACCGTGGTGACTTGTATGGCCCGCAATGGCACCCACTCCGGCATCAAGGTGAGCGGCCTCGGGAATAGATGGTTTACAGCCCCTTCCCCACCGGTGAAGGGCCTCTATTTCTCATCGAAATATGGCCCAGCAGATGCGTGTCCTGATATGGGGGATAGCACCATTACTGAGACGGTAGGCCTCGGCGCCTTTGTGATAGCCAACGCACCGGCCTTCATGCAAATGGTGGGTGGGACGGTGGAGGAGGCCCTTGACTATACGAGGCAGATGTATGAGATTACCGTCACTAAAAATAGAAATTTTCTCCTTCCCTTCCTTAACTTTCAAGGGGCACCCCTGGGCATCGATATCCGCAAAGTAGTGGAGAAGAGTATTACTCCCATCTGTGATACCGGTATCGCTGGGAAGGAAGGCGGTTTTATTGGTATTGGGATTACTCAACAGCCCATGGAGATGTTCAAGGCCAGCCTGAAGGCCTTTGCTGAGAAGGTACGTTGACGCTGGATCCGTTTTTCAGGGGAATTGAATTCGTAAGGAAGGGTTTAAAGTCCCGATGTCCTCTCTCTTAAGCAGAGTGAAAAAGAATGCCTACTATGATTCGGTCAGGTTGATGCGGGTGGCTACAACCGTTCAGGCGTTCCCTGGTGTGCTCGATGCTGCCATCATGGTGGGGACTGAAAGAAACAAGGAATTTCTCAAAGGGACAAATCTCCTCACGGATATTGTACAAAGTGCTACGAGTCATGATCTCTTCTTTGTAGTAGAAGCAGAGACCTTAGAGCAAGCAGAGCAAGCCCTTGCCATGGCAGAGACGATCTTGGAAGGCATTGGTTCTTCGAATATCCAAGGGGGCCAACAGAAGACCTATTCCGTTGAATCGGCACTGACTATGATACCGGCCAACCTCGCACTCCTCTCCATCCCCGGTATGTATGTCAAACGGGAAGCCATGAAATGCTTGGAGAGAGGGCTACATTTATTTATCTTCAGTGATAATGTTCCCATAGCCGATGAACTGGAGATCAAGAAAAAGGCATCCGCATTGGGCCTTTTAGTGATGGGGCCTGATTGTGGTACCGCGATCATTAACAATATCGCCTTAGGGTTTGCTAATGCGGTGCGGCCCGGTCCGATGGGTATCGTGGGTGCATCGGGGACAGGTATTCAAGAGATCACATGCCTGATCGATCACTTAGGGTCAGGGGTCAGCCATGCCATCGGGACAGGCAGTCATGACGTTTCTCCAGAAATAGGTGCCATCAGCATGCTCCAGGGAATTAAGATGCTTGCTGATGATCCACGTACGAAGGTCATTGTGATCGTATCTAAACCCCCATCCCCAAAAGTGAAAGAGAGAGTCATTGAGGCATTGCGAGACTGTGAGAAAACCTCTGTCGTCACTTTCCTCGGTGAGAAGGCAATAAGAAAAATAGAGAACAATATCTATTTCGTTGACACAATGGAAGAGTCTGCAGTCACAGCGATAAAACTTTACGGAGGGGAACCCTCCACTTATTTGGATGACTTTTTATCTTGGGAAGATATCCGGCCGGTGACTGAGAATATTAGACCCGGACAGAAATTTGTCCGAGGAATTTTTACAGGTGGGACCTTCGCCATTGAATCTGCTCTTATCCTTTCGCAGATTCTGGGAGAGATCCATACTAATACAGTAGTGGGTGAGATGTTACCAGACCCTCGCCACAGTATCAGCCATACCTGTGTGGATCTGGGAGACGATCTTTTTACGGCTGGTCGGCCCCATCCCATGCTTGAACCCACTGTTCGCAATCGGAGGATTGTTGCGGAGATGCAGGATCCCCAAACGGCTGTAATCCTATTGGACGTCGTCTTAGGATATGGGGTACACCCCGATCCAGCCGGAGAATTGCTCTTGGCCATCAATGAAGCTAACCAAAAGTCAGGAGGGAGGTATGTACCAATAGTCGCTTCCGTTTGTGGGACCGATAGAGATCCGCAAAACCGTTCTCGACAATTGGCGATCCTGCAGGAAGCAGGGGTATTCGTTTTTCCCAGCAATGCTGCCGCGACACGTGCTGCAGCGTCTATTTCCGCTCGTTGTAATTTTTTTAAAGGAGGGGCAAGCATTGCCGATCGAGGATCTGTTCCAAAGGCAAGTTAAAGTCATCAATATAGGGCTCCAGGAATTTTACAGCGCCTTGGTCGCCCAAGGGGTCGAAGCGGTCCATGTGGACTGGAGGCCTCCTGCCCAGGGAGACCAGGAGATGTTGGACCTATTAGATAAGTTGTTATAAGTCTCAAGATGGCCTTACTTCATATAGCAAGATGAACGAGTTGTGAGGAGGTGATGAAGGGGGATTTAAATTGATGAAGGAGTTTGGAAGAAATCACTTTTGGAAACCTTAATCGAAAACGAAGGGAGGACACTTTATGGAGAAAAAAGATTTATCTCGAAGGGATTTTCTGAAGAAGGCCACCATCGGAGGAATCGGACTGACAACGGGTATAGGATTAGGCCCCAGAATTGCGAGGAGTGCTGAGAAAGGTCCTATTATCATCCTGAACATCCAGCCTTTCAGCGGCCCTTATGCGGATACAGGTCTCGATGTCAGCCGGGGCGTAAGATTTGCGATCGAAGAATATGGAAGTAAAGTCTTAGGAAGAGAGGTTCGACTGATTGAAAGGGATGCCTCTAACCCAAGCGATGCAGTGCGAAGGGCTAAAGAGGTGGTGGAAAAAGAAGGATGCAAATTTATTCATGTCGGAACGAGCAGTGCTGTCGTATTGGCAGTCTCTGAATACGGGGCAAAGAATGGGATCCTTGTCTCATGCGCTGCCGGTGCTGACAAGATTACTGGAGAGGCCTGCAATAAGTTCACCTTCCGTTGGTCCGTTCCAACCTATGGTTGCATCAGAGAGGTCGTCCCACGGCTCATCAAAGAGTTAAAAGTGAATACCTTTTATACCATTACCCCTGAATATGTATTTGGAGAAGATCTCCTTCGTAACACCAAGGAAGTTCTTAAGGAACAAGGCAAGGAGCTCATTGGGAATTCGTATCATCCAATTGGAGAGGCCGAGTATAGCGCCGTGATTACAAAGGCCATGGCGGCTAAGGCAGATTGTGTGCTCTTCCTCAACTTTGGAGGTGACACGGTCAACTCTATCAAACAAGCGGTCAATTTCGGCTTGAAGAAGGTCTCGAAGCTCTGTATCGCTTGGGGTGGGGGACAGACCGAATTTCAAGCCCTCGGAACGAAGATCTTGGAAGACATATGGGTAGGCATCCAATACTATCACACCATTGATAACCCAGTAAACCGAAAGGCCGTTGAAGGCTATCTTAAAAAGTATGGGGTGATGATGCCATTTACCGCAGCCTCAGGTTATCAACCCTTGAAGGTGATGTTGGAATCGATCAAAAGAGCAGGATCAACAGATGTGAAAAAGGTCGTCGCTGCCTGGGAGGATTACGAATACAATGGAATTACAGGCCGAGAAGTATATCGGAAATGCGATCATCAATGTATCAAACCTTATTATACTGTGCGTTGTAAGAACGAGGCGGAAAAGAAGGCTCCGGACGATTTTGCTGAAATTGTAGGATCTTCTAAGAATTTCTTACCCTGCGATAAAACCGGATGTAAAATGTAATTTTTCCTCATCTTCAGGGCGATCGCCCTGAGGATGAGATTAAGAAATGGTGATATTTTTATAAAAAGATAGGGTAGATTCGACCATGTCTGGAAATTTGTTTCCTTCCTTTGTCCTCAAAGGTAGAGCCCACGAGATCGGGTACCAGTATGGAGAGAAATGTAGAGAACTAATACATAAAAATGTTGAACTCTATCTCAAAATATTCGAACACTATGCCCACCTGAAACCTTCACAGACATTGAGCCTTTCGAAGGGCTTCATCCCTTATATCGAAGGGTTTGACCCTTCCATGATGGAGGAGATGAGAGGGATTGCAGAGGGGGTTCAGTGTCGATTAGAAGAGGTGGTTGCTTTAAATGTTAGGACGGAGTTGATGTTTCCCCATCGACTGGGAATTCAAGAGTGTACGGCTATTGGGATGAGCGAAGGGCCCATCCTCTGCCAAAATTGGGATTGGATTCCTTCCTTTAAAGATACAACGGTGATTCTACATATCGAGCAGGAAGGTAAGCCTTCTATTACGATGATGACGGAGGCAGGGATCATCGGAAAGATTGGATTCAATTCTGCAGGAATTGGCCTCTGTATCAATATCCTCATCTCCAATCAGGTTCAATTTGGAGTCCCTATTCATGTGATCTTCCGAGGGATTCTGAATTCATCTTCCATAAATGAGGCCATCAATAAGGTGTTCATGACGGAAAGGGCATCTGCCAGCAACTGTCTCATCGGTCATGAGAGCGGGGTCCTCCTAGATCTGGAAGTGGCCCCAAAAGATTTTGACTACCTCTAACCAGAGGATGGATTCTTAATTCATACGAACCATTTCATCAGCCCGAAGTTAAGGGCGGAGGAAGAGGGCCTACGATCATTTCCAGACTCTCTCATAAGGTATCCCAGGGCTAAATCGCTTCTTCAGAGTTGGAGAAAAGGAGAAAAGGCAGGAGAAATCCAATCGATTTTAAAAGATCATTTCAACTTTCCTGATTCGATCTGTCGTCACCCTCACCCGGGAGGATTGGAGATCGAACAGATTGAGACCATTGCATCGGTGATCATGGATTTAAAAGGGAGGAAGATGTATCTCTGTGTGGGCCGACCCTGTCAGAACCCTTACCAATTCGTATCTTTCAAGGAGAGGTAATTCTTAGATGAATGAGGAGATGGTCAATAGAGTGGAGGTCGACTTATTAGTAAAGTTGGCTCAAGAAATGATTCGAATCCCCACCCAGAATCCCCCTGGAAATGAGAGGGCTTGCGCAGAATATATTCACCGCACTCTAACCCATTGGGGAATAGAGACGGAGATGGTTTTCGAA
>Ga0315279_10008513_pt1 | contig 12405 bp, 2 predicted proteins | sample YL17G06_20_MG_FD_203694 | JGI IMG/M metagenome (GOLD analysis project Ga0315279, IMG submission 203694) | Sediment microbial communities from Yellowstone Lake, YNP, Wyoming, USA - YL17G06_20 | ecosystem: Environmental > Aquatic > Freshwater > Lake > Sediment | place: USA: Wyoming | collected... | reverse complement strand
GTAATCACCAACCTTTGCAGTGCCTTCTGTTGGCTTTGTCAAGCCGCAGAGAATGTTTATGGTGGTTGTCTTACCTGCACCATTTGGACCTAACAATCCGAAAAGCTCACCTTTTTCGACCCGCAGGTTTAGGCTGTCGACGGCTTTGACGTCTTCATATTTCTTGGTAAGATGCTCGATTACTATGGCTGGATTGTTCATTCTCCAATCGCTCTTAGAAGTTTGCTGAAAACATTGCCCTCTGAGAATTTAGATTTTTTGCCAACCTACCCAGCGCGTGAAAGAGACAAAAAACCCAAAGATTAGAAACTAGTACAGAAAACTGGCCTAGTGGCGTTTGTGGTGGGGTCGCTTAGGTCAATGCCCACGTTTGAACCCTGACACCAAAGTTGGGCTAGCATGGGGGTTAATTTTGAAAGATGGTTTTGTTCATTCGCGAGGAGTGCGTTCTCCTATTACTTCATTTTCTTGCGACCTATGCGTTTCACTTTTGTGAAGACGGCGGGCAACATTACGAATAAGGCAAGATAGACTGACGGAGGCGTTGTTGTGCTGTATCCTATCAGAGGAACCGAGTACCCATCGACTGGTTCGGACATAGCTATTAATCTGTGCGGTGTGATTTGTCTGCAGCCGAGGCGGTTGGGGAAGGTTTTTCCGAAGCTGCCTGCAAGAATAATGGCGTCATAGATGTCAACGATTCCATCACCATTTATGTCTGCATCGATGTTCCAGTTGTGACTACCTGGCGCGGAGTTGAAGGCATTTGCAAGTCGGATTGCATCATAGATGTCAACTATTCCATCGTAGTTGGAGTCAGCCATTCCTGCCGTGTACTTGTAAAGGCCGCAATAGATGTTTTTGCTGGTGTTTTCTCCGTTTGCCATTTCTGCAATGGTGATTGTGCCATCCGAATTTAATGTGCTAGAATATGGGAGGTCGCTGTTGGTCCAGAATACTAGTAACCTGTTTTGAGAATCAACTTTCAACATCGGAGAAGATATTGTCGTTCTTTCCAGAAACTGTTTAGAGACGTTGTCTCCATACGGGTCGAGGATCATCAAGACATCTGACTGATTCTGAACTTTCTGAACCCATGCGTAGACAGGGTAATTGTTCCAATACGTCACTGAAGGATTGATGTCTACAAAGCTGTTGTTCGTCAACCTTGTTGAAGGAGTCCAAGACGTACCGTCAAATTCAGAACTGAAGATTTCAATATCGTTCAGATTTGTTGCGTTGCCACCTATGTTTTGTGACCAGACCAAGGCTGCTTTTCCCTGATCATATGCACCAGTCACGGATGAAGCCAGTAATCCTGGAGTTGTGACGAGCGTGGGAATTGACCACGCGGTGCCGTTCCATACTGAAGAGTAGATGCTTTCGTCGTTGGAGGTTGTCAGGTTTCCATCGTCATCAGCCATCCAGACGAGCATCAGGTTGCCAGTGTACTTGTCAGAAATCAGTGTGGGCGAATAGTGGAACTTTTCCTCATTTGTGATTTGCCTCGGTTCGCTCCAAGTATTGGTTGCAGGGTTCCAGACAGCGTAGGCCAGTTGCACATCTGTGAGTAGTGAGAAAGGATCCAGCGTCTCGTTGAGGGAAGAGTCGTTCAGCTGGGTCCACACCGTGACCGCGTTTCCGTTGGAGTCGAACTTGACGACTGCATCGCCTTGTGGAATCATGTCGTCCGTAACAGGGACCGGGACACTCCAGTTTCCAGTTATCTTGTCGTACGTGGCATAATAGATTTCGTATCCTTTAATGAACGGTTTCGACAGGTCGTCCTGCGTCCAAAGCATTATAGTTCTACCTGACGATGTGTCAACGGATGGATTCGCGTAAGGATAAACACTCTCCAGATAGGTTCCTTCGGAAGCACTCCCAATCCATTTGTACAGTGAGTAGTTGCCGTTCGCCCATTCTCTTGGAATCCAGCCAGTTTCAGAAGAATTCAGTGTCCACTGCACTGGTGAATGAGACGAATATGTGAACAAGTCACATGTCCAGCAGAACCACCAGCTTCTCACGGTCAATGTGACGCTTGCCTCCAGATTCAAGTCGTCAGGGTATGTGAAGTAAGGTGGAGGCATGTGAAAGGTGAAAGTGACTTTTCCCTCTCCTTCAATTCTGACCTCCCCAACCCAGCATCCCACCTGTGCATATGCTCCGAGCCACAGGGCAACATCAGCCTCAACTTCGACCCAATCAAGACCGAAGCCGAACGTTCCATTGCCACTGGAGGCTTCCTGGAGGTAAAGAGTACATGAAACAGATCCTCCAACGTAGATTCCTATTTCGACACCTATGCCGTTCCAGCTGTAATTATGTTTGAACGGAACTTCTACCGATCCGCTTATCTGGATTTTCAAGTTTGTAAGTCGTATCGTTCCGTTCTCGATGGCTATGGCTCCTGTTACATAGATTCCTATCTTAGCTTCGGCGTCTGAAATGTAGAACTGTATGCCACCTCCACCACCGACAACTGCCTCTCCATTTGATTGAAGGCCCATGTTGAAACTGAAACCGCAGGTGATTCCGTATTTTCCTCCTAAGATTGGAACTGGGATGTCGTAGACGGCGTCCATTGGGGTTTCTGGCCAGTTGTAATAGAAGCCGATGCTCCAAACGTTGTCAAAACGAGTTAGAGGCTGCGCCGGATCGATTGTGACGTTCAGGTATCCTTTCTCTTGGGCCATTTCAATCAAGGACTGAAGCCAATAGGGAGTATCGTACACGTTAGTGGCCAGAGTACGGCTTACGGCGTCTTCGGTCAAACTGTATGCTGTGACGGTCAAGCTGGATGTTACTTGCGCCATGTCGATGAAGCTGCTGTTGAACCATCCGTCCTCATCAGGTGTCGTGCTGATGTAAGTCTGTTCCGTGCCGTTTAAGTAAATGCTAAATTCTACTCTTGAAATGTCGTTTCCCTTCACGAAATACTGGTTCATGGGAACAAGATCGTACATGTTCCCCAGGAAGAAGCTGTCTAGGGTGTAGAATGCCTTCACCTCGATTGCGGATGGCGGCACATACACCCTGTAATTGGCTATGGCGCTCTGCGGTGCGTTCATGACAATATAGACAGGGTTTACTCCCAAGCCTTGTGATGCGCCATTAATGCTCCAGTAGGCAAGGTTGTATCCTGTCACTGTTTGGGCTGACAGGGTAACGTTTGTGGAAGAGTCGTACCACCAACTGTTCGCTGAGCGATATTCTCCCGAGGGAATTCTTGATGGCTGTGGGCTTAGTCCTTCAGGAGAGGTGAATACTGTAAGAAGGTGTTGGGTCTTCCAGTTCCACGTGATGTTTGAGGGCTGACTCATTGTAAACGTCGTATTGGATCCCGTTCCATGGGTTGGGACGTTACCAGTTCCATCCCAACCGGTACAAACGTAACGCGTTCCATTGGGACCAGATGCTGGAGAAACAACAGACGAGATCACTGTGGTTCCCGAGTCGACCCAGCCGCTTAGGGGGACAGGCGAATCGTAAGTGGAAGTCACCGTTAGGTAGTATTGAGTTTTGTAGTGGCCGATTATGCTTCCGAATGTTGTTACTGTTATGGAGCCGTTTTGAAGTGTCGATAGACCCGTTGTCCCCGTCCAAAAATACCTTTTTGCATTTAGGTTCACGAGGAGGGGTGATTGGAATGAAAAGGTGTGGTTGGATCCAACACTCCATGAGAATGACAGCGGCAGTTGCGCTTTAGAATAGTTCACGCCGTCAACGGTTATTATGGTTCCTGTGAAGTCAGAGCCGGCTCCTATCTGGTCAAACGTGATTTGGTTTCGAACTATGTAGTTTCCAACGATGCTTCCTGTCTCTGTTACTGTCAACGTTCCGTTTTGAAGTGTTGATAATCCTGAGGTGGAATTCCACAGATACTGCTTGCCACCCACGACAAGTGGTGAGGCAAAAGAGAAGCTGTGACTAGACCCATTGTTCCACCAGAATGACACAGGCAAGCTTTGGACGGTATAGTTGACACCATCAATTATCAGCACAGTGCCTACAAAGTCCGAGCCAACGCCAGTCTGGGCAAACGTGATCTGCTTCTGAACTATGTAGTTTCCTATGATGCTTCCCGACTCTGCTACTATCAGCGATCCTCCCTGAAGAGTTGACAACCCTGAGGTTGAACTCCAGAGATACTGCTTGCCACCCACGACAAGTGGCGAGGTAAAAGAGAAGCTGTGACTTGACCCAATATCCCACCAAAAGGACACAGGCAAACCTTGGACAGTGTAGTTGATGCCGTCAATTGTCAGTAAAGCACCACCAAAGTCTGATCCAACACCAGTCTGAGCAAAAACTATCGCGCGGGCAGTCACGGTGACAGTTGCAATATTTGATGTTGCTTTTGCGCTTAAGCCGTCAGTGACTTCTGCGTAGACTGTGAAAGAACCTCCTGATGTTGCAGTGAAGGCCCAGTTGCTAAAAACGGCATCCGGCACCTTCGCTCCATTCAAATACCATTTGTAGGTGTATGCCAACATCCCGCCAGCAACCGTCGCTTCAAACAACTTGGACTGGCCCATGCCCAAGGTTACGGAACTGGGCGAAATGGTCACGGAAAGCGGAGTAAAACTACTGTAAGGATTCATCAGGGGGTATCGGTCGACATTATTCACGTCTAAGACATAAGGCGTGTCACCTATGCCATCGCTTCCGGTTTCATTCTGGTATTGACCACGGTACATGTCCGTTCCGTTGTAGTCGCTCCAGTAATTCCCTCCGGAAGGATAGTCAAGATCCCAGACGTTTACTGCCGATAAAAGCCAAACACCCTCTATGTCGCTCAGGAAATTGTTGTGATATATGCTGTTGCCGGAATTACCGTAGGTTCCTATCCATGAGCCACTTATAACTGTGTTTTCGTACACGGAATTGTTGTTGGATCCGCCCCCCAACCAAATTCCACCTCCACTCCCTTCCAGGTGATTCCTAAAAACACTACAATTCGAACCAAAAACCGCAATCCGCTGCCCTTGCCCACTACTGTTCAATATGGTATTCGAAGAAACAACGATGTCTGACTGATAATAAATACATATGCTGCCGTCAAATCCGTCAATTCTCAGATTCTTGACTGTGACGCCGCTTGCTTCAACATTTACACCGGTGAAAAACATTTCCTCCGAATAGCCCCACCCGCCGTGCAGCGTCCAAAATGCACCGTCCAAAATTGCATTGTCTCTATAAATATAGATTCCTGCGTTGTATCCAACGTCTATGTCTCCAATGACGGTGTACACATTGCCGCTTCGTTCTAACGGTGCATCCGACGGGCTGATACTGCCATCAACATCAATTGTAATGGTACCGCCAATCCATGCCGCGCGCGCGACCGGGCCCGTGTCGCGTGATGAAAACGTAAAATCAAATGGAGCATCTTGCTCCAATGCTTGATCCGATCCATTGGGCACGATGGAAGAAACCAAGTTTATGGGAAAAATTGCACCCAAGAGCAACACAACTAAGAAGAAACCAGCAATCGCCTTCACTTTCCTTCCCCCTTAACTCCGAAACCAGTTCTGGTACGATAAGCATTTAACACTTGCTGATTCAAGTCATAGAAGAAAGTTCCACCCCGAGTAAAAGATAACGCGTTCTTAGCCCAGCGCTTTGGTCAATGCCCACGTTTGAACCCACATGAGCGCTCTGGTGGGGGCATGAGATTATCGCCTAACACAAACTGTTGCTCTGGTGAAGACGTCTCCTGCAAATCCCTTTTCTACTTGTCCGTAAGGCTATTTCGTATTGTCTTTAGCCTATCCATGTTTATCTTTGCATACTCGAAGTTCTTCTTCTTCATTGCTTCCTGCAGTAAGTCCTCTGCCTCATCAAATTTCTCCACTTGCTTTGTATCTATGAACAGCATCGCTAAGTTGTTCAAGTACTTTGGATTGTTCCGTTTACAATCCATTGCCTTTCGGTAGTATGCTTCTGCACCTGCGTAATCGTGCACACTATCCTTGAGAAAATTGGCGAATTGGTTGTTTATTTCAGCATGATTCGGATTTAGCTCAAGGGCTTTCGCAAACTGCTTTCGAGCCCTTGCTTTGTGTCCGATCAGGTCTAGAATCTGTGCATACCAGAAACGAATTTCAAAGTCATCTCTGCTTTCCTCTATTCTTTGCTTGCAAAATGATTTTAGCTCTGAAAGCAGCTTGTCCCGGAATCTGTCAGGAATAATGGATTTGTATTTCCTCGCTACTATGATAGCTATCCCGATCAGTTTGTCTTTGCTACCCATGCTTTGAAGTGATTTGACCAAACCGTTGTTCAGAGAGTCAATTTCCGCATCAATTCGAAAAGTATATAACCACTTTCGGGTGGCCAATCTTCTAGACAATTCAAGCCACTTGTATGCATGAGTCAGTTTGTCAGGTTCTTGGGCAAAAAACTTGCCGAGGTAATAAAACACAACACTCAAGTAACGTGCTTGTTGCTCATAGTATTTTTCCGTTCCGGTTCCTATCTTTACATAGAGTCTATCGAGAAGGTTTTTCGCCTTTGAGTATTTGCCTAAAAAAGCAAGACTCGCTGTGTACCATATGTATTTAAAAATGGATCCTTTTGTTCTTGGGTTATAGCTCTTCCACAGAGCTTCCAGTTCTGCTGTCCTTGAATGAATCAGATATAGCTCAGCTCGTAGAAAGAATGCTCGTCCTGGATGTATCTTTTCTCCATTTTCAATTTCTCTTAAAGCTAAGTCGAAATCGTAGTGAAGCAAGAAACGTGTGTAGCTTTGTTTCAGCTGTTTATACTCTGGATACAAGCCCAAACCGCTTGTGAAAACGCCTTGTGCCTTTTCATATTCATCATTTTCGAAATAGAAGGCTGCTTTTCTGTAAAGGAAATCTCCAGTGGGGGGGAGTTCAAGGTTGTCAACAATTTCCTTCATTTCTTGACGCCGACCGATAACCCCCAATAGACCTAGGAAGCTTGCAACGAGGGATGAATACCTAGGTTGAAAACTCAGCTTCTTCAGAAGCACTTCATATAGAAGTTGATGATTACCCTCGGGACTGAGTAACTCTTTGCTGATTTTACTGGGTACGTCGCTATTGTCGATGAATTTCCTGGCGACCAGGTCATATTGGCCTTTGAATTTGCTTTCCAGGAACATAAGGTATTTGCGCTTGAAATAGAGTTCAGGATCTTGAGGATTGTTCCTCGACGCCACTCTCAGCAATCTCCTGACTAGCTTTATGTCTTCTAAGGTTCCATTCCTAAGGGCTAGGTGTAAGCCTATCCAGTCTTCCAGATGCTCTTTCAGTGATAGCTGCTTTTCTATAGACTTCGATTTGTTCAGAAAAGAGTGAGAGAAGTAGACTCTCCTGGCTGTTTCCTTCTGTCCCAATGCGGCTAGCTTAGTAAGTAGATTTGCTATGAATCCCCTTTCGCTTGGCGACGTTTCATCGATTGAATCAACAAGTGTTTCGTATCTTCTTACTATACCTACTCCCTTTGGGAAGAGTAGCTTCACGCTTTCAGTTGCCCATTTTTCGTGTCTCAGACGTACAAAATACACGTCTTTGACGCTGAATATAAGCAGCTCGTCTTCGCACGATCGACCAATCTCGGCCACAATCTCCTCATCATTTTGGTGAATTAGTCTGGCTAAAGTTGCGAGTGGTATCGCCAGACCAAATTGATAAGCCAGACTTACGTACTTCCAAGTGGTATAGACTGCCTCACTACCTCTTATTTTTTCGATCATCTCTTTTGTTCTTACACTGAATCGATTTTGCGGAACTAGCTCTTGAATCAATTCACTGAGATAGGCCTTTGACTCGCATTTATTCAACAAGGTTTCCCTAGTGATGCTACTTGGAGGTTCAATTATTTTGTGACGAATTAGCTTTTCAATAAGAGAAGAGATTTCCTGTTTGTCTAAAGGTGGAAGATGAAAGGGTTTGCCTTTTTCAAGTATGGTTTGTTCGTATTTCTGAACATTGTCCCGATACTCTCTGGGTTGAGAGGTGCCAACAACACTAATTGAGAAGGACTCGTTAGCTATAGATGAAATCAGGATTTCCAGTCTGGACCTGAAGCAGTTGTCAACCAGCAAGTAGATTGTCTTGTTTTCCGCCTTGGACAGTTCTTTCAAATCAAACGTCAATTGTTCAATGTTTATGTTCCAAATACTTGGCTCGATTTCCAGATAGAAAACCAACTCATTTCTAAGATAGAGTTCATAGGCTAATCGTCTCAGGAATGTTGATTTGCCTTCACAGGAGGGAGCCAAGATGGGTAGAAAAATGGGCTCATTTCCGTGTTCGTCTAACTCGTTCAGGATCTGCCCTTGTATAGTGCGAATCACGTCAAAGTCATTGATAATGTCTGACCAAGAGGGATCTGCGAGGCCATAAAATCCTTGAGGCGAGGTTGCAAGCGATTTGACTCTATCAATGAAGTCTGAGCTTATTAGCCTTAAGCGGTACTTCCTGCAGATTTCTTCGGCTATCGATCGATATGTGATCTGTTGTTGCTTGCCCGGTCCAGTGGGCGCATACTTCTTAAAGAATTTCAGGGATTCTTGTGATAGGCATTGCGGAAGATCTTTTTCATCCAGTGTCAAGTGCTCAGTTACCAGATAACGAACTCGAAATCGTTTTATGTTATCATATACATCGGGAGACAGCAAAAGAAATTCGCCGGGTGAGAGACTTTGAAGGTCCTTCAAGACTCTGCTGGCATACGCATGGTCTCCTTGTGGCATCATTTTCCTTAGGCTTGCTATGTCTCGGCTCAGCATCGAGCGACCGAAACACCAAGTATTCACTTGTGCCAAAGCCTTGTAGTCTATGTCCGTAACGTTCTGAGTGGCTGCCACAAGCCCGATTCCATACTTTCTTGCTTGCCTGAACAGAAGAGTGTATGCTTCCTTGGAAGGAGGGTTTCTGGGATGAGGAGGAATGTAGGGAGCGATTTCGTCGACATAAAAAATCAGTTGGACATTTTTTGATTGGTTTTTCAACATCCAACAATAAAGCTCCTTAAGGAGCATAGTTAGGAAAAACTGCCGATCTTCTGCCGATCTGAGAGTGTTTAGGTAGAGAATGTTGACTGGCACTTTTCCATCGCTTTGGTCCATGAACATGTCGATGTCGATCTGAACTCCCATCTGAAACATGAGGGATCGTGCTCCGACTGCAAGAAAGCGTAGCTTTCTGGCGATTTCCAATGGTCTTTTCTTGGTTACGAGATCACGGAGGGGTCGTGCGATTTTTTCTGGAGGTGCCAAGATAATGTCAGCCATGCGGTCCATGTTCTCAATTGTCTGTCCTTCTTGCCAAGAATACTGCAATATTGAAAACAAGTAAGCCTTGGTTTCCCTTCCCGGGTCCGAGTCCAGGTTGTATCCCAGGAAGCTTGTAAGAGATGCAGCTGTCAGGTCAAGGCTAAGAATAGCGTCCTCATTCGATGTGCCATTTGGCGGAAACTTCAACGGGTTGATGCTGATAGGGATAGTTTTAGTGCTTGCGGGGGTGAAAATGGACACTCTTGCTTTCTGAAAGAATTCTTCTTGTATCTCCAAAGGTATTCCATGCCTTCTGATTTTCTCGGGATCTCCTTTCAAGGCGAGCGAGGCGAGATCACCTTGAGTGTCAACTATGAGCACAGGGACGCCATTTCTCACAGCTTCTTCAATCACACATTTACACAGCACCGTCTTGCCCGAGCCACTGGGTCCAAGAACGACAAAATGACGGCGAAAAACCTCTACAGGCAGTTCAATTTGAGAAGCTTTCGCAGTTTCCCTACCTAAGACAAAAGACATATTTGCTGACCCTCTGGCAGAACAGGTGTGCATTTTATTTAATTGTTACGCATATTCGTACGCGCGTTGATTAAGACTGATCAATCGGTAGGTCAATGCCCACGTTTGAACCCTCACCGGAGTGCTGAGTGACTATGGGTAGTGTTGGTTGAAGTATCCTGCCAGTATTATTGCATCGTAAATGTCGACGGTATTGTCGCCGTTGATGTCGGCATTTGGATTCCAACTGGGGCTTGTCGGTGTGGAATTGTACGTGCCTGCAAGTCGGATAGCGTCATAGATGTCAACAGTGAAATCGCCGTTGATGTCGCCTGAGAAGGTAATTAACACCCAGGCGCCGGTGCAGTTGTTGTCTTCGATGTCGATCTCTCCTGCGAGGGGATCTACGCAAACGCGAACTGTGTAGTTTCCTTTGGAGAAGTCAGTAGTGTTCCAAACGAAAGTGAAATTCATGTGCCCCCCGGGTTCAAGAGTATTGTCCGTAGTACGAGTGAGGAGGGTCTCATTAGCATAAACTGTGATGTTGAAGGGCTGAGTGCTGTAGCCTTGGTTTATTGCTGTGGCGCTTATCCTCAGGCCGTAGGTTTCGCTGGCAACGGTTTTTGAAGGCTCGACATTTACAACCGCAAAGTCTGGTGGCAGGTCGAGATCAACTGTAAAAACCCCTGAGACAGCTTCGCCGGTGTTGACTCCGTCCGTTGCGATAATCTTGACAAGGTAATTGTTTCCGGACTCGAGGAAGCTTGTATCCCACTCATAACTGGTCTGATTCAAGTTCACTGCCAATGGGACCCAAGTTGAGACCCCATCGGCACTATACCCCACATTGTATGAAAGATTGTCACCGTCAGAATCTCTTCCATCCCAAGAGACCGTGTAGTTTCCAAGAGCCAAAATTACCCCACTATTCGGGAATATGATATCGACCGTTGGAGAATTGGAACTTACGCCCTTGGTCAGAAGAGCCTTGCCATCAGAGTCTCTTATTTGTACGAAAACTGTACCGTCGACGTATGGCACACTTAAGAAAAACGGAATTACATCCGTGCTCATTTCTTGCATAGAGCCTCCAACTTCGGTCATATAGGAAAACGTTGCATTGAAACCATATTGTGCAATCAGCTGGTTGCCCGAATCTAGTAAGCATATGGAATAGTTGCCAGTGCTTGTGGAGTCAAGTGAGGGCACTCCATCTGTTCTGTACCAAGGCAAGTCCCCCCCAACAGTCCCATTAGTAAAGATAGCTCCCGTTACTACTAACAGTTCGGGATCCGGACCGTTGAGCAGCTGCTCATACAGGTTCCAACGATAAGTCCCGAAAAAGGGAATTGAGGGATTGTATTGGATCCATTGTCTAGGATCTGAATCATATCGCTGATTGTCGATCCAGCTTGAAGGGTCAGTCGGAGAACGCATCAGATTGCTCTCCATGTCTTCGTATTCTCTAAGGGACCAAACATGAAAGATTTGTGCATCGATAATGTTAGGTCCGTAACCGCCATCCTGATTCGGATGCCACAGATAATAAGTATGTCCTAGTTCATGCGCAACCAAACAATCCGCGAGAGGCAGAGCCTCGTTCCTTACTATTACTGACATTCTGTCCTCAGGAAGCCTCCCCATACCTATGGCCTTGCCGTCCCAACCAGTGTCAAACCCCTTGATAACTACGGCCATTCGATTATAACCCATCATCGTAGCCGTAGCTTCCCACGGAATAACCACATTGAGGTAGAGCCAATCCTCCAATGATAAAGCAGGGGGAGTTATCAAGGGTATTCCGAAATTAGGAACAGCAGACGCCAGTTGCCAATCGAAGAAGGCATCGCCAACTGGAAAGATGTCACGAACGAATTCTCGTTGATTATTAACGTTGGGGGGATTGAACGATGTTTGACCAATTAAAGGAAAATACACAGGCAAAACGAGAACACGCAAAGGGCCTGCTTCTACAACTTTGCCGCTTGTTGTCTTTTCATTGTTGTCAAGGTTGTCATCGCCAGGAACAGAAGCGACTTTCACCTTTATTGCATTGTCTGTCCCTGTAGTGGTCCATTTGAAGAAAAAACTAGCTCCTTCAGGGGGATCCCATATATAAGTTCCTCCTAAGTCTTGCTTGACCCAGTTGCCTCCAACTTTGCAATAGATGGGACCTCCCGGAAGGTAAATTCTGTTTATGCCTGGTTTGAGGAGAATGCCTGCTTGATTCTTTCCTTTTTCTTGATAATGGTTACCGAAGTCATAATAAACGTCAATGAATGGAAAAACATCAGAAGAGAAAGTGCTTTTGATATCCACTCTGATCGCAGTGTCCTTATCTTTGATAAGAGCTCGGGCTCCATCAACGACTTGAATCGGTTCTACTTCAATCACCTCCAAGTCAGGCGGAGGATTTTCATAATATGCCATATATGTTCCGGCCGTGCTCACCGTAATCGTTGGGTTGGTTGCTCCTGTATTCCAATTCTTGAAGGGATGACTGTTTGAATCTGTATTTGGAACCGCAAATGTCCATGTTCCTGTTAAACCAGTAAACGTGTGAGGTGTGCTGTAACCAGAAGGCGAGCCACCTTTTGTAATTGCCACGGAAACGTCTAAACCTTCGGTGTTGC
>Ga0315279_10008512_pt1 | contig 12405 bp, 6 predicted proteins | sample YL17G06_20_MG_FD_203694 | JGI IMG/M metagenome (GOLD analysis project Ga0315279, IMG submission 203694) | Sediment microbial communities from Yellowstone Lake, YNP, Wyoming, USA - YL17G06_20 | ecosystem: Environmental > Aquatic > Freshwater > Lake > Sediment | place: USA: Wyoming | collected... | reverse complement strand
GCGACATCCTTTTTGAGAATCTCCGGGACATTGCTTCGCTCGATTACGTGATCGCCCATCACGGCGAACAGGATCACTCGGGCTCGATCCCCGCGGTGCTTGAAAAATATCCGAAGGCCAAAGTCGTTTGCTCGCCCAAGGCCAAGGGCATCTTGATGGACCTTCTCGCCGTTCCCGAAGATAAATTCGTCACGGTCGGCGACGGCGAGACCCTATCGCTAGGAAACGTGACGCTCGAATTCATCCATACGCCGTGGGTCCATTGGCCTGAGACCATGGTCACATACCTAAGGGAAGAGAAGATCCTTTTCACGTGCGACTTCTTCGGCTCGCATCTGGCCCAGTCCGACCTCTATGTAGCGGACGAAGACCGCGTCTACGAGTCGGCCAAGCGCTATTTCGCCGAGATCATGATGCCGTTCCGGACCGCCATCCAAAAGAACATGGAACGGCTTAAAGACCACAAGATCGAGATGATCGCTCCCTCGCACGGCCCCGTTTATGACCGGCCGGAATTCATCATAGAGGCCTACCGGGACTGGATCTCGGACAAACCGAAGAACGGCGCCGTCGTCGCCTATGTCTCCATGCACGGGAGCACGGAAAGCATGGTCAGCCATCTCGTCGCCGCCCTCGCCGAGCGCGGCGTCACGGTCTACCAGTTCAACCTGGCCGAGATCGATATCGGGAAACTGGCCATTGCCCTGGTGGACGCGGCCACGATCGTGCTCGGAACGCCGGCCGTCCACGTCGGTCCGCACCCGAAGATCGCCTCTGCGGCCTTTCTTGCTAACGCCCTCCGGCCTAAACTGAAATTTGCTTCAATCATCGGCTCCTACGGCTGGGGCCACAAGATCGTGGAGCAGATCGCGGCCATGATCCCCAACCTCAAGGTCGAGGTTCTGGCGCCGGTCGTCTGCCGAGGCCTTCCCCGGGAAACGGATTTCGCGGCCCTCGAGAAGTTGGCCGAGGCGATCGCCCTGAAGCACAAAGAGCTTGGCCTGAAATAGGCAGTCGTGAGAATGGATCCAAGGGAGAAGTCAATGAGGAAATATCGCCTGTTATTCGTCGTCTTCTTTTTCGGCCTTGCGGTTTACGGCCATTCTGCCCCCAAAGGCCGCCTGTTCATCATCGGCGGCGGGAGCCGGCCGGAGAGCATGATGAAAAAGTTCGTCGCGCTCGCGGAGGGATTCAAGAGCGGAAAGATCGTCGTCTTCCCCATGGCCAGCGCCACGCCGGACGAGTCCGGAACGTCTCAGGCCGCCGAGTTCAAGAAGGTCGGGGCGAAGGACGCCGTCAGCTTCAACTTGACGAGGGAGCAGGCTTTGAAAGAGGAGAACGCCGCGATCTTGAACGACGCGGGCGGCGTCTATTTCACCGGCGGAGATCAGGCGCGCGTCACGAAAGCCCTTCTCGGCACGCCCATTCAAAAAAAGCTTCTCGAGATCTATGAGAACGGCGCCGTGATCGGCGGCACGAGCGCCGGCGCGGCGATCATGAGCGAGGTCATGATCACGGGCGACGAGAAGCGGAAGCCCGAAGAAGGACATGAATTCGAGACGCTCGAAGCCGGCAATATCATCACCACTCCGGGTCTCGGGCTCATCAAAACGGCGATCGTCGACCAGCACTTCGCGACGCGAAAGCGCCATAACCGGCTCATCTGCCTGGTTGCGGAGCATCCCAAGCTGCTGGGGATCGGGATCGATGAATCGACCGCCATCATCATCAACCCGGATGAGACGTTCGATGTCATCGGGGACAAGGACGTCATCGTCTATGATCCCCGCCAGGCCAGCGTCACGGTAACGCCCGGGAAGATTATCGGTATCACCGGCATGGTCCTGCACGTCCTTCTGCCCGGGACGAGATTCGATTTAAAATCGAAGAAAATCCTGATTCCCTAAATCTGCGAATCACGCCTCTTAGCGTTTACTGGAATTGCCCCGGGCCAGGTCCTGGCCCTTACGCGCGTATTCTTGGGAAAGGTCTTCCCGGCCCAATCTGTTGTAGATGTCGGCCAGGAGAAAATATCCCAAAGGAAGATCCTCTTTTTCGGGCTTGAGGTCGATCCCTTTTTTTACCCAGGTCACGGCCTGTTCGAGGTCCTGGCCGCGGTTCAAATAGATCCGGGCCATATAGAAATAACTCAGCGGGAATTCGGGGTTGAGGTCCACAGTTTTTTTCAGGGAGATGAGTTCGTCGTCTTCGCGGCCCAACTGCCGGTACACGCGGGACAGGTTGTAGCTGGCCTTGAAATTCTTCGGCGAATATTCCAGCTCTTTTAAATAGGCTTCCACGGCTTTCTCCATATCTCCCTTTTTCTCATAGAGCTGGGCCCAATTGTAGTGGAGGTTGTGGAGCTTAGGATTGAGTTCAAGGGCCTGCCGGATATGCTCTTCAGCTCTGGACAGATCGTCTTTGACGATATAAATAGCGGCCAGGGAACTATGGGACGCCGCAGACTCGGAATTGACCGAGAGGCATTTGGTGAAATAGGCGATGGCTTCATCATATTTCTTTTGGGCGTATTTCATGGTTCCCATGAGATGAAAGAGCTGGGAATCCTGCATTCCTCTTTGAAAATAGGAGAGCACGAATTTCTCGGCTTCTTCGGGTTTTCCCAATCCGAGATAGGCATTGGCGATGTTGATGACGGTGAAGGTGTCATCGGGCTTTTTCTCCAGGGCCTGCTGGAAAGCCTCGAGAGCCTCTTTGAATTTGCGCATTTTGAAGTAGACGTTGCCTAGGGAAAAATAGGCGTCGATGATCTCCGGATCTTCGGCGATAATTCTTTGCATCATCTTCACGGCCTCGTCGGCTTTGCCTTGGAGGCCCATTTCCCGCGCTTTTGATAGTTCATTAAAGATGCCGATTTTTTCTTTGGGGTTGGCCAGTCGTTTCCCCTTGAGCCTGGCCGGATCGGTGAACGAACCGACATAGCCAAGGGCGACCAGCCGCTGCCGGGTTTCCTCATCCATTTTACTAATATCGAGAGCGTGAGCGTTCCGCGCAGCCTTGTCCATGAATTCCGAGGCCTTATTGAAGAGGTCGCGCGTGACCTGCGGGTAGTCCGAGGCCAGATTCTTCTGCTCCTTTGGGTCGCTCTCGATGTCATATAATTCGAGCTCGGGAGCGATGATGAGCTTGTATTTGCGGTCCTGGAAGCTCTTGAGCTCCGACCAGCCGTAGTGGAAGCGGGGGTAAAAGGTCTCGCTGTAGGCATAGCCGGAATTCGGGAGCGCCTTGTCTGGATTGAAAAACAAAGGAACTAAACTTTTCCCCTGAACTTCGGCCGGAACAGGAAGGCCAGTCATTTCGAGGATCGTCGGCATGATATCCGCGAGCGTGACGACTTGTTTCGACGAAATGTTCCGGAGCTTCTCAAAAGGCGTCACGACAATCAGCGGAACATGGACGGCTTCCTGATAGACGAAGAACCCGTGGGAGGCTTCCTGATGAGCCCCGAGGCTCTCGCCATGGTCCGAGGCGAAGACTAGGATCGTGTTGTCGCGGAGGCCGTTGTTCTCAAGAAAATTCCAGAGCCGGCCAAGCTCGGAATCAGCGAAGGCGATCTCTCCCAGGTAGGGATGCCTGTATTTCTTATCGAACGGCGGCGGGGGCTCGTAGGGCGTGTGCGGATCGTAAAGATGGATCCAGGTGAAGAATTTGTTCTGTCTGGCCTTATTCAGCCAAGACAGGGCTTCATCGATGACCTCATTGGCTGGACGCTGGACGCTGCCCAGGGAGATCGTCTCGAACCGGCTGAGGTCGAATTTGTCGAAATAATAGTCGAAGCCCTGGTTCAGCCCCCATTTTGAGTCCAGGACGTAGGCGGCGACGAAAGCCGCGGTTTGGTATCGGCGCTCCTTGAAGATCTCGGCCAGGGTCTTGAGCGCCGGCGGGACGATGAACCCGCCGTTGTCGCGGACGCCGTGAAAAAGGGGATACGTCCCGGTCATGATCGTCGTGTGAGAGGGAAGGGTGAGCGGGGTCTGGGATAGGCAACGATCGAATTTGATCCCGCGCTCGGCGAAGAGATCAATGGTCGGCGTGTCGATTTGAGGAAATCCATAACAGCGGATCCTGTCCGCCCGGGTCGTGTCGAGCGTGATGAGGATGACGTTGAATTCCTTTGTCCCCCGGAGGCGGTCGAAACTCACCTTTCCCGGCCGAACGATGAGAAAAGCCACCAGAAGGGCCAGAACGGCAGAGCCGGAGACAAGAATGAGGCTTTTCTTTTTATTCATAATGAGGTCGAGATTTTATCATATTCATCCAAACGTTTTAAATAGAGTGTCCTTGCCAGGCAGCGAATATGCCGAGGCGATCTCCAGGAATCTTTCGCTGCGATCGCCCCGCTCCTTTCGGCCGCTCGCCGTGACATGGAAACAAAATTTATTACGCTAATTTTGGTGAAGGCAAAAAAAAGGGGCGGTCGTTTGACCGCCCCCTTTGGCGCGCGTGCGCGAGTTTGAAGATTAGAACATGACCCGGATGCCGACTCTCGTCCTCCGAGGTAGCGAGAGCCCGTAAAGTCTGTGACCTTCTGTGGAGGGAGTATAGCTTGAACTTGTCGGATCCGTTACCCACCGATATGCGATTTGGGTACCCCACGATGTGATGACACTTTCGTTAAGGACGTTGAAGACATCGAAGAAGAGGCCGAGTTGGTATTTTGCTGCCAGGAGGAAGCTCTTCTCGAGCCTGAGGTCAAGATTTTTGTACATGGGATAGCGGTTGGAGCCGCGAGGTTCGGCGAGGAACGTCACCCGGCCTCCCTGGCCATAGACGCTGCTTCGGTATTGGGCCGTCCATGTGTTTCCCGAGATGGCCTGGAAATAAGCGTTTAAGTGAATATCGAAGGGAAGGACGTAGGATCCTTGGATCTTGACGGCATGCGTCGGGTCGGTCATATTGCCGTCTGCGTTGATCCAAAGATTCGGGTCTGGGCCGTATTTTAGGTCACCCCAGCCGATGTCCGTGTAGGTCCCGCTATTGCTGACCGTTCCCTTGCATTTGGAATAGACATAGGAGGCCATCAACTGCCATTTGTTCGAAAAACGTTTATTGAACAGGAATTCGAGGCCCGAGTATTTCCGATAGGGATTGAAGGTGAGCCCCAGCGAGCTTTGCCAGAGATCGGTCAGTTTCTCGAGGTTGGTGATGCGCCAATCCACGTTGCTCCCCGAGGTCAAGGAGTAGAGGGTGAAATCCTGGTTGACCGGATTAGGGACATGGACCGTTTTTGTCGAATACGTGGCCAGCTTGTTATAAGGGGAAACGAAGTTGTGGTAGCTCCGATAGATATACGTGATCGAGAAGGACGCATCCTTGAAGAGCTCGCGCTCGAGGCTGGCCATGATCTGGTCCATATATGGGTGTTTGATGCCCTCATCGACGGTCCAGGTTCCATGGACGTTTCTCTTGTACTCTCGCCAGCTTTGAGTTTTTAAGACCCACTCGTAGAAGATTTTGTCGTACATCTTCGGGTTCATTCGGTCATAGCCGCCGGTGAACATTCCGTCCGTGAACTGACCGTAATGGGCCTTGAAGACGGTGGTCTTATCTCCTAAAACGTCGAAGGTGAAGCCGATCCGGGGTGCGAGACGGGTGGTGTTATAGAAGACACCGGCCACATCTTTGACCGTTCCCCAGTTTTGAGAAAAACGGACCCCGATGTTAATGTTCAAACGGTCTGTTATCTGCCAGGAATCCTGGGCGAACGCCTCAACCCGGACAAAGCGGGTATTGAGATCGTAACCCTCATACTGGTAGGCGAGATAGTTGCCCGTGTATCCGCCGCCCCAGTAATCGTTATAATACATATGGTTTTTGCCCGTGTAGGCGTAAATGTTTTTGGAGATGGATCGTTCGAGCTCGACGCCGAACTTGAAATCGTGGCTGCCCTTGATGAAATCTTCGGCATAGTGGGTCAAACTGGCATTCAATTGGACTCTCGACCGGGGATGCTCGGCATAGTATCCCGAGCTGTCATAGCGCATTCCTTCAATTCGGTCGGGCCGGGCCGGATTGGCTGTCAAGTAGTAGTGCCCGTTGGTGTCTCTTCCCGTCCGGGGTTCGAGGTTGTAGTATCCGCTAAAAGCCGCCACTTTGATGTCCAGGAATGTCGACTGGCTGAAGATATGCGTCAGGCTGAAACTCCCGACCCACTCCGGGTCGATCTGGTTGACGGTCGCTTCCGGTGAGACCGTGGCGCTCGCCCCGCGGTAGGTTCCATTATAATTATCGTATTCGATGGAAAAATTGACATTCGTCTTGTTCGTGAGCTGGGAAGTCAGCTTGACGAATCCCCTCGGCTGTTTGTAGTTTCTGGCATAGGGGAAGCCGGTGACCCAGTCCTGCGAATTGTACCATTGCAGTCCCGCGTAGAACCAGAGCTTGTCCTTTGTGATCGGGCCTCCCAGATGAACGTTGGCATCCATCAGCTTTTCCATCGGGGACGTGATTCCCGGCCAATCTTCGGCATAGGTTTGGTTATTTTCCGTTCCCCACAGGCTTGCCGGCCAATCGCCCTTATCCTCTCCGCGGGCCTTTCTTCCTTGGAAGTCGAGCTCGAAATGACCCGAGAACTGGTTGCCGCCGGATTTCGTGATGATGTTAAAGATGACGCCGGTGAAATTTCCGTACTCCGCCGGCAGGCCGACGCCCATAACCTTGGCTTCCTGGATGATGTTGTGATCGAGGAAAACCCAGGACGTTCCTCCGTCCGGATCGCCCACGCCGACGCCGTCCATTTGCCAGGAAATGCCCCGGCCGGTCCCAGAGCCATAGGCTCTATCGTCGACGACGCCCGGGGCCAAGTTGACGATGTCGGATGTGAACTGGCTGTAGGGGATGTTTCGTAGAACTTCATTGGTCAGAGTCATGGACGCGCTTTCCGTCGATTTAATGTCCACGGTCGGAGATTTGGCCACAACCGTGACTTCTTCGGCCACGGCACTCTGAGGCAGGGCCAAGTCGATGTTCAGGCTCATGGTAGTCGTCAAGTGGATGTTTTCCTGAATGATCGTCTTGAAGCCCTGGAGAGCAGCCTTAAGGGCGTATTCGCCCGGCGGTAAAGCTGGAAAACGGAAATTGCCCAAGACGTCCGTGACGGAGTTTCTGGCGCCCATAAGATTTTTTCCGGTGAGGGTAACAGCCACTCCGGGAAGCGGACTTTTCTGCTCGTCCGTCACTTTGCCGTTAATGGCCCCTGTTTCCCTGGATTGGGAAAACGACACCGAGGCGAGGAGCAGAAGCAAGCAAATTGTAAGAATTGCTTTTACTTTCAAATGATCCCTCCTTTCTTGAATTGAATCCCTAAAAAAAGGATTATGCTTTTTTCTCCGCTAGCATTTTTTTGTTTTGATTTTTTATTATCACCTCCTTTAAGAATTAATGGAAAACTCCTCATTTTTAACCAGCAAAATTTATGCCATTTTTGAACAGTTCTAACTCATTCATATTAAAGAAAATAATTTATAGAATTAAAAAAATTCTCCAATATTTTGGATTATCTCCAAATTGTTGGATTTGATTTCCTGGGGATTGCAACTTCAAAGGGCTTATGATAGTTTAAAAAATACAGAAAAAAATGAGAAAAATTCGCTTATTCGTTTTGCTGATAAGCCTGCCTGTCTCTGCGTTTCTCGCTGAACAAAAGCTCGCGCCCGAACATCAGGAATGGCTGGACACTGTCGCGCCTATCATTACCAAAACAGAGAGAGACATCTTTCTCGAGCTTAAAACAAAAGAAGACCGCGATAAATTCATCCAATTCTTTTGGAAACAGCGCGACCCGCGTCCCGATACGACGGAAAACGAGTTCTATAAGGAATATATGGAGCGGATCCGCTTCGCCGACAAGAATTTTCATGACGGTACCTCGAAGAAGGGCCATCTGACCGAACGCGGCTATTTCTACCTCCTCCTGGGGCCTCCTCTGGAGAGGCATTTCTATACGACCCAATCGCAACTTTGGCCCATGGAGTTGTGGTTCTACAAGGGTGAGGAGCAATATGGGCTGCCTCCATATTTTTATCTCATTTTTTATCAATCTCAGGGCATGGGGGAATACCGCCTTTACAGCCCTGGCCTCGAGGGGCCGGAAAAGCTTGTTATCCCGTCGATGATCGACCGGACGCTGAACAGGGACTCTGCCTATCAATTCATCAGAGAGATCTCGAGCGAGCTGGCCAGCGCCTCGCTCAGCTATATCCCCGGCGAGCGGCCGCTCACATCGTCTTCGTTTTCTTCGGTCAGTGTGGTGGCCAGCGTCCGTTCGCTTCCGGAGAAGAAGTTCTCCGACGCCTACGCCCGCTCGTACCTCGATTATAAGGATTATGTCGAAACGGATTATTCCCACAACTACGTAGAGTGCAACGCTCTTGTCCGGGTGTTCGAACGGGACCGGCAGTTTTTCGTTCACTGGACCGTGGAACCGGAGAAAATGAATTTCGATATGGTCCAGGGCGCCTATTTCGCTTCTTATGAGCTCATCCTCAAATTAGAAAAGCCGGATGGATCGCCGCTGCTCGAGAAAACGGAAGAGATCCCGCTCCGGCTGACTCTGGAACAATACAAGGCCCACGAGCGTCAGCGTTTTGCTTTCCAGGACATCTTCCCCGTCGCTCCGGGCGAATCCCGGCTGTTTGTCTTGCTCAAGAACAAGACGGCCAAAGATTTCATGTCCTTCCAAGCCCAGCTTTCTATTCCCGAAGAGTTGAAGAAACCCCAGCTCAGCGACATCCTGCTTTATCATACACGCGCAGAAATCCCGGAAGCCCAAAAACGATATCTTCAAGCGTTTGTCCTCGACGGCCGCCAGTATGCGTTCAATGCCAGAAATGAATTCCTTCCCCTGGAAAAAATCGGCTGCTACTTTCAGGTCCTGCCTCTTTTTGATAACCCGGCGGGATTTTCCCAGACCTTTCTTTTTGAGATCTTTGCTCTCCCCCAGGGCTCTTTACAGCAGGCCGCGCCCCGCCAGAATGCCGCTGTTGTAAGCCACCGTTTTGCGGCCAAAGACGTCCTCAATACGCCGAGCGGCGGTGTCGATCTCGGTCCCTTTTCTCTGGCAGGGCTGGCCCCAGGATATTATCAAGCCGCGGTTTCTGTGATCGACCCAAACGGCCGCACCGTTTTGACCCGGAAAGAGAACTTCATCCTGCTGTCGAGATCCGATCCCGTTCTCCCTTGGGTCTATGCCAGACAGCATCCCCCGTTCCCGGACACGGAGCAGCTATTCCTTTTGAGCTCGCAGTATTTTTTGGCCGGAAACTACCCGCGGGCCAGAGCCCTGCTGGAGCAGGCGATGGGGCTTCGGGACGAGCCGCGGATTAGACTGCTCTTGGGTCGGACCCTTTTTGCTCTAGAGAATTTCAAACAATCGATAGCGATCGTCAATCCCGTTTATCAGTTGCAGAAATCCCGGGAAGCGGCCAAGATCATCGCCCTGGATTATTCCTCCCTCGGCGATTGGCCTTCGGCCCTTCTTTATTGTGAAGAGCTTTTGAAAGGGGCCACGGAGATCGCCGTCCTTAATCTGGCGGCGGAGTGCCATCTTCATTTAAATCAGCCGGAGAAAGCCTTGCCCCTTCTGCGGAAATCCCTGGAGCTCGATCCCTCTCAGCCGGCGGTCAAAGAGCTGGAGGAAAAGACGAAAAAGAGCATCAAAGGATAGGGGATTTTCAGTTCATTCTTTGCCCGGAGGAGAGAGCAGCCGCGTTAGAAATTCGGCGTCGCTAAAGGCCGAAGCTTTTCCCTGCCGGACGATCACGAGATTGAGAGAATCGATGATGTAAAGCCTCTGTTTTCCAGCGCCCGCGGACATGATGATCTTGAAGGGCGATTTCGTTTTATTCCGGTCTTTCTCGACGGCCGCCTGTTCATTCTTGATGATCCTGCCCGATTCCTCGACATCGATATCGGGATTGGCTTCGAGCCAGAAGCCGATCCCATAAGCCGGGTTCACGGCCGAAGGTTTTAGAAGCTCATCGATCAGGTCGGCCTTGATGATCTGCCGGCCTTCCCAGCTGCCTCGATCGCGAATGAACTCCCCGAACTTGATCCACTCCGTCGCCTTCATGTTCGCGCCGGTCGCGAGGCCGGGGTTGTTATCCTGTCCATATCGCCAGCCCGTAGGCACAAGACTGATGGGCTTGAAGATTCTCCGCGTCAGGTATTCCAGGGGGGTTTCTCCGCTGACCTTTCTCTTGACGACCTCGCCAAAGATCTGGTAGGGAGCCGGTCCATATTGGAAGACCGTTCCTGGCTTGAAAATGGCCTTTGACTCCAGGGCCTGGACATAGCCCAGGATCCGGCCGATCGGGCCGGGGTCTAAGCCACTGGTTAAGTTCAGAAGCTCCCGAAGGGTGATCTGTGATTTAAGGGGGTCGACCGCCCATTCCGTGATAGTCTGAGAGACCTTCTCGTCAAAGGAGGAGACGAGCTTGTCCTCGGTCATTGCGGCCAGGATGGCGCCTGAAAAACTCTTTGTCGCGCTCGCCAGCAGGTGCGCATCGTCCTTTGTGAATCCGTTATGATAATCCTCGAAAATGATTTTCCCGTTTTGCATCATGACCAGCGACAACCCATTGAGGTTTTTGGAATATTCCAAAGCCTTCTGGATGCCGTCTGGATTAAGAGACGGTTTTGCCGCCTGATCCGGTAGGCCGAGGTGCGTGAGGCATAAAAAAATGATCGTGATTGACAGGATGGCCGGCTTCCGGTTCGTCATGGCTCTTCCTTTCTGGAGGTTTCGATAACCGCGTTCCGCGAGTTTCCACTCCCCATTATCTTGGGTCGGGTTGAGCGAGTCAAGAGCTGCCGCTGCCTGCTTTAGAACGGGCCCCAATGCGTAAGGACCGGCGGGATGAGTGCGATGAGGCTGAACAAGATCAGGACGATCATCAGCGGGACGAACCACTTGGCCCACTTCTCCCAGGGGATCTTGGCCACGCCCAGGACGCCCATAGTGACGGCCGAGGTGGGAAGGATCGGATTGATGACTTCGCAGAGCTGGAAGGCCAGGACCGTCGTCTGCCGCGTGATGCCGACGAGATCGCTCAAGGGGGCCATGATCGGCATGGTTAGGGCAGCCTGGGCGGTCCCCGAATGGATGAAGAAATTGATGATTCCCTGGGTAAAGAACATCATGTGGGCCGTGATCAGGCCGGGCACGACCGAGATAACGCCGGCTGTGAATTGAAGCACGGTGTCGAGCACGACGGCCTCACGGAGGATGATGAGGATGGCCCGGCCGCCGGCGATAATGAGCGTCACGTTCATGACGTCTTTGGCCCCGGCGATGAAGCTCACGGCGATCTCCGATGGCGGGATCCGGGCGATGAATCCCGAGATCAATCCGATGCCGAGAAAGAGGGCGGCGATCTCTTCCATGTACCATCCCTTGGCCAGGATCCCGTAGATGAGCAGCGCGATCCCCAGGCCGAGGACGAGCAGGATGATCTTTTGCGCGGCGCCCCAGGGAGCGTTTTTGGAAGAATCGACGGACGGGGCATAGCCTCGGGCTCGGTCGATCTCATAGACCGGGCTCTTCGTCGGATCTTTCGTGATCTTAGCGGCATACAGCATTACGAACACGATGGCAAACACAGTCCCGATCGCCCACAAGATCAGACGGTAGGGCAAACCCGAATAAAGAGGCAGGTCCGACAGCCCCTGGGCGATGCCGACCGTGAACGGGTTGAAGAAAGCGGCCGCGAAACCGACCGCCGATCCCAGGAAGGGGATGGCAACGCCGACGATGGAGTCGTATCCGAGCGATATGGCCAGCGGAATGAAGATGAGGACAAAGGGGATCGATTCTTCGGCCATGCCGTAGATCCCGCCGGCCAGGGAAAAGACGACCATCAACACGGGAATCACGAATTTCTTCGATTTTGGATTCCTGGAAAAGAATTGAGCCAGTCTTTGAATGCCCGATTCGATGGCTCCGGTCTTTCCCAGGATGGAAAAGACGCCGCCGAAAATGAAGATCAGGAAAATGATGAGGGCGCCGTCCTGAAAGCCGCGGATCGGGGCGATCAAAAGCCACTCCGGCCCCAGCGATTTTTTATCCAGATTATGATACGTGCCGGGCATCGTGACCAGCCGTGTCTGGCCCTGGACCGATTTTTCAGCGCGTTGATATTCGCCGGAAGGGACCAGGAGGCTGAGGACATAAACTGCGATGACGAGGATGTAGATCAAGACCAGCGTATGAGGCAGCTTAAAGGCAGGCTTTTTTTTCATAGGATTCCTCTCGCCATTCCATAAAGACCCATTGTATAATTTTACGGGATTCAGGAAAATGTTTTTGTTCAATGGGTCATACTCCTTTGTGACCGTTCTTTATGTTTCTAAGAACAGCGAAAGCTATAGCGAGGTCCAACGATACAC
>Ga0315279_10008511_pt1 | contig 12406 bp, 6 predicted proteins | sample YL17G06_20_MG_FD_203694 | JGI IMG/M metagenome (GOLD analysis project Ga0315279, IMG submission 203694) | Sediment microbial communities from Yellowstone Lake, YNP, Wyoming, USA - YL17G06_20 | ecosystem: Environmental > Aquatic > Freshwater > Lake > Sediment | place: USA: Wyoming | collected... | reverse complement strand
TTCCTGGCACGCAGAAAACGTTGTCATTCCGAGCGAGCGAAGCGAGTCGAGGAATCTCGCTGTGGCCGTTGCCGTGTTGCCGCTGGCACGGCGAGACCCCTCGACTTCGCTCGGGGTGACACCAAGAGAAGCCCTGCCAGGAACTTCTGGCACACCCACGTACGGCGTCCGGTGGGCGGCGCGCGAGGCAAGAGGCGGCCCACCTGGTAATTGCGGATTGTGAATTGCGAATTGTGGATTGAAAGACAACGAACCCGCCGCCGGCCATGCTTCTTTTGCCGTAAATCCGCAATCCACAATCCGCAATCCGCAATTGCCCCTGGCGGCCTCCGCCACTTCCAGGTCGCAGTCCGGCAGCGGCGAACCGGACTCGCTGAAGTAGGCCGCGCCGTCCTCGAGCACGTCGAAGTGAACAAGGTAGTGGCCGGGCTGCCGGGGGGCCGTGAGCGTGATGTCCACGGCGGCCCGGCCTCCCGGCGGGATGTCGGCTTTGGGAAGAGGGACGTGCGCAGAGAATTCGCGGGCCACCTCGCCCCGGAAGGGCTCGCCGGAGAAGGCGACGAGCGCCAATGGCTTCTGCCCGGACCCCGCAGGAATCGCCCGCGTTGACAGGTTCACGATGCGGGCCGCGACCGCAACCGCCTGCCCCGACCCGGCGGCGAGGTGACCGGGCACGTCAATCCGGACGTACGCGTAGGACGGCTGATAGACGCTGAAGACCCAGTCGCGGAACTCCCGCCATCCGCCCGTGCCGGTACCGCTCTGCCGGCAGTATTGCTCGTACTCCTCCAGGACGCCGCCGATGTGGCCGGCGTCGTCGTCCATGTGCAGGAACCGGATGTCCAACTGTTCGCGCGAGCGGTCATAGGTCTTGCCGCCGACGGCCATCCGGGCCATGACGCTGGCCACGCCTGTCCGGTCGGCGCCCTCGCGGCAATGAATCAACAGCGGTTGCTCGGCCGACTCCAGCACGTCGGCCAGATGCATCAGCAGGGGCGATTCGGGCATGCTGCCATTAGGCAGGCGGATGTTGATGACGGCCACCCCGGCCTGCCGCGCCACGGCCTGTTCCTCGGCCAGGCCGTGCTTGGCGGCATCGGCCCGCAGGTTCACGATCGTCCGCAGGCCGTAGCGGGTGATCCAGTCCCGGAGGTCGTCCGCATCGGGCTGGGCCGAACGGTACACCTTCCCGGGCACTACGGGGTGGAAGTTGTGCAGGACGTACCGCAGGTAACCGTAGTAGCCGGCGGCGCCGACGGCGGCGGCCACGATCACCACCAGCGTGCCCCGGAAGATTCGCGATAGCCGCAAACGCACGGTTGCGCCCCGAAGGTTACACGGTCGGCGGGTTCAGGCAGCGCCAACGGAGTGCCCGCCAGAATCCTATCCGGCCATCGCCCGCGACCGCCGCCCAGTACGGGCGCCCAGTACGGGCCCGTACGGGGGCGTACCGGCCCGCGGGCCGTCGGCGAAGTATTTTAACGCGGCGGCACGCCGCGGCCAGTGGAATCCCGGCCCAAGGCGCCGATTCTGCTTTCTGGAAGATGAGGACAGCAAAGACGCCGACAGCCGCCTGCGGCGCAACACACCGCCTGCCCCGCGCGCCCCCGCGCGGCGGCCAGGAATGGCCCGCCCAGCCGGGTCTTCGACATTCTTGCCCGCCGCGCGAAGCGGGTAGTCACGCAAACTTCGACTGCTCTGGTACCACAAGAAGGCAAGACGGGCGGCGGCCCCCTTACCGGGGGCCGCCGCCGGGCCAATGTGCTTGACTGCTCTCCCTCAGGCGGCACAGCCGCCCGAATCAGGATCAGGTCCCCATCGGGTTAATGTCGGGCTTCGCGTTGATGGTGCTGTTCGCGGAGTCGTAACCCTCCTCGGTGAACGTCACCGTGTACGCGCCGTAACCCGCCGCTGCGCCGGCCCGGGTCAACGTCAGCGTCCAGGAGTCCTCAAGGCTTGCCGTCGAGCCCGCTTCAATGGTCCCCACGGTGAAGTACTTGAGGTTGGTCATCTTGATGTCGAGGTCGTCAAGGTCGCCCGCGTAAGTGCTCTGGCGTGCGTGATACCGCTCCTGCGCCGCCTGGATGGACGACAGGTAGTTGAACGCCTCGGCCGCCTTCGACCGCTCCACCGACGCCAGGAACCGCGGCACCGCAAACGCCGCCAGCACACCGATGATCACCACGACCACGGCCAGTTCGACCAGCGTAAATCCCCGTCTCGACGTCCTCATAGCCTGCTCCTTCGCCTGTTAGGGGATGCTTACATGTTACCGCCACCGCCAGCCCTTAAGCATACGCGCGGAAAGACCGGGGGCAAACAGGGACGGGGCAAAAACTGAATCTGTGCTTAAACCTATGTGATACAAGGACTTAAGTGTGTAAAGATGGGTAAGATGCCGACGAGCCTTGCGCACAGGGCGTGGATTTCACGCGATTTTCTCGGACGCCGTTTCATTTTTTTCCCCGGCGCGGCGCCAAAGAAGGTCAAGCGGAAACGGAAACACGTTGCCTACCTGTAGGAGAAGAAACGAAGGCAGGAAAACGTCCTGGACGACCGCGGGGGAGAAAGAATGCGGTGGACCTGCCCTGCCGGTACGTGTTTAGCATTGTTCCCTCTCCCCTTGCGGGAGAGGGTGGCCGAAGGCCGGGCTTGCCACGGCGACGCCCTGGCGAGCCGGGTGAGGGGCGCGAGCGGCGCGCCCCCCCTCACCCCCGCCCCCTCTCCCACGGCGGGGAGAGGGGAGAAAAGCCTACCGGCCGGCCGGCGGGCGGCACGCCCTACACCGCCATCATCCGCCGCCGGTGCCGGTGTTTGGAGTGCGGGCAGGTGCGGATCGACAAAGAATATGCCTGACGGCGGATAGTATGGTCCCGGCAACGGCAAAGGGTAAAGCAGCCAAAGGGCAAAGGGTAATCAAAGAATCCTGGCACAACGGAAACCATCGCGGTCGTCGCGGGTCGTCGGGGCGTCGTAGCCGTGGTCGCGATACGCGCATCGGAAGTAGTCGGTATCGCCGCGGCGCCACGACCCCCCGCGCAACACACGGGAGCCGCGGCTGGCGGTGGCGGGACCGGACGGGTCCGTGATGGGACCTTTCGGATATTCTCCCCACCAATCCGCGCACCATTCCCAGACGTTGCCGTGCGTGTCGTAGAGGCCCCATGCGTTCGGCTTCTTCTGGCCCACTGGGTGCGGCGTCTCGCCGCTATTCTTGCCCCACCAGGCATAATCGCCCAATGTGGACGGGTCATCGCCGAAAGAAAACGCGGTTTGCGTGCCCGCGCGGCAGGCGTATTCCCACTCCGCCTCCGTCGGCAGGCGGACGGTCTGGCGGGTCTTCTCGGAGAGTTTCTTACAGAACTCCACGGCATCGTTCCAGGAAACCGTCTCCACCGGATTTGCCGCGCCTCTGTAGTAGCTCGGATTCTTGCCCATGACCGCCTCGTACTGGGCCTGGGTCACTTCCGTGACGCCCATGTAGAAGGGCTTGGTGATCACGACCTCATGCTGCGGGCCTTCATCCTCGTAACGCCCCTGCTCAGAATCCGGCGACCCCATCATGAATTTGCCGGCGGGGATGAGGACCATTTTCATCGTGACGCCGCCGCCCAGGTCCAGGGTCAACTCGGCGGACGCCGCCGGCGAAGGCGCCGCGGATTCCGAACCGGAGCCTGAGCACCCGGCGGCTACGCAGACAAACGCCAAGGCCGCCCACGCCATCAGGCCCGATACCCTCTGAGTTCGTGCAGTCACGGTCAGTCTCCTTCGATTCAACGACCTGACGCCACTGTTCAGTGGCCGCTGCCGCTACGGGGTTCAGCGTGCCGTGATTCTACGCCAAGGGTCAGCGCCAACGCAACGTTCTTGTATAGTCCAGTCTGGGGCATGAACCGCCCGAGCCCGGCTGCATAGCGCGCAGCGCCCTTTCAACGCGCCGACGCCCCGGCACGCCCTACACCGCCATCATCCGCCGCGGTCGGCCACGGCACGGCTGTGGCCGTGCCAGGGTGGCTCGACCGCGAGCCGTACCCGTGCCGGGGGCGAAGCCTGCCTGCGGCGGGCAGGTACGAGGCGCTCCTTCAAACGGCGGCGGGCCTCTGAACCGCGGCGTTCTCCGTCAACAGGGCGTCGCCATCTTTCGCCCCAACGGGGCGGCGGAATATAGCCGCGGGTGGAGCGGCGCGGCCGCAAGGCGGCCCGATGCGCAACCCGTGGAAAGCGGATGAGGAAAAAGGGATCGGGGTTCTTTTCCCCCTTTTTCGCCCCAACGGGGCGAAGGAGATTTTTATCAGGGGCCGATGAAAGGACGCCTGTGTCCGGCGCTTCCTCCGCCCTTCGGGGCGGATGTGTTGAAACACGAACGTTTCCACGGGTTCCGCACCGCCCGCTATGCAGCGGCCGGTGCTTCACCCGTGGCCACAGTCCGCCGCCCCGTTGGGGCGAAGAACGGCAGATGTAGGGTGGTCGCCGCGGCGACCACGCGGATTATTCACGCGGATGGCGCGGGCTGGAGAGGCAAGGTGCGTGCAAAGCACGCACCCTACGTGTCCTTTGCGTGAGATCGCCGGCGTTGCCTTTGCTTGAGTTTTTCACTCTGTATTCCGCACTCTGCACTCCGCACTCTGCACTCCGCACTCCGCACTCCCTGGCACGGCCACGGCCGGTGCCGTGGCAGGCCGCACTCGTAACTCCTTTTCCCGCCTTGCTTTACAAAAACAGCGCATGTAGGGTGCTTGTAACTCCTTTTCCCGCCTTGGTTTACAAAAACAGGTGTCCCCGGGTTTCCCGTTCCCTGTTCCCCGTCCCCGGTTCCCCGTTTTGGGGAGTTATCCACAACGGCGTATGGCCATGCGTCCATGTAAAAACCATCAAATTCGGGTCAAAATCGATCAAAAAGGCGACGTTTTCCGTCAAAAAGGCATCAAAAAGGCGCGCATTTCGTCATGCCCATCTTAACATTTTGGCCTGTCACCCCCTCTGGCGCTAGCGCCAAGGCCGATTTTGCCTTCCGAAAGGGCAAAAAAGGCGCTTTTCGGGGCGCAAAATCGCCCGGTCAAAAGTTATCCACAATTCCGTGGCGGTTGTGGATAACGCCGGGATTCCTCGCGCCGTCGCCATAGCGGCTATGGCGCGTCGGCGACTTCGCGGCCTCCAGGCCGCCCATCGCAACGACAGCGACCCGGCCCGTGCCACGATCTGCGGCCACAGCCGCGGGGATGAAGTCCGGGTGCGGCGGCAGTTACAGGGTGGCATGGTCACGCTGTTGCGTGACCATGCCTGGCGCGAAGGGACGCAACATGGCCACCCAACAGGGTGGCCATGCCACCCGCCGCGGCCAGTGGAATCCCGGCCCCAAGGGCCGGAATGTTCTGGTGGCGGCCGCCGCCGGGCGGTCTAATAGGCGGGGCGGGGCCGGGCCTTGGGTTGCCGCACGGTCCGGCCGGCGCAACGGAAACCCGGGTGCGATGATGGCCGAAGATTCTCGCGTCGAAACGCCGCGCGAAACCCAGGAAGAGGTCCTCCAGAGCCTCCTGGAGGTGGGCGCGCACCTGGCCGGGCAGGCCGACCGCCGCAAGGTCCTCGACCTCATTCTGAAAGAAGCCCGCCGCCTGGCCCGGGCCGAGGGGGGCAGCCTGTACGTCCTGCGTTCCGGTCGGCTGCGCTTTGTGGCGGCCCAGAACGACCGGGTGCCCCTGGCGCAGATGACGCAGGTGTTCCTCGACAAGGAAATGCCGGCGTCGAGCGATTCGCTGGCCGGGTACGTGGCCTCGACGGGGCGACTGCTCGCCATCGCCGACGCGTACGCCCTGCCGGCCGACACGCCGTTCCGCATCAACCGCGAATTCGACGCCGCCAGCGGCTACCGCACGCAGTCGATCCTGGCGATGCCGCTCGTGGGGCCCGACGGCGAAATCGTGGGCCTGCTGGAACTGTTCAACCGCCTGGGGCCCGGCGGGCAGGTGGAGCCGTTCCCGGGCGGCGAAGCGGGGGCCGTCCAGTCGCTGGCGGCCATGGCGGCGCTGGCGGTGCACAACATGCTCCTCCAGGAGCGGCTGAAACAGGCGCACCTGGACACGATCCTCAGGCTGTCGGTGGCGGTGGAGTTCCGCGACAGTTGCACGGCCGACCACATCCGGCGGATTGCCCGCACCTCCGGGGTGGTGGCCCGGGCCCTGGGCCTGCCCGAGCGCCAGGTGGACCTGATCGAGTGCGCCAGCCCGATGCACGACATCGGCAAGATCGGCATCCCGGACGCGATTCTCCTGAAGCCGGGGCCGCTGACCGATGAGGAGCGCAACCTCATCCGCAAGCACCCGCAGATGGGGGCCGACATCCTGGGCGACCCGACCAACGAACTGCTGGCGGCGGCCCGCGAAATCGCCCTCTCGCACCACGAATGCTGGGACGGCCAGGGGTACCCGCTGGGCCTGGCGGGCGACCGGATTCCGCTTTCGGGCCGCATCGTGGGCCTGGTCGACGTCTTCGACGCCCTGGTATCCAAGCGGGTGTACAAGGACGCCTACCCGCTGGGGACGGTCCTGGACATCGTCCGGAAGAACCGCGGCAAACACTTTGACCCGGGCATCGCCGACGCGTTCCTCGCCGCCCTGGACGGCGTCTGCAAGGTTTACGGATTCACGGAGGCAGCCGCAAGCACCGGCACGCAAGCGTAGCAGCAACCCGTTAGTTACGGTTGGGCCGGGGATTATGTAGCGCGGGGCTTTATGCCCCGCGGCCGTGCGCGGGGGATAAACCCCCGCGCTACAGTCGGCAAGAGCGGTCGCCACAACCGTAACTCACGCATTACGCGTAGCACGGCAACGTTACTAAGTAGAAACGCAGAAAGTTTCACCCACAACAGGTAGCCGTAACCTCAATTGTAGCAAAGGGTTATGTTGGACCCGGTTATGATGATTCTTTTTGCGTTTCTACTTAGCCGCGCGCCAAAGCAAGAAAGGGGCAGGTCATGGCGGAATCAACAGGCGGTGCGATGGGCAGGCGGGAGTTCCTCAAGGCGGCGGCGGGCGCGGCGGCGACGGCGGGCCTGGCGGTGGTCGCGCCGCAGGCCGTCCGCGGGTTCGAGGCCAACTCCAGGATCCAACTGGGCGTCATCGGGTGCGGGGGTCGCGGCCAGTGGATCGCCGGCCTCTTTGCCGCAGACGGCCGGTACCAGGTGGCGGCCCTGGCCGACTACTTCAAGGACCGCGTGACGGCGGCGGGCGAGAAACTGGGCGTCCCGCCCGACCGGCGGTTTATCGGCCTCGACGGGTACAAGCAGTTGCTCCAGGACAAGGTGGACGCCGTGGCCATCGAGACCCCGCCCTGCTTCCATCCCGAGCAGGCGGTGGCGGCCATCCAGGCGGGCAAGCACACCTACATCGCCAAGCCCATCGCGGTGGACGTGCCGGGGGCCCTGGCGATTCCGGCCGCGGCCGCCAAGGTGAAGGACCGACTCTCGGTCCTCGTGGATTTCCAGACGCGGGCCAACGAGTTCTACCAGGGCGCGTTTGAGAAAATCAAGGAAGGCCTCATCGGCAAGCCCGTGTGCGGCCAGGCGTACTACTACGCCGGGCGGCTGGGCGCGCAGGCCAAGCCGGGGTCCGAGACGGCGCGCCTCAGGAACTGGGTCTTCGACATCGCGCTGTCGGGCGACATCATCGTGGAGCAGAACATCCACGCCCTCGACGTGGCGTGCTGGTTCCTCCAGGGCCATCCCGTGAAGGCCGCGGGCACCGGCGGCCGCAAGGCCCGCACCGACGTCGGCGACTGCTGGGACCACTTCGTCGTCACCTACTGGTACCCGGCTCGCCAGGGCGACGCCGTGGCAAGCCCGGACGACGTGCTGCTGGACTTCTCGAGCGGCCAGTTCACCCAGGGATACGCTGACATCTGCTGCCGCATCTACGGCAGCCTCGGCACGGCGGACTCGCATTACGGCGGGCTGGTGAACATCCGGGCGAAGACGGGCGGCTATCGCGGCGGGCAGACGACCGGCATCTACCAGGACGGCGCGGTGGCCAACATCCAGCGCTTCGCCGAGAGCCTCCTGGCCGCCAAGCCCATCCAGAACATCCAGGAAAGCGCCGAGAGCACCCTGACGGCCATCCTCGGCCGCACGGCCGCCTACGAGGGCCGCACGGTCACCTGGGACGAAATGATCAAGGCCAACGCCAAACTCGACGCCAAACTCAATCTGCCCGCCGACGGGCCGGAATCGAAGGGAGAGTGAGTGCCTGAGTGCCTGAGAAACGGCAACGGCATTGCCCCAGGCGCCTTTACTCAGGCACTCAGGTACTCAGGCACTTTCCGTTGAGTACGCTACGACCGGCCTTCGCATGTTCCGTCTGTCCAATCCCCACCAGGATCAGCCAATCGACTGCGGACGTGTTCAGCCCAATCGCCATGCCCGACCACGACCGCCGCCCAGCAATCGCTGCTGTCGAGAGGCTGGCCGAGGGGATCGGCACAGTTGAGAAAGTAGAATATTGCCTGGTCCAGGGTGTCCTTGTCATGCCAGGTTGTAAGCACAAAACGCTCGTCCGGCGTACCCTGGCGCCCCAGGAGAATCTCGCGCTGGATCACCACTTGGTCGACGATGTCATGAAACCTCTCGCAATCCGGTCCCCACACGCAAAGGTAGGTCATGCCCTGGGAGACGGTGAGTCGCGCGAATGCCTCCAGTTCGGCGTCAGGAATGCCCATGCTATCCACCAGCAGTAACAGAGCGAAATCCTGCAACGGTGGGGGCCTGTGCCTGGGCCAATCCGCGAGCGAGGGCAAAGTGCCGAAGTGGATCGGCCGGTTCCAATGCTCGAACATCTGGAATTGCACGGCTTAATCCCCCGCCGGCCTGACATGCCCGATTGTGTCCGGGTCCTGCCCCATGCGGCGGACCTCTTCAACTGCACGGGCGTAGTCCTGGGCATCCACGGCGTTTGAGAGCAGGAACCCGGCGCGGCGCCTCCGGGGCATCCTTGCCGGCAGCACGCGCGTTCCGCCCTTGCCGACTCGCGCAATCTCAAACAAGCCCATGACACACCACCCATCCACCCTCAGGTATTACTACGGCTTCGACAGCACCACGCAATCCAGGCCGAAGTAGGACTTGGTGCCCTTGGATTCGGGGTTGGCGCCGACGACCTCGACGCGGAGGATCATCCGGCCGTCCTTCGGCTCAAAGACGCCCAGGTCAACCGGCCCCCAGACCACCGACTCCTTGCTGTACGCATCGCAGTCCTTCTCGGCGGCCTTGCCGTTGATGGAGAACCGCAGGATGCCGTAATCCCAACTGCGCGTGCCGTAGAGGGCGACCTTCTGCGGGCCGCTTTCCGCCACGGGGATTTCCAGTTCGACGTAGTCGCCCTGCTTCTTGCCGCAGAGGAACAGTTGCTCTCCCCCGCTCCACTGGCCGGAGGCCAGGGCGGACACCGGCTGCGTGCCCACCGCCAGGTCAGGCGACGTGGCCACGACCTTCATTTTCTCGCACTCGATCGCGCCGGGGATCTTGAAGGCCGCCCGGACGGCGGGCGCGGCCGGCTTCTCCAACTTCGGGAGAGGCGCGGCGGCCTCCTCGGGCTGCGGCGGGCGGTTGCTGGTCGCCCCCGGCAGCGCGTACCAGTAGGACGCGACGGCGTAGTTCACCTTCACGTCCTTCCAGTGCCAGATTTCCATGTCGACCTTGATGGACTTCTCGAACGGAATGGCGTCGAGGATGCGCGTGCGGGTGTTGGTGGTGTGGCCGGCGTTGCCGGGGCCGTCCACGCGCGGCTGGTTGCAGAACGGTGAATTGAAAAGCGTCGTGTTGCCCCAGGAGTAGCCGTAGTAATCCTCGCTGCCCGTACCAAAGTGGGAGGGGAACGCCTCGCCGTCGACCCATATCTTCTCGTCCCCCTCGCCCCACCAGTCACGGACCGGGTTAAAGACGGCCAGCGTATCGCCCATGTAAACGCCCTTGCCGGAGACGGTCACGTAGTTCCAGTCGCGGTACGGCCGCGTGGGTATGCCGCGCTCCTGCCGCCATGCGGCGTGGAAGTGCATGGAGCGGGAGTCCCACTTCCAAGGGGTGACGCTCGCCCCAACAGATGTCTCAACCTTCCGTTTGCCGAGGTTGATGACGGTGATGCGTCCGGACTTCTGGTACGGCATGACCCAGCGCGACACCAGGAGGCCGCAACTCCAGGCGGTGCGGTGCCAACTGTGCACCTCGTTCAGGCCGACGCCGCTGCCTACGAAGTCGCTGACGGGGCACCAGATCGTTTCCTCGCCGTCAAACTGGATTCGCAGGACCGTTGAGCGCAGGACCTCCTGAAGGTCCTCATCCGGCGGCCCAATCCTAAGTTGAATTTCCCGAATCGCCTTCGGACCGGCGGGTAGATCGACCGACACCTCCTTGCCGGGCTCGACCGCCTGCCTTATTTCGCACTCCGTCAACTCGTCAGGCTTGGGCCAGTCGAGAAATGCCGACCCGGCTTCCTTGAGTATTGAGAGGACTTCGTCGACCTTCGGCCCAAGCGCCTTCAGGTCGGCCATCGTAAACGTCTTGACCTTCGTCCCGGCGGGGTAGGTGCGGTACTCCATGTTGTACCAGCGCCCACCCGGCGGCTTCGCGGGGTTTTTCGCGTTGGGCTCCGAGTAAGTAACCTTGCAATGCCTGGCGTACGGGATGGGCAGGTACAGGTTCATGGCAGCGGGGTTGCCGGGCGGGGCCTTCGCATATTCCATCGAGAGGGGTTTGCCGACAATCGCCCCGCCGGCGAGGATATCGCATGGATACCCTTCGATAGCCGGCTCCTCGGCGCCGTCGAGATAGAACCGCACGACCGCGCCCTTGGGAGGCATATTCCCGGCCCACCACTGCCGGACGATCGCGCCCGGGCCGTCGGCGTCCATCAGGACCCACTCCAGCCGGCCCTTGTTCTCTTCGGACCGCAGGAACTGGCTCCAGTCGTTGTTGGCGAACCACCCCGCCGGGTCGTCGGGCGTCTTGGAGCGGCGGTCGTAACTGGACGCCTGCCTGCACCGATACGGCGGGGCGGGGAACCGCGCCACCGCATCGCGGTCGATCATCTCCCGAAGGAGCGATTCGAGCGTGATGGCGGGCGCAGCCGGGCCGGCGGCCTCGGTCGCCTGGGTGACAGCGGCGGAGGCAAGCACAAGGACCAAGAACAGGCGCAGGGCGGGCATATCACAAATCCTCCAGCGCGGTCGCCATCAGGCTGGGCGACCGCGCGAACCGTTCAAGCGGTCGCCAAGGCGACCGGCTAAGTTCGACTTCTGCCGTTTTTGGGGGCTGACGAGGGATAGAGAATCATTGGTGCAAAAAACAGACTCCTGCCGATTCTGACTGATGATTGGGGTCAGCGAATCGGAAAGGAGTCCGTGATGCTTTCTCTTCCATCGGCAGCGGAGCCGATCCTGATGAGTTTTTCTATAGCCTTTACCGAGCCGACCTTCCAGCGGATTCTTCCGCTGGCGGTCGGGGCAATCCTGGCGCTGGGCCGGCGAACGGTCACCGCGATGCTCCGCGCCGCCGGCGTCCTGGCTCGCGGCCACGCGAGCACCTACCACCGCGTCTTCAGCCGCGCGGCCTGGTCGCTCTGGCCCTTGGGGCGTGTCTTGGCTCAGGCCATCTTCGGGTGGCTGGACCCGAACCAACCGACCGTGATCATCGTCGACGACACCACGGCCCAGCATCGCGGCAAGCACGTCTACGGCAAGGGCCGACATCACGATGCCGTCCGGTCCACCCACACCCACGTCGTCTGGCGATGGGGGCACAAGTGGGTCGTGCTGGCCGTCTCGGTGAAGTTCCCGTTCACCACGCGGCGGTGGGCCTTGCCGGTGCTGGTGGCGCTGTACCGCCCGGAAGAACTCAATCGGAGGGAGGGCCGACGCCATAAGACGCCGCTGCAACTGGCCCGGCAGTTGATGGCCGTTCTGATTCACTGGTTTCCGGCCCGGAAATTTATCCTTTTGGGCGACGGCGGCTACGCCTCGCACGAACTGGCGCGGTTCTGCCACCGTCACCGCCGCCACCTGACGCTCGTCAGCCGTTTTCACAAAGACGCCAACCTGTACCTCCCGCCGCCGGCGCGACGGAACGGTCGGTCGGGACGGCCGCGCATCAAAGGGCACAAACTGCCGGCCCCTGTTCAGGTCGTGGCCAAGGCCTCCCTCACCCGCGCCACCGTCTCCTGGTACGGCGGCGGCACGCGGCGGGTCCAGTACGTCAGCGGCACGGGCCACTGGTACAAGGGCGGACGTGGGCTGGTGCCCATCCGCTGGGTCTACGTCAAGGACGTTCAGGGCACGCATCGCGACGAGTACTTCTTTACGACCGATCTGACGCTCAGCGGTCCCGCGATCATCAGCCTCTTTACGGCCCGGTGGGCAATCGAGACGA
>Ga0315279_10008510_pt1 | contig 12406 bp, 12 predicted proteins | sample YL17G06_20_MG_FD_203694 | JGI IMG/M metagenome (GOLD analysis project Ga0315279, IMG submission 203694) | Sediment microbial communities from Yellowstone Lake, YNP, Wyoming, USA - YL17G06_20 | ecosystem: Environmental > Aquatic > Freshwater > Lake > Sediment | place: USA: Wyoming | collected... | reverse complement strand
TCTTCAGAAGTTCCCTCAACAATGTCTCTTCATGAGAGTCCTCGCTCACGTTTTCGCACCTTTCCATGGGCTAGGGGGAAGTCATGCATAGAAATCTCTTTTCTTGATAGCTGTGGCAAGATCGACAAGCCCCTTTTGTGGTTAGACTCTTAAGGGCACTCGTATCCAGCGGGACTGTGGGATATGCCACATGAAGCACGTGCTAGGCCTTCTCGTCATGTTCTGTCTCTTGATGCTGACTTTCCCCACGACAGTGGCATGTGATGATTCGGGTCCCAAAGTGGTAGCAGCTGGAAACGGCATCGAGGCGTTGTTTCAGGACGATTTTTCGCAAGGGCTCGCGAGATGGAATCCTCCTCCTGCTGGCGCATGGGACGTCCAGAATCAGGAACTGCAAGGGAGTTCCGACGGGACTCTCGGGATGATTTCGGCTGGAGACAGTGCATGGACCGATTATGTCTTCAGCGTGCACGTGAGGAATCGTGAAGGACTAGTCTACGCTGTTCTTGTTCGGTGGCAGGATCCGGACAACTACTACAGAGTAGTGTTGAAACAAGATCATTTCGAGTTCTGGTTGAGACGCTCAGGTGACGAGCAGCTGCTCTACCGCGAATCTCCCTGGGGATTCTCAACGGCCATGGAGGAATGGCATGAGGTGAAGGTCAAGTTGTATGGTGTTGTCCCAACGATTGAGGCATACATAGATGGCCAACCAGAAATTACAGTCAAGGATCTCTCAGGTCGATCCATATCGTCTGGAATGATCGGCTTCGCGGTTGAGGCAGGTGTGCTCTCTTTCTTTGACGATGTGAAAGTGACCACACTTCACCCAGACATTGCCGGTCCTTATTCCATAATTCTGCTTCTCGTCGAGTTCCCTGATGTGAAACACACTCAGTCACCTCAGCAGATGTATGACAAGATATTCCCCACCTTGAATGGGTACTACACTGAAGTCTCATACAACCTGACATGGATCAATGGCCAGGTCACACCTGAATGGAAAGTACTCCAGAAGCCCTCCACATACTATGACATCTCCACCATAACTGGCTCAGGCTGGCAGAAGGGCCGGACTGTTGAATTCATAGCGGACGCGATACACGCATGGGACAGCGAAATCGACTATCGCAAGTATGACTACGTGTTCGTAGCTGGACCGCGCGACTCGGTCTGGGGATACGCGGAAACCTGCTGCCTGCAAATAAGCACCGACGATGGAATCACGATAACACGAGGAAGCGGGGAAAGAGAGAACTACGATTGGCGAACATACGCTCACGAACTTGGCCACATCTTCTCCCTGCCAGACCTCTATAGTTACGAAATCGCGTTTTCAGGTCCCAAAGACTGGCGTGAGGCAGCCATCTACGTTGGTCCTTGGGACTTGATGTCACGATCAGACGACAGGCCCCAAATCGGGGCCTGGGGAAAGATCAAGCTCGGCTGGATACCTCCGGGCCGGATCCTTGAACTGCTGCCGTGCCAACAGGGAGCCATTGCCACTATCGACCCACTGGAGACCCAGACTTCTGGCATTCAATCAATCATAGTCTACCTGAATGCCACTACGTACTTCCTCATTGAGAACAGACAACCGATTGGATTCGACAAGGTACTGCCAGACAAAGGAGTCCTAGTGAGCTATGTTGATGAAGCGAAGTGCTGGCGTGGCGACGGGCCGGTAGTGGTTCAGGATGCCAGTCCTGAAACTGGACCGCGATGGCAGTTGCTGCATCCCACTCTTGACATTGCACCAGGGAAGAGAGACCGACTAGCAAACCAAACATACGATCTAGCAATCGGTCTGCTAGGCAAGCAGGGAGACTCGTACAAGATCACAGTTGGAAACCCGAGTTTCGTTGACACTAGCTATCCGCCTCAACAGAATCAGCTGGAGCCAATGATCATCATCGCCGTATCGCCAGTTCTCGTAGCGCTCGTAGTACTGGGGATCTATGTTGCACGCAGACGAAAAGCGAGAGCCACCTTAGGCTAGACAGCAAGACGCTTAGAGGTTGGGCAAACCCAGACGATTTCTCTTAGGTGCCGTAGATGTTCGATCTGAAATGTTCCCATCCACGCGGTTCGATTCGAATCTCCTTCCTATCTCGCAAGAGCGTTACGTTGCCCCTGTCAGGTGTAATTTGCCCGATGATGTGGAGGGACTTGACAGCGTTCAATGCTGTCCTTGATGCGCGCTTCTTGAGGGACACGACAAGTTCGTATTCTTCTCCTCCGTAGAGTGCAAGATCAACAGGATCTACTCCGCTTATGCGGGCGAAGTCTATTGCTGCCTTCGAGATCGGTAGGTCATCCAGCCTAATGCCGACTGAGCTTGCCCGGGCGAGCTCGTGGAGACTCCATGCAAGTCCGTCGCTTGAGTCGATCGACGCGGTGACTGCTCGAGTACGTGCAAGAGCTATGCCTTCCTTCAGGCGCGCCTTAGGAGAGTATACACTTGTCAGCAGCGTCTCTCTCAGTGCCGGTGGTATCTGTGGAGCGGATGAGATCGTCCTGAGTCCTGCCGATGTGTTTCCGAACTCCCCAGTGACTGCTACCAAATCACCTGGCTTTGCTCCGTCCCTTCCAACGATCATGCTTCGCTTGGCTGTTCCGAACAGATAGCAGTCGATAACGAGGTCGTCACACTCGTTCGTGTCACCGCCGATTACGTAGGCGCCGTATTCCCGCGCTCCTTCGTTGAGTCCATCCGCGATCTCCTCGATGTCTTGTGTCGTGGTCGACCTCGGCAGGCCAAGCGAAACCATTACGGCACGCGGTTGAACGCCTTTCGATGCGAGGTCACTGACATTCATTACGACTGCTTTTCTGGCGGCCTGTCGAAGGGTCATGCCCTTTGGAACATCGGTTCGTCCCACGAGCATGTCGCACTTGAGCACGGCGAGTCTGCCACCTCCGATGTCCACGCCTGAGACGTCGTCGCCGAATGGTATTGGCATGCGAGGCATCTTACTGAGTCTTCTCACGATGAGATCGATGATCTCGCGCTCCCCGAGCGGATGTCCCTCAGCCATCTGCGAAAACCCTCTGGCATGGAAATCGCTTGCCCACATCTTGAATGCTTGGATTCTCACTGCAGAGATCGCAAGATTGTGATCTTGATGGGCTACTGATGTCGATGGCGCTACATTGGCGTTCGCGCTTGTCGATCCGTGATCAGAGGCGCTCAATGCTTCCTGGGGGACAGGACTGTGATACACAGGTTCAAGGAAGGCACCTGCCTCGCAGCATTGCCTCGGGGCCCTGGGGGGAGAGGCCTCGGATGTGGGGCGGGATATTGGAGCCTCGGGCGGGCTTCAGACTCTGAGTCTGAAACCTCTACATGGATTCTTGGGGTCGCTCCCTTGCTTCGGTCATTCCGTCAACTGGTAGGGCAAGGATCTATTTCTACCTCGCTGACTCGCAGATTCAGCGCGAGACTCGTGATCCTCAAACCTGTGCTCAAATGACTCCTGTTGCGAGGCAACAGGCTGTTCACGGCTGAGCCACGCTCACGACGCACCAGGAAGTCCGGGGTTCAGATCCCACCGGACCCGTCACCTCGCCATTATTCATAGACGCGTCTTCTCAAAGCGACGTCATAGAGAATGACGGCTTTCTTCGCTTCATCGATCTTGTATATCACGCGATATTTCCCCACTCTGTCTTTCCAATAGCCAGCAAGTTCTCCTGCCAATCTGCGACCGAGGTAAGGGTTCTCGCTCAACTCCTCTGCACGCCGTCTCACTCTCATCTTGACATTGTCAGGAAGTCGACGAAATTGCTTCAGGAAGACTCGAAGAAAGAGTACAGTATAGCTCAAGCCGAAAGGACCTTTCGAATTGCCTGACGACCCTTTGCGACTACGTACTGTCGCTTGCGGTATTGCTCCTCGCCAAGCTTGATCCTGTGCATTGTCTTCTTGTCCAGCAGCACTTCCAAGGTGTCAAGAACCTCGGCAAACCTGAGGCTGGCGCGATAAATCTCCTCAATGACAGGTCGAGGCACTCTTACTGCTTCCGTCCGAGTCGTCAAGGCTACTCTGAACTGAACACTAGGCGTCCCGTATATGTGTGCTTCCGCCCGTTGCGCACCGGGAGCCTCACCTGCCACACAGTCGAGATTGTGAATGCTCTTTCCAGGAACCTGCGTAGCGACTGAGAAGGGTTTTTCAGCAGATCCTAGACAAGTGGTGTACACACGGTAGCGCCTTCATTTCTCGGCCGTCTCTCAGTAGTTTCTTTCTTGGTCTTCAGTATATTGTTGGGACAGCCGGCAACACCAACGCAGACATCGACGACTACCTTACTCTACACGTCGAGCGTTACCACAGTGACGACCTGCACATCGACTAGTTCCACCTTCACCACGTCAACCATCACCATGTCCACGACGGTTGATGTCAGGGTCATTGGCACCATTAGCGTTGACAAGGTCATAACTCAGTTTGACATCGTATCCTAACTGGCCATTATTCTAGCAACGCTTGTTGCTAGCCTTCTTGGTGCGGGTGTCGGAGCCTTTCTTCAATCACGTCGAGAAGGCGGTTTGCTTGTGCACGAAAATAGAGTCTACTGTAGGAAGCATGGAGTGCTGGTCTCCCTCACCCCAGCTGGGCTCTACTGCCCCGTTCATAGAAAGGTAATTGCCTGATTCCGTTCTGCCGAATGAAGAGAGATTTGACGAGACGAATGCCACGCGGCTGGCATGAATCGCTTGTTCCCATTGTCATGTCATGGTTCCTTGGGATGTCTTCAAAGCGGCGCCGGCCTCAGAATCGTAGAGGTTTCGGATTGAGATTATGGAGCCTCGGGCGGGTCACGATCCCGCGACCTCCCGCTTACGAGGCGGGTGCTCTTGGCTGACTCCAGCATCTACCAACTGAGCTACCGAGGCACATCACGTCGTAGACAAGAGTGGTCTCTCTTTAAGATCTAGCTCACTGGTAGAGTATTCTACATCGTACCTGTCATGAATGATCCTTTGGAGTCTGCAGACGAGCCTCCTGCTACGCGTGCCCCACAGCAGTCGCAGAATCTGCTGTCCTTGGGAATCAAGTGTTGGCAAGCCGGGCATTCCATTTATCCTACGATTGCTCGCTCGACCAGCGTTCGGGTCTTGTCGTCTTCTAGGGACGCGGACAGCACAGTAACACCGTTTTCGGGAATGGCCGCAACCTTCTCCTCAGAAGGAAGAGGAGAGATTGGGATGCCTGCTTTGCTCCGCGGCTCTGTCACAAAGACAGCGACAAGACCGACTGTCACAAACATGAGTCCGCCCAAGAGGTTGAATGGTGCCGACGATGAAATCGAATACAAGCCGCCGAGTAGGAGAACACCGAGCGTTCTTCCCAGCCCGACGATTACCTCATAGCCGCCCATCACTTTGGCTCGAATCTCTGCAATCACACAATCTGCTAGGAGAGCATTGATCGGTGCGTTGTTTAAGGCCACGCCGAGTCCGAGAATGATCGACACAACATAGACTTCGGTCATCGTGCGTGTCAGTGAGAATGCCAAAATCATTGAACCGATGATGATCCCGCCTAATATCACGAAGGGTTTTCTCCCAAATCGATCCGAGAGATGTCCTGCAAGGAACGAGAATGCGAGCATTGATCCGCTGATGAGGGTGAACGAGAACCCGACCTCTGCCGGCTGCATCCCCACTCTGAAAGCCATGTACAAAACAAAAACAAGCACGAAGAGGCCTTGTGAGACGCCTATGATGAATCCTCTGAAGCAGAGCACAAGCAGGCTCCTGCTAGCTGAGACGTTCTCCCTTAGTGAGGAGAAGATTGCAAGGGGGGAGGACTGCGAAGACGAGGAAGCGGACCTAGTGGTTCGATCCCGAATTGGGAGAACAAGCCCAGCAGAAATGAGTGCCATCGCACACGCGACATAGAAAGGAGACGTGAATCCTGCGGTCTGTGCGATCAGACCACCGACTGTTGGACCTGCTAGCCCTCCTATAGTCTCCATGGTGGATGTGAAACCCATGCCGCCGCCCCTCCTTTCAGGTGGTGCGAGATCCGCAGTGAGCGCTAGGATCGCGGGAGTAACCACTGCAGAGCCAACTCCTTCGATCACCCGAGCAGAAGCAAACAGGAACAAGTCATTCGCGAAAGCTAGCATGAGGGAGGACAGTGCGAAAAGTACCATGCCCAATACGATTGTCTTCACTCGACCGAGGCGGTCTGCCATGATTCCACTGGGGAAGAGACAGATGATGAGCGCTACGTTGTAGAGTGAATATGCAAAACCAAGGGAGGCCACATCGATTCCGAGTTTCTCTGCGTACTGCGGAAGAATCGGGGTGAAAATGCCAAACCCTAGGCTTACCACGAAAAGTGCAATGCCAAGCAGGACAAGTGGTATCGCAAAACTTGTGTCGACACGTGGCAACCTTAGGCCTCCGCGAGTCTTGCCCATGCCTGATTTGGAGCTTCCCTCAAGTGAGGGCTTGAGCGTTGGACTCTCATGGTACTTCTCTTCCACACAGGATACTAGGGAGAAGCGCTTCCGAGACCACAGGGCGCACTCAGTCTGTCTGGTATACGCCCATCCGTGCTTCGAGCCCGTGATAGTGTCATTCCAGTGTACGCGGATGATTCGCTGCCTGTTTACGCTTCAGGAACTGCTCCCTAATTCTGTTGATCTCGACCGCAAAATCAAAGTGATCATTCTCGATCGGTGCAGTTCCTGCTGAAGTCTTCCCAGTGACAGTCCTCAGAATCTTCCTCTCCAAGACTTTGGCCGCCTTGCCCATGTGGGCCGTCAGTGCTTGGTCTACGAGGTTAGGCTTCTCAGGGAAGTCTTCGAGTTCAAGCGATGTATGTCTCTTCACCGCATCGAGGAGAGCCTGGCCTGCGATCTTGCCTAGGACCGCATTGAACACTTCATTCACGGAATCGCAGAGGAGCATGTCGAATACCTGTTCGGCACTTGAAGAGGCGCCCTTGGACGTGGCGATCCCCACTGACTTGACTCCTCTGCATTGGGGGGAGTGGGCTCCGTGGTTGGCCAGTATGTTTTGCCACTCTCCGAGTTAACCGCGGTGTCACCACTCTTAAGTATTTACATGGATATGGAAAGGGGACCGTAAATTATAAAACGAAAGGCCCCCCTGAATAGACACACAGGTGCGTTCCAGTGAAAGGTAGACCAGGTGGACCAGGAATCTGGGACTAGGTTCTCTGAGCCTTGTCAACGGCCGTTCGCCGTTTGATGAGTGACGGAGCCTTCATAAATAGCCCCGGAGGAAATAAAGGAGCCAGGGTTCGTATGCGTCCCTCTAGACCCTTTGAGATGGTCTCGGTGGAGCAACGGCTTCACCAGATGGGTAGACTGGTCTATGCTCTAGACGAGACCAACATACGAATCATCAAAATGATGCACAAAGTGGGCCCGCGCAACCTCTTGGAAGTCGCTAGGGCTACGGAGCTACCCCCGACGAGCGTCTACGACCGCGCAAGAAGACTCGAGCATGAGTTCGGAGTTCTATCCACAGCCAATCTTGAGCACTCAAAGATTGGCCTGCGGAAATGTGCCACTCTCGTCGAATCGAGTCCTGGAATGGAAGAGTATGTGACTGAGGCGCTTGCTGTTCCAAACTACTGGAAGACAATCACTCGATGCGAAGGTGGATTTACCCATTACGCACTCCACGCCATTCCAGCGCAACGACGCCAGGAATTCGAGAAGTATCTGGACCAGATCCAAGAGGGGGGTCTAGCTCGTAAACACGAGACAATCTGGGTATCAGACTACCACTACCTGTTCCCGAACTTCCAGCTATATGACCCGCGCTACCGCGCTTGGTCATTTGAATGGGACACCTGGATGAGCCGGGTCAAGGAGAGAAGAGATACAAAGGTGATCACTGATCCAGTGGACTATTCGATTAGGGCCGACAGAACTGACCTGCTCATTCTTGCTGCACTAGAGATAAACGCACGGGAGAAGTTTTCGGAAATGTCGAAGCTTCTCGGGATCACACTTCAGGCCGTTAAGCATCGATATGACAAGAGGATTGTTCCTCGCGGCCTGATCAAGGATTTTATCATCAACGTTTTTCCATATCCACCTGGGATTTCCGACCTGTACGAAGTTCTTATGACCTTCGACGACGATGAGAGTATGCAAGCCTTCTGTGGCACTGCTCAGCAGATGTTTCCTGTTCAACGCATCATGAAAGTCCTTGGCAAGAGGATACTGAGTGTCAGAGCTTATACTCCACGCAGTGAAACTAAGGATCTCTTTTCGACCTTGTCGAATCTGGCAAGATCCGGTCTTCTGAGTGACTACTCCGCTGTCAGAATTAGACCCGAGATGCAGACTCGCCAGATGATATCAACCGAACTGTTCGATGACAAGGTCGGTTGGAAGTACGAGGCAAGTCAGCACTCCAGCGTACTAGAGACGATCACGGAACATGCTAAGGTAAACGTGTAGAATGTCAGGAAGGCGTGGGTCGCCTGACGCTGTTCATCTTTTCATGATGATGCTCTTGTATGGCAACGCGAATGTGAGATAGCTGAGGTTCTCGCCAGTTCTATCAAAACGATTCCACTACCTCTCTGTGTCGACAGGTACGCGCAATAGTCGCAGCAAATCTGTACGCCAATCCTAGCAATCCAACTTGGAGAGATGAGTTTTAATCGTCCCACAATGTCGGTAGGAGCCCAAATCAAGCGAGGAAAGACGACGCTAGTCAAGGATTTCCATTGATAGACCGGGTTCGGAGCAGCATGACCATGAAACAACTGATACACAACGGAATCCTGTTCCCGAGGTACGAGGCGAAGGGCTTCAAGGTCATTGTAGGAGGCGAGCAGGTCGCGCTGACTCCCCAGCAGGAAGAGATGGCGGTCGCTTGGGTAAAGAAACTCGGAACAGAATACGTGGAAGACTCTGTATTTGTGAGCGACTTCTTCGGGGATTTTGGCAAGGCACTTGGATTGGAGGAGAAGCTGGAGCCCAGAGACGTTGACTTCTCTGAGATAGTGAAGTATGTCGAAGATGACAAAGCCATGAAACTGAGCATGAGCAAGGAGGAGAAGAAACGTATTGCCGCCGAGAGGAAGGCAGTCCGGGAAGCTAACAAGGCGAAGTATGGGCAGGCGATTGTTGATGGCGAGGAGGTTGACCTTGGGAATTACATGGCTGAGCCGTCGTGCATCTTCATGGGTCGCGGGAAACACCCACTTCGAGGAAAATGGAAACAAGGTCCTTCTGAGGCGGACGTCGTCCTGAATCTTTCTCCCGATGCGCCGAGACCACCTGGCAACTGGAAGGAAATCGTGTGGCAGCCTGATTTCATGTGGGTTGCCAAGTGGGACGACCGACTACGCGGAGAGGAGAAGTATGTGTGGTTGGCGGACTCTTCATCAGTGAAGCAGGAACGAGACATAGAGAAGTATGACAAGGCAAAGACACTCGACCACAAGATCGACGAGCTGAGAGCCCACATCTCCGCCAATCTTGCTGTGCCAGATGAGAAGCGGCGAAGGATCGCGACAGTATGCTACCTGATCGATGCGTTGAAGTTCAGAGTGGGCGACGAGAAGGACAAAGACGAAGCTGACACTGTAGGCGCGACTACGCTAAGACCTGAACACATCAAGATCCGCGAGGGCGGACGCGTTGTCTTCGACTTCCTCGGAAAGGATTCCGTGCAGTATCATAGAGAAGTTGAGTTGCCGGCACAAGTCATCGATAACATCAGAGAGGTCATGACGAACGCGAACTCGTCAGTATTCCAAGGGGTTCGGTCCGACAACGTGAGAGAGTTCCTAAGCGAGGTTGTCCCTGGCCTATCGGCGAAGGTCTTCAGAACATATCACGCTTCCAAAGTTGTGGGTGAGTACTTGAAGACGACCAAAGTGAGCAAAGAGGATCCAGAGTACGTCAAGAAGAACGTCGCGACACTGGCAAACCTAGAAGCAGCGGTGATCTGCAACCACAAGCGAAAGCTGCCGAAGAACTGGGAGAATTCCCTCACCAAGAAGATGGAAAGACTCAAGGTGCTTCAAGCTAAGGACACCAAGAAGTCCGCAGAGGCTGCGAAGGCACTGAAAATGAAGATAAAGACAATGAAGGCTACGCGGGACTACAACTTGGGCACTTCTCTGAAGAGCTACATAGATCCCCGCCTGTACCAAAGTTGGGGTAGGAAAGTGGACTTCGACTGGAAACTCTACTATCCGAAGACTTTGCAGCGCAAGTTCTCTTGGGTTGAGAAGAGCTGGTGAATACTCGGCTGTCTGCTTCTGGGCTCTAAGTCAAGTCGTGCAGAAGCTAGAACATGGCTTCGCCGCCGTTGACGTGGATCGTTTGACCAGTGATGAAGCTCGCTCGATCTGAGGCAAGAAAAACAGCGGCGTAGGCTATATCTGAAGGCTGGCCCGTTCTGCCAAGAGGAATCAGTTGAAGGTCCTTCTTTCTCTGCTCCACCGTCCCCCCAGATGTCATATCGGTCTCGATCAATCCAGGCGCGATCGCGTTGACAGTGATGTTGTAGGGCGCCAGCTCTAGTGCGAGCGATTTTGTGAGCCCGAGGACGGCAGCCTTGGAGGCTCCGTAGTGGGCTTCGTGATCCGTTCCTGTGAATGCGACTATCGAAGAGATGTTGACTATGCGGCCCCACTTCTTGGCTCTCATCTCCGGGCTGAACGCTTTGCTGCAAAGGAATGTTCCATCAAGGTTCACGTCGAGTATATGCCGCCAGTCGGTATGACCGGTCTCCCAAGACTTGAGATGCTGATGTATCCCCGCATTGTTGACTAGAATGTCAACTCCGCGGAGCTCATCTAGAACCCGTTTCCGCATAGCTTCCACTTGATCGAGTTTCGAGACATCCGCCTTTACAACCAAGGCTTTCCGACCCAATGCCTCGATTGAACGTGCCACTTCCTTCGCCTTTGGTTCCGAAAGAGCATAGTTGACTATTACGTCGGCGCCCTCATGGGCCATCTCAAGCGCTATTCCTCTCCCGATCCCTCGTGATGCCCCGGTTACGAGCGCAACCCTATTCGACAACATCCACAACACCTAGGCCAGTCTGGAAGACTATTTCGTTCGCTATATCCTTAGATCAGGAACAGGCTTCTGCGGCGATTTTGGCAATTATTAAATCACTGCAAGCTATCATGCCCCGGGATGCGGGGGTCGCCCAGCCAGGTCAAAGGCGCAGGACTGAGAGACCAAGAAGTCTCGTCCAGAGGCTCCTGTCCCGTAGGGGTTCGAGATTCGGAACACCGCATCGATGGATTCCGGACGAAAGGGTTCAAATCCCTCCCCCCGCACCAAAAACTTGCGCGTACAGAGCAAGATTCCTGCATCTTGGAACTGGAGTCGGTAGATCATGCCATCTTTCTCTTCGTAGTTCTTTCTCAATTCGCAAAACGGTTCAAGACCACCAAGGTACTGACCTTCCGTGACTCTCGACATTGATGTCAAGCTGCAGATACGCTGGCTCTACAACGTGCACAGCTTACTGAGGCCCTCTTCCTATGTTCAAATCTTGCGAGATGCAACCTGTCGCACCAAAGAGTTAATTTGTATTCTCACGTATTACGTGTATAGAGAAGGGGTGGCCATGCAAAAGCTTGCTGAAAGGGAGTCAATAGTACCGGTTCGTTTCTCACAACGCGAAATCGACGCGATAGATAGAGCTGTGCAAAGGCTTGGAACCAAGTCTAGAAGCGCGCTCATTAGAGAGGCCACACAGAAATACGTTCGAGAAGCAGGTAGCCTCAAAGTGATCGAGATACGCAATGACGTGACTCCGAAAGACGCCAAGGCAGAGATTGTCGCTTACCTTAGAAAGCACAAAGAGGCTGAGACATTCGACATTGCGAACGACCTCAGACTCGACCTAGACCTTACTGTCAGGGCTTTGAAGGAGCTCTGGGAGGAGGGCAAAGTGGCTTGATAGGGAAAGAGGTCGGAGACAAACTTGCCGCGGAGCAGATCGTCTGCGAATGCCGAAAGCTGAAGGGCCCCGTGCTCATACACAAGGGCGCTCACAGAGCCCAAAGATATGTCCTGTACGGTCTCCCTGCAGAGGCCGTGATAGCGAGAAAATGGAGGCTAATCGAGTAATTCCTCAATAGGTGCACAAGTTGTGCGAGTTTTGAGCATGATTCTTGCGTTCCGGCAGTTCCAAATCCGAGTGTGAATCTATCCCCCCGCACCATCTCCGCTTGTCGTTTCAAGCAGAATCCTTGTTGTTTCTTGGACCGGGAAGACATCTCACGCGCTCGCTATGCAAGTGGCTGAGGGTTCATTCTACAGCAAGAGGGATGGGAACCAAGTAGTTCACCTGCTACGTTGTGTGCAAATGCCCGGCAACAATGGTGAGTAGGTGGCAAAAACTAGGGTGGCTGTCACCCTCGTTTTGT
>Ga0315279_10008509_pt1 | contig 12408 bp, 10 predicted proteins | sample YL17G06_20_MG_FD_203694 | JGI IMG/M metagenome (GOLD analysis project Ga0315279, IMG submission 203694) | Sediment microbial communities from Yellowstone Lake, YNP, Wyoming, USA - YL17G06_20 | ecosystem: Environmental > Aquatic > Freshwater > Lake > Sediment | place: USA: Wyoming | collected... | reverse complement strand
ACACGGTAGCTGATCCCTCAAGGTAGGACCTCAACGCTTTCTCCAGCTTCCAGCGCTTAACGTAAAGATCGGCTGCACGCACAATGACCGTTGACCTGTCAACTCTTTCTTCAGATGCAATCCTGTCAACTTCGTCTGCAATGTCGTGGCGAAGCCTTGCAGCGATCACTCTCATCCCTTGACCTTCTCGCCTAGCCAACTGGGTCACCGTTTACACGATTGAATGGCGTATACACATATTTAAGCTGATCTGGACCATTCTGTGTGAACAAAGTGACTAGCAGTCACCTACAATAGGCCTTGCGAACACCGCTCGTCACCAAATCAAGCGAAACCCAGCTAGCGAAGACAGTGTTGTTGACCATACTCAAATAGAACGTTAAGTGTTCTCCCTAGTCGAGGTCGTTCAGCAGGCTGATATCTTCGGATATTGGGATACATGCTCTTCAGAACTTACGGGCCGGCCGGCCATCTGAAACGGCTCAGCGGACGCGAAGCCCACCATAGAAGAAACGTGAACCATGTCATCAGCAAGAAGCTGGTGGTGAAAGCGAAAGACACTGGACGCGCAATCGTCCTGGAAAAGCTGAAAGGCATACGCGGCCAGACAACGGTTAGGAAAGCTCAGCGTCGCCGCCACAGCTCTTGGGGATTCGGGCAGATGAGAAACTTCATCGAATACAAGGCAAGACTCGCTGGAACTCAAGTCGTGGCCGTGAATCCGAGAGGAACCTCCCACATATGTCCTCGTTGTGGGCCTGAAGCAAAGCAGAACCGTCCGACAAGAGATCGATTCGAATGTGTAGGATACGGCTTCGCTGGGCCTGCGGACTACATAGCGAGGTTAAACATCGCCGCAAGGGGCGCAGTCAGTCGCCCTATCGTTCCGAGGAACTTTTTGGAGCATCAAGCTCACCTCAGGGACAAGCCAACAATTTCAATCGTTGGTAGCTGACTCCGCTGCTGATATTGTGTATTCGCGCGCTTCCCTCAAGAATCTGTTTTCAAGAGCCAGTGTGATCTTCTCGTCGCTTAACCTTTTTACATCAGCGTCCAATGAGTTCCTATTGGCAACCAGCTTCTCAACTTCCTCCTCCATCTTCCTTCAACCAAAGAATCGTTGAATGAAGCTGCGACAGTCTTCCAGTGCCTTCTTGACCCTTGGAAACACATGGCCCACCATCACCTCATACTGTTCAGAAGGGTGCTCGTAGGGATACCGGAATCTTGCTCTGCTTCTCGCCAAGTCATCGGCGACATCAGCTATGCTCTTGATCTGTTTCGCGAACCACTGAGGATACTTCTTCCTCATCTCATAGAGGAAGCGTCCCACGGTGTGCGTCTTAGGGTAATCCACACCGTAAGCCAACAGCACCGCCTTGACTGCGTATTCCGAGCACTCCTGAAGATATTTCAACGCGCCGGCGTAGTCCTTCTCTTTCAGACTCGCCATGGCGCTTCTGAACTCGCGCTCCGCGCTCGCGATCGCCTTCTCAGCACCGGTCTTGTTGACGGCCATCCATCTATCCCAAATCTATCCTGATCTGTTCGCCGAAGGTGACATGGGGCTTCAGAACCCAGCAATAGGTTCCGTCTGAGTATTCGATTCGAAAGGTTCCTAGGGCACCCAGAGCTTCCTTAAGCCTGATCATCAATTTCTGAAAGAACTCCTCCCTGTCAAATAGAACCGCTCTATGACGAAGCATGTCAAGATATGTGGATTGAAAACTCTCCGCATCGCTCTTCCGTAAGGACGCCGTGGTCACTTCTGGATATCCGCAAAATCCTCGCACTCTAAGCCAGTAGTCGCAGGTCCTATACTCCCATGTGGATCGGAAACATCTGAAGACCCTTCCTTCACGTTGCCAAGCGTTCCTCGCACAGTCTTCCAGGACGTAAAGCAGATCTATGTCGCTTCCATCAAGTTGAAATGTGTCTTTCACAACAGACCCATAGAGGACGAGCGAAACGAGCTCATTACCAAACTCGTGAACGAAGAGTTCCGTCAGACGCCTGAGCGACGCTCGGATCCATCCATTGCGCATCTTGACGAACTCCTCACAGTTCACCCCCCTGCGTTTGACCTTTTCCTCTAGTTCAGCAATTCGAAGCGCAGCCTCGAAGCCTTCACTAGTAATCCTGTATCGGCCTTCGTTCTTCTGGATTTGACCCTCAGCACACAATTCCCTCAGACGTCTGGTAAGTGTCCTTGTGTTGGTCACGGTCTCATTCAACTCTTTGAACCTAGCCTCCCCCATAGAAAGTCGACGTAGAACATCTGCGGCCCCTTCCCTCGACAAGAAATCTAGCCTCAAGTTGCTGTACCGTGGTAAAGTACAGTTTAAGCGAACTAATAAGCATAGAGACGCCGCCAAGCTTCTCTAGAGATTTCTATCGTAGGCCCTTGTGTGGGTGAACGCGGGCGCTACGCATCAAGAATTCATCCACTACTGGAACCATCAGCGGCCACATCAAGGCATAAGCTACCCATACCCTGCAGACATATACCTCCGAGACCTAAAGAATGAGACACATGTTGATGGATGGAGGAATGCTCGGATATCTTACAGTAACCTTTGCCATATCTGACTCCGGAGATTTTGCATAGTTAGCGAGGAAGTTCCATCCCAGTCCGAATCATGCTCTCATAGAGCCTAAAGGCAGCGCGGTAGGGTTCGAATGGCAGCCAATATGTCCCTATGTCAAGCGCGAGCTCCCATGTCCGTCGCTGACTCGCAGTATCTAGGATTGAAGCACGAAGATTTGAGTTTGGGCTATTGCTGTCGGTTTCGGTGGGATCAATCCGACGAAAACCTGGTACTGCCCAGTGCTGGCTGTTGAAGGAACTTGCCAGATGAATTGGAATCTTCCTCTTCCACTGGTAGTCACAGTGATGTTTTGGGCATCAAAGTACCAGTAGCCTCCCGGTCCGGTCACTTCAAAGTACAGTGTTGTTGTCAGAGGAGAATCAGTATTGTTGAGCAAGACGTCGAAAGTTGCTGAGCTCCCTCTCGTTGTTGAGGCGGGTCCTGAAACTAGAAGCGTGACTCGCTTGAAGGTTCCTGTGACGGTCAGAGAAACGGTGGAGCTTGTTGAGCCTTCATAGTTTGAGTCTCCGCTCCAACTCGCTTTGATCTGATAGGCGCTTGGATGGGGCGGATACCAGGGAACAGAATACGCTCCGCCACTACTGGTTTTTGTCGTAATGAACATGTTCCATGCGACTCCGTCCAGACTGTAGGTTAGAGTGACCATTGTTCCCGTGGGTATTCCTGGTGATGGTTGAGTAGGAGTTATGGCGCCAGAGATAGTGACGGAAGCACCTAGCACCATTGATCCAGCGGACAGTCCAAGCGACACGGAAGAAGTGCTGCGGAAGAACGCAGTCAAACTGTGAGCAGAACTCATGAGAACATAGTATGATGGGTTGATTCCCACGTTCACTCCATCCAGACTCCAGTAGTAGAAAGAGTAGCCACTGTTGGCAGTAGCTGTGACTGGAACTACTACAGCGTCGTCTCGCCACCCGGAGCCAACTGAGAGACTTCCGGCGCCTGTCGGGCTGACCGAAGTAGTAAGCATGTACTGCTTCTTGAAAATAGCAGTGTATGTGGTTGCTGACCAAGGCGTCGTTATAGTATGCGATTGAGCCTCACTGTCACTCCAAGAGATCCACACAAATTGAACCCCCGTCCCACCGCTCACCGGGGAGTTTGCGGTAAGTGTATGCGTTGATCCCTGAGTCCACGTGAATACCTGAGGCGTGATGACTGGAAAACCGTCAACCATAACGAAACCCGAGCCAGTAGGGCTGGAGGTTATCGTGATCTGAGGTGTTGATATTGTGAGCTGATCTGAGACTATCGTACCCTGTCCTTCTGTGTTCCAAGCTACAGTAAGAAACTTGTATGTGGCTCCAGGAAGGTCTGGAGAGACAGTGAAGGTGTATTCCTCGAACGAAGAGTCGAATGCTCCGTCGATAGCCGTGGTTGATACTTTGTCCCGGATCTTGGTCCCTGAGAGATCTTCGACCCAATACTCAACAAGCCAGATCTTGTTGACTGTAATGTCATTTCTTGGAGTGTAGTATGGATTGCTATTGGGATAGCATTGTCTTGATGATGCCTGACCTGTGTATGTGGGAGTCGTGTCACTCGTCGGGTCGGGCGTGTACGCATTCAAAGTGTTTCCTGGCCAAAAGTCAACGATATCAAGTACACCGTTCCCATCAGTGTCTCTCCATCCGATATGCCCCTTGGTGTATTGACACACGGAACCTGAGGTATACGGGCTTACTTGGCCTCTCATTATGCAGGGAACATTGCTTGATCCTCCCACTTGGCTATTCTGGTTCTGTACCGCAAGATATCCCCAAGTTCTCGAAGGATCTTGCGCGCTCCATGCGCCTGCGTACTCATCGGGTGCGTAGAAGAGGTGCCCCATCTCATGTGCGGTTACCGCGTCCATGTTGGCAATCCCATAGTTGTCATTCTTGTACGTCATAACCATGAACGGCCCGCCGAGGTACGCGTACGCGAAGTACCCGTCCGAGAAACATCCATCTGCATCGTTGCTACTGTCCACGACAAATGCAACTATCACCCAGTCAGTCTTGTATCGGTTTCTGAGATCATTAGCGTAGGAGTACACTCTGTTGAAATAGTCGCCAGAAGAGAATCCAATGTTGCTCATGACTTCCGATATCCACAATCCCTCGTCCGATGATGATCTGGCTATGGGTTCATACCGTGTCGACACGGTCAAGACTTCATATTGGAAGCTCAGGTGAGCAAGGGACCCCCGGTTTTTCCACCAATCCATGGCCGCAGTTATTTCACTGATGACGTTGTTCTGTTCTGTTGGAGTCCAGTCTTCTCTATTTGTGTCAATGACGCCGTTGCTTTCTGGCATGATCACTCCTACAGCGATTGTAGGGTTCACATAGAACGCGTTACCGATCATATACTCACTTATGTCATAGAACCCTGCGCCATACGGAGGCACGAACAGGAGGCTCTCCAATCCTGTTGAGTTCTGTTGTCGCCTGGGGAATCTAGCGTCATTAGTTATGGGGTCGGGGTCGCGAGATCCTTGCTGAGGTCGAAGACCTTTCTGCTCCGCATGTCCCTTGAAGTTGTTGTTCCATGCCTCTGCAGCCATTGTGACGACTTTTCCATGTTTCTCCACGGTTGACAGATCTACCGTGTCATATGTGATGTTCAATATTCCTTTCTTGCCTAGTAGCTCATTTTTCTGTGATTTTGGGACTTTCCCTATGAATGCACGTGTGGAGAAGACGTGACTGATGCTTCCCCCCGCCTTCTGGACAAGCCTCATACTTTCTGCCATCGATTCCGATGTCTCTGTTGACAGAAGGACGAATGCATCTTCCATGTTTTCTTTATGAGTGGTTGTTGTTTGTGATGCATTCGAAGAGGTGACAAGAACTCTTCCAAGTGGTGTGTCAACATGCGAATTCATGATCAAGAGGACAGCAAGGAATATTACGATCATGGAAGGTGTTCGTGATCTTCGATCGATGAACACTATGTTATTACCATTCATGGCTGGCAGTGACCCCAAGTAGGCGTAAGTCAGAGAGAGTAGTGGGAAAGACTTCGTTTCCCGTGTTTGGTATGTCTGGCCTTGACCAAAACATGAACGCCAAGGAAGCCACCGCAAGAGCGGTGGTCAGAAGTCCATTCTCCCTGCTTGGCATGAATGAAATCGTTGACTATGTCGCTTGAGATCGAGATATTTGAATCATTGGCGCATGCATGCTAACATTGCCTCGTTTTCGCTCAAATGTTGGCGTGCGTCCGTCAGCGATTCTTGCCAGAGGTTCTACGGAGGAACTCAAGCCCATTACTCGCGCGCACTCTTCTCAGGGAGTGACGATGGACCAATCGGAATCGTAGGCCTCCCAGTACGAGTTCTCAACGAACCGTATGATAACGCTAATCTTGTCACCAATCTTAAGATACTGGTGGACTTTCCAAGTTGATACTGAGCCGATTCCGGAGAAGCGGATATTGATCATGTCTCCAGCTTTGAATGTCGCGTTTGCCGAAATGACTTTAAGCGAGATTTCTACTGAGTATGGGTTCTTTGAGATCGACAGAACCTCTCCTGACGTGAGGATTGGCGATCCTACTTGTCGGGGAGTCAGGACGCCCGTTGACGTCGGTGCAGTCGTAGTGACGACGGTTGTATGAGTGGTAACTGATACGAATGAGTTTGGAGACAAAGTTGGAAACCACTGGGTAAGAGCACATGCCACCCAGAGCAGAGCTACTGCGCCGAACAGCCACCACAATCGGCCCAAGACGGATCAAGAAGAACGGTTCGGTTCACGTTCTTATGAAGGTTGAGAAGTATTCAGCAATCGGCATTTGTTCCCGGTTTTCTGCATTTACTTTCTTGAGCCGGTCACAATTCTGCCCTGGAACTGTATGCTCACAATGGTCTGGCTGGCATGCTTGAGAGCTTACGCATAGTAGCGAAATGTTTCCTAGCTTACTTCAATTGCCACGTTGTAGTTGCTGACTCCTGAGAGTGAGATTAGTGCGGTCCACGTTTGTGCTGAGCCTGGCGCCGTTATTGTGAATGTGGCTCTGTGTATGATCGAGTAGGTGCTTGTGCTCCCAGAGACGGTTATTGATGTGCGGTCGTAGACGACTGCTCCAGACTCACCCAAGGTAGGTGTTCCGCCGGGACCGGCGATGGTTATGCTTCCTGATGGCGGTGATCCAGATCCACTCCAACTGTACGTCAAAGTCACTACGATTTGGGTTGCACTTGCTTTCACGTTGAAGCTGTAAGATGCAGGCGCCGAAACAGTGAGACCCACCGTCACCGTATGAGTCTTAGTGCCATCCGTAGCTGTCACAACTATTGATGAGGTTCCGCCTGGCGTAGTGATAGAGGTTGATACGGAAAGTGAGGCCGTCTTGGTTTCGCTTAATGCGAGGCTTACAGAGGTTGGGGTAAGAGTTGGTGTGGCACCTGACGGAAGACCAGAAGTAACAGAAAGACTCACAGTGCCACCACTATATGTGCTTGAAGCAGTCAAAGAGAGCGTATATGAGGCAGAGCTTCCAGCGCCAACGCTCTGCGAGGTCGGCGAGGCGCTGATCGAAAAGTCACTCGGGGGCGGTGGGGGTGGTCCCGTTTGGTGATCGTCAGTGAACGTGGTACTGCCATCTGTTCCGTCCATATGCATGAGCAATACTACGTTATCATCGTCTCCTGACCCAAGACTGTAGGCGGCAGTTGGCGGAGCGAAGTTGCTTGTCCAACGTGCTATTCCCTTCGAAACGCGGAGTTCTTCAACCCAACCATTAAGGAAATAGACTGATGCAGAAAACCCGCCAACTAGAACCAACGCTGTCAAATCCGTCACGGAATCGGCATCTGTCATTGTGGCACCAAGTTGGGTGCCATCCCTAAACATGTACCACGTATTCACGTTTCGAACTATAGCAAAATGATACCATGTATTCACTACCGGTGTGTCGCTACGTTCCATATAGATTGTTGCACAATGTCCAAAGAACCAATAATATGTGCCAGCATTATTGTATAGGCCCAAATGACAATTGCTTCCACCGTCAATTGATTGAGAATAGATATCCATCTCTCTACCAGCAGCAGGCAACGCATTGAATCTTACCCAGAAATCAATAGTGAAATCGCCCGTACCGAAGTACCAGTCGGCACTATCTAGGGTGGAAAGAAAGTCGCCCGTTCCATCGAAGAGTCCGCTTGCGCCGCCGAACTTCGACTGCGCCGTACTGATCTTGGCGTTCCCGTTAGCAGTCACAACCTTGGTTGCAGCATATGCGGAGGGCACCTGAGTAGCCAGCAAAAACACGAACACAAATGTGGCCACAGCGTTGGCTGTCAGTAGTCGATTACTCCTACTACTTGACATCGAAAACAGCCTTTCCTAGACGATCGAGAGTAGCGCATTTATGCCATTTTGACTGATTTCAGACAATGCAATTGTAGTCGGTGTGCTGTCGTAGGCATGGCTTGGAAGAGCAGCTTAGACTGCAGAGAATGGAGTAGCGCGTGCAGGTCATGGTCTTCGGGTTTGGTGAAGGAACGGTAGGACAGAGAAGCAGAGAAGTGTGTGCGTTTTGTGGCGGAGTTATAGCCACTTTGATTGCAGGGGCAAAGACTTTTCAGGCCTGTCTCCTACCTCCGTTCAGAGCCTCCGGGATGGCGCGTTAGATGGGTCTACTGAGAAAGAAGCTATTGAATGGAGACAGGAAAGTCGGCGTCTGGGGTACAGGATACATAGGTTTCTCCACCATGGCGAACTTCGCAGCCAACGGGGTCGCCTGCCTGGGAACTGATGTCGTCCAGTCTATCGTCGACACTATCAACCAAGGGAAAGTTCCGATCCCGAACCTAGAATACTGGCTCGGCTTCCCCGTAGAGCCTCTCGTAAAATCTGGAATGATGCGAGCAACAACCAATTGGAAAGATCTCATCAATGAAGAAACAGCGGTTCATATGATAGCCATTCCGACAGAGAAAGATGACAAACCTTGGGACGACGCCTTAATCGACGTGACCAAGAAGATATCGACGATCGCTAATCACAGCAGGAAAGAGCCGTCACTAGTCATAATCGAGTCAACCCTAACGCCAAACAGAACAAACGAAGTAGTCATACCTTTCCTCAAAGAGAAGGGGCTGAAGATTGGCGACGACATTCATGTCGGAGTAGCGCCTCGAAGAGACTGGTTCATCAGCGCGGAGAAGAACCTCAAGAATCTTCCGCGCATCGTAGGCGGAACAACTCCAGCAACAACAGAGATGATGATAGACGTACTAGGAATAGTATGCGACCGACTGATCCCAGCACCAGACCACAGACACGCAGAGATCGTCAAAAGCATTGAAAACGCGTACCGACACGTCGAGATAACACTCGCCAACCAACTCTCACTAGCCTTCCCCGACATTGACATGGTCGAAGTCCTGAAACTAGTCGGAACCAAATGGAACATAGGTGTTTTTCACCCAAGTTTGGGAACCGGTGGATATTGTATCCCACTATCTTCCAAGTATCTCCTGTCCGGGGCGAGACGCTCAGACGCGTTGACAATCCTGAGGGCCACAATCGAAACGGATGAACAAATGCCCAGGCTGGTTGCTGAACACTTGGCTAGGAGAGGCGCCAAACGAGTTGGGATACTTGGTCTAGCCTACAAGAGCGACCTGAAGATTCACACGTTGAGCCCGACGCTCAAGATTGTACCATACCTGAAAGAGAAGGGGGTCGAGGTGAAGGTTCACGATCCATACTATTCGGCGCAAGAAATAGAGCAGATCGTTGGCACAGAGACTTTCGCGTTTCCCGAAGGGTTGAGAGAATTCGACGCGGTGGTCATAGTGGCCGCTCACCGGGCCTATAAAACAGTCTCGAATTCGATGATTCTCAAGAACCTCGGCAACTGTAAACTCATCGTGGACAATGTCGAGGAAGCGTGGAGAAGGATGGATTTTTCGGTGTTGGGCATAGAATATCACATAACCGGAGATAGAGGCTGGTTGGGGGGCTGAAAAGACATGGAGGTTCCGGAGAAGTGATTGAGCTGGCCAGAGAACTGCCTAAGATGGACTGGAAGAAGATCGAGGACGACATAATCCGTTTCATAGTGAAGGTCGTTTCTGAGGCGAAGTCGGATGGCGTTGTCTTGGGGTTAAGCGGCGGGATAGACAGCTCAGTCGTCGTAGCTCTTTGTGTTAAAGCGCTAGGGAAGGAGAAAGTGCTTGGGCTGTTCATGCCAGCCACGTTTACTCCAGCTGAGGATCAGGATGATGCGAAAATCATTGCGGAAAGCCTCGGCATACGGACCCAATTGATACCGCTGGGCCAGATTGTTGACAAACTCTTGGAGGCTGTACCACTGGCAGAGAGGAACCGAGTTGCTGTTGGCAATGTCTTTGCCAGAATGAGAATGGTCACCAACTACTTTGTCGCTAACTCCATGAACTATCTTGTTTCGGGAACCGGAGACCGGTCTGAGATACTGATAGGCTACTTCACCAAGTTTGGAGACGGAGGAGCCGACTTTCTACCAATCGGCCATCTCTACAAGACCCAAGTAAGAAGACTTGCAGAGCATCTTGGTCTTCCGTCAAGAATTATTGATAAACCTGCCTCGCCTCAACTGTGGAAGGGACAAAGTGCAACTGACGAAATTCCCATGGACTATCCAGTCTTAGACCTGATTCTGCACGGTTTGTTCGACATCGAGATGAACGCTGACAACATAGCAAGACAGGTCAATGTCCCGCTTGAAATGGTAGAGATGGTGCAAGAATTCCACGAGCGCTCCCACCATAAGAGGACTATTGCGCCCATGCCTCCCATTCCCCAAGAACTTCTGCGACGATCTTCCTAGGAACAAACGAGGCCTGGGCTTGATCAAAGTCCTGTTCCTAGCAGCCCCATTCAAGAGCCGATTCATAGAGCGCATGACAGAATTCTTCTCCAGCGCGATATTCTGGAAGATGGTCATCTCAGATTACCCCCCAACGAAGCGTCGCGCAAAAAATCTGAAAGAGAACATTGCAGACAGGGTTCTAGAAACGAAGAATCTTTCTCAAGCAGCAAGGGAATTCAAACCTGATGTGATCTACACAGATAACCTGTCCTATAGTGGTCAAGCAGAGATCATCTCATACCTTACGCGTGTCAGAGCTCCGCACATACTTCATCTTCGAGGAAACTGGTGGACAGAGTATCTGGCATGGTATCGCCTTGCCTCATGGAACAAGAGGCTACGCAGTACACCATTCTACTTCTACTACTGGTTTGCCATAGCCTCCGCGACTTTTGTCACACCCATATGCCGATGGCTTGAGAGGGATGTGAAGCACTACCTTCCATGGAAACCAACCGAAGTAGTATACCAGGGTGTGGATCCAAAACTCTTCTACAAAGAAGAAGGATTCGAACTGGAGCACCCAGCAGTCGCCATCATACAGAATCATACAGTCTACCCGAAGACACTAGGTCTGTTAGCGTTTAGAAGAGTCATCGAAAGGGTTCCAGCTGTTCATTTCTACATAGCGACTGGAGAGAGAAGAAACCAGCCGTATTTCCCGCTAGTTGAAGAGAAGCTCGGAGGACTGAGGAACGTTCACTTTCTGGAGAATGTTTCATGGCCCGAAGGAGTCAGGAAGCTTCTCTCAGCCTGCGACATCTACATACTGGCCTCAGGACTAGACTGCTGTCCAACAACAGTGCTGGAGGCCTCCTTAATGGAGAAGCCGGTACTAGCCAGCAAGATAGGAGGCGTACCTGAGATAGTAGCAGAGGGAGAGACTGGGTGGACCATAGGCAATGAGGATGTTCAAGGCTGGGTCAAGAAGATTGAGCTCATTGCCAACGACAGAGACCTAGCCACAGCTATGGGCAAGAAGGGTAGGGTATGGGTTTCAGAGAGATTCACTTGGGAGAAGATAGGTCGCCAAGTAGAGCAGATCTTAACGCGGGTTGCACTGACCAGACAAAGTGGTCTGAACGAACGAATACCTTTAGAGAGGGCCTCCTAACATGGAGCTGTTTCACAGAAACCTGCTAGAGATACTTGTTTGTCCCATCTGTGGCTTGAAACTCCAACTTGAAATTCTCTCGCCTAAGCTCAAAGATGGAGTATTCTTCTGCAAGAACAATCACTGGTATCCCATTACCAACGGATTGCCAAGAATTTTGACCGGCGAGCTCAGAGGGAACTACTCCGACTTCATCAAATCATATGACAAATGGTTCGCATCTAGAGAATCATCATCAATGGAACAGTCCGGTGAGAGAGAAGAGAGCAAGCAAGTTCAAGAAACCTTTCGTGAAAAATGGATGACAAAAGACACTATGGGCATAAGCGACTCATCCCCATACAAGCGTTTCATGCGCAGCTGGATGCTAAGGAAGTATGGATGGGAAAGCGAATCAAAATTCGAGAAAGCGCTGAGCAATAGGAGAATGATACTGGATGCAGGAACAGGCCTTGGAAGAGAGGTAATCAACCTAGCCAAAGCTGCAAAGCAATCGATCGTGGTAGGCATAGAATTCTCTGACTGTGCCACTAGCGCTCTGAAGAACACGTTATCACTAAGCAACGCTTACATCATACAAGGAGATCTTCTGAAACCACCATTTAAGGAGGAATCATTTGATCTTATCTTAAGTGAGGGAGTACTACACCACACCCCCAACACTGAGCAGGCCTTCAGGAAATGCTGCGCACTCCTAAAGGTGGGCGGCGAGTTTGCCTTCTACATCTATAGAAAAAGAGGGCCGATCAGAGAATTCACAAATGACTACCTCAGGAACATCTTGCGAAAAGCATCTTCCAACGAAAGTTGGAAAGTCGCAGAGAGAATAAC
>Ga0315279_10008508_pt1 | contig 12408 bp, 12 predicted proteins | sample YL17G06_20_MG_FD_203694 | JGI IMG/M metagenome (GOLD analysis project Ga0315279, IMG submission 203694) | Sediment microbial communities from Yellowstone Lake, YNP, Wyoming, USA - YL17G06_20 | ecosystem: Environmental > Aquatic > Freshwater > Lake > Sediment | place: USA: Wyoming | collected... | reverse complement strand
CATTTACCAAATCAATAACGACGTTAGTGCCGAATGTCTCCAACGCTACCTTGAACATATGCTGATCAAGCAGCTCAAACTGTTTCTTAGCCACCTCAGCGAAAGCGCCGGGATTCGCCAGTTTCACTGGCTTTTTCCCGAATACGGCGATAGCTTTCAATCTCTTTGAGCCCATCACAGCCCCGCCGCCGCACCTTCCCGCCGCCCGGTGCAGGTCATTCATAATGCTGGCATACCTGACTTGGTTCTTACCGGCTATGCCGATACAGTCAACGTTGAACTTCTCCCCCAGCTCTTTTTGTATCAACTCTGTAGTCTCGAAAACGCTCTTACCCCACAGATGCTTGGCATCTCTTAGCTCGGCCTTGCCTTCCGTGATGACAAGATAGACGGGTTTTGGCGAGATGCCCTGGAAGATGATTCCGTCGTAACCAGTTTTCTTGAAATCCACGCCCCAGAAGCCGGCTGAATTCGATTGCGCCCAAATGCCGGTCAGTGGGGATTTGAAAACCCAGTTGAATCGTCCGGTGCTGGGGGCAGTGGTTCCTGTTAAAGCCCCCGTCATCAGTATGAGTTCATTTTCAGGACCGAATGGGTCTGCTCCCTTAGGCACTTCATGGTAAAGGTAGTGGGTTGCCAGCCCAGCGCCTGTCAGGAACTTATCAAACAGGCTTTGGGGAATATCCTCATGCGAAATATGCCCCTTCGACAAATTGACCCTCAGGATTTTTCCATGTCCTCCGTACATCCTGTCTCCCTTCTTAATCGACTAATAAAGATCGGGCTCTGGTGGAGTAGATTAGTAAACGACCACCTTTCATTTACCTGGCTGCTTATGCCAGAGTTGCATGTGTTTTTTGTGGGTATCATTCAGCAGTTTATCCAGTCCATATCTATTATAAAACTTTTCCTCAAGATGGTGAACTTGAAGCCATTCGGGCATCACGATAGTATCGAAAGTGGCGGGGAATCTTCCGTAGGTGTCGAATATGTAGTTGCAGTAGTCTTTAGTTATCCGGATGACCTTTTTGCTCGGCACCAGATACCCAGGCTGTACCTTCTTCCAGTTCTTACTAAAAGGCACTACCCCCTTGTAGTTGGGCGTATACATTCCGTTACTACCGAACTTTTTTTCAATAAAGGCATCTACGGCATCGTTCATGGTCTTGTAGTATGGCGGCTGGTAGCTTTCGAAGATTCCGTCCATGCCCACGGGATTCATGCCCAGCATGGCGCCGGACCCCTCCTTTGCCATGTTGTAACGAAAACCTAAAGTTTGTAACACCAATATCCCTATGTATCCAGTCATAATAATTGAGCCAAGGCCCATAGCCTCAGCCACCAACTGCATGTTTTGTAACGCGTGAAATGGAGGAGCAAGATTGCCCAGTAATATGGTATATTCGAAAGAAGAAATAGGAGCATCAGGACCCTTCAATGTCCCATTATCAATCCATTTCTTTATCCCTGCCGGGCCTGTTCCTTTAATGTCATCGAATACCTTGTACCCTTCCCCCATGAAGACGGCTATCACGGCATCGAGATACTGTTCTGATATCTCCAGTATGGGCATGAATACGGTGGTGCCGGGCTTGTTGGTATTCCAATGAACTATCCTCACCAGAGCATCAGGTATCATCGCAAATCTACCATCGGAAATCTTGACCGTATCCCGCTTGAAATACTTGGTAATCTTGTCCCAATCCTTCTCCGTTTCAATCTCTACGGTCTTCGTCGCTCCTTTGGGGTCGTAGACGAAAAGCCCTTTATCGTTGGTGAAGAAGAGTTTCATATTATGGACATTGCATGAGTATGGAGTAGTCCTTCCTATCCAACTCGTGAACATGCTACCCTGCACATCGTTAGTGGGCATATCGGCTGCGATAAGCCCTGTTATCCCTGTGCCGGCCCAGCAGAGGATCGCAGTCTCTATGTCATTCAACGGCACCGGCGGATTCTGGGAGGCATATTTAAGAGTCCCCTCCTCCATTTTACAGCCCAGGGGGAACCTGCGGGTTCTCCTGTGAGCCATAGCTTTGAGAAGGGGATATGAGAAGACTTCTCTTACTTCCTTTTTGTCCTTCAGCATCTGACTCCTCCCCTGTTTGCCTAAAACCAGATTTCCTTAGTGCTGACATTTTACCACAACTGGAGATTAAATACTGCTCTCAGAACATGCGGCCTTTCTCTTCCCACGGCTTCCTCAGCCCCAGACGTTGTGAGATACGCTTATAGCAGTTGTAGGCAGAGAAACCAAGGGTTCCAACGCCGCCGCAGTGTTGGGAGCCCGAGGCCATCCAGAAATCCTCCACTCCAGGGACCTGGTACTGAGCAAACTCTGGGATCGGCCTGAAGATGCCCCACTGGCTAGGGCTTTGATTCGACGTATACATGCAGCCGTTTACCCAGTTTGGGTTTTTCTGCGAATACTCATAGGGTGTGGGGATGTTGACAGCAATAACGTTATCCCAAGTCATGTTCGGGGCATATTTCTGCCACTCCTTTATCAGTCGGTCTCCTACCTCTAGCTTCACCTGTATCCATTCTTTCTCAGTCAGGTAGCTGGCGGGGGGAGGATGCCCCTCCCCAACGAGAGCGACATGCTTCCCTGGGGGAGCATAGCTGGGGTCCCACTGAGTGGAGGTGAGTTCATACATGTACGTTCTCTCTGGCCAGCGGCCCGGCCTCAGTGTATGCATCTGGTAGCCATAGTGTGTGTACATGTATTCAATATCAGCATCGCCCAGGAATACCAGGCGGGCCTTGCCGCAGTCGGGATTCCAGGCAGATGCTTTATACTGAGCCAACTCGTGGAAGGCCATATGCCCCCAGAAGAGCTGTGACCTGTCTGTCATTATATTATCGATTTTCCTTCGAATCTCCGGGTCTATCTGAACGTTACGAAGATGTCTGCTGACAGTCTGCTTGATCTCGGCAGTGTCGATCACCAGCTTTTTAGCCTCGATCTCAGTGCCGTCGGCCAGCCTGATTCCACAGGCACGGCCGTTCTTCACTAGCACCTCGTCGACATCGGCTCCCACGAAGAATTTGCCGCCCTGCTCGCTTAAAGCCCTCTGAAGGGCATGCGCAACGTTGTGAAAGCCGCCTTCAGCGATAGCAAACGCCTGAAGGCCGGCAAAGGAAGGCATGGGCAACAAAGCCTGCAAAGGCGGGGCAACGTCGCCAGGTGCTATCCCATTCATAAGCTGCCACTGCAGAGCAAAGGACCTCATTTCCGGGCTGTCGTAGAGGTCGCAGACTATCTCATATTCGGTCATGAAGAGATACCTGGGGTCTATTCCTCCCTCCGGGTCTTTCAGCAAGTCAGCGATGTAGTCTGTCTCTCCGGGGAGGGGAGGAGGGTTGAACAGGATTTGCCCGTGTGAGTACATCCAGTTATACAACTTTTTCTCTAAGGCCTTTGCCACTCTCTCGGCATCCCTCGGTGATATCCGCTCCAGTTCTTTGAGGTTCTTGTCAATGATTGCTTGATTCGGGAGGGCCGTCCCAAGTTCCTCGTTCCAATCCAAGGCTCGATAGACGACTATACATTTACCATCGGGAAATATCTTGGACATCATTACTTCGGGGAAAATGAACTTCAATCCCTTTTCCCCGAGATTAAAATCGTAGTAGGCTGGACTCATCCAGAAGGCGCAGATCTCAGCGTGGGGGTTACCACGGAAGCCGGAAGCCGGCGTGGGAACAGTGCAGGCAGCGCCGCCAAGCTCGTTTGACTGCTCAAAGAGGCCTACAGTCATGCCGTTGAGGGCCAGGTAACAGCCTATTACCAGCCCCTCTTTGCCTCCTCCGATTATCACTGCATCGAAGCTTGCGTCAGCCATTTGTCCCTCCAAATCGCATATTTGAAGCTCTGGCTTTAAGAGCGAAGGTATTTAACGATTCTTTCGCACAAGGGGAAGACCATCTGATAAATCTTGTCGGAGACCATACTGGTTACAGACCGAATCGTATCTCCTCCGAAGTAGAGGCCACGTATGTTAGGCGACTGCATGTCAATTTCCGTGGGGACCGCAGCCCAGGAATATCTACCCCAATTTAGCTGGAGGGTCATTCCCCTGAATTCAATGGCTTTGGCGAAACCTGGAAATGCCTTTTCCACAGCCTCCTCCCATCTTCTATTTGCTTCCCTCACCGTTTCCATCGGGGAGGTAAGCCCAAAGTGGGTATCGGGGAGTCCGCCGGGGATGTAGGAGTAAATGAGTTGTTTACCCGGTGGCTCCACAGCATTGTAAAGCGATCCCACGCACCAGTCTCCCACGTAGGTGGGGAGGCCATAGTCAACATCAAAGATGTGTACCCAGCCAGGGCCTTTCCTGGGGATGACCTCCTCTCGAAGAAGATAGAATCCGGTCAGGTCTTCGTAGGATAGCTTTGCGCATAACTCGATAGCTTTGGCCCAGTCCTTCGTAAGGAATTCAGGTCTGAGGATGTTTCTTGATACCGCTTCGAAGATGGGGATTGCGCATATAACAACCGGAGCGCTATATTCTTCTATGAAACCTGTTTTATTATTCTGAACAACAACCCCTTGCACCTTTTTATTTTCTATCAAAATACTTCTGGCTCTCCTATTTGTTAACACTCTTCCCCCATGGTCTCTGTAATAATTGGTCAAAGGGGTGATGACCATATCCTCCATATTCCCCTTCTTGGGATACCAGAAGAGGAGGGCTCCCACACGTGGGAAGGTGCCCATGACATTAGCAAACGCTCCGTAATTGACGACCGTGGCTGGGGCACCCATAAGGGGAGCGGCGAGTTCGAGAACCGCCTTGGCAATTGGGTCTTCAATATTCTTCTCTATCCAGCTAGCAAAAGTTACGTTTACCAGCTTACGGCATTCTTCTTCAGATGTGTCTTCCATAATACGAAAGGCTTTCATGAGCGCCTGCCTCGATGGTTTCTCCATAGGCAGGCCGCTGCCAAAAGCAAAAAAATCGAAGAAGTTCTCTACCCCCTTCTTGGGGTCCATGGAAAAATATTCAGGCCTGTTGGGGTTGTCTTTACTGACCTTCCCCATGGTCCAATCTACCACCTTGGCTTCGGGAGGGAATCCCATGTAAGACAGGAACTTATGCATATAGGTTTCCTTGGGCGTACGAACCAATGCTGTGGGCATACGAACACCGTTATCAGAGCGGCAGCCATGGAAATTAACGGCGCGGTATCTTCCACCAAGATTGGGTTCCCTCTCTATAATCGCTGAAGATATCCCTTCTTTGGCTAATAGGCTCCCTATGGAAAGGCCTCCGGGACCGCCTCCTACGATGAGGACATCGAACCTGTTTTTCATGACACCTCCTTCTTCTTCATGGCGCGCTTTCCTAAGGAATGTCAGCATGAATTGTAGGTAAACGTCGGCTCAATTATCTCGCTGACATAACATGTTGTCAAACTGGGATTGATGAACATTTTCTCACAGATACACGAAATGTGATAACTTTTTAACTTTTTGCCTTTTCATTTTATGATTTCTCCATATCTGGCTTGATATTATGGTCAGGGTATTTACTCTTATTTGCAGAGGCTATGAGGAGGTCTGCAAGATGGGAATATTCTTCTCGGGCAGGGAGCTTATCGAAATTGCTATCGGGATTGAAAAGAATGGGGCAAGGTTCTATGATTCCCTGGCTGGCTCTGCTAAGGATCTTGGGGCTAAAGTGACCTATAAATATCTAGCTGACCAGGAAAGAGAACATGCTGCGATTTTCCAGAAGATGCTGGGTTTAGTGAGTGAGTACAAGCCACCGGAGACATGTACCGAACAGTATAACCTCTACCTGAAGGCGCTGGTGGACTCACTCGTTTTTACAGATGATAAGGTTATGCTCAAGATGGCACGGAACGTGAATAGTGACGCTGAGGCGATTCAGATTGGAGTAGGAGCAGAGAAGGACTCTATCCTGTTTTATATTGAGGTGAGGGACCTGGTTCGCCGTTCAGAGCGTAAAGTGGTGAGCAAAATAATTGAAGAGGAAAGGTCTCATCTGAGACAGCTTACGGAGATCAAAAAGAGCCTCTAAAATAGGTTTGGAAATCAAGTCTGTAACTACTGCAGGGAATAAAAGGAGGTGAGCGAGACGGCAATAAAGAAAACGGGGAAAGAGAGCAATAGCAGTACAGTAATGAGGAGGTAAGAAATGGCGTACACTGCTAAAGACTACAAAAGCTTACTCGGGATGAAGGGTTTCAGCGATACCTTGCTCAACAATCATTTCACTCTGTACCAGGGCTATGTGACCAACACAAATAAGGTCATGGATACCCTTGCTGCCATGCTCAAGGATGGCAAGGTCGGGACGCCTGAATATGCCGAGCTGAAGCGCAGGTTAGGCTGGGAATTTAACGGGATGCGGCTTCATGAGCTGTATTTCGAGAACGTGGGCGGCAAAGCACCTTTGAACAAGTCTGGCAAGCTGGGCAAAAAGCTGGCCGAGGAGTTCAGCAGCTACGAGAACTGGGAGAAGGACTTCAGGGGCACTGGCACAATGCGCGGAATTGGCTGGACCATCATGTATCAGGATAACCTGAGCGGTAAGCTGATGAATCAATGGATCAATGAGCATGATACAGGCCATCCTGCAGGATGCACACTGATCCTCGTGCTGGATGTCTTCGAGCACGCCTTTATGATAGATTACGGGCTGAAACGGGCGGACTATATCGAGTCCTTTTTCAATAACATCAACTGGGGTGCAGCGGAGGCCCGGCTCAAGTAAGATCACCGCCAGAACTTCATTAAGCTTGGAAGGGCTGACTTACTAAGCAGTGGGAAGGCAGATAATGTGCATTTCTGCCAAGGGGACTGCTTAGTTGCGTCCCGGGGGTGCGATGCACTCTATATCTGGGGCAAGGAGGTTGCTATTAGACTGTAATATGGCTATTCTATATAAGAATTTGCCATGAGTCCCTTACGACGTTTTCTACAGATAATCTTTGCCCTGATTATTGTCATAGCCATAGGTGTAGTTGGCTATAGGCTCATTGAAGGATGGTCACTACTCGATTGCTTATTTATGACGGTTACCACCATAAGCACTGTGGGGTACAGGGAGATACATCCCCTCTCAACCGGCGGTATGGTTTTCACTATAATGCTTATCATTGGTGGTGTGGGTGTGTTGTTTTATGCCGTCACCACCGTTGTGCAATATATTATTGAGGGTAATCTGGCAAATATACTGGGGAGACGTCGTATGGAAGAGAAGATTTCAAGACTGAAAGGCCATATTATAATCTGCGGTTACGGGAGAGTTGGAAGAGAGGTGGCTAGGGTCTTCCAGGAAGAGAAGAGCCCTTTTGTAGTTATTGACTATGACAAAGAGGCTATTGCCAAGGCTGCTGAGGATGGCTACCTGCATTTAGTGGGTAATGCAACTAATGACGACATCTTGAAGGAGGCTGGTATCCTCCAAGCGCGAGGACTGGTGGCGGCAACAGGCAGCGATGCCGACAATGTATTTATAGCGCTTTCAGCGAGGGAATTGCGCCCGGACATTTTTATTACCGCCCGTGCCGGTGCCCCCGAATCGGAAGCCAAGTTGAAGCGAGCCGGTGCTGACCGAACAATTTATCCGCATGTCCTTGGTGGGCGGAGGTTAGCTATGCTTGTTCTGCGTCCTCTTGTCGTCGATTTTGTTGACACGGCATTGGAGAGCCGTGGCAAAGAATTAGTTCTGGAAAACATAGGAGTCGGTCCCGGATCGCCAGTGGTGGGAAAGACCTGCAAGGAAGGGCAACGATGCGGAAACGGAGCAATTATTCTGGCAGTGAGAAAGAAGGATGGCACGCTTTTTACTAGTTTATCTGATGAGATGTTGTTAGAGCTGGGAGACCAGTTGATTGTCATCGGGAAGCGCGAGCAATTACGGGACTTGGAAGGGTCGGCTTAGGATGAAAGAAGTCAACCTGAGGTGATATATGCTGCAAATCAAAGATTTAAGCGTTGAGGTAGAAGGCAAACAGATTCTTCACGATGTTAATCTTTCAATAGGAGCCGGCGAGACACACGCCCTTTTCGGCCCCAACGGAGGTGGTAAGACCACTCTGCTGATGGCGATAATGGGTTTCCCCCGCTATCGGGTGACGAAGGGGCAGATTATATTCAAGGGCCAGGATATAACCAAGCTTTCTCTGGATGAACGGGCGCGCATGGGCATAGGCATGTCGTTTCAGCGTCCTCCTGTGGTGCGTGGAGTTAAGACACACGATATGGTTACAGCATGCCTGGGTTCCCGGGGAGATGGAGAGATTGTGGGTAAGATGGCGGAGAGATTGAAGATGGTCGAGTTAATGGACCGTGATATAAACTACGGGTTTTCCGGTGGTGAGATAAAGCGGTCGGAGCTCCTGCAGCTAATTGCCCAGAGCCCCGACCTGGTGCTTCTCGATGAACCGGAGTCGGGGGTTGACCTGGTGAATATGTCTCTGATAGGGCAGATGATAAATGAACTACTGCAGAAGGGTGTAGGGCAGCATCCACAGCGCCAGCGGACACGTTCCGGCCTGATCATCACGCATACCGGCCATATCCTGGACTATGTTCACGCCAGTAAAGGGTATGTCCTTTTAAACGGAACGGTCCCCTGTGAGCGGGATGCTGTGGAGGTTCTAGATTCCATAAAACAAAATGGCTACGAGGGATGCGTAAAGTGTCTGTGTCAGAAAGAGCTGTAAGGGCCAAAAAGACTAGAGAGTTGGCCGAAAAGGCTCTGGATAAGAAGCCAGCTATAGGCGAGGACATCGACATAGGCTCCTATTCCTCAAGTGCCGACGAACATCCTTACCAGAAGAGGCCGTCTCAGCTTTCAGCCCAGGACAAGAAGCGCATGAAAGAGGTAGGGGTTACTCTGGACGAATCGAACCAGAGGGGAGGAACCTTCGTCCAGATAGACCGTTCTGTGGTCCATAGCTCATCAAGCCAGGAGGGGCTTGAGGTTATGGACATTAAGAAGGCTCTGGAGACCTATGACTGGCTCAAAGACTACTGGTGGCGTGCGGTAAGCGTGGATGCCGACAAGTTCACTGCTCATACCGAGCTTTATCTGGATAATGGCTACTTCATAAGGTCTCTTCCCGGCGCAAAGGCTGTCCACCCGGTTCAGGCGTGTCTTTACCTCGCGCATAAGAATTTGGCGCAAAAGGTGCACAATATCATCATTGCGGAGGAGAACTCAGAACTGCACATTATCACCGGCTGCGCTACCAGCCCCATGACAGCCTCGGGGCTGCATATCGGCGTCTCTGAGTTCTACATCAAACGGGGGGCGAAGCTGACTTTCACCATGATTCATAACTGGGCTCCGGAGGTGGCTGTACGCCCCCGCAGCGGCGCTATAGTCGAGGAAGGTGGTGTTTTTCTCAGCAATTATGTCAACATGAAGCAGGTACGTACACTCCAGATGTACCCTGTCGCCCGTTGCGTGGGCGAAAATGCTATCGTCAGGTTTAACACTATTCTTGTGGCTCCTCCAGGCTCGACTCTGGACGCCGGCTCCAGGGTGCTTCTGGAGGCAAAAGGCTCCCGGTCAGAGGTCATAGCGCGGACCATCACTACGGGGGGCACTATCATATCCAGGGGCTATATAGCGGGCAGTGCTCCCAATGTTAAGGGGCATCTGGAATGCCGGGGTTTGATTCTATCCGAGAAAGGTATCATTCATGCTATACCGGAACTCAGGGGGGAGATCGCAGGCGTAGACCTTTCACATGAAGCAGCAGTAGGCAAGATAGCTGAAGAAGAGGTTGAGTATCTCATGGCGCGCGGCCTGACACGCGATGAGGCTACGGCGACGATAGTAAGGGGTTTCCTGCATGTCGATATCGAAGGGCTGCCGCCGGAACTCGCCGCCCAATTAAAGCAGGCGATCGAGACCAGCGAGAAGGAGCTTCTCTAGAAGAATTTTAGATAGACAGGGGAGGACGTGAGATGGACCTGAAAGCTTTATATCACATAAGCTATGGTATGTATGTGGTAGGCTCCAGAATGGGCAACAAAATCAATGCCCAGATTGCTAACACGGTGATTCAAGTCTGCTCCGACCCGCCGACCATTTCCGTTTGCATTAATAAAGGAAATCTCACGCATGAGTTCATCAAGGATAGCAAGGTCTTCAGTGTTTCAGTGCTAGCTCAAGAGACGCCATTGAGCTTCATTGGCCGTTTTGGCTTCAAGTCAGGGCGCGATGCGAACAAATTTGAGGGTGTCAATTACAAGGTAGGTGAGACTAGGGCGCCTATAATCCTGGACAATGCGCTATCTTATATGGAAGCCAGGATGATTAGTTCGCTGGATACGAAAACACATACTATATTTGTGGGAGAACTCGTGGATGCCGGCGTGCTCAAGGAAGGCGAGCCGATGACCTATGCCTATTATCATGAGGTCAAGCGCGGCACCACCCCCAAGACGGCTCCCCATTATGTTGAGGAGAAGAAGGAAGGAGACGTTAAGATGGCGAAATATAAATGCTCCGTTTGCGGATATATCTATGACCCGGCGAAGGGCGACCCTGAGGGCAAGATTCCGCCGGGTACGCCGTTCGAGAAACTACCCGAAGACTGGACATGCCCGGTCTGCGGTGCAGCTAAGAGCGAGTTTGAAAAAATGTAACGAAGGGGAGTAGCTGGGGGGACTTCGGAAGATATGGCTATACAGGCAGAGTTCATAAAATCTATTCCCTATTTCTCCGGCCTGAGCCCTGCTGAGCTTGATTCTCTGAAAGGGCTTATCTTTGAGACTACGGCTGAGAGGGGGGAATTCATAGTGCTGGAAAGTGAGCTGGCTGATGCGTTGTATTTCGTTGTTTCCGGCGTGGTGAAGGTGTTCAAGACATCGGCTGATGGGAGAGAGCAGATTCTCCAAATAGTCCGTCCCGGTGAATCTTTTAACGATGCCCCTGTCTTCGACGGAGGGACGAATCCGGCCAGTGCCCAGGCCATGGGGTCGGTTGTGCTTTACGGCATAAGGAATAGCGACATGGGGGCTATTCTACGTACCCACCCGCAGGTGGCGCTAAATGTAATTCGTGTTTTATCACAAAAGCTGCGGCATTTGGTTTCCCTGGTGGAAGACTTATCTTTCAGGCACGTTACTGCCCGGCTGGCCAAGATACTTCTGGAATACGCTGGCGATGGAGTAAATCTCGCCAAGCCGCGACTGACACAACAGGAGATGGCAGCTATGGCGGGAACTGCCAGGGAGATGATCGGCAGGTCGCTTAAGGAACTGGAGGATGAGGGGATAATCAGGTTGGATCATCACCGTATAGTGGTTACTGACAAGGAAGCTCTCAAAAAATGGGCAGGGGTGGTTGAGTGAGACAAAGGTCACATACAGACACGTGTAAAATCTCTTAACATGTTTTTGGATGGAGTTAAACAAAGTGTCTGAGATTCCCGTGATAGACCAGGAAAAGTGTAATGGATGCGGCCTGTGCGTCAGTGTGTGCTCCTGCAGGTCGTTGATGCTATTGGGGAACGTCATATATTTTGTTAAGACAGGAGACTGTGGCTGGTGCACGTGGTGTGAAGCCGTGTGCCCCACAGGCGCTATAAGCTGTCCTTTCGAGATAGTTGTCGAGGAGCGCTAGGCAACTAGGTATTTCCCCTCCTATCCTCCCGTAGCTACACAACCCTAACACACCAAGGTTTTTAACCGACATCTTGCTATCAATGAGACAGAAGTCACATACATCAGTCAACTCATAACTTATTATGCTATTGGTAAGTTATGCCCAGGGGTGGAAGATGAGTCGCAAGACTAAAGATACAAATGAGAAACGGAAACGCACGGCCAGGATTGGATGCGCTCACTACTGGGTAATTGAAAGCCCTCAGGGGCCTATAAGCAAGGGCGTATGCAAGTATTGTGGAGCAGTTAGCGAGTTCAGTAATTATGTGCCCTATCCATCGTGGGAAGGCAAAATGCCTAAGCTTGCTGAACATCAGGAGATGTCCGATGTTGAACTTGGTGACGAGGCGGACAGTAATTCCTGAGATAGCTTCGAAACTATAAAGAGTTCATTTGGCATTTAGGGGCGGGTTTGAAACCCGCCTCTATTTTTTGGCTTATCTTTTTTGCCAAGTAACCTCTTGGGTAGGTTGTCTATTAATCTCTTTTCAACCACCTGTTTCCCCCAGTCTTGGGGCAGGGGCGCATGCCATGCGCCCCTACAGTTGGGGATACTCTCAGGCCCCCAGTCCTTCCCAAGGGAAGGACCCCTCTGCACTCCACATTTGCGAAAAATCTCCTGTCAGGGGATTGCCCTCACGATGGAATTCAGGCATAATGTTGCTGTTGCGTTTTTTGGGTAATCGGAGGGCGAGCGAATGGCCAAACAAGCGCTTTCAGGACTCAAGGTAGTGGAATATGGAAGCTTTGTC
>Ga0315279_10008507_pt1 | contig 12409 bp, 16 predicted proteins | sample YL17G06_20_MG_FD_203694 | JGI IMG/M metagenome (GOLD analysis project Ga0315279, IMG submission 203694) | Sediment microbial communities from Yellowstone Lake, YNP, Wyoming, USA - YL17G06_20 | ecosystem: Environmental > Aquatic > Freshwater > Lake > Sediment | place: USA: Wyoming | collected... | reverse complement strand
ATCGCGTCATCGAACGGCTGGGCTTGGCCGAGTACGCTGACCGGCGCGCTGGCACGTTATCGCATGGCAATGGGCAGCGTCTCGGACTTGCCAAGGCGTTGCTGCACAATCCCGCACTACTCATCCTTGACGAGCCAGCCAACGGGTTGGACCCGGCAGGGATTGTCGAAATATGCAACCTCCTCATCGAACTGGCGCGAAACCAAGGCGTCACCGTCTTCATGTCGAGCCATATCCTGGGCGAAGTGTCACGACTTGCCAAACGAATCGGCATAATTCATCATGGGCGATTGCTTCAAGAGCTCGACGTCGATGAACTCGAACGCAATCGGCGGCGACGGCTCGTGATACGCACACGAGATTGTCAGGCAGCTCGTTCCGTGCTACTCAGCGCTGGATTCTCCGCCGAAATGACTTCGCAGGGCACCATCGAGGTGCAGGACACGGCAGCCATCGAACGACCAGACGATATTGCGACTCGACTCGTCAATGCGGGTCACGCACCGACAATGCTCAATGTGGAACAAGAGGACCTTGAGCACTACTTTCTGAGACTCGTCGGCATGGAAGAAGGAAACGCAAAATGACCGAGGTCATCTTCAGATGAACAACATCGCTCAAGCGATCTGGGTGGAGCTGCTCAAAGCGCGTCGATCCAGAATGCCTTTGCTCACTGCGCTTGGATTTTCACTGTTTCCGCTGGCCCTCGGTTTCTTTATGCTCGTCCTGAAGGATCCCGAACTTGCGCGCCGGTATTGGCTGATCAGTGCCAAGGCGCAGATCATGACGGGTCGTGTTGCTGATTGGCCAGCATATCTTCGCCTGCTTGCCCTGGCCTCAGCGATGGGCGGCTTCCTGCTTTTTGGTCTCATTGGCAGTTGGGTATTTGGTCGCGAGTATTCAGATCGCACGGTGAAAGACCTTCTCGCGTTGCCCACCTCGCGTTCCGTCATCGTGCTTGCCAAGTTCGTTGTGCTCGCGTCATGGTTAAGCGCGTTGACAGCGCTGAACTGTCTCGTCGGTCTCGGTGTTGGCGCGGCGGTTGCGCTTCCGCATGCACCCGACTTTGCTCCTCGCTGTGCTCGTCGGAAAGCGGGTGATGCGCGCCGTTAGGCGCAGGCCAAAGGTCTGACAGTCGATTGGAGTGAAGATATGAGGATAGAGCAACCCTTCTACGAGTTGATTTCCACGGCCTTTGGGACAATGGGTATCGTCTGGTGGAAAGCAGCGGCCGGGCCAAGAGTCCGACAAACGTTTCTGAGTAGAGGGCAGAAGCCAGTAGAGGAGGTCGTCCGGGAAGAGTATCCCAACGCCCAACTGCTCGCGTCTCCTGCAGTTGTTGGACTCGGCAGTCAATTACAGCGCTTTTTGGAGGGCGACGCTGTGGTCTTCGATTTGGGGATGGTTGCGCTGGAAGTGTGTGGGGAGTTCCAGCGGCGAGTCCTGCTGGCGGAATATGGGATACCGCGGGGTTGGGTCAGCACTTATGGAAGAATAGCGAAACACATAGGGGTGGCGGGCGGCAGCCGTGCGGTCGGTCGGGCATTGGCGGAGAACCCATTCCCGATCATTATTCCCTGTCATCGAGCGGTAAGGTCGGATGGAGAGATAGGAGGATATCAAGGTGGGAGTGGGATGAAACGTGCGTTGCTGGCGATGGAGGGAGTAGAATTCACGGGCAGCGGCATGGCATTGATGCAGAGGGTGTACTACTGAGCCGGGCCGCAGCAATCCCAGGTGACAATAGTCATGACGGGAAATTGGGTAACACCATCTGGCACACTGATTAGAACCCCATCCCGTGGAACACTCATGGGAAACCGAGGATGCCTTGCGACTGCAGCTTGCCTACTTGCGGCTCTTCTTGTGGCTTGTCAATCGGCAACGCCCAGCATAGTGGATGCCCCCCTCCCGCGTTCTGACAAGGGGTACGAACTGTACTCTTGGCAAACGAACAACCAATGGCATTTCACTCTCATTACGGGCACTAACCGTAACAAGACCCTTGAAGAAATCACTTCGGGCGAGAATATGCTGACCGAAGACGGCTGGGTAAGAATCAGTGTGCAAGGCGTGGATGCACTGAAAGCCGTACTCCATCGGCTTCCCCAGCAAGAGAACGTATTCTGGGCTGACAACCGGTGGCCGCCCATTCACGGAAGCAACATGACACTGCCGCCCGCTGCAATCGTGGGCGAAATCAAAGACTACAGCAAGCAATTGGGCTTGAGGTTGAACGGGATAGACCAATGAGATACTGCCTGGTGGCTACGCCACTTCAGCGTTCTTTTTCCTGCTGCCGAAGCGGTTGCACCACACGGACACGTTACGCGAATCGACATAGCGAATGTGTTTCAAAGGCTTGGATCTGTCAAGCAGGCCGATGGTATCCACGAGTTGTTCCCAGCGTTGTTTGCTCTGGCGCTGAAGCCTGGGGCTTGAGCGTGCGCCTAACAAGCGTGTGCAGCTACATGCTTGGCGTGCGGCGGACGCGCATGCGGTTGGGCGGCTCGACGCAAGACGAAAGGAGTGAAAAGAGATGATCAACAACAGCCACCGCCTCGCTCTCAGTCTGGGGGTGACCGCCCTATTGGTAGTGGGGCTTTTCATGCTGCGCGGCATGACCGCCCGAACAGCCGGGGCCGATGCAGGGACGTTGTTCGTTACCCCCCTTGGCAGCGGCGCTGCCTGCACGCAGGCACAACCTTGCGCCCTGCAAACGGCCCTTACTCAGGCCACCGACGGCGACACCCTCTACCTGGCAGGGGGCACCTACACCGGCGCCGGCGATGAGGTCGTCAAGATCACTCACAGCATCATCGTGTACGGCGGCTGGGACGCTGCGCCGGCCGGGCCGGTGGTCCGCGACCCGGCCGCCCACGTCACCACCCTGGACGGGCAAGGACAGCGCCGGGTGGTCTACATCAGCGGGTACATCACGCCCACGCTGGACGGCCTGACCATCACCGGCGGCAACGCTTCCAGCGCGACGGCCGATGCAGGGTTGGGCGGCGGCATCTTCAGCCTCGATGCCAGCCCCGTCATCCAGCACAATATCGTCGTCAGCAACTCGGCCAGCATCACGCCCACCACGTTTGGTAATGGCGGTGGTATCTATCTGTCCTACGCCCCGTCCTCGGCGATCATCAGCGGCAACCTGGTGCTGAGCAACACTGCCGCCGTCGGCGCATCTGGTCACGGCGGCGGCATCTATCTGTGGCAGAGTGACGCGACCGTGCGCGGCAATCTCGTGCAGGGCAATACCTGCCCGCGCTACGGGGCCGGGATGTACGTGTCGGGCGGCGCGCCGCGCCTGATGGACAACGAGATACGGGGCAACGTGGCCGGGCGCAACGCCGGCGGCATCTACACGACCGAGTCCTCTGTCCTCGTCCAGGGCAACCTCATCGTCGGCAACGTGGCCGGCGGGAACGGCCTATCTTGGAACGGCGGCGGGCTCCTGGTCGTGAATGGTACCTCCACCATCACAGCCAACCGCATCCTGAACAACGCCGCGGGCAGCAGCGGCGGCCTGGGGCTGGAAATGGTGGGCTATTTCACCGTGACCAACAACGTCATAGCTCACAACGGCTCTGAGGGCATCATGCTATGGGAGCCTCCCCTCCGCGGACTCATCGCCCACAACACCATCGCCTACAACGGCGGGATGGGGGGCATCTACCTGGCCTACGGGTACGTCACGCCCACCATCGTCAACAACATCGTTGTCTCCAACACCTACGGCATCTACGCCCACGCGGACGCCTCCGGCACCCTGGACCATAACGACGTGTGGGGCAACACGGCCCAGGACTATGGCTCGCCCGGCGCGCTGGAGCCGGGCCCTCACGACATCCAGGCCGACCCCCGGCTGGTGAACCCGGCCGGCGACGATTACCACCTGCGCTTCGGTTCGCCCTGCATAGACGTGGGCGTGGACGCCGGCGTGGCCGCCGACCTGGACGGCGACCCTCGCCCCCTCGGGGCCGGCACCGACATCGGCGCAGACGAGCGGCGGATGTATGTCTACCTTCCGCTGGTGCTAAAGAACTACCCCCGAAAGTTGGAAGCGGGCTAACAGCTCGCTAGAGCCGACCGTGCTCCACTCGCTTCGCTTGCTCCGCACGGCGGCTCAGCTCGAGGCCGTTGGGCTGCTCGAGCAAATGTGATGCAAACACAAAATCAGAGATCACATAGCGTAGAGATATTGCCAAATGTTGTGGATTGAGTCATCTCAGGCGGCGATCCCTGCGAGCAACTCTGCCACGATTTCATGTTCCTGCTCTCGAAAAGGTATGACTTGGATTCCATCTTGGAACCGGACGCCAGCGCGCACCAACGCGACCAGATGGGGCGCATACACCTTTTGGGGCGAACGCCGCATGTAAGGCGGCAGGATCTGGGTCCGGGAATGCTGCCCCTCGCGCCGGTCATTGACCCTGCGGGCCCTAAGCTTGATGCTTCCCGCCCCCAAGGTCAGTTTCCTTTCCCGAGCTTTTCCGTTTCGCACCACCACTGGCGTGCCCCCTTGCATCACGCTCGCAGCGCAACTTCTCGATGTACTCAGCCACTTTGAGTTCCAGCGCCGCAGCGATCATGTGTCGCGCCCCTTCGCGGACCAACTCATCCAACGTCTGCATGATTTCCGGCGTTGCGCAATCCGCAGCATCTGTGGTATACTTGAACATGGCGTATCCTCTCTCCGGCCACCAGCCGGTGTTTTGGGTCTCACAACCCTAAGGATACGCCGCCTTTCTTGTCGAGTCCAATCCACAACTCTCGATTATATCTCCCGAATTCGAAGTGGTTTTTGCTGTTGCAAGTAGTCTTGCACTGGAGGGCGCGCTGCAAACCCGCCTGGCGAGTGAAGCGCGAGCCGTTAGGCAGCGTGATAGGGAAGTAGTAATGCTCAAGGTCATTCGAATCATCGTTGTCACGCTTTCGATGTACATCGTCACCCACTTGTTTGTCTTCGCGATTCTCCCCCTTGCGATTCTGATTTCCTATGTTGATAAAGATAGAACACCGGCTCTAAAGCAGTTGTTCGTTAGGTGCCTGTTTGCGATAGTAGGAAAGGAACTGAAGGTCTCAGGCTACGAGAACGTCAAACCAGACCATGCATATGTGATCGTCTCGAACTACCTCAGCTTCTATGCTGGCTTCGCTTTGCTCGGCGTATTCCCACGAGCCTCCGTTGTCGTGCACGCGTTCTTGAAAAGGGTTCCTCTACTTGGCCAGGTCCTTAGCCGATTGGGAACCATCTTCGTCCAGCCCGGAAGAGCCGGGCATGGAAGAAGAGCAATCGATCATAGTCTGAGTGAGGGTGATGTCGCCCCGAGCGTGATAATCCTCCCCGAGGGTGCGAGGACTCCAGATGGCAAACTTCATCGATTCAGGTGCGGCTTTGTCTATATCCTAAGGCAGACGTCACTTGACTTACTTCCCGTAACCCTAAATGGGCTGTACCACCTCAAACCAATGCGAAGGTTCTATATGGATCCTGATGCTGAACCAGAACTGGTCATTCATACACCCATTAGCAACTCGACCGCGCGTCAAATGACCGATGAGGAATTGCTGACGATGGTGCAAAGTGTCATTGGCAGTGTCTATCGGCCATAGGAGTCTAGGCTGCTTATCGGCGAAACGTGTGAACCGATACCCTGGCAGAACACACGAGAGCTGGCACTACCGCCGCCTAACAACTCGCTGGAGCGGACGCCGTCAGCGCCCGGGTAGGCCTTCTAGCGTCGGTACATGTGGCGCGAGAACGATTGGGAAGTCCGATAGGCGCCGCTCAGCTCGAGGCCGTTAGGCGGCCGAAATCCTGCCAAGCTGGACTGCGACTCGAGGAAATCTCGAAAAGGGGAGAAACCATGGAACTCGTGGTGGATAACGTCAGCAAGCAATACCAACGCAAGGTATGGGGATTGCAGAACTTTAGTCTGAGACTGGGGCCGGGGATCATAGGTTTGTTGGGGCCCAACGGTGCTGGAAAATCCACGCTCATGCGTATCCTGGCTACCATTACCAAGCCCACCAAGGGAACCATTACTTGGGATGGCGCCGACATCGCCACATCTCCGCATAAACTCCGCCAGGTGCTGGGGTATCTTCCCCAAGATTTCGGGATATATCCAAACCTGAGCGCAGTCGAGTTCCTGGAGTATATGGCCGCTATCAAGGGGTTGGACGGCCCGACAGCACGCAAACGCATTGACGAGCTGCTTCAGATTACGAATCTGTTCGAAGCACGAAACCGTCCTTTAGGCGGCTATTCCGGCGGGATGAAACAACGCGTGGGCATCGCACAGGCTTTGCTCAACGACCCTCAACTGCTGATTGTGGACGAACCTACCGTTGGTTTGGACCCCGAGGAGCGTGTCCGGTTTCGCAATCTGCTCTCTGATCTGTCCGGGCAACGCATTGTCATATTGTCCACTCACATTGTCTCGGATGCCGAGGCAACGGCCACCCAGATCGCTCTTATTCACCAGGGGCATTTGATTCAACACACCACCCCCGAAGTGTTATTGCAGACGATCTCAGACAAGGTCTGGGAGTGGATCGTCCCCAGCACGGAACTACCTGATCTCAAGCAGCATTTCTTGATCAGCGGCACGACTCGGCGCAGTGACGGTGTGCTGGTGAGGGTCGTATCCGACGCGTCGCCATCCGCGCAGGCTCAGGTCGTATCCCCCCGCCTGGAAGATGCCTACCTCTACTTCATTGCCGCCGACAAGCATAGAGAGAGAGAGAAACGCAATGAAGACATGGCGTACGCTTTATCACATCGCCCGAGCTGATTTTCTTGAACGCACACGTCGTTACAGTTTCCTGATAACGGTTGGGCTAACGATTTATCTTGCCTATCTGTACTTGCCTCCGCGTAGTGCATCGTACGTGACCTTTGGCCTGGGGAACTATCGCGGTGTGTACAACTCGGCCTGGGTGGGAAGTGTCATCGCCGCTCTCTGCATTGTGCAACTGGCGCTGGTCAGTTTCTATCTGGTCAAGAATGCCATTGAACGGGATCGCACCACCGGAGTTGGACAGATTATTGCCACAACCCCTTTGAGTAAGCTGCAATACACCCTTGGCAAGATGTTGAGCAACTTGATTTTCTTGATGGCCATGGTAGTCATCATTATGCTGGCGGCCATCGTGATGCAGTGGGTGCGTGGTGAGGTGTTCCAGATTGAGCTCTGGCCTTTCGTGGCTCCATTCCTCTTCTTGGTATTGCCGGTGATGGCTTTGGTAGCCGCATTGGTTGTCTTGTTTGAAACCATCCCCTGGTTGAGTGGCGGCTTGGGGAATATTGTGTATTTCTTCTTGTGGGTGTTCCTCCTGGCATCGATAGTATCGGCGGCCGAGCGTGGCAGCAAAGATGCGCAGCAACAGGCTATCAATGAACCTCTCGGCCTGACAGTACTTACGTCTAGCGTAGTCAATGCTTTTAAGGTAGAACACCCTGAATATGACGGGATACCACGCGGCGCAACCGTTGTTAAAGCACCGGTACGGACTTTTGTCTGGGATGGGGTGAAATGGTCAGTTGGTATTGTCCTGAGACGATTGTCCTGGGTCGGTGTGGCGCTTGCGTTGACTCTGATCTCGTCTCTATTCTTCCGCCGCTTTGACCCATCATGGGAAAGGTCAAGACGAAGACGACCTGACGACTCTGGTGCGGTTGATACCGAGGTCCGCGCTTTGTCGCCTGGGGTTCCCATACCGACCCAGCTTACCGCTTTTGAGACACGAGAAGCATCAGGGATAAAGCTGTTCGGACGCATCGTTCTTGCGGAATTACGTCTCATGCTGAAGGGCCTGCGCTGGTGGTGGTATCTTATCGCCAGCGGGCTGGTGATTGCCAGTTTCCTCAGTCCCCTTGACATCGCACGTCAGTATCTACTCCCTGCCGTTTGGGTATGGCCTGTGCTGCTATGGTCTGCAATGGGGAATCGCGAGGTGCGGAATCAGACAAACCAGATTGTCTTTTCTGCAGCCCACCCGCTGCGGCGTCAACTCCCCGCCACTTTGTTGGCCGGGTGGATTGTTGCACTACTCACTGGAAGCGGCCTGGGGGTGCGCCTGGTCCTGGCTGGTCAGTGGGGCGCCTTCTCTGCCTGGTGTGTTGGGGCAGCGTTTATTCCCTCCCTTGCGATGGCTTTAGGGGTCTGGAGCGGCAGCAGCAAGTTGTTCGAGGTGACATACATTTTCCTATGGTACACGGGCCCCATGAGCCGGGTGGCAATCCTGGACTACATGGGCGTCACGGACAATGCGGTTGCTACAGGCATGCCGCTGTACTACATGCTGGTCACGATCCTACTCTGGGGATTGACTCTGGTTGGTCAGCGAAAACGGATCTATGTGTGAAGCCGTGGTTTGCAGAGCGGTGAATAGCAGCGGCAGCAAATTGTGTGGCGCCTTCCGTCTAGCTGACCATTACCACGCCGCCCAACCCGGGCGTGCATCTGACTCGCCTCCGCTCCGCTTTAGTGGTCTTCTCGTCAAGTGAACTGGGGTATAATTCTTCTCCAGAATGCAGAGTCAGGAGAGGACCAAATGCCAAGACAGGTACGTTTACGGGAACTGACAGAAGCAGAGAAGTGTGAAATCAGGCGCATCGTCAACTCTCGAACAGAGCCTGTTCGTCGTGTGCAAGGAGCCAAGATCATCCAGTTCATGATGGACGAGCCACGATTACCCGCATCGGCGGCCGGGGGTCGAGCTGGGCACCAAAGTGATATTCCAGGCCCGCTATGGGTCAAGCGGTTCAATGCTGGAGGGCTTGCAGGTCTGGAGGATGAACCCCGTTCGGGGCATCCACGCATCCATGACGAAACGGTGCGCAGTGCCTTGATTGGCTTGGCCACGCAGAAACCGGATACCCTGGGGTATGCGTTCAAGCTCTGGACGTTGGAGCGTCTCCAGTCAGCCTTCAAAGAACGGCACGGGGTACACTTGTCGGACTTGACTATCTGGACCTGGCTAGACGGCGAAGGTCTGCAATGGAAACGCCAGGGAAGCTGGTTCCACGAAGTGGAGAAGCATGATGCCGAGTTCGTGCAAAAAAGGGGAGCATAATTCAGGCGTATGTGAGGCCTCTTCCTTGTACGCGGGTCATTTGCCTGGATGAACCGGGGCCATTGGCGGTCAAGACCTATCCAGGTGCGGAATGGAAGGTGGGAACCCGGCGAGCCACCTTCGAACCGGACTACGGTCGCCGGGGCATGCTGTGGGCGCATGGCGCCTTTGAACCGGCGACGGGTCAGGGCACTTTGGTACTCAGCGACACGCGGGACAGCGCCAGTCATATGCGGCTCTTGGAACAGGTCATGCTGCAGTTCCCAACAGACCGCTGGCTGCTGATCGAAGACAACTTGAGTACGCATACCAGCCGCGAAGTGCGCATGGCGCTCTTGGCTTGGCCGGAAATCCAAGTGCAGTTCTTACCCAAGTAGGCCTGCTGGCTCAACCTGATTGAGCCCTGGTGGAAACAGATGCGCTCTTTGGCGCTGAAGGGCCGCCGTTTTGGAACCCTGGATGAGTTGGTCGCGGTTTTGGAGGCAGCCTTGGTCTACTGGAATGAGCATAAACATCCTTACCGTTGGAAGAAGCTACCTCAGGAGCAACCGCTAATCCTGCTTGGTGGCTTCCGTCCAGAGCTAACCTGCAAAGCCATTCCTATTTAGCGAGAAAACCACTAAGCGACGTATGACAGACCAGTTCTTCTGCTCCACGTGAGGCTGGTCATTCTTCTTGTAGGAGCGCGAGCGTGTGAACTGGATGCCATGCTGTTGGCAGTAGTGCCACAAAGCGTGGTTGATGAACTCGCCCCCGTTGTCGGTATGCAGGCCTAGCACGGGGAAAGGCAGCTCGCGACGCGCGCGATGCCGTGCTGATCCGACCCGGCTCTGCCCTTTGCCCCACACCGGCACGCATTCAGTCCAGCTCGTAGTGATGTCTACTGCCACCAAGCTGTTCAGGTAGGAGCCCTCGCTGCTAGTGCCACAGTGGGCAGCCAGGTCTACCTCGACATGACTGACCCCAGCGCCCTTGCGCTCCGCGCAGGCGCGGATCGGGATCAGGGCCCTCAGGGCGGAGACTAAGCGGGTGGTGCTGGGACAGCCACGCGTCGCACGCCGCCGCAGAGACGCCAGAAGGCGATCAATGCTGGACGCGCTCACAGTAAGTAGTTGCGTGCGCACCGTTTGCGACAACTGCAGCTCCTTGTGGCGTTCGAGAATCGGAATGAGCTCAGGCAGAAAAGGGGCCAGACGCTTGGAGCAGATGCGGTCTGTCGCTTCCCAAGCCACCCGCAAGGCAGGCACCAGGTGCAGACCATACTTCCTAGGCCGCCCGCAATGCCGCGCCACCTTCTTCGGGGGGTGCGTCAGCAGGCGGATAGCTGACTTGCGGTGATAGCTCGTAATGTGACAGAACTCGTCAAGCACATACTTCTTGGCCGCCCTGTTGGCCTTCACATAGCGGCCGCGAACAGCGGCGGCGTACTCCCACACACCCGGACGGGTCATGTTGCCTCTCCTCTTGGTAACACTATTTATGAGGCAACTATACCCCCTTTGGTAACAGTCATTCTAAAGCGGATCGCGGATTTGACAGAACTCCGGGAGTATGCTACCATAAAGTCAAGTGATACCCCGAGCTGCCGGCAGTAGCTAGGCGCACGACCGCGGTGCAGCGGAGAGCGTCGCAGCCCCATCCCAATACAAAGGCCCGTTCATCTTAGGTCGATGAGCGGGCTTTTGCGTTGGGTGTGGCTGGCATGCAGTGCATGGCAAGACAGAAACGACCGGGGCGCAGGAAGATTCGGCCTGCGCAGCCTGCGGGGGCACGGCGCGGACTGCATTCCGCCTAACCACCGGTGAGATGGCTGCTACTAAAGAGGAACGCGGCGCGGAGCCGGCCGCTGCGCCTGCACAACCGGAGAGGCCGCAATTCCGAACGCTTTCCCTCGGCCACACCAGCTCGGTCAATAGCGTGGCGTGGAGCGCCGATGGCCGCCAGGTGTTCTCTGCGGCAGCCAATGGTGTGGCGATGACCTGGCTGCTGGATACTGAGGAAACATAGGCCGCTGCCGCCACGTGCGGCTAGGGCAGCGCGCTGTGCACCAACGCCCAAGTCCTCGTCTTTCCGAGAGTAGGGGAGACTGCAGTTACCGCCCCCAGAAAGAAGGGTGCTATCAGACTCGATTACCACCGGACATGGTACGAAGGCGAGGGCATTCATCAAGATTACCTGCATTGCAGGCAAGTGAAATAGGTATCAATGCCCTGCTAGAGCGTCTGTACAAAGACATGAGAATGTCGGGTTCCAGCGTTGAGGTAATCTTTGGGGGTGACCTTGCATGGAATGAATGGTTGAAGAAACGCGCGATTGTTGACGTATTTGGCCGATCACGGATAGGAAGCGTAGTACCGCAACTTATCTCGCTTGTAGGTGCCAGGTCAAGAGTCCAACAGTTTTACGAAATTCTTCAACCAGCAGCAGCCAAGGCCCTGGGCGAAATCGGTGATAAACAGGCGATTGAACCTTTGCGTAAGTGCTTGCGCAACGACGATGTGAGTAACACGACCAAAACAGCCATTGGTGAAGCACTCGAGAGATTGGAGGGCCAACCTGTATTAGATCCTGCGCTTATCATTGCCAAAGCCGACAAGATGGATGGGAAAGCAAATGGTGAGGAGGTGTTACAACTATTAGCACAAATTGATTCCTTAATGTTTGACAGTTTGACTGAACGACAAAAGTACTATGTCTGGTATATGCGGGGACTGGTGTACAAGTACCGTGGGGACAAAGTGAAAGCAATTGACTGTTTTCAAACAAGCCTAAAGTACTTCAGTGCTCCAACGGCCGTGGCACACGCACACTTGGCGGAACTTGAGTCACGATAATCGAGAATGCGTTCAAGAAAAGGCAAACGTGATGCGGCCTAACACGGGTTTCCAGCCGACGCCCACCCGCTCGCCGTTTAACAAGTGCATTTGGTCGTCAGTGGTTTGGCGTCAGTCCGGCGAGTCTTGCAGCAAGTGGGCGGGTGAGCGCGGCTGACCCCGACCGTTAGGCCGTAGCCAATGTTCAGTAATAGAAAAGGAGAAACATTATGGATAAGGAACAAACAGTTGCTCTGACCGCGGAAGAAACGCATCAAATAGAATCCGAAATTGCTGAGTTGGAGAGTACGATTAAGCAACTGGGAGTAAAGGCACTTGTACCAGGCATAGTCGTGGTCGTGGGTCTCTGTCTCGTTGGATTCAGTCTAGGCAGAATTATGGCGGAAGGTGATTTCACACTCACATTGGTGGGTTTCATTCTGGCAATCCCAGGGCTAGTATTTGCATACAGAATGAGACGACAATTCGACGACACGAATCGCCAA
>Ga0315279_10008505_pt1 | contig 12412 bp, 7 predicted proteins | sample YL17G06_20_MG_FD_203694 | JGI IMG/M metagenome (GOLD analysis project Ga0315279, IMG submission 203694) | Sediment microbial communities from Yellowstone Lake, YNP, Wyoming, USA - YL17G06_20 | ecosystem: Environmental > Aquatic > Freshwater > Lake > Sediment | place: USA: Wyoming | collected... | reverse complement strand
CCTCAAGGTGCTGATTAAGGAGGCCAAGGCCGCGCACGACAAACACGGCGTCAATCGCTATCGCGCCACGGTCGGCCGCATTGGCATGAAGCTCATGAAGATGGAGGTCAAGCCAACTCTAGTGGCATTGCTTCCGGTCACCTTCCTGGCCCTTTGGGCCTGCGAGCGCCTCGACTGCTTCCCGCCAAAGGCTCACGAACAGGTCGAAGTCAGTTTTCACTACCCTGTCTCTGCTTGCCAGCGCATCGCGCATCTGGCTCCCCTGAAGGGCGTCGTTTCAGAAGGCGGATGGATTAAGCGGTTTGATGAGGAGGAAGGCGACCCTCTTGCGGCAATGGCTGTATGGAAGCTGCGCTTTGACCAGGTGGGCTCCTATAAACTGAAGTTCCGCTTCGATGACAAAACCTACGAACACGAGGTGCTCGTGGGCGCAAGATACTACATGCTGACAATGCAATTGTATCCTGAAAACAAGAAAATCGCGAGTGTGATCAGATTGCCTCAGCGAATGCTCTTTGGAATCGTGCCGGGCTATGCCCCCTTGGGCTGCAAGCCGTGGATGGTCGGCTACCTGCTGCTGACCGTACCGCTGGTATTCATCAACAAGGCGCTCTTTCGGATTGCATGAGGAAGCAGATTGCTCGGGAGATGGACTTGGGATGATTCAAACTAGGAAGTTTAGTGTGCGGATTCGATCAGAAAGGAGTTCGCTGAATGCCTGTTAGATTGGGGCTCTTCGGCGTAGGTCGAGTTGGCAACTCGACCCACGTGTTGGCAATGCTCTTGGGTTGTGTAGGCATTGTGATTTGTGGCGCAACCACCGTTAGCGGCTTAATCAACCCCAAGTTCACACCGGTTCACCTGGTGGATAAAGCGGACCTGATCCTGGTGCTCAAGATCAAGCCGGCTAACGATAAAGATTTGTGTCTGGCAGAGGTCGCCAAGTGCCTCAAGGGGAAGGCTCCGTCAAAACCGCAGATCATAGACTTGACCAAATGCGCAAGCAAGGAGCAGACCAAGGCGATCAAGAAGTTGATTGCCGATGAGAACGATGGCCTGGGCCTGCTCTTCGTTGGCAAGGGCGAAAAAGACGAGCCGAAAGGCATGCTGCACACCGGCGGCAAATGGGTCACGATTGACAAAGCAGCGGTTGCAGATATGTGGGAGGCCGACAGCATTGATGGGCATCTGGAGGCGACCTGGGCCGGCGGCACCGACATGCTCCTTCGGCTTTCCGAACAACTGGTCAGATATCCGGATACAGACGTGCCTGTTGAAAGCAACGGGTCATGGGGCGACAAGATCACACTCGGCAATGTTCCTGGGAAGGTCTCGTTGGTCCAGGCTGTGGATATCGGAGGCAAAGGCGACAACGCGGTCTTCATTGCATCTGACGCCGGAGACAAGGTCTTTCAATGGAACAGTACGTCAAAGCAGTTCGAGGACCTGATTAACAGGCTCAAACTGAACTCGAAGTCATTGGTTTCAGCCTGGGGAGACTTCAATGGCGACGGGCGACTGGACTTGGCTTCCTGGGACGGCAAGACCTTGAGCATTTTGTCGCAGACTGCCGAGGGTGTCTTCGCCTCGGCGGCGCTAGACAATGCACCCAAGGGCGAGTGTGTCGGATTGATGGCGGTAGAAGCAGGCATCCCTGGACGGGCAGGCATACTATGGAGTTATGCAGGTGGGGTCGTGTTGCTCGTGCCCGACAAGGAGAAAGCCGGTATCTTTTCGCAGAAGCCGTTGGTGTCTGGCTCCGCCGCAACCAAGGACTTGGGGTCGGGGGGGCGATGCTTGGTTGCTGATTTTGACGGCGATGCATTACCCGATGTTCTCCAGGTCTTTGCCAAAGGCAGTGTCTTCTTCAAAGGAAAGGCTCTCGGTGAGTTTGCCGATGGTGCAAAGTGCGCGGTGGGTACAGGCCCGGGCCGTGCATCAGCCTTAGTTGGCGATTTCGACCAGGACGGCCGATTCGACGTGTTTACTACCTCAGAAGAAGGTTGCCAGTTGTGGAAGAACGACGGCAGGGGGATCTTCGCGAGTTGCCTGGATACCACCGGCGAGCTTCGCTACATCTCCAAGCCCTGTGGAATTGGCGGCGGCGCCTGCGACTTCAATAATGATGGCCGTCAAGACATCTTCATCTACTATTCAACCGACAATGGCCCGCAGTTGTTCTTTAACCGGGGCTTCCGCAGCTTCGGGCATGGCCACAGTGTAGACTTGGCCGAACGCAATCTGCTGCCCGGTGTGGAAAGAGGCCAGCAAGCTGGCATGGTTGCGGATCTGAACGGCGATGGCGCTCAGGATCTGCTTCTGGTTACGCTCGAAGGCGCCGTGGAGTTTTTCCCGCGTGTCGTAGAGGGCGATTCTGCCCTGGCTGCGCGTGTGAGTTTGGCGCCGGGCAGCCCGTTCGCCGGCCCGCTCACAGTAACGGCATTCAACGACCGGCGCCCACTGGGCGCCTGGGTGGTTTCTCCGGGGGTGAGCGAAGCCTTCCTCGGTCGTGTCGAGCCGGGGGAGTTGAGCATCAGTTGGAAGCCGCCGAACGGTGTTGCGGTGAAAAAGAACGTAGATGTTATTGATAATGTTGTGCGCGTTGTGATCCCGATGGAAAAGGAGAAGGGGAAACCATGAGGCTGATTCGCAGTTCCCTGGCAGCGTGCGGCGCGATGGTGATGGCTGGGCTCGGCTGGACGGCTTCCCCTGGCCTGGCTGGGGAGACGGTGATCCTCAGCAATGAAAGTTACCTGCGTAGTTACCTGGGGTTCAGGACCCCGGTCTACATCACCAAGGACGGTGAGATCAAGGTCGCGCTGGAGCCGGTCGGCAAGGATCCCAAGCCGCTGCCCGACTACCAGTCCCCGCCGCCACCGGCCGGCTGGATGAAGCCGGACTTCGACGACTCCTCCTGGGACCGCCAGGCCACCCCCGTGGAGGTCGCACCGGGCGGTTCCACCGGCCACAGCCAGGCTTCGCGGTTCACGGCCCCGCCCAACTCGCTCATTTGCCTGCGCTGGAAGTTCCTGGTCGAGGACCCCGCCAAAGACCTCAAACTCAACCTCGAATACGTAGGCGGCGCGGTGGTCTACGTGAACGGCCAGGAGCTCACTCGCGGCAACGTCCCAGCCGGCGAGGTCAAGGCCGACACGCTGGCCGAGAAGTATCCCGACGACCTGCACTGCGAGCCCGACGGCTCCTACCTCCAGGACCCCAAGAAGAACCCGGCCGGCTACGCGCGCCGCTACCGCCGGCTCGCCGACGTGGCCGTTCCGGCCAAGCTGCTCGTGAAGGGCGCCAACATCCTGGCCGTCGAAATCCACCGCGCGCCAATCAACGAGGCGGCCATCGCCGCCAAGCGTAGCGCCTGGCCGGGCGACGGCATGTACACCGTCCCGGGCATGTGGGCCTACGCGGGCCTGAAGAGCATCAGCTTGACCTCGCCCGGCGGCGGCGCCACGGCCAACGTCGCGCGGCCCAAGGGCGTCCAGGTCTGGAACGCCGCGACCTACGCGACGGTCACGGTCTTCGACTACGGCGACCCGGGCGACCCGCTGCCGGTCAGCATCACCGCCGCCAAGAACAGCGTCTTCTCCGGACGCCTGGTGGTCAGCTCGGACGCGGCCATCCGGGGCCTCAAGGTGGCGGTGGGCGACCTGAAGGCCGCTGGCGGCGCGGCCTTGCCCGCCTCGGCAGTGCGCGTGCGCTGCGCCGAGCCGGCCGTGCCCGAGAAGTGCTGGACTCCTCCGCAGCGTTTCAACGGCCTCAGCGACACGGTTCCCGCCGACGTGCCGGTCAGCACGCAGAAGGGCGCCAACGCCGGCGCGGTTGCGCCGCTCTGGTTCACGGTGCGCGTGCCCAAGGACGCCAAGGCCGGCAAGTACGAGGGGGCCATCACCGTGGAGGCCGAGGGCCTCAAGGCCACGACCGTGCCGCTCCAGTTGATGGTCAACGACTGGACGATGCCCGACCCCAAGGACTTCCGCCAGCACCACCTGATCTTTGTCTCTCAGGAGGCGGTCGCCAGGCACTACGGCGTGCCGCTCTGGAGCGACAAGCACTTCGAGCTGATGGGCAAGTCGCTCGCACTCCTGGCCGAGGTAAACTCGCGCGAGATCCCCATGAATCTGGGCGTCAACTTCTACGGCGGCAACAAGGGCGAGGCCGACAGCAGCAACGCCGAGTCCATGGTCCGCTGGGTCAAGCAGGCCGACGGCTCCTTCAAGTACGACTTCACCATCTTCGACAAGTACTGCGACCTGGTGGCCAAGCACTGCGGCAAGCCCTTCCCGCTTCGGCTCAACTGCTGGGGCACGCAGGACAAGGACGGCAAGAACTCCTGCGTAACCGACGTCACCGTGGTTGACGCCGCAACCGGCAAGCTCGAGGCCATGGAGCAGCCGCCGGTCGGCACCGAGGAGAGCGTCAAATTCTGGAAGCCGGTGATTGATGAGGCCCTCAAGAAGCTTACCGAGCGCGGGTGGCTGGACGTGGCCAGTCTGGGCCACAACAGCTACTGCTACGCGCCCAAGCCGCAGGTGGTCAGCGCTGCCAAGAAGGTCTGGCCAGACGGCGTCTGGGCCTACACCGCCCACAACGGCACGCTGGGCGGAGTCTTCGCCAGCACCGAGAAGGGCGTGGGCATGCCGGCCAAGTTCTCGGTGTGCATCTGGACCGAGGGCCGCCTGCGCCCGCGCGGCGCCGCCGACCTCTTTAAGCCCCGGCCGAGCATCTGGGGCGACACGGCCCGCACCCGGCACCGCGACTGGTCGCCGCTCATCGTCATCCGCAACCTGCCGGAGGAGGTCATCCTGCGCGGGCACGACGGCGTGGGCGACTTCGGCTCGGACCTCTTCCCGGTCAAGAAGGAGAGCGGCAAGGGCTTCTACTGTTTGGGCAACGGGCGCGGCACCGGCGGGCCCAATGATGCCCAGCGGGCCATCCTGGCGCCTGGTCCGGACGGCGCGGTGGCCACCGAGCGCTTCGAGAACTTCCGCGAGGGCACGGAGCTCTGCGAGGCCATTCTCTATCTTGAAAAGGCCTTGGCCGACAAGAAGATCAGCGGCGAGATCGAACAGAAGATAAACCGCTACCTCGACGAGCGCGGCGAGGTCTTCATCAAGTACTGGTATACGCGGCGCGCCAGCACCTGGGATGCCGGCCAAAAGCTGGCGATCATTGGGCAGGTCGAACGCGACGCCAGGCTGCTGGCGCTGTGCGCCGAAGTGGCCGCGGCGGCCAAGTGAGGCTGCGTCCTACGAGTGCCATTGGCTGGCGGCGCGCCGACGATCTGCCGCCCCAGCGCGCCTTTCAGATCGTAGGTGTAGTAGGTGGTCTGCACGCAAGGCAACCGCCGATACAGCTTGCGCAGCGAGTTGTCCGCGGCGTAGCTGTAGTACGCGTTCTCGAACTCCGCCCCACGGCACTCCCGCCGCATGCGCGCGCGGTTGCCCGCGGCATCGTAGCTGGAGAAACTGAGGGACGGACTACTCATTAAACAGCCCTCCAGGTTTCAAGGGTTGTTCCTTTCTCTTGCGGCCTACTTTCTGGAGCCCCAGGGCTCGGTTCAACAAGCTCTCCAAGCGCGCCACGAACGCCAGTGAACCACAGGGCCGGCCTGTGTGTGTCTGGCGCCGAACCAGGTCGGATTGCCCCACGTTCTCATCCCCCAGCCATTCACTCCAATTGCTGATCACCCCAGGCGGCGGAAATTCCCGCGAGAGCAGCCCAGCGCTCTTGATTCCGCAGTGCACCGCCGCGCTGGACCACTCATATTCCTCAGCCCGTTGCACGATTCCCGCGCGCACAGGGTTGCGTTCCACGTACCGCACCGCTGCCCACAAGTGCGCCTCATCCAGCGGGCAAGAGAAGTAGCGGTTCTGCCACAGGTGCCCAGTTTCCCCTCGGGCGGCGTTCACCGCCAGCGTAAAACGGGTGTGCGCCCCACGAAAACACTGCGCCAGGGAACGCTCCGTTTTCGGCACGACCACCCAGTGGACATGGTTGCTCATGAGGCAATACGCCCACACCTCGACCCCGCAGTGCCGGGCGAATTGCGCCATAGTCGAGAGATAGATGCGCCGGAACTCATCCCCGTCGAACACCACTGTGCGCCGGTTGCCACGTTGCGTGACGTGATGGGCAAAACCTGGAACCACAACCCGCGGCAGTCTAGCCATGAAAGGCCAGTCTATCGTGCAGAACGGAAGGCGCAAGTGGAAATGAGTAGTCCGTCCCCTAGTTTACTAGTTTACTAGTTTACGTCGAACACCACTGCGCGCCGGTTGCCACGTTGCGTGACGTGATGGGCAAAACCTGGAACCACAACCCGCGGCAGTCTAGCCATGAAAGGCCAGTCTATCGTGCAGAACGGAAGGCGCAAGTGGAAATGAGTAGTCCGTCCCCTAGTTCTCCTCGGTCTTGCGGTAGGCCACGATTGCCGCCTTCTTTCCCCAGGGAGCGACCACGACCGCATCGTGGAGGAGCAGGGGCGGCTGGGACACGCCCCACTGCGGCCCTTTCGCCTCCCAGTCGTCGAGCAGGTGGGCCGTCCACGCGGGCGAGCCGTCGGCGAAGTGGACCACGCGGATGTGCCCGAAGGGCCCGATCGTCCAGATCAGCTCGCCGTCAGTCGAGGGAGTCGTGCGGCTGCCGTTGTAGTCGAGCTTCCCCGGGGCGTCGAACTCCTTCCGCCACACCTCGGTGCCGTTGGTCAGGCGGAAGCGGCGCAGCAGGTCGCGCGCATCGTCCTCGCGGTCGAGCAGCAACACGCTGTCTCTGAAGATCGCCGCACCGGCGAAACCGCGTCCGACAGCCACCTTCCACAGAACCTGCGGCCCTCCCGCCGGCCACGACCGCGGCAGCCCCGCGGCAGCCGCCGCAACGCCCGTGCGGTCCGGCCCCAAGAACTGCGGCCAGAAGGCGCAGCCCTCTGCCAGCCCCGGCGCCGCAGCCTACCTGGGCTGCGACTTGCGGCTGTCTGGGGCATCGGCCGATAGATGCACGAGGAAGTCCGCGCGCGGCGCGGTAAAAGAGAACTCGCGGGGCCCCGCGATGCCGAGGCTCGTGCATTTCATGGCCCACGTGTCTATGCCCTCCGCCTTGTACGGCCGGTCGCCAGCCAGGGCAACGGTGGCCGCCACGGGCTGCGTGAAGTACAGCATGTAGTGCTCGCCGGGCTTGGCCAGCAGGTACACGCCGGGGGCCGGGTCCGGCTGCGGCGACATCTGGTGGAAGGGCACGACCGTCATGACCTGCTTGAGGAAGGCGATTCGGGCGGGGCTTTGTCCGTGGAGCGCGCCGCCCTTGGACCACCAGAGGATGTCTTCGGGGTGCTTGTAGGTCTCGCCGTGGCCGACGTATGCGCCGCGGAGTGTCCCGATCCAGAAGCGGCGGACCAACTCTTCCGCCGAGATGTTGCCCCAGCCCTGCGGGATGTTGCCCTCGTACTTGCATTCGTCGAAGACGACGGGCTTGCGGTACTCCTCGCGGAATTTGGCACCTGCCGCCAGGTTCGAACTCTGAATGCTCGCGTGCGTGACCCACGGCTTGGTGTGGTCATAGAATGCACGGCAGTTGTGGATGCCGCGCAGGTGGCCGTAGGGGTCGTGCTTCTGGAGCATCTGGAAGAAGCGGTCCCAATCGGCCAGGGTCTTGTTGCCGCGATGGTTCTTCGTGCCCGGCGCCATGAGGTCGTACTCATTGGCCAGCGACCACCAGACGTTGCGGTGCGCGGCCAGCCGCGCGGCGGCGTAGCACAGATACCTGTCGTCCGCCTCGGGCGGCATTGTGGCGAAGCCCCAGCGGTCGTAAGGATGGAACAGGATCAGGTCGGCCTCAATGCCCAGCCGCGCGAGGTCCGCCACACGGCCCTCGAAGTGGCGCCAGAACGCCGGGTCGAACCGCGCGAAGTCGAACTTGCCATCCGCGCCGCGCACAAAGGCGAACCGCTCCGGCTCATTGGCGTTGTAGGTGTAGGACTTCGGGAACACGCAGAACCGGATCTTGTTGAAGGGCGATGCCCCCAGCGTTCTGAGCGTCTGTTGCTGGTGCGCCTCCGGCTGGTGAGTCCATGCGTAACAGGTCGTGCCGACCTGGAAGTAGGGCGTGCCGTCGGCGTAGGAGAAGTGCCATGTGTCCTGGACACGCACGGGGCCGTGGTTGCCGGGCGCGGGCGCCACGCAAACGAACCGGCCGGTCTTGCCGTCGAGTTGCGGGCGGCTGCTCCGGGTCATATAGGTCCACTCGCCGAGCGCATCGGGCATGAAGCGGACGCGGTACACCCCGTCGCCGTCGTAGAAGCCCTGCGGCTCGAAGGACCGGTCGCCCTGCGCGAACCGCGCGGTGAGTTCCACGTCGAGGAACGGGTTGCCTTCCTGCGGCCCGGCCAGGGCCAGTTCAAACACGCCCCAGCGTTGGGCCTGCCCTGGCGGCGCCGGCAGGCTGGCGGCCGGCCCGTCCGCCGCATTCGCCCAGCGGACAACCAGTGCCACAGCAAAGCATACCATGTAGGCCAGCAGCAGGTATTTCATCAACACGGCTCTTTCGCCTCCGCAGCATCCGTCATTGTCCCACGCTAAGAACGCAACGGCGATACGCCGTCAACGGCGGATTTCCGCCGTCCGTTACTTCCAGGATAGCGCATTTTCAATCGCGGCGCCATTCGAGGATCTGTTTGTCTGCGAGCAGCCGCGCGCGCAGTTTCGCAAGATCAATCTTCCGCACGGCGACGCCGTGGCGCTGCTGGCGCGCATAAACGAAAACGTCCAGATGGCGGAATTCAAGTCCCGCGGGCAGATTGCCCCTCTGTAACCTGTTTCAGGTTTCAGGTTTTGAGTTTCAAGTTCCCTTCAGCGCGGCCTTTAACCTGAAACCACAAACCTGAAACCTTTTGCCTCTGGCGGCGCGAGAACAGTAGAAGCATGACAGTTATTTCGCGCCAGCGGCAGGGAGCACCTGGAACTCCTGGAAGGCCGTGTTCTCACCGCCAGCACTTTTACCATTAGTGACCGGCGCGATAGCCCAGACCAGCCAACGATAGCAGCCCAGCGGCTTGCCGTCGCTTTGGCGAATGCTGGTGGCAACGAAGTCCGTCGTGGGGGTCTTTCCGGTGTCGAGATTGGCAAGCGGCGTGAATAGGCGCGAGTCCTCGACGTTCCAGCCCGGATCGCTCGTCGCGTTGCTGGCGTAGAGCACGAAGCGCTGCCGGCCACGGCTGCGATTCTGGTTGTAGGAGAACGTATTCACCTGCGCGATACTCTTTGCAGCGCCAAGGTCGAGTTTGTATGCGCCGTCAGTCACGCCGTTGCCGAAGACAGGTCCGTAGTTCTTCGCGAGCTTGCCGTCGGTGAGCACAGCGACAGGCTCATTCATGGTTCCCGGCGCGCCGGCGACAACCGTTGCCTGCAGGACTGGCGTGGGCGGCGCGAGCGGAATAGCCTTGAAGTCGGGCGTTGCCTGGTACTCGGTAACGGCAAACGCATAGTCCAGCAGGTCAACGGACAACGTCTGTTGCTTGCGGCTGACTGCGAGCGTGAGCTTATTGCCCGCGGCCTCATCCTGGATCTCCAGCAGGTTGCTGAGCATGCGGACCGGCTTGCCGTTGCAGGCGAGGATCACGTCGTCCTTCTGCAAGCCGGCCTTGCCGGCGGGGCTTTCGGTGGGCACGTTCAGGAGCAGCACGCCACACTCTTCGGGCAGCCCGTACGCGGAGCGGTCACCCAGACCGGAGATATCGCGGGCCCTGGCCTGGAAGACGTAACTCAAGCGTTTAGCCGCCGTCTTAGGGCTGCTGTCGCTGGGCTTTGTAAGCGCGGGCACTTGTGGCGTTCGGGCGATGGCCTTGAGGTCCGGCTTCTGCACGCCGAACTGGTCCATCGGGAAGTTCACGAAGCCCAGCGAGAGTGCCGGGGAGCCATCCTTCACGCGGAAGTCGCCGCCGGCTGGGTCAATGAACATCGCGTCGGCCACGATCGAGTTCACATCGCGCTTGGACTGTTCGGCCAGCTTCGCCGCAGGCTTCGTCTCCGTCACGCCCGCGCGGTGGACAAGGTTGTAGTCCAGGTCATTGCCCCACGGCGTGGAAGGCATGCCGCCGGCGGGCAGGTAATGGTCGGACCACATGATGTTCCGCCGCACTACGTCCGCGCTGTGCTTGCACCACACATGCGGGTGGAAGCCGTTGTTGACCATGATGTTGTTTTCGACGATGCGGAAAAAGCCCTCGCGGTTCTTGATGCCGCCGTTCAGGCAAAGGTTGTTGCGGAGTTCGTAGTTCGTTGAACCGTCGTCGAGGTCAATGTCCCAGCCGTGGTCGCAACGCCAGCGATTGTTGCGCAGGATGACGGTCTTGGCGGCATCCAGCAGCGGCACGCCCTTCTCGGCTTCCCAGACTCTGTCATTGTTCAGGTCCAGGCCGTTGAGGCCCCAGAAGCGGTCGCGGCCCCAGGAGTTGAAAGAACCATGGTCGCCGGTTTCCTTCACCGTGTCGAAGATGTCGCAGAACTCAATCACATGGCCGCCCCAGCAGCCATCACCGATGTTGATGCCGGCGCGCGGCACGTCGTAGAGGGAACAGTGGCGCACGGTGATGCTCTGCGACAGCTCGATCTGCACCGGCGCGGTCTGTTTCTCAACGCGGCCGGACAGGTAGATCAGGCAGTCTTCGACGAGACAGTCGGCGGGGTAGTTGTTGGTCTTCGGCCCGGGCGTACGGTCCAGCGTGGCGAACGACTGGGATTTGTCTTTCCAGTCGCGAGGCACGCGCGCGGCGTCGCGATCGCCGATGAAGGCCACACCGTTGCCGCCGGCCTTGGCGATGTGGCAGCCGCGCATGGTCAGGCGCCGGTTGTAGTTGTTCACGAAGACGGCGTTGCCGCCCACCTGGTCAATGCAGCAGTCCTCCAGCGAGCAGTCCTCGGTGCCCGTGCAGAAGATGGCGCCGCCGCGGTAGGTGGTCCAGTCGCTGCGCACCAGGGGTTCCTTATTGTCCATGAAGGTGCGCGCGGCGTGCCGGAAGGTCAAGCCCTTGAGAGTAACGAAGCGGACAGGGCCCTGCTCCGTGCCACGGAACTCGATCAGGTGCCGCAGGCGGACTGCTTCAATGACCGCCGTGGCCAGATTCACGCCAGCGGGCGGGTAGAAATAGAGCGTGCCGGTCTTGCTGTCCAGGAACCACTCGCCGGGAGCGTCCAGTTCCTCGAAGATGTTCTCGACCATGCGGAACTGTCCATGCATGCCGGACGGGCGGTTGTTCTGCCAGCCGCCCTCGTAGGTGACCTTGTTGTCGGGTCCCGAGCCGGTGATGACGTAGTGCATGCCGCCCCATTCGGAGGCGTGCATGGCGTGGATGAAGCCGCCGGCAGGGCCCTTCCAGCGCGCTGCGCGTTGAGGACTGATGGCGTCGGCCGCGTACCCGTTGAAGTGCCGCACGTTGGGATCGAAGTTCGGATAGCGCGCCATGTGCTGGCGATTGCCGTCAACGAACAACTGATCGCCGCTGGCGCCGGCCGGCACCTTCGCCTGCATAATGCCGTTCTGGTACGGCTCCCATTTCAGGTTCTCCAGCCTGAAGCCGCCGCTGATCACGGCCGACTCCTTCTGATACGCGTGGTACACAATCGGAGCAGCCTTGGTCCCCGAATCCTCAGCGGTGAGAACCAGCGTCTCCGGCAGATAGTAAGTTCCCTCCCGCAAGTGCACCGTGACGGCCGTGCGCCCCTGTGCCTGGCGCGCGGCCTCTTGAGCGTGCCGCAGCGTCGCGAAGGGTCGCTCCGCTGAGCCGGGGTTGGTATCAGCCCCATTCGGCGAGACGAAGTACTCCTGGGCACAAGCCGGCGCTGCGGCCAGGCAACTCACCGCAAGCATCAGGCTACTCCTCAACGTTCCAGTGCTCACGTTCATGGCTCTCATCAGGTCCACAGTCTGATCCCCTTTATCGCATACTCGCCGAACAGTTCCGCAAACTTCGTTGCCGTCAAGCACCTCCTCTTGCCCATTATTGTTCTCGTCAACGTTCCTGCGGCTCCCTAACAATGTACCAGAACTCAAGGTGTTCTTCACCGAATTTGCGGTCTTCTTCACCTGAATCTGCGGCCCTCTTCATGGGGACCACCCGCTCCTTCGCGGAATTTTTTTTCGCCCTCGTTCATGCAACTCCTTAAAAGTATGGCAAAAGAGCGGAAAACTGGCGGATTTCTGTCGAAAACTGGCGAATTCTTGGTACGGCAGTGCGAACTTTCTGGTGGAGGGATGGTGCGTGGTGGGTGGTGGGTGGTGGGTGGCAAGAAAAGCGGAAAACTGGTAGATTTCTGTCGAGAACCACCAACTTTTTGGTCCAAACTGGCAACTTTTTGGTCCAAAACTGAAAACTTTCTGGCCGAAACCACCAACTTTCTGGTGAGAACTGTGG
>Ga0315279_10008504_pt1 | contig 12412 bp, 9 predicted proteins | sample YL17G06_20_MG_FD_203694 | JGI IMG/M metagenome (GOLD analysis project Ga0315279, IMG submission 203694) | Sediment microbial communities from Yellowstone Lake, YNP, Wyoming, USA - YL17G06_20 | ecosystem: Environmental > Aquatic > Freshwater > Lake > Sediment | place: USA: Wyoming | collected... | reverse complement strand
CTCGCCAAAACACCTTTGCAAATACGTTTTTCCAATTCAAAAGCAGATTGCGGTTATAGCTAATGGGAAGGGACTCCCCTTCCTGCTTCACTCATGTGGCAAATTAGATACAATTTCGGCTGTGGAACGCTTGATTGAACTCGGTCACAAACGCAAATACGACCTGTCTGTACCTGACAGATTCCTGCAACATGGCAACGATCGACAGGACGGAGGCTACTCGAACGCATTCGTAAACCGGGGTTGCCTCCCAAAAAGATACTGCTCAAGACTGAGTTGATCATGCGCGATTCTTGTCAAAGCCTGCTATATTAGACCAAGAGCCCGTAACATGTTGATCCCCACCTCATTAATAGCCCAGATATCGAGAAGACCTGAAGAGTCTTCTGCGATTGGAGGTTTATCTACCAGACAGGGACGATTAGGCTCACGACCCTTTTCATAGGATAAAAATATATGGCCAATTACCGCTCAATAAAGGACTCCCAGCGAATTTTCCGCAATAAGCATCTGCTGCAAATTGCCCTGCCCCTCGGCGGCATCGGCGCAGGCTGCATCTGTCTGAATGGGTATGGCGGCTTGCAAGATTTCTCGATTTGCCACGCACCGGCTATTTCCGCCTTGCCCGATCGGCACCTGCCGCTGGATGCCGGCTTTGCGCTGCTCCATCTTCCCGAAGAAGGGATGATCCGCTTGGTCGAAGGCCCTTTCCCGCCAGAGAAGATCTACAATCTCGGCCTGAAATCGCAGGGCTACAACGGCGGAGGCTTTGAAGGGCTGCCGCGCTTCCGCAAGTGTGCCTTCAAGGGCGAATATCCTTTCGGCGTGGTCGAACTCTCCGATCCCGGCCTCCCCCTGACGGTGACCATTACCGGTTTTAACCCGTTCATCCCGCTCGACGATGTCAACTCCGGCATCCCATGCGCGATCCTGGAATATACGCTGCACAACACATCAGACCGGACAGTAACTTACCAGTTCTCGTACCATCTTTCCCACCTGGCTCAGAAGGGAGCCGAGACCCGCACCCGCAGCGATGTCCTCCCCGGCCTGGGGGTGTTTTTCTGGAACGAGGCCCCAGCAGTCTCTCCTGCTTTCGGCAGTGCCGCCCTCGGCGTTCTGACCGGGGAACCGGCCATCAAAGCCCGCTGGTTCCGCGGCGGCTGGTTTGACGCCATCTCCGCCTTGTGGCGCGAAGTGTCCACCGGGAACTTCCAACCGGCAGACGGCCTGCCCGCCGACGGTCAACCAGCCCGCGACGGCGGCTCGGTTCTGCTGGCGGGAGAACTTGCTCCCGGTGCGAGCGTTACCTACCCAGTGGTGATCACCTGGTTTTTCCCGAACATCACCGAAGCCTCCGCCACGGGGGGTGGTCTGACGCAATTGACCACCTTGCAGCCTGCCTGGCATCCCTTCTATGCCACGCAGTGGAAGGATGCGCGTGAAGTGCTGCTGTATGTCCGCGAGCACTATGCTTTGCTGCGTGAACGTACGCAGGCCTTCCACGATGCGCTGTTCTCTTCCACGCTTCCGGCTTATGTTCTGGACGCCGTCTCGGCCAACCTGGGCATCCTCAAATCCCCGACCGTGCTGCGCTATGAGAATGGCGATGTGTGGGGCTGGGAAGGCTGCTTCTGTGACCGTGGCTGCTGTGGCGGGAGCTGCACCCACGTCTGGAACTACGCCCAGTCCATGCCGCATCTCTTCCCGGTACTCGAGCAGACCCTGCGCCAGCGGGAACTGGAAGAGTCAATGGACGAGCGCGGCCACGTCAACTTCCGCGCCTCCCCGCCCGGACTGCCCACCCCGCACGACTTCCACGCTGCTGCCGACGGTCAACTGGGCGGCATCATGAAGATCTACCGCGAGTGGCAGATCAGCGGTGATCGGGAATGGCTGGCAAAGATCTACCCGCTTGCCAAGCGCAGCCTGGACTTCTGCATCGCGCAATGGGACCCGCGTCATCGCGGCCTGGTGGAAGAACCACACCACAACACTTACGACATCGAGTTCTGGGGACCGGAAGGGATGTGCTCCAGTTTCTACCTGGGCGCGCTGACTGCCATGGCTGCCCTGGCACGCGATGCCGGTCATCCCGAAGATGCTGTCTTCTACATGTCACTTGCCCAGAGCGGAGCCATTCACATGGACGCGCAGTTGTTCAACGGCGAATACTATCAGCAGAAGGTCACTTATGAAGGCCTGCGCGACACCAGTTTCGGCGACCTGCTGGCCCGCATCGGCGACCCTCCCAGCGATGAAGAGCGCCTGCTGAAAGCCGAAGGCCCGAAGTACCAGGTCGGCTCTGGGTGTCTTTCGGATGGGGTCTTCGGGGCCTGGCTGGCCCGCTTGTGCGGGTTGGAAAGTCCGCAAAACCGGGAGAACATCCGCCGGCACCTGGTTTCCGTTTTTCGTTACAACTTCAAACCCAGCCTGTGGACGCATGTCAACCTGCAACGTCCCGGTTACGCCCTTGGCGACGAACCCGGCTTGTTGCTCTGCACTTGGCCGCGCGGCGGCAAGCCAACCCTGCCCTTCGTCTACTCAGACGAAGTGTGGACCGGGATCGAGTACCAGGTGGCCTCCCACCTGATCGCCGAAGGCATGGTGAGCGAGGGACTGACCCTGGTGGAGGCCGTCCGCTCGCGCTACGACGGGTGCACGCGCAACCCATGGAACGAGTACGAGTGCGGCGGTTACTACGCCCGCGCCATGTCCAGTTTTGCGTTGCTGATCGCCCTGTCTGGGTTCCGCTATTCCGCCGCCACCCGCACCTTGACCGTTGCTCCAGCCATTGACACCAAACATTTCCGCTGCTTCTTCTCCACCGCCACCGGCTGGGGCACGTTCTCCCTGCGTGGGAACAGGCTCGAGGTCCGACTGCAGGAGGGGAAACTGACCGTGGATACGTTACAGGTCACCTGTGGCAGTCAGACAGTCACACTCCATCCTGGCCTGACCGTTCGCGCCGGGGAACCCAAGTCCATTAAATTAACAGGAGCAAAAACATGAATCATCCTTCGTCCACCCCCACCGCGTACCTCGTCGCCAGCGGCGACCTGCGCCTCTCGGCCAACCAGGTTTGCTGGCCGGCACAGGAAGCCACGGAAAAAAAGATCGTCGCCGCTTTCGAACGCGAAGGCCTGCGTGTGGTACGTGCCCACCCCTATGATCCTGTGCAAAAACACGGTTTTATCTCGTCGCAGCGCATGGGCATGGACGTCTTCCAGTCCATCCCCAAAGACGCCCCGGTCGTCGTAGCTGAGGCGGTCTGGCAGTACAGTTACCACGTCCTGGCCGGGCTGCGCGACCAACGCGGCCCGATCCTCACGGTCGCTAACTGGTCGGGACAGTGGCCGGGTCTGGTCGGCCTGCTCAACCTGAACGGCTGTCTCACCAAGATGGGCGTCAAATACAGCACCATCTGGAGCGAGAACTTCGAAGACGACTTTTTCTTGGACGGCATCCGCCAGTGGATCCGAACCGGCGCTATCACCCACGATGCCCGTCACGTGCGGGACCTGGAGCCTGCCGCCCTGCCCCAGGCCGAGCACCGGCTGGGGCAATCCCTGGCGCAGGCGCTGCGGGAGAAGAAAGCCATCATGGGCATCTTCGACGAGGGCTGCATGGGCATGTACAACGCCATTATCGAAGACGAACTGCTCAATGCCTGCGGCATCTACAAGGAACGCTTCTCCCAGTCAGCGCTGGTGGCCGGGATGCGCACTGTCCATAACGACGAGGCGCAGGCTGTCCGCCGCTGGCTGGACGGGCGCGGCCTGACCTTCGTCACTGGGACGGATGAGGCAACTGAACTGACCGATGCCCAGATCCTCAGGCAACTGATGATGTATATCGCCGCCATGCGCATGGCTGATTCCTTCGGGTGTGACCTGATTGGCATCCAGTACCAGCAAGGGTTGAAGGATATGACCCCCGCCTCCGACCTGGCCGAAGGGCTGTTCAACAACATCGAACGCCCACCGGTCTATCACCCGACCACCGGCGCGGAACTGTATCCCGGCCAGGCCCTGCCGCACTTCAACGAAGTGGACGAGGGTGCGGGGTTGGACGCGCTGGTCACCAACCGGGTCTGGACGGCGCTCGGTCTCGACCCGTCCACCACTCTGCACGATATCCGCTGGGGGCGGCAGTACCGCGGGGATGGGATCAATGATTTTGTCTGGGTGTTCGAGATTTCGGGGGCTGTGCCCGCCTCCCATTTCGTGGACGGTTACGCCGGGGCGGTCAGCGAGCGCCAGCCGCCAATGTATTTCCCGCTGGGTGGTGGCACGCTCAAGGGTGTCAGCAAACCGGGCGAAATCGTTTGGAGCCGGGTCTTCGTCATGGACGACTGTCTGCATGCCGACCTGGGCCGCGGCACGGTGGTCGCCTTACCAGAAGATGAAATCCGCGAGCGCTGGGAATCCACCACCGAGCAGTGGCCGATGATGAGCGCCGTCCTACACGGCGTGAGCCGCGACCAGATGATGGCACGTCATAAGTCCAATCACATCCAGGTGGTCTACGCGCCGGATACTGCCGCGGCTGTCAAAGCCCTGGCAGTCAAGGCGGCCATGTTTGCCGAAATGGGCTTGCGGGTACACCTGTGCGGCGAGGTGAATCTTCCGTGAAACCTCGCGAGCGTCTTCTCGCGGTACTGCATGGCGAGATCCCGGACTGTGTCCCTGCCTGCCCGGACATCTCGAATATGATCCCTGCCCGACTGACCGGCAAGCCGTTCTGGGATATTTATGTTCACCAGGATCCGACGCTCTGGAAAGCTTATATCGATGCGGCCAGGTACTTCGACATTGATGCCGGATTCGAACTCTATGATTTTAGTGATCTCTTTGGAGATGAAGCCCCCCGGGAGCGCCGCATCGTCCCGATGTCCTTCCGGAGGATCAACGTGTCGCGATTGTTGGTCTTCACCCGCGCACAGGCGATCTGCTCCACCTTCCCGAAGGACATCGGGAGGATGTGCCCCGGATGGCATCCCCGGTGCGCTATCGCACGAAGAGTTTACCCTGAGCGAAGCCGAAGGGATACCATCCACCACGCCCCAAACCAAGTTATATTCTAGTAACATCAGCTGCAGCGGACCCCGTAATAACAACGGGGCAGGCAGCGGCCGCCCACTACGCTCCGCTCCGGGGATGCTGCGCGACGCCGATCACGACCGGCACCTTCGATACCTTGTGGCAGAATTGCCTAAATTGACTAATGGCGTGGAATGCAACATCTTCAACCGGCAACTTATCAAGCAGGCTCGTTGGCGATATGGTGGGCATGACGTCTGGTGAACGATGTGAATGCGAATCCGACTCTGAACAACTCCTACTTCTCATGTGCAACCCCGCCACGTATTTCCCTTAACTTGTGCGAGATGCTGGCCGACATTGAAAAGCGAGGTACAAACTATGGATCTTGAGCTCAAGGACAAAGTGGCGGTCATCACCGGTGGCAGCGTGGGTATTGGCTTGGCGGTGGCTCAGGGCTTGGCCAAAGAAGGGGTGCATCTCCTTTTATGCGCCCGCGACGAAGCGCAGGTGGTCGAAGCAGCCCGCGAAATTGCCGCCGGCCACGGCGTCAAGGCCGTCGGGGTCAAAGCCGACGTGTCGAAGAGCGACGACATTGCCCGAGTCCTGGCGACCGTTGAAGATGCATTCGGCGGGGCCGACCTTCTGATCAATAATGCCGGCACCGGCAGCAATGAGACCATCCTGGAGGCGCCGGACGACAAATGGCAGTACTATTGGGATCTGCATGTCATGGCCTCGGTGAGGTTGTCGCGCGGCCTGGTGCCCCTCATGGTCAAGCGGGGCAGCGGCGTCATCATCCACAATGCCTCCATCTGCGCCAAACAACCACTGGGCTATGAGCCCATCTATAATGTCACCAAGGCGGCCCTGATGATGTTTTCCAAGTGCCTGTCGAACGAGGTGATCCAGCACAACATCCGCGTCAACTGCATCAACCCGGGGCTGATCCTGACGCCCGACTGGAAAAAGACCGCCAGGCAGTTGACCGCCGGCACCGACGTCACCTGGGAGCAATACCTCGACCGCATCGCCAAAGAAAATGCGCCCATCGGCCGGTTTGCCACGCCCGAAGAGCTGGCCGACTTTTTTGTGTTTCTCTGTTCGCCGCGCGCCAGCTATTGTGTCGGCTCCACTTACTATGTGGACGGCGGCTGGCTGAACGTGGTTGCCTGACCCCTCCGTGAACCCAATCCTAAACAAAGGAGACTCGCCATGAAACAAGCGACCATGATTGCGCCGGGTCAAATTGATGTGCATGAGGCGGCCGTGCCAACGCCGGGGCCGGGCGAGGTGTTGTTGCGCATCCAGTGCATCGGCGTATGCGGCTCCGATACCCATGTCTACCACGGCAAGCACCCCCTCACGAGTTATCCGGTGGTCCAGGGGCACGAGTTTTCGGCCGTTCTCGAAGCGGTGGGGCCAGGCGTGGCGGGCCTGACGCCCGGCGCCAAGGTCACTTCGATGTCGCAGATCGTCTGCGGCGAGTGCGCCCCTTGCCGCCGCGGCGACTATCACATCTGCGACAAGCTCAAAGTACAGGGCTTTCAGGCTCCGGGCTGCGCGCAGGAGCTGTGGGTCACGTCGGCGGATAGCATTGTGCCGCTGCACGAGACGTCCACGTTCGAGCAGGGGGCTTTGGTGGAACCGACCTCGGTCGCTGTCCATGCAGTTGCACGGGCAGGCCGGCTTGCCGGGCGGCGCGTGGCCGTGTTGAGGGCCGGGCCCATCGGCAACCTGGTGGCGCAAACGGTCCGCTGCGCCGGCGCGCCCGGGTGATTTGCTGCCAGGCCAGGGGCGAGGGCTTGGTTTGACTATTCTCCCACCGATTGGTCGTTGCGAATGACACACCCATCAATTCTGCCAGGCACATTTAGGTCAGGTTGAAACGCTGACGGAGTTGCTTGATTCGGGTCGAATAATCAGGTGGTATTCTGCTCTTCAAAGAATATTCTCCGAAGTATCGCATTGCATAGTTCCAGTTTAAGGCGAATCGGGGGGAGAGTCAAGCGCGCAATATAACAAGTGCTATATCGTAGACTTTCGGCTCTTTAGCGAAAATACTGATACTTTCTTACTATTGACGGTGTACAAAAACTAATTATTATGATATAGTGTAAACCGACAAGACTGGAGGAGCCCATGACCATCGGTCAGAGGATAAAACAGGCACGGAAAGCCGGGAACCTGAGTATGCGGGAACTGGCAGAACGGGCGCAAATCAGCCCCATGGCGATCTCGAAATACGAACGGGACCAGGATACTCCCAGTTCGGGTGTATTGCTGCGCCTGGCTCAGTCCCTCGATGCTTCCATAGACTTCTTCTTTCGGCCAATGACGGCAACGGTCACGCTGCAAGCGTATCGTAAACATGCCATCTTGGGGACGAAAGAACAGGAAGCCATCCAGATGCGTATCCAGGAATGGCTGGAACGATACCTGGAAACGGAAGAGTTGTTCGCCGGCGAGCATCGCACTATTACTTTGCCCAGTTATGATGTACAGTTGCTTAATCAGGTAGAAGATGCGGCTGCCAGCCTGCGGCAGGATTGGAATTTAGGCCTGGATCCGATTGAAAATTTAACCCAACTGCTCGAAGATCAGGGGATTAAAGTCGGATTGGTGGACAGCTTTGAACACTTCGATGCTTGCACGTTTTTAGCAGATAGCGCCCCTGTGATCGTCTCAAAAGCCGCCTTGCCGGGAGACCGGCAGCGTTTCAATCTGGCGCACGAATTGGGGCATCTTGTTTTGCATCTTGCGAGCGGTCTGGATCCAGAAGATGCTTCTCATCGCTTTGTGGGCGCTTTTCTGGTTTCAGCGGAAGCGGCCCGTTTCGAGTTGGGCGTCAAGCGGTCTACGCTGGATATGAATGAACTCTACCTGCTTAAGCATAAGTATGGCCTCAGTATGCAGGCGTGGATTTTCCGGGCCAGGGATCTGGAGATTATTTCTCTATCCATGGCAAGACAGTTATTCCAACAGTTTCGGGCAAGCGGCTGGCACCGCAAGGAGCCAGGGCAGGCATTCCCATCCGAGAAGCCGTTGCGTATGGAACGTTTAATCTATCGCGCCCTGGCAGAAGATTTGATTTCCCGTTCCAAAGCCCAAGAACTGCTTGGCAAACCTTTACAGCCGCACTGGAACGCAGAGGTTTTGCAGTCAGATGACATCGCAGTCGGTGCTGATCACTGATACCAATATTTGGATTGACCTGGACAATGGCGGCATTCTGGCTGATTTAGGAGTGAATCATTTGGACGAGAACCGACTTTACCGTTGCTTGGCAAAAGTCGGGGAATATGACTACCGGAAAACTATTTGCCAAGCCTGTTTTGACCACGCTCTCGGTCATGGTCTCAACCTTGTGTTGTACGACGTCACTACTCTGTATTTTGAGGTTCAACGAGAAGATACATACCGCAAGCCAGGTATGAGCAAAGAGCGCCGTTTGGAACCGCAGATCATTATTGGATTGTTGGTTGACCAATATGGTTTCCCCCTTGCCCTCCATAGTTTTGAAGGCAACACAGCGGAAACGAAGACCATCTTACCGGTAATTGAAGCGTTTCAATCTCAGCATGGCCTGAACAAAATGACTATCGTGGCCGATGCCGCCATGCTTAGCGCTAAAAACCTTTCAGCCCTGGCTGAAGCCGGTTACCACTACATTGTTGGTTCCCGACTGCATAAGATTCCCTTTGATGTTGCTGAGTACCAGAAAACCCAGGAACTTGGGGATCAACAGATAGTGGTTAGCCAACACGAAGGCTACCGGGTCATCTACCAATATCGGGCCAAACGAGCTGCCTTAGACATTAAAAATATCCAAGAACAGGTAGCCAAGGCACAAAAAGTAGTTAACGGCCAAGTTCCTGCTTACAAAACTAAGTTTCTAAGCCTAAAGGCTAAAGACAAGCAGTTGAACCAAACCCTTATTGATAAAGCGTATGCCCTGGCCGGTATTAAGGGCTACGTTGCCAATCTAAATATCCCTGATGAGGGGGTTATTGCCTTTTATCATCAACTATTTCAAATAGAGGCCACCTTTAGAATGGCCAAGTCCGACTTGAAAGCCAGGCCAATCTTTCACCGTAAGCGTGATGCCATCGAAGCTCACCTCACCATTGTGTTAGCGGCTTTGGCCTTGAGCAGAAGTATTGAATACCGGACAAAAATAAGCATAAAACAGTTCGTTAAAATTTTGCGACCGATTAGATCCGGTATTGTAACCATCAATGGACACGACTTACCAGCTAAAGCAGAAATTCCCCAGGCAGTTAAAACCTTGCTCAATAAACTTCAACCAGGGCACTAATTTGAGAAACTCAGGTATTATGGTGCTCCATTCGAACTGCCCAATGACAAAAAAGAGACCTATTCGGTTGAAGCGGTTAATGCTGTCCTCAGACACTATCTAAAACGGCTGGCACGTAAATCTCGCTGTTTTTCTCGGTATTCTCATTTGCGGCGCTGTGCTTTGAAAATCTTCGTCTATTGTTATAACCAACGCCAGATTAGAAAGAGAGTCTATCCATCTTAGGAATGCTCCTTATCCGACTTTCTGGTTTAGAATCTCCCCTTGACTAAATCCGGTGTGCATTGCAGGGTAACAGTGTTAAAATACATGGTATAGCTGTCTATTTGCAAGTGGTGTTATACAAGAGATTAACTACAGACAGAAGCCTCTATGATCAGCTTGCTTCTGGAAATCGTATTGAACAGGCGCGATGCCAAATAAAAAGGACCATGAAACATCGCCGTATAGATGAAAATGATACACGCTGCGACCATCGTTGCTTTACCAGTTGGGGAATTTGACACCGAGCTCGTTAAAAACGAGTTCGAGTCGAAGGTCGAGGTTTTCAATCGCTTGGCAGCGAATCTAATTGTTGCCGAGCCTGTATCGGATGATGAAGAAGCCCGGCAATCCGTTCAAAAATTATCGGCAAAAAATCCTGATCTCTTTCTCATCGTTCCCCTGCGTGGACTCAGTGCAAAGGTAATCGAGACGGCTGTGCTAACGAGTCATACGCCATGCTTGATTTCCCCTCTCCAAGGAAGATTTGCACTTCCCAGCAGTGCCCTGGCGGTCGGAGCATTACGGGAATCTAAGGTCCCGGTTGAGTTGCTCTATGCTCCCACTGACAACCCTGATTTCATCGAAAGACTCCAATGCGTCGCGAAAGCAGCAAGAGCCTTCTCAAGGATACGACAAAGCCGCATTGGTGTCATCGGAGGCCTTTTTCCTAATCTTGTTTCGTGTCGTTATGATCCACAAATAGTGAGCTCCAGGCTGGGGATTACACTTCTCCCAGTAACGTTCAAAGAAATACGTGATTTTTTTCAACTCACATCACAAGGAATCCGAGAGAGCGAACAATTGCGGCAGGAAATTATCAATTCTTACGCGGTTAATGCTGCGGACAGTAACGCTCTCGATGCTGGCATCAAACTTCATATGGCATTGAAGCAGGTCGCCCTGGACCAAAAGTTGGATGGCTTCGCCACCGAATGTTGGTCAGGATTCCCCAGAGAACTCGGATTGAACCCCTGCATGGGTTTTATCGAAGATGCCTATGCACTCGCATGCGAAGGCGACGTGATGCTATGCGTCTCGCTCTTGATCGTCCGCTATCTGACCGCTAGCAGCGCCTATGTCGGCGACCTCTATGACTTGGACCTTGATGGAATCCTTACCATGATTCACTGCGGCGCGCCTGCATCACTTGCCTCAAACAAAAGAGAGGTGATGTTGGTAAAATCTCAACTTGCCCTGGAGCGGGGATTTGAAACAATGACCTGCCGTCCCCGGCTGGATCGAGGTCCCGTAACCGTCTTCCGGTTTTATGGAAGGGAGTGCGACAAGCTGCACCTGGCTTCGGGAGAACTGATGAGCTGCGAACAATCCCCGAATCTCACGGTCAAGGTCAGGATCAACGCGAATCGCTGGGACTTCCTGGATCAATGTTTTGGCAATCACTACCTGGTAGCCGCGGGAGACATCCGAAGTGAATTGAAGCTGCTTTCTAAGTGGCTTGGAGTTACGATATTTGAAACATAGCCAATGGCGCTGTTCGTCAAATGCTGGCAGGCGGTGTCATCTGTAATAGTCGCAATATTGATTCAGAAGATTGTAGCAAAGAATGGTCCAACTGGCCGCGTTTCCGAAGTGCTACCTGGACGACATCATCGTCCACAAGTCCATGACGCTTTTCGAATGGATCGAGAAGGCCGGCCATCTCGGCGTTGACGGCCTGGAGATGCACGATCTTTTTTTCGAAGGCATGGGAAATGCCTACTTGGATGAAGTCAAAGAAAAATGCTCACAGTCCGGCCTGGCCATACCGATGATGTGTTTCTCCCCAGATTTCACCCAGCCTGACCCGCAGAAACGTTTTGAAGAGCTTGAAAAGCAGAAGCAAGCCATCGACTTGACAGTCAAATTGGGCGGTCGGTTTTGCCGGACGTTGACCGGGCAGAACCGGCCCGGCCTTGACCGCGAGAAAGCTGTGCGCTGGTGCGTGGAAATGATCCGGGAAGCCGTCGCTTACGCCGAAGACCGGGGCATCATCATCAATATCGAAAACCATTACAAGGATGGTTACTGGCAATATCCCGAGTTTGCCCTCCGCTCCGGTGTGTTTCTGGAGATCATTGGGCAGATCGATTCCCCTCATTTCGGAATCAACTTTGATCCTTCCAACACGATTGTAGCCGGGGAAGATCCGCTTGAGCTGCTGCAGAAGATCAAGAGCCGGGTCGTCAGCATGCATGCCAGCGACCGCTATCTCAAGGGCGGGAGCCTCACAGACCTGCGAAAATTAGAGCTGGATCCCGTTTATGGCTATGCTAAATCGATCCAACATGGCGTGATCGGAAAAGGCTTGAACGACTACGACGCCATCTTCCGCATTCTCAAGGAGGCAGGCTTTGACGGCTGGATCTCGATAGAGGACGGCATGAACGGAATGGACGAGCTGCGCCAATCGGCCGAATTTCTGAGAGGCAAAATCGAGCAGTACTTTGGTGTATGACCTCACAGGTTCATGTTTCTGATTTCATCCTGAGTGACCAAAACCAACGGTCGTAAAGTAAATCCTCCATCGAAAACGATGTTGGTTCCGGTCGCAAAGGAGGCCTTTTCCGAGGCAAGGAAAGCGTAGATGGAGCCTACGTCCTCCGGCAACCCGAGGCGGCCGAGGGGAATGTTCCCCATGAATCCTTCCCCGGTCTTGGGATTGTTGACTGCCTTCTCCAAAACCCCCTTGGCCCAATTCGGCGAGTTGATCAACCCGGGGGAGACCGTGTTGACCCGGATGCCGTATGGGGCCAGCTCGATGGCCGCTGTCTCCGCAAAGACCTGCACC
>Ga0315279_10008503_pt1 | contig 12412 bp, 14 predicted proteins | sample YL17G06_20_MG_FD_203694 | JGI IMG/M metagenome (GOLD analysis project Ga0315279, IMG submission 203694) | Sediment microbial communities from Yellowstone Lake, YNP, Wyoming, USA - YL17G06_20 | ecosystem: Environmental > Aquatic > Freshwater > Lake > Sediment | place: USA: Wyoming | collected... | reverse complement strand
TAGCACCATCGGAGCCTCCACTACCGAAGTTGTCAGCGGAATGACCACCGGTACCCAGCAAGTTACGGAAAGTATTGACACCGTTAATCAGGCCCTTGGCATACTGGATCAAATCGGAACCGGTGCTCAGGAGATTACAGCCAGGGCACAGGAAATTTCCGCTGCGACGGATGAGCAAACCCAAAGTGCCAAGCAGGTGGCAAAGACTATAGAGGGAATAGCCGCAACGAGCGAACAGGCCGCAGTGGGAGCGGGCCAAATGTCGACATCTATTCAGCAACAGACTGCATCAATGGAGCAAATGGCAGCTTCGGCCCAGAACCTGTCAGGTCTGTCAGAGGAACTAAGAACAGCTTTGGCAAGGTTTAAAGTAAGTCTCCAGGAGCATGAGGCTGTAGAGACAAGAGAAGTAGAAGCTCCACGTAAGACAGCAAGTAGAAAGATACCGACTAACAGATAATTGTTTTTGCTCATATTGGAAGCGGTGGTTTGAGTATGTTTGCGATGAAAGAAAGGCAAAAATATGAAGAATAAAAATATAAAAAGTATGCCGATATCTCCTCAAACCCAACAAAAGAAATCGGCATCTGAAGAAGAGTCAAAAGTTATCCAGTTAATCGTTTTTAATCTGGGTGATGAGGAATATGGAGCCAATATCAATCAGGTTCGGGAGATTATAAGAACAGGGAACATTACACCTATACCGGATTCGCCAGATTTTATTAAAGGCGTAAGCAACGTCAGAGGTGAAATCCCTGTGATAATAGACCTCAAAGAGAGATTCTTCCTGCCCATCAAAAAAGACGTTGACAACAAGCATATAGTGATGACCGAGCGGGACAAGAGTGTTTTTGGCCTTTTGGTTGATGAAGTTACAGAGGTCTTAAGAATACCCCAAACAGATATCAAACCCGCTCCTGAAATTGTAACCCGAATAGACAGAGAATATGTCAATGGCGTGATAACTCTGGAAAATCGTCTGATAATTCTGCTTGATTTGCATAAGGTGCTTTCCCCCGAAGAGCTTGCCAGATTGACAGAGTTTTACCAAAGAGACCGTTGGGCCCAAAAAAGCGAAAAGACAAAAGCCAAACATGTTGAAGTTTCGCCTGAAGCTGCTGAGACAGAACAAAAGGTTCAGGAACCACAACTGGTTTAGACAAAAAACAATTTGGCAGACCTTTGGATAGAAAAGACGCCGTGGACAAAAAGGTGTAATCGTGCCATAAAACAAGAATACCCATACGAAAGGGGCTATATATGAAAAAGATTTTAATCGTCGACGACTCAATGTTTATGCGAATGACACTAAAGAACAATCTTCCCAAAGGGTATGAGATAATAGAAGCCGATTCGGGAGCGAAGGCATTAGAGCAATTCAAAAAACAAAACCCGGACTTGGTTCTATTGGACATAGTTATGCCCGAAGGCGAAGAAGAGGGTGTAGATGTTCTACGAAAGATTATGAAATCTGACCCAAAAGCCTGTGTGGTCATGATTACCGCCATCGGTCAGGATGCGATAATAGAAGAGTGTAAAAAGCTTGGCGCTAAGGATTATATTGTCAAGCCATTCGATGAAAAAACAGTTGCAGAGGCGGTCGAGAAATACCTGTCTTAAAATCACTTAATGGCTATTGCAAGAAAGCGGAGAATTTATGCCTATAAGGGTCCTTGTAGTTGATGATTCTCTTTTTATGAGAACACTTGTTTCGGATATCCTCAACTCCGACCCGGAAATCAAGGTGATTGATACTGCAAAAGATGGGAAAGAAGCAATAGATAAAATAACTAAATCCAAGCCTGACTGCGTTACGCTGGATTTGGCAATGCCCGGCCAGGATGGATTGACAACATTAAAGCATATAATGAACAAGTGCCCTGTTCCCGTAATTATACTTTCCGCCTACAGCAAGCGAGATGCAGATATTACCGTAGAGTGCCTTGAAACAGGAGCCGTCGGCTTTGTCCTTAAACCATCCGGCGAATTATCACTAAACATAGAAACCGTTAAGCTCCAGCTTTTGAAAGAGATAAAAGCAGCCTCACAGGTTAATATCAAAAAAATCAAATCACTTACCGCCCCAAAACTCAAAAAGTCTATACATAAATTGGCCGGCACAGACAAGATTATTGTTATCGGAGCTTCTACAGGCGGCTTTCAGACCCTGGAGGCAATTTTACCTTTACTTCCCGGCGATTTTTCACTACCAATCATTGTTGCTCAGCACGTGCCGAATGTGTTCTTTACAGAGAGTTTGACCCAGCATTTGAATCGGGACTGCCGCTTACCAGTTAAAGTCGCAGAGGACAACGAGATTATTCGAGCTGGTAAGGTTTATCTTGCTCCCGGCGGTTCTCATACGACACTTCGCCTCTTGCCAAGTGCGGATGTCGTGTTCTGCATCAAACAGGCACAAGCCGACACCTTAACACCCTCAGTGGATTTAGCCATGAACTCTGTAGCTGAAATTTTTGAGGAAAACACCGTTGGAATTATCCTCAGTGGAATGGGCTGCGATGGGTGTCAGGGGATGAAAGCTATTAAAAAGCATGGCGGTAGAACAATTGTTCAAGACGAATCTTCGTTAATATTTGGTATGCCCAAAGCGGTTATCGATGCCGGCATCGCAGACAAAGTGCTGCCCGCTGGTGAAATTGCCGAGGCGATAATGGATGCCGTTTACCAGGAGAGCCTGAATGTCTGAAGATTTAAGCAAATATAAAGATACTTTCCTGAGCGAGGCGAAAGAGCATGTCTCTTCAATGGAGAAGTCTCTGCTCAAGCTCGAGAAAAAACCAGCTAAAGCCGAATTTTTGAGTACCATCTTCCGCGAAGCCCACACCCTAAAGAGTATGGCTGCGACAATGGAATATGAGGAAATGGCCAAACTGTGTCACGCAATCGAGGACGTGCTGGATGCGATAAAAAACAGGAAGATAAAACCCGAAAAATGTTTTGATGTGCTGTTTGAATGTTTAGATAACCTTCAGTTGAGCCTGAAAGAAATTGCTGCCGACGCTGAGGAAATTGATACGCAAGCTCTGGTGCAGAAACTACAAATGGTGATTTCACAAAAAGAAGCTGTGGTCGATTATACGGACCAATCTGCCGTTTCTGCAACTCAAAAGATTGAAACCATTGGGGTAAAAGTTGAGCGGCTGGATGTACTTATGAATTTGGCAGAAGAATTGCTCATTAACAGGATGCGACTTGATAGTGTAAAAGAGAAACTTCAGCATCCTGAGCTGTCCGCTGCGCTCGATACCTTAAGCAGATTGGTTTCCGAGCTGCAGTATAATGTGATGCAGTCAAGACTGGTTCCCATAGGCTTTGTATTTAGTCGATTCCCCCGGATGGTTCGGGACCTTGCGAAACAGCAGAAAAAAGAAGTAAACCTCGAAATGATGGGCAGCGATATCGAGCTCGACAGGGCTGTGATAGATGAAATTGGTGAATCTCTGGTCCATCTTTTAAGAAATGCTGTTGACCACGGCATGGAGACGCCTGATGCCCGAAAAAAGGCCGGCAAAGCATCTCAGGGGACAATAAGAATAACCGCTGAGCGAACTAAAAGTTTTGCAATTATCAAGGTCAGCGATGACGGTCGTGGCCTGGACCTTGAAGAGATAAAAAGCACAGCCATAAAAAATAAAGTCTTGTCTCCGGAAGCAACAACCGAAGAGTTAATCCAGTCAATCTTTTTCGGTGTAAGCACCACCAAAAAGGTAACCGCGGTTTCCGGAAGGGGTTTTGGCTTAAATATTGTTAAAAACAAAATCGAATCTCTCGGAGGCTCCGTCAAGGTCGAGACAGAGCCTCAAAAGGGAACGACATTTATAATAGAGATCCCGCTGACACTGGCCATTATAAAAGTACTTTTTATTGAGGCTGCCGGTAAAACCTATGCAATTCCTTTAGCAAGCGTAGAGAAACTGATTACAGTAAATAGAGCCGACATCAAGGGAATATTGAATAATGAAGCCGTTGTTCTGAATGAAGACGATATTCCTATAACCCGCCTGGATATATTGTTTAAGGCGCCTTCTTTAGGCCTGCGGGCACAGCCGATAGTAATCGTTAAAAAAGGCGAGGAAAAACTCGGTTTGGCGGTCGATGCCTTCTTAACGGCACAAGAGATAGTTATCAAACCGCTGAATAAGCTGGTAAGAGAAAATAAATACTTCTCCGGCTCCACCATAATTGGTTCCGGCGAAGTTGTCTTAATACTGGACGTGTCTAATTTAATGTTAACGAAAAGAGAATTGGTGGCTATTGAGTAGCTACGAATCACAGTTAACTTAAAGGGGACCTTATTATGGAAAGTGAATTACAACAATTAGACAAATTGGAACAGATAAACAAAGAAGCCGCTGATAAAGCCTCCGCTGCCTTGTCAAAACTAATTGACAGGCCTGTGGAGGTCGCAATTTCCAGGGCGAATGTAAAAAAGGTGGAAAGCATTAGTCCGCTCATCGGCATCGAAGATATGGCAGCAGGGATTTATTTGCCTGTTACCGGCGATATTCAGGGAGCGGCACTGCTGGTATTCCCAAAAGAGACCGCATTTATTTTAAGCGATTTGCTTGTTAAAAGGCCTCCCGGCACAACCCGAAAGCTGACCTCGCTTGATGAATCGGCCTTAAAGGAAGTGGGCAATATCATTTCCGGCAATTACCTCACCGTTCTGTCAAATGCTTTGCAGGTCAAAATAGTTGAGCACATACCTGATTTCAGCTTTGATATGTTCGGCGCGATAATAGACCATATCATCACAAAGTATGCTCAAAAGGTAGGAAACGCGTTAGTAATCGAAATAGAATTTACCTTCAAGCCGGAAACCATCAAGGGATACTTCCTCCTGCTTTTTGAGATTGAGCAGTTTAAGGCGACGCCTGGCTCAATCGTGGGGGGGATTAAAGACCTTATTTGATGATTTTATAGAAAGCAGCGAGCGTAATAATAATGGCAGATATTGAAGTACCTATGGGTAAGATGGTGGTGCTTGAAGGTTCTCAAAACCTGATAACATCCGGGGTTGGGTCGTGTCTGGTTGTTACTCTCTATAACCCTAAGCTTCAAATCGGTGCACTCGCCCATACAATGCTTCCATCAAAGGCCCGACATAATACTGATTACGAGCAAAATATATCCGCTTCGTTACCCGTTGGAGCCTCTTCGAGCGGGCAAAAATGTATGATAGATGAGCAAGTTTCAACAAAAACCTCAGATACTAAATATGTTGATGTAGCCATAGACCAGATGCTGAAGGGCTTGAGGGCCAAGGGTTCTAACAGAGCGGATTTAGAGGCTAAGCTCATCGGCGGAGCTAATATGTTTCCCTCGTTTATTCCGGGGACAAATGATATTGGCAAAGAAAACGTTCTAAGTGCAAAAGATAAGCTAAAGAAAGAAGGAATAAGAATAGTCGGCGAATGTGTGGGTGGCTCACAGGGCCGGTCGGTAGAATTTTCCACTACAACAGGCGTTGTGACAGTGAAGGTTAAATTTTAGCAGATAGAGTAAGCGTAAAGAAATGACAGAAAAATATATTCTAAAGCTTTATGTTACGGGCGAGACAGCCAATTCCCGGACAGTAATAAAAAACCTGAACGATATCCTCGAGAGAGAACCGAAAGACCTTTATACACTGGATGTTATCGATGTCTTGGAGAACCCGCAAGCGGCAGAGGAAGATAAAATTTTAGCCACTCCTACGCTGATAAAGGTTTTCCCTGAACCTGCAAAAAGGATTATCGGTGATTTGTCCGACAGGGGAAAAGTGAAGTCAGGGCTTGGTTTAGCTGATGAACCAAAACAGTCCGTAAATAGTGATGAAAATTTTGGAGTTACACTATGATACAAGATAAAAAATTACAGGAAATTCACGAAGAGGCCTGTTTGAAAAGTTCCGCTGCCCTGGCAAAACTAATCGGCCAGCAGGCGATTGTTGATATTGTCAACCCCAGTGTCAAAAAGGTTGAAGAGCTTACCCCGACTATTGGTCCAGATAGAGCAGTTGTGATAGTGTATTTACCTGTAATCGGCAAAGTAGAAGGAGCGGCCCTGCTGATGCTTTCTGAGGAAACCGCTTTCGATGTAAGTGGTTTGTTGATTAAAAGAGACCCTGGCACAACAAAACATCTGACTGAGCTTGACAAATCCGCCCTTCAGGAGCTTGGAAGCATTATTTGCGGCAGCTACGTTACAACTCTTTCAAACTACACGGGAATCAAAATGATTGAGCAAGCGCCCCGGCTCAGTTTTGACACGTTAGAAACGACGCTGGAGCAGGCTGTTAGAAAGCTGACACAAAACCAGGAGGATGTGGTAGCTTTAGAGACAGAATTTAACTTTACTGTACCGACCTTTAAAGGTCATTTCTTCAAAAGCTACTTTCTCGTACTATTCCAGACGGCCCAATTAGAGATGATATTGAATGCCTTACAGGCAGTACCGGCAGTATAGGTGAAACCAGTAAACTGAAACTGTCTGTTTTCAAGGAATCTGTTAATATTCCGGTTCTGACGTATATAAATGGGGTAAGGTCATGTATTCCCTGTTTCTCCTCTCTTTCGATTGAGGAGTGTCACAATATTCTGCCTTGTGAAAAAACATCAACGCATGACCGTAAATTTCATGTCGCCAAAATGTCTCCAGGAGCAAGCGTTTTTAGCCTGAAGAACAAAAAACACCACGCATTTTTTGACCAAAGCATCAACTTTTTCATAAATTTTTGAAAAAAATCGGATATATAATACTGACATATGTCAGGAAGGATAAAACGTTTTCCTATTTAATCCAGAAGCATTTTACTAATAGAAAGCCCCCGCTCCATTCTCCGTTCAAGGACTTGTAGCTTCCGTGCCTTCTTTGTGGTTTTTCCCTTATACGTCCACCGCTTAATTTGGCTATGCAGTTTTTCTATCTGACTGTCAACTTTCAGAGGATAAAACATCCCCCATATCTGGCAAAGTTTGGCTCGTTCCGGCTTTCGTAAGATAGATTATAGCAGTGCCGGCAGCCGAAAAGGGGTGCATTAGGTGCTTTGTAAAGATTTGTTACCCTTCTCCCGCAATAAATTCCATTCTTATCTAAAGGGCATATAAACCAGTATCGAACACCTCCAAAATTGCAAGGCGTAGTTGTCCGCTGAACCTTGTCCTTATAATCGGTCTTTTCTCCGGTGTTACGGTCAGTAACCGTGTAGTAAAACCGAACATATTTTTCACCTTCAAACGTTGATATGACTATCCCGATGCTACCAGTTTCTTCTCCATAGCAGTTCTTCCAAGAGATTCCACCCGACCTGCAACTATTTTCGCTCAAATAGTCGTGCTTTCTTAGAAACGCTATACTAACGCTCCGGCTCTCTTCTACCGTGTCTTTTTTGTCCCAATAGTATCGTCCAATTCTTTATTTCTCTTTTTTTGCCGAAATCTTTAAGGATTCTGCATACATTTTGACTACATTATAGCTACACCTTTTGACATCAAGCCTCAGTAGATATAGTAAGTCGTATAGTGGGGTAAACCTTATGCAGGTTTTCAGTATCCCAAAAAACATAAAAAACTGCGAAACAAACCCATTTTTTAATCGTTTTGACCGGTATTGACATCCACATCTACTTCTACCGGTGCAGGCACATTATCTCCTGAGCGTATCCTTATGTAACTGCTCCAACTGATTCATTGACTTATAAAACTGTCTTTCTATCGCCCCTTCATATCGTAATAGCCGGTCTAACTCTTCCTTCTGAAGGTATATTGCCCAGTTTCTTTATTACCTGAAGTTTCAGCTTATTTTTTACTTTCTGTTTTTCAAAAGAGGCAATCTGTTCCCTATGATGTTTTATCCTGTCATCGCAAAGCTCTATATAGGCTTGCCAGATTTGGTCGTCACTCCATTTTGCCTGAGTATTCAATAACTCCCTCATTTCCTTCGGCTCAAATGTCGTGTCCTCGTCCATTTCTGGCAAAATATGGCTCACCTTGTCAGTCAGCTGAACTGCTAAAAGGGTGTTAAACTCCTCTGAATTCTCCGCCCCTTCTCCGACAGGGATAAATACCTCTTTAGCAAGCAATCCGTGTTTAAGGGCGTTGTATTTCACAATCTCCTTGCCTTCGGGGGTCTTCACACCACCTTTTTGGGCGTTCTTTTTGTTTGCCTGCAATTGCTTTTCCGATACGGTCATTTCTGGACTCCTTACTATAAAAATAATTCGCTTGACTTCTCAAAAGCCCGCAGATATTATTATCGCACCAGCGTTGATATTTCGTCTGACGAGGTATGATATACGAAATACGATATACGAACGACGAGATACGAGTGAGGAACTTTATGGCTTCTTTAATCATAACATCCGGCAAGCAAACAGGCGATTATTATCCTCTTGGCCAGCGAACAAGCGTCATCGGCAGAGCCGAAGCGCTCCCTATTCAGATTTTAGACGACCTGATTTCGCGCAGGCATATGCAAATCCGCTACGACAAGGACAAAAAGCAGTATTTCGGCCTCGATATGAGAAGTAAGCACGGCGTCTTTATAAACGCCAAAAGAATCATCGCGGAGATTGCTCTGGTCGATGGCGATGAAATCCTTATCGGCCAGACGACTCTAATGTTCACCGAAAAAGATTTCAATGACCGTGAAAGTGCGCTGTCACACTTCAAAAAGGTCGGCGAACGCTCCCGCCCAACTCGCCTTTAGTCCGCCTAATATGCACAATGGCTTCGGCGGGCGGACCGAGAAAAAAGATTCTCTTGCCTCGGGTAACACAAGACATTATTACTACAACGACAACTGGCAACTGCTGTGCGACTATAGCACCTCCACGACATTATATCGGCTGTTTGTTTACGGAAACTACATCGATGAAGTGTTGATGATTAATAGCAGCACCGGCCTGACTCCTGCCAAACTATATGTGCACGACCACCTCTACAGCCCGGCAGCCCTGCTGAACAGGCCTACAGGTGCGGTATGTGAGCGCTATGAATACGATGCCTACGGCAAATGCTACATTCTGGATGGCTCATATTATCCGCGTTCAACATCGTCTTACGGTAATCCGTTTTATTTTACCGGCAGGGAAATGGACTTTCTGGATAATGCAAATCTGAAGATTATGAACTACCGCCACAGGTACTATGACACCTACACCGGCCGATTCTCAACCCACGACCCGTTGGAATACTTAGACGGGATGAATCTCTACGAATATGCCAGAAGCAATCCAGTTGCGAATTCTGACCTGTATGGATTAATGACAGAACCGGGGTTCTCATTCAAATTTATTTCCCATTACTTCTTTGGAAGAGGTGGTCTATGGGATAAAGGGGCTGACGTGGTAAAACGGCAACCAGATGTTAAAGAAAAAATATCCGAAGAACTCCTGCGGATGGCAATGGTGTATTGCCAGCAAGCAGTTGATGCCGGTGGATTTGTCAGCGGTCCTTTCGTCAGGGTGCTGAGAGGAGGATATGAGCAAGTTTATGCAAATAGAAACGTGTATATGAAGTGGACGTTGAATGGTGCGGAGGCTTACATAATGCAAGGTAGGTATGAAGCCAAGGCCTGCGCATATGAGTGCCCTTGTACCGTCAAACTCAATGATGTTCAGCATATTTGGATTGATTCTGGCGACCTGAACTTGTCAAGAGACATAAGAGGACACTTCCCCGACTGGCTAGTTTGGTATGCTACAAGGATTGGAATCCCTGCTGGAGCGATCGCGCACTATTTGGGCGTGTTTGCCATTGATTTCCCCGTAAGGATAGAGTGGTCTGCGGACAATCGCTTGTGGAAGAAGAAAACAGTCGGAGAAAATTTCACGATCAAAACAGGGTGGCCATGGTCGCTCGATGAACGAGTAGAAACTGGTACCGATTTTTCTCCTTAAAGGTTTACGGAAATGACTCTGCGAAAAACGATCTGGAAAATTATATTAGGATTGTTGGTTTTTTGTATGGTTGCAGTTACCATCGAGGTGGGAACATCATTGATCAGAGGTTATGGCTTTGTCGGCACAATCGGGAGAATGTCACAGCCGTATAACAAACCTGCTGACGATTTAAGAGCCGTAATAAAATATTGTGACGACTATTATGCTGAAAAAATCAAACATGTCAGTTCCTCAGATGAAATAAGATGGCCGGAGCCCAACGAAATAGCGGCACACGCAACCACACTGCTCTTGGCTACGGAGCAACCATATAAGAAGCTCGGCATCTCATTATTTCAATGTACGTCACACAATTGCCAGTATCTTTATGCACCGACTTCTACTAAAGAGCATGATGTGTATTGGAATGACCCAAACTACCTCGGGGTTGTTGTTATGTGCACTCTGGCGAGATGGGAGGGTCCTCCGGGGGTATACCATCCATACAGAAAATACCCGAAATTCGTAAGAAAGCATATTGAGGCCGATCTGGGAGGCGAAAGATGGACCTGCTGGATTTCAACTACAGGGCTCACGGCAGTAGGAACTGACCTAGCACCTGTACCTGGTGCGATCCTTTTTGACGCAGGCTCCTATAGCCCTCGCAAGTGCCGTTACGAGAAGAAAATGCTCCCTGCAATAAAAGCTATCTATCCAAATCTTAAAGTACCTGATGATGCGATTATAGAGTAGAGGGCGAATAATGGACTTCTCATTGAACAGGGAAGTGGAGTTTTCTTACGATGCACTGGGCAGAAGGATTGAGAAAAAAGACTCTATCACCTCAGCCAATACAAGACGCTGTTACTAAAAGTGGCCCCTATGGACGGATGCGAATATGAAAATAAATAAATTATCCCTTAGATTTCCTTTAGTGAGTCTTATTTTGTTGTTGGCGTTTGGCTGTCGTCAGCAAGCGGCGAAAGTCCCAAATATAAAACAAACGGCTGAACCACCTACCCGAGTAGTGCAGGCAATCGAACCTCGAAAAATTGCTCCTTAGCAAACCCAGCAAACTGATAATCTGTTGCCGAGAATTTCTTTTGAGAAAACGGTCTGTGATTTAGGCGAGGTCGGCCAGGACACAAAGAATACTTGCGAGTTCAATTTCACAAATACCGGCCAGGGCCTGTTAAAGATAGGAAATATCAAACGCACCTGCGGCTGCACGTTAATATGAAAATAAGATAGTCTTCTATATTGTCCTCACAACAAAGGCGAGTTGTGTCGATAAAATTAAATAGTACTAAAATCTTTGGGCAAAGTTCGAACAAACGAAATACGATATACGAACCACAAGGTATGAACTATGAGCCAGATGACATTATTAAAAATCGTTACCATTTTGATTGTTTGTTCTTTTGCACTTGCAAAAGAGGCCAACCAGGCTAAATCAACCACGCTCGGCATCGAAGGCACTCGCTTCACAATCAATGGCAAGCCGACCTTTCTTTTCGGCTTAAGCTACTACGGCGCCCTCGGTGCACCAAAGCAGTTTATTACCGCAGACCTCGATGACATGCAAAAGCTGGGCATAAATTGGATTCGCGTCTGGGCCACCTGGGCAGCATTCGATAATGACGTTGCCGCCGTCGATGGCAAAGGCAATCCAAGAGAGCCATACCTGTCGAACCTCAAATGGCTTGTCTCCGAATGTGACCGACGCTGCATCATAGTAGATGTTACCATTAGCCGAGGCAATGGCATTGTTGGTGAACCCCGTCTCCAAACAACCGACACACACCGCCAGGCGGTCGAGACAATCGTCTCGGCGTTAAAATCCTATCGCAACTGGTATCTCGACCTTGCCAACGAGCGAAACATAAAAGACAAACGATTTGTCAGTTTTGAGGAATTGCAAAAGTCGCGCGATGCTGCAAAGCGCATCGACCCCGCCAGACTTATCACCGCCTCGCACGCTGGTGACATCTCCCGCGAAGAAATAAAAGATTATCTTGAAAAGGCCCGCGTGGACTTCATAAGTCCGCATCGGCCAAGAAATCCCGACTCCCCGCACCAGACCGAAGAAAAATCTAAACAGTATCTGGCCTGGGTAAAAGAGTTTGGCCTCAATGTCCCGCTGCACTATCAGGAGCCATTCCGAAGAGGCTTCACCGAAGGCTGGGACCCAAACTCCACAGATTTTGTTACTGATGCTCGTGGCGCCTTGAATGGCGGCGCAGCAGGCTGGTGCCTCCACAATGGTGATAGCCGCCATTCCTCTGATGGCAAACCTCGCCGCTCATTTGATATGCGCGACAGCCGACTCTTTGACCAGCTCGATGGCGAAGAAAAATCCGCCCTCCAATCCCTTTCTAAAATCTTTACCCCCAAAACTCGTAACTAACCCAACTTTCGCAGTTAGGTGATGAAACTGTGATTTTTTAAAATTTATTCCCGCGTATCGCTTCATTATCGCACAAAACGGTCTCAAACCCTGCATGGTGAAGACCTACCCTGTTGCAAAGC
>Ga0315279_10008502_pt1 | contig 12414 bp, 12 predicted proteins | sample YL17G06_20_MG_FD_203694 | JGI IMG/M metagenome (GOLD analysis project Ga0315279, IMG submission 203694) | Sediment microbial communities from Yellowstone Lake, YNP, Wyoming, USA - YL17G06_20 | ecosystem: Environmental > Aquatic > Freshwater > Lake > Sediment | place: USA: Wyoming | collected... | reverse complement strand
GGCGATGTGGCCATTGCCCGCTCCGACGATGTGGACGTGAGCCAGCAGGCCCAGACCATCGCCAGCCTCCTGGACGAGCGCATCCAGCAGGTCCTGAGCGGGCAGGCGACGCCGCCGCCAAGCACGCCCTAGTCGAAATCGACGACGGCGCGGAAGGACAGGTTGAAATGCGCCGGGGCGCCGCGGATGGTCTTGACGCACTCCCGGTCGAAGCCGTCGTCGATGAGGCGCTCTACAAAGCGCTTGGCCTCGTCGGGGTCCGCGAAGATGTGAGCCTCACCCTCGGACGCTTCCGGCCACCGGGTGGTCACGACCACCAGGGTGGTGCTGGGCTCCGCCCGAGCGCCGTCGTCGGCTGGCCCCTCCGCGACCTCGATCAACAGCCGGTCCGAGACATCCGGGGCTGGATCCTGCACGTCGGGCAGCCAGTGCGGCGAGTCGACGGGGGTATCGCCAACGTCCGTGGGCGAGTCCAACGGGCCGAGTACGGGCGTCATGCCGTAATCAGACTCGCCGAAGGTCCGCTGGGCCCAGGACAGAATGTCACCGGTGGGGTCGTTCCGGGCGCCGCCACCAAACTGTTCGTCCCTGCGAAACGGCCAGATCATTGCCTCTGCCTCCTTCTGACTACTCAAGTTTCGCTGAGGAGAGGGTGCCGGTCTTTGCATAGGCGCTTCTCTTCTCTCCAATGCTAGAGACAAACGAGACAGGACCCCGTAACTTAACGATCGGTAGAAAGGGACGAAAACTGGGTGAAAGATGATGAACAGGCCGGTGGCCGTAGCTGCCAGGCCTCAGCCCTGCCTGCCGCCGGATCTGGGGTGGGCCTCAGGGTCTGCGGCTGCGACTTCCTGCTGCTTGACCGGCGCTTGCAGCTGCATCGGCCGCTGCTAGCGCACTGGGAGACATATTGGCCCTCCGCGGTATTGACCCTAGCTGCCAACTGTGGTATATGTAGCGGCAGTTGCGCTCGCGTAAGGGAAATGTCTCGTTTCAGATAAATGGAGGTCGCAGATGGCTCAGCGCAGTTCTTCCCGAGGTAAGCGCCCCAGCACAGCCCAACGGACAAAGCGGGGCGTCGACATCAAGGCCGTACGGGGCCTTACCGAGTGGATAATCCTCTATCAGGCCTACAACGCCATGTTCAAGGTGCAGGAGCTGGCCCTGCTCCCCTTCAACGTCTCTCTGCCCCAGCTCCACGTCCTCGCCCTGTTGACCTACGCCGGGGGCGAGCTCACCACGGGCGAGATCGGGCGGGCGATGGTCAAGGCCAGCCAGACCATCACGGGCCTCGTGGATCGACTGGAGGTCCAGAACCTGGTGGAGCGACGCTTCGACAGGAGCGATCGCCGCAAGACGTGGGTGCGCCTTACGGACGCCGGCCGCGAGCGGTTCACCAAGGCGTTCCCCGTGTCCAATCGCTCGGGCGAGGAGCTGGTCTCCGTCCTGACCGACGAGGAGCTGACCGCACTGAGGACCGTAACCAGCAAGCTGCGGGAGTCCGCCCTGCGGCGGCTGGGTGTGTCCCTCAAGGGACTTTAGTCGACAATCTCGTCGACCGTACCGGCCGCGCTTCCCGCGCCGAGCGGTGGGCGGCCAGTGAAAACTGAAGCACCTCCCGTCCTTCGAGGCCGGTGAGCGAGTAGGGGCGTCCCTCGCGGATGGCAGCCAGCAGGGCGAGACAACCGTGGCCGGGGATGCCCACCAGGTAGGGGACGCCCCGCCGCACCAGGTGCTCGGCGACGATCTCACCACCGGTGAGAAGCACGAGGGGCCTCCTCGTAGCTGCCACTACCCAGTGGTAATGGCCGCCGATTCGGGCTGCAATCTCCGTGGGGTTTGGATAGCGTCTCGCTAATTCACGCTTTTGTGGGGTTCAGCACCACCCCCTGATGGCCATGAACAGAATAATTCGACACACGGCAGGGCTGAAGCCCTGCAGCTACGGCCCTGCATGCTCTCCGTTTCGTAGTTGTAGACCTTTAGGTCTGCCTCTAGAGGGCAATCAGCACTGTCGCACTACTTAGTCAATGGCCATAAGGGTGTGGCATCGATCGAATCCGATGCCGCCCCGTTTACGGGGCGGTCATGCATCTTCCAAAGTTGTTTCCTCGAAAAGCATGAAGCCACGGAACGCTACCGTGGTTTGACGGCGCGTCTTGGGAAGGAGACGCTGAGGTGACGATCAAGATTTTCTCTCCCAGCGAAACGGTCGGAGGCGTTATTGATATGGCAATCGAACTTGACAGCCGGAGGTAATAAGCAGTAGTCTATATTGGGCGCGAATCCTTTTCGCGCGCGGTGCGTTAATTTGTATGGCGGGTCGCGGAGGGTCAAAAGCACCCACCGCAGCTAAGGGCCGCACCCCCTTGGAAAGACCCGCCTCCAATATCGCAAGGGAGATAGACAGCGCCGGACCGCCGGCCAACAGCGGCGCTGGGCACAAACCAAATAGGCGGTGGCTGTGGCCAACAGCTACCGCTCCTTACCAGAGGGTAGGGGGTTCTAGGGCCGAATCCGCCGAGGGCGGAACGGGGGACCCGAAGATCCGGGGTGAATCTCCCCGACCTGTCGGGGAGTAGGGTAGTTCTCTTTCAGCCCGAACCCGTCAGCTAACCCCGTAGGCCACTGAAAGAGGCATAGCGTCAGACAAGAGGGCGACGCCCGAGGCTATGCCTCGGGCGTCTGTTTGCCTCTAGCGGGCTTCCTAGACCCCACCCCGACCACTCTTCGAGAGGAGGTTGGAACGATGGTCTGGGTGATGTACGCGATGAGCGGTGCTTCCCGAACCTGCCCCCGCTGCGACGCCCCCCTGCTGGAGATGGCGGACATGTGGGGCCCCGTCTACGCTTGCGACGACTGCGGCTATGAGGTGGATGAGCTAGACAGCGATGGCGAACCTCACCGTCTGCAGCACCAGCTCGTCCTGAGCGGCGATTCCTGGTTAACCCCCGCTCCTAGCGCGGCGGGAAGCAGTTCAACATGGCAGGCTTCCGACACAGAACGTGGTTTGCCCTGGGCCTCGTGATCAGCAGGCTGCTGAGGAGAGCCCTGGGCCTCCTCGTGGCCTCTGGCGCGGCACCACCGTTGCGTCAGCGCGGGCGCGGCCGCGTGCGCTTGCGGGGCGACACCTAGCGACTGGCAGCACCGACTTCGGTCAGCAGGAGGCGCCCGGACCAACGACGGGCGCTCTCTTCATCTTCAGTAGCGCCGTGGTCGCCGAGACGCTTCCATGCTGAGAAGGCCCCTCATCCTTGCCGTCCGAGCCGTCCAGGCCTTCGGCGAGGACCGTTGCAGCCACATGGCGGCTGCCATCTCTTACTACGCCCTCCTTTCCCTTTTCCCACTGCTGATCCTGCTGGTATCGCTGCTGGGCATCTTCCTCCGTAGTAGCTCCCTCCAGAAAGACCTGGTGGACCAAGTGCTGGATGTCTTGCCCCTGGCCCAGGACAAGGGCGCCGACGAGGTCTGGCGGGCGGTGCGGGCCGTCGCCGGCGTCAGCGTCCCCCTCAGCCTCGTGGGGCTGCTGGGTTCGGCGTGGTCGGCTAGCGCTATGTTCGGGGCCATCCGCACCTCGCTGAACGCGGCCTGGGGCGGCGGGAGCCGCGGCTCGGTGATCGGGCGGAAGCTGCTGGACCTAGGCATGGTGGGTGGTGTCGGCGTCTTCTTCCTCCTGTCCATCGGCGCCACCGCCCTCTTACGCACTACCCAGGAGGCCAGCTCCGACCTGTTGGGGCCTCTTTCGCACGACCCGTTCTTCTTCTGGCGGGCCGTCTCCTTCGCCGTGCCGGCGCTCCTCTCGCTGGGCGCCTTCGCGGCGCTTTACCGCTTCGTGCCCAGCGCGCCGGTGAAAATGGCTGGCGTCTGGGCGGGAGCCGCCACCGCCACCGTCCTCTTCGAGCTAGCCAAGAACGGCTTCAGCTACTACCTGGCGAACTTCGGCCGCTACGACCTGGTCTACGGCTCTCTAGGAGCCGTGGTAACGTTCCTGGTGGGGTTGTATCTGAGCGCCGCCGTACTTCTGTTTGGGGCGGAGGTGGCCAGCGAGTACCCCAAGGTCATGGGCGGCGAGTACGATGGTCTTTGGGGCCGAAGCTGGCCTCTGGGCGGCTGGCCGCGGCCGGCAACCCTCTTGGCGAGGTTGCGCCGGCGGCTGGCCAGAGACCGCCGCAGCCGCGGCTAGCCTTGCCTGCTGGGGCGGCTTCTTCGTATGATGAAACACACTGCCAGCCTGATCCAGACGGACCGCTAGCCGATTCCCATCATGAGTCAGCCCCTAGTCATCTCCCACGCCGCCTGCGCCCGGCCACGCTCCGGAGAACACCCTGGCTGGCCGACAGGGGGTGCCGGCCGTATCCCACACCCTGTGGACTTTGACGCCGTGCCGGGCCTTGACCTGGCGGTGCGTCAGGAGCTGAAAGAGGGTGACATAGAACCGATTCGAGCAACGACGCTGGCGGGATAGCAGCGGCCCCGCCAGGCCGACCGCTCGATGCTGGGACGAACGGAGGACGTTCGCCTAGCGAACGCGGGGGGTGTGGAAAGCCCCGTTACTGATCGGCTCCTCGATATACAGGTCGCCGTTTCGGATCTTGATGTTGAACCCGCAGGTGGGGTTGGTACATGCCCAGGCCTTAAAGTGGATGGCTGCCCCCTGGCTGCCGAAATCGGATAGGGGTACCAGGTCACCGACCTGGCACTTCTGGCACTTGGGGAATCCGTTCACCACTACCACGAGAGCCCTCCCAACCGAACGTAATCGCCAGGAGTATAGCAGAGGCTTGCCGCACTGGCAACCCGAATTCCAACGTTATCGCAAAGCAACACCAAGTTTTTTTCCGCCGCTCGAAGTCCGTCTGGCGAACCGCAAACGCCGCCCTGACGTTCTGGAAGATGGAAGGCCTCGGCTGTCAACCGCATTGCCGGTCGGGCACATGCTTGTGCGTGCCCAACTCCCGCGGGCATGATGGTTGGCGCGAAGGAGGCTCATGGTAGCAGGAGTCGGTCCCCTTCCAGATGGGAGAGGACACCGAGGCCTACTAACTAGCTGCGCGAGCTCCTCCCCCTGGGGCTGGTCCGTGGTGCGGCGGGCCAGCCTCAGGCTTTAGGGGACCTAGCGCGGCGCCCTCGCGGGCGTTTGCCGCGCCTCCCAAGCGTCCTGCGCCGCCAGGGCCAGGCGGAGACTATCACCCAGAGCAAAGCGGAGGGGCTCCGGCGGCAGGGGGATCACCCAGCGGTTCACCCAGAACAGCTCGCTGAGGTCCGTCCGGCGCTCTAGCACGAGGTCGCGCAGCATCTGGCCTGCATAGGTGGTCATGGCCACCCCATGGCCCACACAGCCGAGGCTGTAGACCACCCGCTTGTCCTTCCCCAGGTAGCCCATGGCCGGGAAGAAGTCTACGGGCACAGACACCGGCCCGCCCCAGCGGTACTCGATGCGGGCATTGGCCAGGCTGGGGAACGTCCTGACGATGTGTCGCTCCAGCCGGCGGAAGGTGGGCGTGTGGTAGTCCCTGTCCAGGGGGCTGCCCAGGTAGACCAGGGCATCATCGCCGCCCATCAGCAAGCGGTTGTCGGCCGTCAGACGGTAGTAGTGGATCAGATTGCGGGCGTCCTCGATGCCCTGGCGTCCACCCCAGCCGATGGGGGCCATCTGTTGCGGACTCAGGGGCTCGGTGAGCACGATGTACGTGTACACGGGGAAGGCCTTCGCCTGGAGCTGCGGGAAGCGGTTTGAGAAGGCGTTGGTGGCGAACACCACCTTCTTCGCCTCCACCTGGCCGCTGGGCGTCTCCAGCGTCAACGTCCGTCCGGCGCGGAAGCTCAGGACGGGGGTGCGCTCATAGATCTCGGCGCCCACCTTCTCCGCCACTGTCTTCATCCCCCGCACTAGCTTGGCCGGGTTCACCAGGGCGCACTGATCCTCGTAGCGGGCGCCCAGATAGGTGGGTGAGGTCACCTCCTCGCGCAATTCGGAGGCGTCCAGCCAGCGCAGGCCCTCCACGCCCAAGCTCTCGCCCAGGCGGATCTCGCCCTGGAGGCGCTTCACCTGGGCCGGGTTGAGGGCGACGGTAAACAAGCCCGTCTTCTCGTAGTCACAGTCGATGCCGTGTTCGGCCACCAGCTCGCCCAGGTGCTCCACCGCCCGATAGCCGAAGTCGTGGGCGATGCGCGTCTTCTCTTTCCCGAAGCGGAGCGCGGTCGTGGACAGCATAAGGCCCATGAGGGTCATGGCGAAGCCGCCGTTGCGGCCGCTGGCCCCGTAGCCCACCACCTCCGACTCCAGCACCACCACCCGCTGGGCAGGCTCCGCCTTCTTCAGGTAGTAGGCGGTGGACATACCGGTGAAACCGCCGCCCACGATGGCCACGTCGGCGCTGATAGAGCCCATCAGGGGCGGGTTCTCCTGATACGGCTGGGAGCCCAGCCAGAAGCTCTTCGTCGCGTAGTCGGACATTGTTACTACCTCCTATCACCCTTCGCCCCGATGCACCAGCCACCACTCCAGGCTGTCGGCCAGGGCCAGCCACGAGGCCTCGATGATGTCTGTGGAACTGCCCACCGTCGTCCAGTGGTGCTCGCCGTCTGTGGACTCGATCAGGACGCGCACAACGGCGCCGGTGCCGGCGGCGGTATCGATGATCCGTACCTTGTAGTCCACCAGGTGCACCGCCTGCAACGTTGGGTAGAACTCGAGCAGGGCCTTGCGCACCGCCGCGTCTAGGGCGTTCACCGGACCATTGCCCTCGGCGGCGGTGTGAATCACCTCGTCGCCCACCCGCACCTTCACCATCGCCTCCGAGAGCACGTCCCGCTCTTCCTCGCCGCCCGGCCGCGGGTGACGACGCTCTACCACCATGAAGTCGTCAAGCTCGAAGGGCGGCTGGTAGCCGGGCTGGCTGCGCCGCGCCAGTAGCTCGAAGGAGGCCTCGGCGCCCTCGTACTGGTAGCCGTGGCTCTCCATCTCCTTGACCTTCTCCAGCAGGCAGCGGGCGCCTTCGCGGTCCAAGTCCAGCTCGATGCCCTGCTCGCGGATCTTCTGGAGGATGCCATGGCTGCCCCCCAGCTCAGAGATGAGCATGCGGGGCTCATTGCCTATCCGGGCGGGGTCGATGTGCTGGTACGATCGGTCGTGCTTGATGAGGGCTGCCACGTGCAGACCGGCCTTGTGAGCAAAGGCGGCGGTGCCCACGTAGGGCTGGCGTGGGTTGGGGCTGAGGTTAGCGATCTCGCTCACGTAGCGCGAGACCTCCGTGAGCCTGGCAAGCTGCTCGTCGCTCACGCAGTCGATGCCCAGCTTCAGCTTCAGGTTGGCGATGACGGTGATGATGTCGGCGTTGCCACAGCCGTCCCCGTAGCCGTTGACGCACCCCTGCACCTGTGCTACGCCCAGCTCCACGGCCATCAGCGTGTTCGCCACCGCCACGTCGGCGGCGTTGTGGGCGTGGATGCCCAGGGGCGTGGGCACCGACTCCAGCGCCGTCTTGACGGGCTCCACCAGGCGCGAGGTGATGGTGCCGCCGTTGGTGTCACACATGATGATGCAGTCGGCGCCGGCGTCGGCGGCCGCTCGTAAGCATTGCAGGGTGTACTTGGGGTCAGAGTAGAAACCGTCGAAGAAGTGTTCGGCGTCGTAGAAGACAGTGAATCCGTGTGATTTGAGGAAGCGCACTGAGTCGGAGATCATTGCCAGGTTCTCTTCCAGGGTGGTCTCCAATATGTCTCGGACGTGGACATCGTTGGCCTTGCCCACGATGGTGACGACCGGCGTGCGGGCGTCGATGAGGGCGCGGAGGTTGGGGTCGTTCTCGGCGTGTCCGCCGGCACGCCGGGTGGCGCCGAAGGCGGCGAGCCGGGCGCTGCGCAGGGCCAGCGACTGCGCCCGCACGAAGAACTCGGCGTCCTTGGGGTTCGAGCCGGGCCAGCCGCCCTCGATGTACTGCATGCCCAGCTCGTCCAGCTTGCGGGCGATCTTCAGCTTGTCCTCCACCGACAGGGAGATGCCCTCCATCTGCGTACCGTCGCGGAGGGTGGTGTCGTAGAGTTCTACCTTGGGCATGGCGGAATCCTTGACTCAGGTTATGCTGCGGCCATTGTAAGCCGTGGGCAGGGGGCCAGCAAGGGCGTGTAGGGTCGCGGAATTCAGCACCCCGATGGGGATCGGGGCATCCGCCGATTGCGATGCCGCCCCGTTTACGGGGCGGTGATGTACCTTCTGGGCCAAAGCGTGCGCCAAGGGACTGGTGAGGAGGAAAAACCACGCCCCCAAATAACAAGGCGGCCGGGCCGCGCACGCCCCGGCCGCCTTGGCCGGTCTCTCCAGTAGGAACGAAACTAGATCTCGACGATGGCGCCTTCCAGCGGCGGCGCCGCCTCTTCAGGGAGCAGGTTCTGGCTGACCTCCTCCAGGATACGGCACCAATAGGTCTGGGTCTTGCGGCCCCAGTGGCCCCAGCCGTCCTGCACCGTTCTGAGGGCGGCCTGGACCGTCATCGAGCGCTCAGGGCCATGCCCATTGCCATCGCCGACTGATATGAGAGCTACGGGGTCCACGTTGCCACGCATCACGTGGAGGTTGAGGGCGAGCCAGTAGGTTGCCAGGTCCTCCTGCACGTCGGCGCGAGAGCGGCCGAACGGTAGTCCGATGCGGTCTCCAACATTGCTGAAGAAGACGGCCAGCTTTCGAACCACGATTTCTACCTCCTGCTCTCTTGGTTGGAGGACCCTTGCTCCCGTCCCTGATGTGGGTCGGGACCCCTCCTGTATTGCAGGGTATCACTATGAGGCCGCCACTGTTGCTAGCAAAGCGGTAAAGAAGTAGTAGACGGACGGTTAAAAGGGGAAAAGGGGGCCAATAGAAAAGGCGGGTCGCCAAGGGCGGGAGGGGGTCCGGCCCTGGGTACCCGGAAAGCTATCTCTCCGTGACCCGCCACTAGATAAGACGCACGAGGGGCCAAAAAGGAACGGGAATCCATGCCTTCGCCTTTAGGCGGCGGTCAAGAACGCACCTGCCAGCCGCGAACCGGCTACTGGTTCGTTATGTCCTTCCCCCTAGGCCGGGCCTATGCTATCCTGACTTGACTGCGCGATGTCGAACGCTTCTCCAGGGGCCTGCCCTCACCCTGACGAAGGGCCGAACGGGATGGCGCTGGACCTCCACGTCCACACCTCCATCGGCTCTATGGACAGTGACCTCTCCCTGGCGCGCCTGGCCGAAGCCGCCCATCAGGTTGGCATCCACGGCTTCGCCATCACCGAGCACGATACCTCCTGGTCTCCCGAGAGCCTGGAACACTATCGCCAGGAGAGCGGCCTCTTCGTCTGCGCCGGCCGCGAGTGGTCTACCAACTGGGGCCACGTTATCGCTCTGGGCCTCGACCACGAGGTGCAGGACATCCGCCAGCTGGAGGAGCTGCGCCGCCTGGCGGACGAGGCGGGTGGCTACCTTATCCTGGCCCACCCCTTCCGCTTCTTCCCCGGGGCGTCCAACTGCCTCTTTGGGGACGAACGCAACCCTTCGGCCCTAACGCTGGAGGAATTGGCTCGCCATCCCGCCTTCGAACTGGTGCACGAGATCGAGGTGCTCAACTACAGCTGCACCGGCAGGGAGAACGAGCTCGCCGTCGCAGTGGCGCGCGTGCTGGGCAAGCGGGGGACGGCCGGCAGCGACGCCCACACCTTCACCGAGGTCGGCCGCTGCATCACCGTGCTTCAGCAGGCCGTCGCCAGCGAACACGAGCTCATCGACGAACTACGGGCCGGTCGCTACTACGTGGCCCAGCGGCGGCCCAACGGCGAGTACGTTCGCTTGACTGACCCCTCCTAGACGCCGGCCGCCGCCACCAGCAACCGTATCCCCACCGTGAACAGGGCGAAGGCCAGCAGCCGCACGATGGCCTTCTCCGGCAAGCGCTGAGACAGCCGAGCCCCCGCCTGCGCGCCAGCCACCGCCCCCACCGCCAGGGGGATTACCTTCGGCCAGTCGTCAGCCAGGCTGCCCGAAGCCACCTGCACCAGCGTCGCCGTGAGGGCAGTGAAGACGAGGATGAAGTGGGAGGTGGCCACGGCGATGTGAGCGGGGAAGCCCAGCACCGCCACCATGACCGGCACGTGGATGATGCCGCCGCCCAGGCCCAGGAAGCTAGCCACCAACCCGACAAAGAAGCTGATGATGACGCCCGTTTGCCAGTTGAAGGCGTAGCTGTAGCGGTTGCCCTCGATGTCGGCGAGGCTGCGGTAGGTGGTGGCCCGCGGCCGCCGCCCGCTACCGCCCTCGCCCGGGGCCGGCCGGAGGGCGATGTAGGTGGAGATGGAGATGAGGACGACGCCGAACAGGGCGTCGAAGGCTCTCCGAGGCACGATATGCGTGGCCAGGGCGCCGGCGACGGCGCCGGGCATGGTGGCCAGGGCGAAGGCCACGCCGGTGCGATAGTCGATGCGGCGGAGCCTGGCGTAGGCCGCGGAACCGGAGGCGGCGTTGAACAGCACCACCGCCAGGGAGATGCTGGTGACGACAGCCGGCGTCTTGTCAGGATAGATCAAGAGGAGAGCGGGGATTATCACGAAGCCGCCGCCCGCCCCGACGATCGTCCCGTACGTCCCGGCAAGGAGGCCGAGGGCCAGCAGGATGGCAACGGTCTGGGGGCTCACGGCCTCGGCGTCATCTCGTTCAGGCTGCCCTGCCGGTAGCCCGCCAGGTCCAGAGCCACGTAGCGATAGCCCAGCTCCTCCAGCCGTCGCACCACCGCCTGGCGGTTCCCGTCGGCCATGAGCACCGCCATCCCGGCGTCATCGGTCTCGATGCGGGCGATGCCGTCGTGGTGACGGACGCGGAGTTGGTGCACCCCGAGGGAGCGGATGAACTCCTCCGCCTGGCCGATGCTGCTCAGGGCTTCCACCGTCACCGGCGTGCCGTAGGGGATGCGTGAGGCCAGGCAGGCCATGGCCGGCTTGTCCCAGGTGAGCAGACCCCGCTGTCGGGAGAGGCCGCGGATGTCCTCCTTGGTGAGGCCCGCCTCCACCAGCGGACTGCGCACGCCGCGTTCGCGGGCCGCCTCCTGGCCGGGGCGGAAATCGCCCAGGTCGTCCACGTTGCAGCCGTCCGCGATCCAGGGGATGCCCCGTTCGTCCGCCACCTGACGCAGCCTAGCGTACAGCTCGTTCTTGCAGTGGTAGCAGCGGCGGGGCGAGTTGGCCACGTAGGCGGGGTCGTCCATCTCCCGCGTCTCGATGAGTAGATGGGCAATGCCGAGGCGGCGGGCTAGTTCCTCCGCCTCCTGCACCTCTCGCGGCGGCACTGACGGCGAGACGGCGGTGACAGCCAGCGCCCGCTCGCCCAGGACATCGCGGGCGACGGCTGCCAGGAAGGTGCTGTCCACCCCGCCGGAATAGGCCACGACCACGGAGCCCATGTCGCTCAGGATCTGCCGCAGCCGCTCTAGCTTCTCGTCCATCCTTGGCTCCATTCCCAGTCGGAGTGTCTCACCAACTATCAATGGTAGCACGCACAGCAGCGACGAGCAGCGTTAGGCCGGTCGCAGCGGCGACCACGAACACGCGCTCACCGGGATCGCACGGATATCAAGGTCCTCGGGAGGAGTCAAGGAATGTGTCGGAGAGTACGCTTCAAATCTGCGCTCGAGAACCTCAAGCGTCTCGTTTGGCGCTGGCAGCTATCGAACTACTGGCAAGCTGGCCGGGTTCGTCGGCGATGCCTGCCAGGCGCTTGGCCAGCTCCATCTTTTCGGCCAGATTTGCCTGACGGTAGATAGCGATCCTCTGCGCCTGCGGCGAACCCGCCCCATGCATGCACTCCACCAGCGCGGAAACCCCTGTGAGATTCTCGATGAGACGAAGCACTCGAATTCTGGCCTCGGTGGGGAACTCAGCCGCACCCCGCAAGTACTTCTGCATGTACGGGCCCACAACAGGATGGCGCAGGTCCTTCTCGGAGGGCAGAGTCCCGAGCAAGCCTCCTGCTATGTCGTGGGCTAGGCGGCATATCTCGTAGACGAAGCGGGTCGTGTTGAGCTTGGCGGTGTTGGCCAGCAGCGGGTCCACGTAGCAAGAGCCAGAGGGCGTCATCTGGCCCTCGCTGGAGCAAGCCAGGGAGCAGTTATGGAGAGTTTCGGTGAGGTGCGTCATTTCGACCAACTTGTCGCGAATGTGAGCAGCGTCCGCTACCCCGTTGTAGCGAGCAATGAGAGCCGTCGCTCCGATGAGCACGTCGGCCACGCCGACCTTGCACCCTCCGTAGTTTTGGCGGTGATAGGAGGCGAACATCTCCACCAGAGGGCGGGCAAACTCATACTCTCCACACATGAACACTCGCTCCCAGGGCACGAAGACGTCGTCAAACACAATCATCGCCTCGCCGCCCACGAAGCCGAAGCGGGGATTGCCCTGGTCTATCTC
>Ga0315279_10008500_pt1 | contig 12417 bp, 6 predicted proteins | sample YL17G06_20_MG_FD_203694 | JGI IMG/M metagenome (GOLD analysis project Ga0315279, IMG submission 203694) | Sediment microbial communities from Yellowstone Lake, YNP, Wyoming, USA - YL17G06_20 | ecosystem: Environmental > Aquatic > Freshwater > Lake > Sediment | place: USA: Wyoming | collected... | reverse complement strand
CTGGCGGCCGGCGTCATCATCGTCAATCTGACCCGCAAGAAAGGGGGCGTCGAGCCCATCGTTTGGTACGGCATGATGCCCCATCCCTACAAGACCGAGGTCCGCAGCGGGGTCGAGCGGTTCGAGCGGGAAACCGGCCTCAAGGTCCTCAAGGTCGTCGGCCAGCAGTGGACCCAGGACAACGAAAACGTCAACGTCGAGGCCCTTTCGACGAGAGGCCACAAGGCCTTCAGCATCTATCCCGGCGATCCGGCCGGGGCCAACGCCCTGTTCAGCCAGCTGAAAAGCCGCGGCCAGCTGGTCGTGGCCTATGGCGCCGAGCCGGGCCTGCCGACTCCCGTCGCTTTTACCGTGGCCACCGACATCAAGGCGGCGGCCATGACCGCCGCGGAGAAGCTGATCGATCTCATAGGCGGCAAAGGGCGGATCCTGAACGTGCTGGAGCTCGTCACGGACATCAACACCAAGAAGCGCGACGACGGCATTCGCGAAGTCGTGGCCGCCCATCCCGGCGTCGAGATCATCCAGACGATCTCGGACATGACCCAGGTCAGCGAAGCCACGGTCAAGATTCAGAGCGCCCTGGCCGCCCGAATGGACGAGATCGACGGGATCATCACCACGGGCTACAATCCGACCATCGCCGCGGCGTCCGTCCTGGCCGAATGGCACAAGGACCCCAGGCACAGGAAGATCCGCTTCATCGGGATCGATACCGGGGAAACCGTGCTTCAAGCCATCCGCGACGGGGCCATCGACGCCACGGTCGCCCAGAATCCCCCCGGCCACGGATTTATTTCCTGCTTTCTGCTGAAGTACCTCCTTGACGGCTGGACGCCGGCCAAGGACTATCAGTTCATCGACGCGGGCATCGTCATCGTGACCAAGGAGAACGTGGACACCTATGCCGCCGAGGTCCGCAAGATCACCGACCGGATCGCCGCCGAGCTCAAGACCCTCTACCTGCACCCGCCGAAATAATCGCCAAGCCATCCGTTCATGCTTGAACTCATAGGCATCGGCAAGCGATTCCCCGGCGTCCGGGCCCTCGACGACGTCAGCCTGCGCTTCGAACCGGGCGAGATCCACGCGCTCGTCGGTGAGAACGGCGCCGGGAAAAGCACGCTGATCAAGATCATCACCGGGATTTATCAGCCTGACGAAGGGGAAGTCTTCTTCGAAGGGCGGCGGTTGTGTTTCCGCAGCTACCGCGACAGCCTGGCCCAGGGCATCGACATCGTCAGCCAGGAGATCCAGGTCATTCCCGAGAGCACGATCGCCGAGAACATCATGCTCGACAAGCTGCGGACCCGGGGAAAAACGGGGATCATCGACTGGGCCGCGGTCGACTGCGTCGCCCGCACCTATCTGGACATGGTCGGCCTGCTGCTCCCGCCCGATACGGTGATCAAGCGTCTGAGCCCCGCCCATAAGCAGCTGGTCCAGATCGCCAAGGCCCTCTCCGCCGAAGCCCGCGTCCTGCTCCTGGACGAGCCGACGAGTTCGTTGACGGAGCACGAGGCCGGCAATCTCTTCGCGATCCTGCGGGGCTTGAGGGACAAGGGCGTGACCATCATCTTCGTTTCGCATAAATTCGAGGAGGTGTTCGCCCTGTGCGACAAGGTCAGCGTCCTCCGCGACGGGCGCCTCGTGGGGACGAAAAGGATCGGGGAGCTGACCCAGCCGGAGCTCGTCAAGATGATGATCGGCCGCGAAGTCACACAAACCCACCTGGGCCGCCTCGACGCGGACGGCGGCCGGGAGATGCTCCGGGCCGAGCACGTGGTCCGTAAAAATAAGGTCGAGGACGCGAGCTTCGCCGTCCGCGAGGGGGAGATCCTCGGGTTCTATGGCCTGGTCGGGGCCGGCCGGACAGAGCTCGCCCGTGTTTTGATCGGCGAGGACCGGCTGGACAGCGGGGCGATCTATGTTCGCGGCGAGAAGGCCCACATCCGCGGCGTCGCAGACAGCCTGGAGCGCTACGGGATCGGCTATGTCACGGAAAACCGGAAGGAGGAAGGCCTGCTTCTCCAATCGCCGGTCAGCACGAATATCACCATTGCCGTCTGGCCGCGGATCGTCCACGTCCTGACCCGGTTCATCAGCCGGGTCAAGGAAGCGGCCATCACCCGGACCATGATTCAAAGGCTGAACATCCAGGCCACGGGGCCGAACCAGAAGACGGAAGACTTGAGCGGAGGAAACCAGCAGAAAATCTGCCTTTCCAAATGGCTGGCCGCGGACTGCGACATCCTGATCATCGACGAGCCGACGGTCGGGGTGGACATCGGGGCCAAGGATCAGATCCATCGTCTCATCTGGGACCTGGCCAAAACCGGCCGCAAGGCCGTCATTCTGATCTCTTCGGACATGCCGGAGATCATCCGCATATCCTCCCGGATTCTCGTTTTCAAGGAGCACCGGGTCGTCGGCGAGATCCCCCGCGTGGACGAGGAGACCAGGACCTATGACCAGGTCAGCGCGGAGATCGGGCGCTATTTGAATTGAATGGGGGGCCGCGCTCCGCGGACCCGGGAACGCCAGCGCAGGAGTCGACCATGACGACGAACGGCATGAAGCACAAGGGAGCGCCTGCTCCCGGGGCCGGAGACCGCCGCGAGCGGATCAGCGGACGGACCCTGGGATTGATCTTCTCCGTGGTCATCCTTTTTGCCGCCCTGGCCCTCCTGTCGCAGAGCTTCCTCAGCGGCTACACCATGTTCGTGGTGTCGCGCCAGATGGCCTTCTATATCCTCATCGCCCTGTCCCAGTCCTTCTGCCTGGTCGTCGGCCAGATGAGCCTGGCCGTCGGGGCCATCGGCAGCATCACGACCATCGTCCTCGGACTGGGGCTGGCCAACTGGGGCCTGCCGGCCTGGCTGGCCGTCCTCCTGGCCCTCGGCGTCGGCATCCTGGCCGGGGCCCTCAACGGCCTGCTCATCACCCGGCTCAAAATCGATTCGTTCATCGTCACCCTGTCGATGATGTTCATCTTCATGGGCCTGCGCTCGGGCATCTCCGGCGGCTCGCCCTACAAGGTCCCCGAGTCGTTCAGCTTCATCGGGCAGCAGAGCTTCCTCGGCGTCCCCTATGTCTTCCTGCTTGTCGTCGGGCTTCTGGGACTGATCGGCTATATGTACCGGAATACGGTTTTCGGCCGCCGCCTGCTGGCCACGGGCGGCAACGCCGCGGCGGCGCGGCTTTCCGGGATCCATACCGACCGCATGGTCATCGGGGCCCACATTCTCTCCGGCGCGTTTTCCGCGCTGGCCGCGGTGCTCTGGGCGTCCAAGCTCGGTTCCGCCGCGCCCGAGACCGGCGACGATTGGCTGATCATCTCCTTCGCCGTGGCCATCATCGGCGGGACCGGGCTCAACGGCGGAATCATCTCCGCCCTGGGCATCTTCATGGGTTCGGCCATCTTCATGCTGATCAAGCACGGGCTGGTCGAGGTCAAAGCCAATCCCTACTATGCCAACTCATTTCTGGGGATTCTGATCCTGCTGGCCATCGTCGTCGACCGCGTCCGGGAAATCTACAGCGACAGGCAAAAAGCCGGGTGACGCCGATGACCACGCTGACGCGGCGGACGTTTCTGGAATTGTCCGCGGCCGGATTCGGCGGCCTGGCGCTCGGCCCGGGCAGCGGCGGCGGAGAAAGCCAGGCCGGGCGTCCGAACATCCTTTTTATCGTGACCGACGACCAGCGGGCCGACACCCTGGGCTGCGCCGGCAATCCGATCATCAAAACCCCCCGCGTCGACCGGCTGGCCCGGGAAGGCGTGCGCTTCGAGCGGAGCTTCGTCACGACCCCCATCTGCGCCGCCAGCCGGGCCAGCCTTTTCACGGGGACCTTTGAACGGACGCACGGCTACACGTTCACCAAACCCCCGCTCAGCCGGCCCTTGACCACGATCAGCTATCCCGCCGTGCTGCGCCGGGCCGGCTACCGCACCGGCTTCGTCGGCAAGTTCGGCGTGGCCGTCGAAAAGGGCGTCGAGGCGGAGATGTTCGATTTCGCCAAGTTCACCGGCCTGCCCCATGTGCAGACGATCGGCGGCGTCGAGCGGCATATGACGGAGGTCGAAGGAGAGGCGGTTGTGGAATTTCTTCGCGGGGCCAAGCCGGGGCAGCCGTTCTGCCTGGCCTGGTGTCCCTGGGCCCCCCACGCCGACGATGACAATCCCAAGCAGTACTTCTGGCCCGAGGCCGTGGACGATTTGTACCGCGACGTCAGGATCCCCGTGCCGGAGATGGCGGCTCCGTCCTATTACGAAGCCCAGCCCGCCTTCCTGAAGAACACCATGAGCCGGACCCGCTGGGCCTGGCGGTTCGACACCCCCGAAAAATATCAGACCATGGTCAAGGGATATTACCGCATGATCAGCGGCATCGATCTGGTCCTGGGCCGGATCACGGCCGAGCTCGCCCGCCTCGGCCTGGACGGGAATACGATCATCATCTACACCTCCGACAACGGCTATTTCCTGGGCGAGCGGGGATATGCCGACAAATGGCTGATGTACGACCTGTCGATCAACGTCCCCCTCATCGTCCATGATCCGCGGGCGCCGCGCCAAGACCGCGGCCTGGTCAAACGGGATCTGACCCTCAACATCGATCTGGCGCCGACCATCATGGATTTTGCCGGTGTCGCGATTCCCTCGTTGATCCAGGGATCCAGTTTGCGGCCTCTGCTCGGACGGCGGACGCCGGCCTGGCGGTCGGAGATCTTTTGCGAGGAGCTTTGGGACCATCCGGAAATCCCCCGAAGCGAATGCGTCCGGACGAAGGATTGGAAATTCATCCGCTATCCCCAGCATCCCGAATACGTGGAGCTCTTCGATCTTCAGGCGGATCCCGAGGAAAAGCGCAATCGGGCCGGCGACCCGCGGCAGGCGGCAGTTCTGGCCGAGATGCGCGGGAGCTGCGATCGCTGGATCCGCGAACTCCTCGAGGCCCGGAAAAAATTCCAATGACGCAGAGAACGGACCGCCCGGCCGCGATCATGGGACTGGGGTTCCTCGGGCTGGCCCTGGCCGTCTTTCCCGGCTGCGCGGTGCACTCCCGGCCGGCCGCCCCGGCTTCCCTCACCCCCGTGGACTTGACGGTCGAATACCGGATCGATCCCTTAGGCGTCGACACGCCGCGACCGCGGCTGGGCTGGGCCTTGGAATCTCCGGCCCGGGCCCAGCTCCAAAGCGCATATCAGGTTCTTGTCGCCGAGACGGCGGAACAACTGGCTGCCGGCCGGAGCGATCTTTGGGACAGCGGCAAGGTCGAATCTCCGGAGTCCGTGTCCGTCGTTTATGCCGGCCGGCGCCTGCGGAGCGGCCAACGGTGCTTTTGGAAAGTCCGGGTCTGGGACGGCGGGACCGAGCCGTCGGACTGGAGCCGTCCGGCGATGTGGGAGACGGCCTTCCTCGAACCGGGAGACTGGGCGGGACGGTGGATCGAAGACGGGCGGCCGACGCCGCGGCGTGACGAGGATTTCTACGCCGATGATCCGGCGCCCCTGTTCCGCAAGCCCTTTTCCCTGCCCCGGGGCGTGAAGCGGGCCCGGCTTTATATCACGGGGCTGGGCTATTATGAAGCGTCCATCAACGGGCGGCGCGTCGGCGACCACGTCCTCGACCCCGGCTGGACGGACTACCGGAAGCGGATCTTCTACGGCACGTACGACGTGACGGCTCTGCTCCACAAAGGCGCCAACATGATCGGGGTCGAGGTCGGCAACGGCTGGTTCAATCCCCTGCCGCTGCGCATGTGGGGGAACCTGAACCTTCGCGAGGCCCTTCCGGCCGGACGCCCGCGACTGCTGGCGCAATTGGCCGTCGAGCTCGAAGACGGCGTCCGCGTCACGATCGCCACGGATGGCTCCTGGAAGGTCCGGGGCGGGCCCGTCCTGCGCAACAACGTCTATCTCGGCGAAGTCTATGACGCCCGCCGGGAAATCCCCGGATGGGACGAGCCCGGCGCCGATGGGGCGGGCTGGACGAACGCCGTTCTCTGCGCCGACCCGCTCGGCCTTCTTCAAGCTCAACCCCAGCCGCCCATCCGGATCACGGCCCGCTTCAAGCCGGTCCGGATGAGCGAGCCGAAACCGGGGACTTTCGTTTATGATCTTGGTTTTAATTTCGCCGGATGGGCGAGCCTGCGCCTCCGGGAGCCCGCCGGAACCGCGGTGCGGCTTCGCTTCGCCGAGCTTCTGAACAACGACGGCAGCCTCAATCCTCTGACCGGCGTCTGCGGCCAGATCAAGGGGACGGGCCAGGACGGCGTCTCCGTCGGCGGCCCCGGCGCGCCCGCGGTCGCCGAGCCGAGCGATGTCTTTATCGCCAGGGGCGGCGGCGAGGAAACTTACACCCCGCGATTCACGTTCCACGGCTTTCGCTACGTCGAAGTCACCGGCATGTCCCGGAAACCGGCGCTCGAAGACCTCCAGGGACTCCGCCTGAATTCCGATGTCGCCGAAACAGGGACGTTCTCCTGTTCGAACGAGCGGCTGAACCGCATCCAGGAAATGACCCGCCGGACCTTTCTCAGCAACATCTTCAGCGTCCAGTCGGACTGCCCCCACCGCGAGAAATTCGGCTACGGGGGGGACCTCGTCGCCACCAACGACGCCTTCCTAATGAATTTCGGCATGGCCGGTTTCTACGCCAAGGCGGCGGGCGATTGGGGGGATGCCGCGCGCCCCGACGGGATGCTGACGGACACGGCACCGTTCGTCGGAATCCAATACTGCGGGCTGGCTTGGGCCATGGCCCATCCGCTCCTCCAAGCCCAGCTCCTGCGCTATTACGGCGATCGGCGCCTCGTCGAGGAGCAATACGAAACGGCCCGGCGCTGGTTCGAAATCGTGCTCCGGGAGAATCCCGATTTCGTCGTCCGCGAGGGACTCGCCGATCATGAAAGCCTGGCCGGAACCGCGACTCCTCTCCTCCTGACCCCGCTGCTGCACCAATGCGCCGGGATACTGTCTTCCCTGGCCCGGTCTTTGGGCCGGACGGACGAGGCCGCCCGTTATGCGGGCCTGGCCGAAGCCATCCGGAAGGCTTATCTTGAATATCTCCTGCCGCCGGGGCCGGACCGGTACGAAGCGCTGACCCAGGCCGGGCTGGCCGCCGGGCTCGAGCTGGGGCTTTTTCCGGCCGGGGAGCGGGCCGCCGCTGCGGAGACGCTCGTTCAGAAGATTTCGACCGCCAAAAAGCCGCAGCTGACGACGGGCATCTTCGGAACGCGGTTTCTCTTGAACGCCCTGTCCCGGGCGGGGAGGGCCAATCTGGCCTTCGAGCTCGTCAATAGCCGGGAATTCCCCGGCTGGGGCTTTATGCTGGACCGCGGGGCGACGACGCTCTGGGAGCACTGGGCGTTCAGCGACAACACCTATTCGCACAATCATCCTATGTTCGGCTCGGTCAGCGAATGGCTCTTTTCCTGGCTGGCCGGCATCCAGCCCGATCCCGGCGCGGTGGGGTTCGACCGGATCCAAATCAGGCCGCAGCCGGTCGGGGACCTGACCTGGGCCAAGGGGCGGGTCCGCACGGTGCGGGGCGAAGTCCGGAGCGAGTGGCGGAAGGAAAACGGACTCTTCCGGCTGGACGTGGCCATTCCGCCCAATGTCCGGGCGACCGTTTATATCCCGGGGTCCGATGCCGCGGCCGTCCGGGAAAGCGGGAGTTCCGCGGCCGGGGCCGAAGCCGTGCAATTTCTCCGCCGCGAAAACGGGGTCTTGGTGTTCGCGATAGGATCGGGCCGCTACGCCTTCGCCGCGCCGCTGCCCGAAGACAAGAGCGCGGCCGGACCGCGGACGGTTTCCCGCCCGCGGGGCCCGGCGGAAAGGCGGCCATGAAAAAAATCGGACGGAGAGAGTTCCTGGAAACCATGACCGTGGGCGCCGCGGCCGTCGCCGGCAGGCCCCGGACGGCCTTCGGGAGAAGCGCGCCGAAATTTCCGAACATCATCCTCATCCTGGCCGACGACCTGGGCTATGGGGATCCGGGATGCAATAATCCCGCTTCGAAGATCCCCATGCCGAACGTCGACGGAATCGCGGCCCGGGGCGTCCGCTTCACGGACGCCCATTCTCCTTCGGCCGTCTGCACCCCGACCCGCTATGGGATCCTGACCGGCCGCTATGCCTGGCGGACCTGGTTGAAGCGGGGCGTCATCGGCGGCTACACGCCGCCGCTCATCGAACCGGACCGGGTGACCCTGGCCTCCTTCCTCAAGGGGCGCGGCTACGCCACGGGGTTCTTCGGGAAATGGCATCTTGGCCTGGGCTGGACGCGGATGAACGGCTTCACTCCCACTTGGAAGGACGCCGAAAAATTATTTCCGGGCTCGCATCAGGACGCCGACCCGGCGTCCGGGATGAACGCGGATTTCCGCAAACCCGTCCGGGGAGGCCCCGCGGACCATGGCTTCGACGAGGCCTTTTTCAGCGCCGCCTGCTCCACGATCGACGGCCCCTTCGTTTTCATCGACAAGGACCGGACGGTCGGGATCCCCGACAAACCGGTTTCCGCATTTTACGATATGACCAAGGGCGAGGAGGGAAGCCCGCGCCCCGGCTGGATCGCGCCCGGATACAAGCTCGAAGAGGTCGACCTTCGCTTCACGGAAAGAGCCGTCGAATTCCTGGAGCGGTCCCGTCGACAGGCGCCCGACAAGCCCTTCTTCCTCGCGCTCTTCCTTTCCGCGCCGCATACGCCCTGGCTCCCCCCCGAGGTCGTCAAAGGCAAAAGCGCGGACGGCCCGCGCGGCGACCTGGTCATGCTGGCCGACCGGTGTACGGGGGATCTCCTCGCGGCCCTCGACCGGCTGGGCTTGGCCGAGGACACGCTGCTCATCTTCGCCAGCGACAACGGCCCCCATCCCGGCACGAACGGCCATCAATCCGCGGGCCCTTGGCGCGGCCTGAAATCCCACATTTGGGAAGGCGGGCATCGCATTCCTTTCGTCGCCCGGTGGCCGAAGCGCATCGCGCCGGGGACGGTCAGCGACGAGCCGATCTGCCTCGTCGACCTGCTGGCGACGTTCGCCGCCCTGACGGGCGCGGCCTTGCCCGAAGACGCCGGCCCCGACAGCTATGACATCGCGCCCGCGCTTTTCGGCCGGAAAGGGCCGCAGCCGATCCGGGAAGCCCTGGTGTCCCATTCCGAGAACGGGACGTTCGCCATCCGCCAGGGGCCTTGGAAGCTTATCCTCGATAATAAAACTTCGGGCGGCTGGATGGCGCCCGAGGGCCGGCCGCCCCGGCCCGGAGCGCCGGGCCAATTGTACAACCTGGCCGAGGATCCGCAGGAATCCCGCGATCTTTGGGAGGCGCGGCCCGAGATCGTATCCCGGCTGACGGCGCTCCTCGAAAAATATAAAAAAGACGGCCGCAGCGCGCCCCGGAAAAGATGAGCCTGACCGCGTTTCTCCTCGGAGCGCTTCTGTCCGGCCGGGTGATCCCGTCCGGGCCGGAGGTTCCGCTGCCCGTTTATTCCTGCCCGCGCATCGCCCGGGAGATCGTCCTGGACGGACGGATGTCCGATCCGTTGTGGAAGCGGGCGCCGGCCGTCTCTCTCGTCGACACGGTTTACGGCGGTCCGGCCGATCAGCCGACCGAAGTGCGCCTCCTGGTCAGCGCAACGACGCTCTACATCGGATTTGCCTGCGCGGATGACTACGTCTGGGGGACGAAAACGGAACCCGACAGCGAGATTTATCGGGAGGAATGCGTCGAAGTCTTCCTCGATCCGTCCGGAGGGCTTCATCGCTACTGCGAAATCGACGTCAGCCCCAAGAACGTGGTTTTCGACGCCCTCATTCTCAATCCCCGGACGCCCGCCGAGCCGGGGCTCCCCTTCGCCGGCCGGAAGGACTTTCATCCCCAGGGTTTGGAAACGCGCGTCCATGTCGAGGGGGACGCGGACAGGAAAGGCGGGGCCCGATCGTGGACCGTGGAATATGCCATTCCATTGGCTTCACTGACCGAAGCTCCCCAGGGTCCGCCCCGGGCGGGTGACGCCTGGCGGATGAATCTTTACCGAATCGATGCGCCGGAGCCGGGGCGGCAAAAATTTTATGCCTGGAACCCGACCGGAAAAATCGACTTCCACCGCCCCTGGCGCTTCGGCGTTCTGAAGTTTCTGTAACGCCGGTCAGCGGTATTGGGGAGGAAATTCCTTCGTGATCCCCCACAGCCCCATTTCGAAATTCGTGAAACCAAGCCGCAGGGCCGGCGATTCGGGCCGCACCCGGTAATCGTTCTTAGCGGGATCGACGAACAGGGGATCGGCGAATACGGAGTTCCGGTCGAAGCCGAGCGTGCGCCACTCTTGGAGATCGACCCGGCGGGAACCGCGTGCAGGTCCGTTTTCGCCGCGGATCTGGCTGATCCGGGCCGTGAATTTGCCGGATCGGCTGAAGAGGCAGTTGTTGTCGATTTCCTCGAGCCACAGGCCGCGGGCCGGCGGGGCGATGATCGAATAGACGTCGTCGCGGGCCATCACGGTGATGTTCCGGAAATAGCGGTCGTGGTTGTCCTCGTTGCCGACATGGAAGCAGGGCGCGACGTTGCTGTCGACCCAGATGTTGTTATAGACGGTCCGATAGGCCCCCTCGCGCAGCTTGATGCTGATGCCCTTGGAAATATTGTTGTAGATCTCATAGTGGGAGGAGCCGTCGTCCAGGTCCAGCCCCCAGCCCGAGTGGTCCTCGAAAAGATTGTTCCGCAGGATGACCGGCTCCATGGCGTCGATCTTGACGTCTCCGGCCTCGAGGCTCCGGCTCTTGCTGTAGTCGGAGTGGGATTGGGTCAGGCTCCAGAACCGCTCACGGCCCCAGGCGTTGAACGGCCCGTGGTCACCGGTTTCGCGGACGGTGTCGTAGATGTGGTTGAACTCGATGACGTGGCCGCCCCACGTGCCGTCGCCGATGCAGATGCCCGCCCGGGGCATGTTGTAGATGGTGTTGTGGGCCGCCGTGATGCGTTTGGCCCGGGAGATGTAGACGCCGGCGATCTGCTTGCCGAAGACGCCGCAGTCGTGGATCAGGTTGTTGGACACCGTGCATTCGTAGGGGAAGGCGCGGCGGGTGCCGTTTGTGGCCCCCAGGGTCCCGACGAGGCAGACCGCGCTGTCGCCCGTTTCTGTGAACTTGCACCCGGTCACGACGGCGTTGCGGTTGTAATTGTTGATGAAAACGGCGTTGCCGCCGACGGCGTCGAACCAGCAGTTTCTGACCGCGCAGTCCCGGGTCCCCTCCAGGAACACGGTCCCGCCGCGGTGGATGGCCCAGTCGCTTAGGGACGGGACGTCGTAGGGCTCCAGGAAGGTCGAGGCCGTCTGCGTCAGGAGGAAACCCTCGATGGCGATATGGCGGACCGGCGCGTCCTGCGTCCCGACGAACCGGACGAGCTGCCGGAGAAGCGGGGCCTCGACGCGCGCGCCGGCCATATCGACTCCCGGCTCGGGCTTGTAGTAGAGGATCCCGGCTTGGGCGTCCAGATACCATTCCCTCGGAGCGTCGAGCTCCTCAAAGACGTTCTCGATAAAAAATCGGGATTCCTTTTCGATCGCGGCCGGGTCCTCGAACCATTTGGCGCCCATCTGGAACCCGCCCTCGCCGAACCAGATTGCCCGGCCGTCATACTCGATCGCCTTCAGCCTCCATTGGAGGTTGCCCCACCCCCAGCCCTGGAAGATATGGATGACCGCCTCCTCGGGCCGGGCCCAGCGTTTGGCCGTGAACGAAGCGGGATCGAAGAGGATGCCCCGCGGGGCGCCGCCGGAGAAGTTCATGTCGTCGTTCTCTCCGGGCTTTGGGTCCGGCCGTCCGTCCGGGATCCGGGCCGTGGGATGGATGGTGCCGCTTCGTCCGGGTTTCGAATCGTCCCGGTTCGGAAACCGGGCCGGCGTCTGGCGTCGGCCGTTGACGAAGAGCTGGGAAAAGCGGAGCTCCCCTCGTTTGACGGCGGGCAGGTCGCACATCAGGATCCCGTCCCGGTACGGCTTCCACCGGCAATCCAGGGTCCGGTTTCCGCTGATGGTCACGCGTTCGCCGGGAGAGGCGGCAAAGACGACGGGAGCCGTCGCCGATCCAGAGTCCTCGGGCGAGAACACCAGCGGTCGGTCGAGGGCATAGGTGCCTTGACGCACCTCGACCACGGCCGGACCCGAGGCCGTCTTTTTCCAGGACCGCAGCGCCTGCTGGGCCCGGGCGAGAGTGGCGAACGGCGCCGCCTTTGTGCCGGGATGGCGGTCATTTCCGGAGCCCGAAACGTAAAACGCGGCGCCGTCGGAGAAAAAAGGTCTTGGGGCGGAAAACGGGTTTCCGGACAACGCCGCAATTCCAAGCGCCAACGGCAGGATCGCCCCAAGAAACTTCAGCGGTCGAATCACCGGTCTTGCCATTCTTGTTTCTC
>Ga0315279_10008499_pt1 | contig 12420 bp, 13 predicted proteins | sample YL17G06_20_MG_FD_203694 | JGI IMG/M metagenome (GOLD analysis project Ga0315279, IMG submission 203694) | Sediment microbial communities from Yellowstone Lake, YNP, Wyoming, USA - YL17G06_20 | ecosystem: Environmental > Aquatic > Freshwater > Lake > Sediment | place: USA: Wyoming | collected... | reverse complement strand
GCCTCTAGATGAGTTTCTCCAGCCTTGCCAAGCTCTTTTTCCAATTTGCTTTGCCAACCGACGTTGCTGGGTGGCCTCGGATCGCTTGTGAGTAACTCGTTGATTTGATTGGAGGTTTCGATTTCCATTTGTCGCAGACGCGGCAAGGCAAAGAACTGATTTTCGCTTTCTGGATCAAAGCTGACTGCCTTTTGGTAGAACTCGCTTTGATGAATGATTATTTCTGGGTCAGGATTGCATTTGCGTTCATCTGGTAGTCTCTTGCTTATCCGGGTTAGTGCATCATCAAATGAAAGTAGTGTATCTCCTGCTTGAGCCGCTGATTTCAGAACGTCTACTAACAGGGCTCTAACGCGTCGTTTGTCATTCGGTGAGATTTGTTCATGATTTTTCCATGTTTTGGCCGCATCAGGTGGTGGAATCATTCCATTATCTATCTGTTCGAAACCGATTGGTGCTGAGTCTTTTCCTCCAATATCTTGTTCACTGATAAGGTATGGGTTCTCAACTATTTCTTCATCTTTTTTTGTGAATATTCCAGCGTCTTTTCTGAGTTTTGGATTCGATACTCTTTCAACCTGTTCCTTTGTGAGGCCGAAAAGGCAGAGGGTTGTCAGAAGTTTCTTTCTTGATTCCGGAAGCTCTAGCCATTCTCTGGAAGCTGTCTCCAAGTCCTTCTTGAATTTGGTTTCGGCGGGCTTCTTTTTCTCTAGGACTGCAAGAAGGTGTTTTATTGGATCTTTGCCTTTCTTTGACACTTGCTGCAAGACTTCATATTGATATATCGTTCCTTTTGACATTTCCAGATACTCTAGGACGCTACCTGTGCCTGGATATGCCCCTCTGTTTGCCCATGTTTCGGCTAGGACTTTATCGAGCCACTTGATTTTGGAGTCCCAGTCTTCCGAGACTTTCTTTTCACTCTGGGCTATTTTTGTTGCTTGAAGGATCGCCTCTAGGGCAATGACAGCTTTGTCATCTGTCATATGTTCGGAGACATAGGAGAATTGTTCGCGTAGACTACCTGGTACTCTGCATATTATGTGTGTGGGGTCGAGTCCTTTTTTCAGGTACTCATGGTATGGTAATATGACCGATTGGGCTGGGTGGTCTATCGTTATGGTTCTAGACCATATGGGGTATTCTTCTGGGTATCTAGAAGTCTTCGGGAAGTACAGCTGGGCGCCTTTTTTGATAATTCGGGCGACGCCAATCAATAGGCGATCTCCAGCTTCATCTACCAATGGGTTGCCATGATTCGTGTAGAAGAAAACGAGTGAGTGTTTTTCCTCAATGGCATCGAAGTAATCGTTAAGCCGTTCTAGTTGCTCTTCCGGATTGCTCTCCCATGTTACACCTTTTTCAGTTGAGAACATCCTCCCATAGGGTCTAGCACAAAAAGAGAATGGCTCAAGCTCCTCTTCGCTGTCTGGAAGTCTGCGCCAGTCCAGGGGATCCTTATGGGTTATTCGGGCAGGAGTTGCGGAGAAAAGGGATATTTCACTTGAGCAGGGTGGCTCGTAACCCTCGACTTTGGAAAAGTCTTTTCCTGCGTTTTCTTTTTCCAGCTTGTCATCGCGAGAATCACGGATGTATTCATGAACCATGCATGAAGTATTTGACAAAGGATCTTCACATACACACCCGTTCCAACAGCTGTCATGCCAAGCAAGTCGCGCTGACATGTGTATGGGCATATTTACCATCTGTGCAGGATGGTTACGTTGTCAATCGTTAAAATACTTGCGTAGAAACAGCGCTCTGGAATGCTGCGAGGAATTCTTTGTTTTTTCAAGTGAAGAAAATTTCGTTAGGTTCATGCGCTTTCTATTTGGATTGGTTTTTGGTCGTTCTGATTTTCCTTTCTTGATATGTTTCTCTAAGTGCTAGGGTTTTGGCGACCTGCAGATAGCCCCCTTTCCGAAGTTCTTTTGTCTTGGGAGTGGCTTCGGATTCTGGGTGGTCCTTCATATAGAGTTGTATGGCTTTTTCTTTCATGCGTTCTCGAACCATTGGCCAGAATGTGCCCTTCTCTGGGGCTTCGATTCTTGGTTTGGTTTGTCTGACTGGGTGAGTTGTGTTGTTGGGTTCTGTGGCTCCGCTAAGTATTGCTAGGGCGTCTAGTGCTCGTGTGTTGATTTCGTCATCGAGGAGCTTGCTTGTCCAGAACCATATTTCTTCTGGTGTCGTGTTTAGGATGTATCGTGTGCCTTTTTCGATTTCCTGTGGGGTTTGGGCCTTGTCAATGATGGCTGCGGCTAGGCCGGTTCGATAGGCGGTTTCGTATGCTGCTGGGTCGTTTTCTGTTAGAAGTATGTGCACGGTGTTGCCATGTTTTTTGGTTGGGTTTTTTTGGGCTGCTTTTTCTAGTAGGTGTCGTATGGCTAGTATGCCGCCGCCTTCTGCTTTGCCGATGATGAAGGCGGGTTTGTGTTTTTCTTCTTCTGTATGTGGATATCTGTGGTAGGCTTCTACACTTACTTTTTCTGGGTTGGCTCGTCGCCATTTGATCAGGTATTTGAAGGGCATTATTTCTCACGTTTTGGTTTTATTTCTAGGGCGAGTTTTATGTTTGGGTCTTCTGTTTTGAGGGTGTTTTTGAGGAGTTCTCGTATTTCGTTTATTGTGATGTTTTCTGCTTTTAGGTTTATTGTTCCTTCGAATTCTGGTAGTTGCCATCTGCCGATGTCGTCTAGGATTTTTGCTGCTGGCGTTTCTAGTCCGGCATCGTCTGCTGAAAAGTTTGCTTCTAGTCGGATGTTTGTCTGGTAAGTTCTGGCTTTGATCTCCACCGTGGTTGTTATTTTCTTGCCTGCTTTGGCTAGGCGTATGAGGTTTCGGAATTGTGTTGCTGCGTCTGTTGTTCCTGACACTATTATTTTTGCTTCGGTTATGGCGTCGATTCCTTCGCGGCGTGTCCATTTTTCCAGGTCTTCAAGTTGGACTTTTGGAGGTGCGGGTTCGAAGGTTTCCCATTCTTTTGTTATTGTTTCTGCTGTCCATGTAGTGATGCCTGGTCCTTCTGGTTTCTTTCCGCATTGGCATGGCCATATGTGGCAGTTTGGGCATAGGTGTCCTCGTGGGTCTGTGATTCCTTGTCTTCCGGCTTCGTCGGGCAACAAGAGTCGTGAGTCTGAGCTTATTGTTACGTGGGACGGCAAATTTTCGGGCGCATATGTTTTGTCTTGTTGGATGAGGATCCATGTTCCTCTTTTGATTCCTTCGAGTAGTGTTTGTTCGAAGAGGGATTGGTTTTCTGGGAGGACTATGCCTGTTTTTTTGTGTATGTTTTCGTAGAAGGCTCTTGTTGTTGTTTCTTGTGTTTGTGCGGGCCATGCTTCTGTTCTTGCGTAGTCTGGGTCTAGTGGTTCGTCTGTTGCTCTGTGGAGGACGTTGGCGAGTACGTGCCAGAGTATTTCTTGTCCGGGTTGTGCTGTTCCGTAGCCGCTTGGTCTGAAGGATTTGGCTTCGATTTTGCCGCCTTTTGTGGCGTAGGCTAGATAGGTGAAGGAAGCTCTTATTGCGTCGTTCACCGTGGCTTCATATTGAGCTACTTTTTGTTGTAGGTTTTTCTTCTTGTCATGAGGAATTCCATATTTCTCTGGGTCTTCTGCGAGGGCTCGCGCTACTTCTAGTCTTGCTGTGGCGTCGCGGAGTGTTTCCCATGCACCCCCTCTGGCTACTAGAAGGAAAGTATTGTTTCTGAAGGCGCGAAGGTTGCCTCTTCCGTCACGGTTCAGGATAAATTGGGTTACGTTTTCTGGTACGTGTTCTTCTGATGGTATTGTGTGGCCGAGTAGTGGGTTTAGGATGGCTATTTTGAGGCTTGTGTCGTCTGTTATGGCTGAGGGGTCGTCTGGGAATATTTCGATGTAGAAGTGGCCTTTTCCTTTTTGGGTGAATAGTTCTTGGAGTTTTGTGTAGATGGTCTTTGTTATCTTTGGGGTCGGGATGTTTTGGCTTTCTTGGTCGATGATGCGGTTTTCGGTGGGTTCTTTTTTGAAGACGTATCTGTTGCCGATGGGTTCGATGTACCAGAAGCTTTCGGCTATGGCTGGTAGGATTTGGTCTCGGTAGTATTGGATGTGGTCTTCTTTTGTTGGTGTGGCGAGGATGGCGATGAGGTTGTCGGTGTCTATGCCCTTTGCTTCTTCTTTGGCGCCCGTGAGACTGTAAAGGTAGATGGTGCTGCAGGTCCTTCGGAATAGTGGGGCTTGGAAGTGGCTTTTGTAGTCTTCGTCTTTTTGTTGGGCTTTGGCTTTTCTTCCGCCGAGGTTATAGACATCTGAGGCTATTGCGTTCACGTATTTTTCTTCATGTATTCTGGTGGTTAGTTCTTGGACTATTTCATGCACCTGTAGGTCTACATGGAATGGGTGTACTAGGAAACAATCGTATTCTTTGGTTTTCCAGATCTGGTTGATTACGTGGGCTAGTAGACGTAATGCTCCTCTTGTGCGCTGGAAATCAGGCAGTGTGGATAGGCGTTCATATAAAACATCTATTAGTTCTGGATGGAAGGGGTAAGTTTCTATTATGCGGTTTTGGTAGTCGATTGTTCGGTAGCGTTCTGGAGCTTTCATCTGCTCGTAGAACTGGGTATAGGCTTTAGCTATGGTTTCTGCTGTTCTGGGGTCTATTTTGTCGAAGAGGCGTTTTTTGAGGATGTGCGGGACATCTTGGCTTTTGACGGGTTCGATGGGTTGCATTTTGCGGTTGAGGATTTTCATGGCTTCTGTTAGTTCTCGACGTACGGCGTCTGCTGCGTCTATGTAGGCGTCGCCTGCTACGCTTACGATGAGGATGCTGTTCTCCGTTTCGCAGACGGCTAGTGTGAGTGTGTGGATGAAATGTTTTACTTTGTTTAGGAGTTCGGTTTGGTCTTTGACGAGGTCGAGGTATTTTGGGATTTCGTCGATTAGTATGAGAGTTGGTTGTTTTTGAAGAAGTTCTGTGATATCTCTTCGTTCTGGGAGTCCTTCGGGATTGTCGGATTCTTTCGCAAGTATGGTCTCGCCTAGTTGGTAAAGGAAGTCTGCCCAGAGGGTTTTGAATTGATATTGTTCTCTTTTGATGCCTTTTCCGCCGTAGGCGCTGCCGTCTATGACGATTATTCTGCAGTTTTTGAGAGTTGGCGTGGTGCCTAGGAGTTTTTTGATTTCTGGGTTTGTTGGGTTTTTGACTGTGTAGTAGATGGCTGCCATGGCGTGGGTTTTGCCGCCGCCGAAGCCTGCGTCGAAGAGTAGGACGGGGTTTATGGGTTTTGTTCCTGTTAGGTGGCTGAGTGTGTCGGTTAGGAGGCGTTTTAGTGTTGTGGTTGGGTGTGTTGCTTGGAAGAAGGATTCGGGGGTGTTGTATGGTGGTTTGGCTGTGCCTTCTGCTATTGTGTGAAGGTCCAGAGCAAGTTCGGCTTGAAGATATTTACCCTCTATGATATCTTGCTTAGGTGTACAAGCCTGAGGGTTCCAGATAGGTGTAAGAGTTTGTTTTGGCATAATTGAATCACACGTGAATTATGAGTTACTATTTTAAATGGTTGGAAAGATTATAAAACATGTTTGGTTGCGAGTTTGAGAGGATCTGAACATGGTTGAGAGTGAAAAACGAGAACTACTGATTAGCAAATGGTTCCCAATAACAGAGGTGAGCGTCGAAAGCGTGAGGGAACGTAGCGCTAGTAGCGCCTTGCCGCCACTATATTTTCTGCATGTCTGGTTTGCGCGGCGACCTTTGGCTACTAGTCGAGCTGCTGTCTTAGGCAGTCTTTTGCCAGCCAATGAGACGAGGAAAGATTTTCTTGAGTTGTTGGGGATTCCTGCTGATGTTGATCTTCAGAAGGCTCAAGATAAGCTTGTTCAGGCGAAGGCTTCGGGAATTAAGCTTCAAGAGAATCCGTTCTTTTGGAAGAGAGCATTTGAACATGTGCCCACTGAAAAGGAGTTGAGCAAGCTCACTGGTGTATTAGAGGAGTTTTGGGGTGTTGAGCGTCCTTTGGTTGTTGATCCTATGGCGGGCGGCGGCAGTATTCCTTTTGAGGCCATGCGTTTGGGTTTACCTGTTGTTGCTGGAGACTTAAATCCTGTTGCCTTTGTCTGCCTTAAAGGGACGCTTGAATATCCAACGAGATTTGGCAAGAAACTGCTTCCCGCTGTCCAAAGTTACTGTCATGAGGTTCATGAGACGGCGAAGGCTGAACTAGAAGAGTTTTTCCCGAAACAAGTGGGTGAAAAGGTTTATGCGTATTTATGGGCACGAACAATTAAATGTTCTTCCTGCGGTTTGATCATCCCACTTTCTCCTAATTGGTGGGTTGTTAAGGCTAAAAAGGATGAAGATAGCATTGCAATAAAAGTGTCAGCACCTGAAATCGGCGACAAGTGCAGTTTTGAGATTGTTAAGAGCCCCTTTACACACCAGTTGAAGCCAGACAGAGGCACAGCGAAAGGTGGCCAAGTAGAATGCCCAAGATGTCATACTGTCACATCAAGTGATCAGGCAAAAGAAGGAGCCAAAAATGGACGAATGGGGCATCAACTCTACTGTGTCTGTGTAAAATACAAAGGATTAGGAAAGAAGCGGCAGAAATGGGATTTTAGACCACCGACAAACGAAGACTATGAAGCCATTCGTAGGGCTGAAATTAAGCTTCAGGAAAAGCTTCCAACTTGGAAGCTTCAGAATCTTGTGCCTATTGAAAGTTTTCCCGAAACTGCCAATGATATTAGACCCATCAAATACGGTATGTCCAGATGGTGTGATTTTTTTAACCCTCGCCAACTGCTTTCTCACCTCACTTATCTCGAAAAGTCTCAGACAATCAAGAAAAGGCTGTTTGCCAGTAAAGAAAACCGCAGCGAGGAATGGGATTTTGCAGCTGCAGTAATAACCTATGGAGCCATGGTGTTTGATGCTTGTGTAGACTATAATTGTTCGCTGTCAATCTGGCACCCTAGTAGAAGTCTGATATATCATATGATGGCTCTGCAAGCTTTTCCTTTCAAGTGGAGCTACGCAGAATGGGACCACTCACAAATGCTTTGGCCTTGGGCCTCATCTAAAGTTCTCGACTCTCTGGGAGAGATAGTCGCACTCCTTCCAGAAAAGTCGCCCAAACCCGAAGTTTACTGCGGAACAGCCTCCAATATTCCTGCCAAAGACAAAAGCATTCCGTGCATTGTCATTGATCCGCCCTACGCCGAGAACGTCATGTACGCTGAAGTCAGCGACTTCTTCTACGTGTGGCTAAAACGCCTACTCGGAGACGTCTTCCCAGACGCGTTCAAATCTCTCCTCACAGAAAAAGAAGACGAAGCCGTAGCAAACCCCGCCAGATTCAAAGGCAGAGGCAAAAGCTCCAAGAAACTAGCCCAGGAAGACTACAAGACCAAAATGGAAGCATGCTTCCGAGAAATGCACCGCATCCTACAAGACGATGGCACCATGACCGTAATGTTCACCCACCGCACAGCCGAAGCATGGAGCAGCCTAGCAACCGCCCTCATGAACGCAGACTTCACCTTCATAAGCAGCTGGCCAGTCCACACCGAACCACCAGACAAATACGCAAAACGAGGAAAAGGCGTCCTCAAAGTCACAGTCTTACTAACATGCAGAAAACGAAAAACAAACCACCCCGGCATCTGGGAACACATAGTAGAAGAGCTCCGCGACTTAGCCAAACAAAAAATCGAAGAATTCACCAAACTAGGCATCAACGGACCAGACCTCAAAGTAAGCGTGTACGCTCCGGTCCTCGGCAAATTCGCAGATTATTACCCAGTTAAAACCGCCACTGGCAAAGAAATAGACCCTCAACAAGCCCTAGATCTCGTCATAGACGTGCTAAACGAAAAGTTCCTCCAAGAAGCAGGCCTACAAAACGCAGACAAAGAAACAGCCGCCTACATAAACCTCCTCGCAACCTTCCCAACAGCAGAAACAGAATACGAAGAAGCACGACTAGCCACAGTCTTCGGCGGACTCGTCACACTCGATACACTAGACGCAAAAGGCACGTACGGCTTAGTGGAAAAGAAAGGAAAAAACATCACAATCCTCTCCGCCCGAGACCGCCAAGCACTTGGCATAATTGACCCATACAACATTAAAACACTCAAAACAACAATAGACCACGTCCACGCAGCCATACTCCAATACGAACGAGGCGGCCTAGTCCAAGTCAAACGCCTCATGCAAGACAAAAACCTAGACACAGCAGGCTCACCATTCCCAACAGTCCTGCAAGCCTATGCACGCTACGCAGAAAACTCGTCAAACGAAAACTTCAAGAAAGACGCGGCCATCGCAAAGGCATTACTCACAGCCCTAGGCAGATCAATAGAATTTGCACCCAAGAAAGGAGAACGTCTAGATCATTATACTTCGGAATCGTGAAAATCCATCACAGGCTCAACCCTAGGCACATCCGCCCCACGCACAAAACTCTTCCAAACAGGCAAACGCCTCTCCAAAACCTCCAACTGACCCAACATTCTCTCCGCCCCATCCAAACTACTATCCAAATAACCACCAAAAGTTTCACTCAAACGCTCACGATTACGAATGCGCTTAGGCAAAACATCCTCAGGACTAACATACGCTGCTTGCCCAACCAAATCAGCCCAATGCTCCCGCACAAACCTCTGCAACCTCGGCCTAGCAGCGATAACCCTCTTCACAGCCTCAACAGCCGACTCAATACTCACATCACGCGAACCATTCAAATCCAAACTAACCCTGAAAACACCAGCCCGCAACAACTGCCTAGCAACCAACTGAACGGCGCCCAAACGCATGGCGTCCGCAAAAGCCTCCAACCTACAAGGCAAGTCAATCTCCAAGTTCCTATTTGCTTTAGATCGCCGCTCCTCAGCCATACTCCTAAAACGCTCAACACAATCACAAACCATCCCGATCAACTCCCCTTCCTAGCTAGATCTACAAGCTGCCCAAACAACTCAACGATCTTCCCAGCATCCTTCACAATCACGGGCCTATCATCGGGCTTCATAGCATAAACATCCAGTAAACCATCCTCGCCTCCAACGCCATAAACACTAAACGGCACCTTCCCCGGCGAATCAGCAAACAACTCAACCTCAGAAGCCAACCACTGCACAAATGGATGACCGGGCACCAAAGCATCAGGCCTACCAGGCACCAAAGAAATTCCATCCTTAACAAAAGCCCTAACACCTTCAGGCAGCCGCTCTAAAGGCTCAACAAACAGTAAGTCATCTCTACGCACGAGTCGCATGTCCAAAGCCTCGCAACCCAAGCTAACAAACCGCTCCAAAACCTTTGGGACTTCGGCCTCAACAAACGTAGGCTCCAAAGGAATATCCTCAGGAAAAATCCGAGTCAACTTGACAGCTTCATCCTTCGACTGCTCAACCTGCTCAACTGCCTCAGTGATACGCCTCTGCAAACTCGCCCCGCTTAAACCGCCCTCAAAAGCCTCAACCAAACGCTGAGCAATAATCCCACTCGCAGGGCCAACAATAATCCACCAAATCTTTTGTCGCTCAAACAAGACTCGATACATTCTTGCCTCATATGTATCAGGATACCAAACATTTACAACCTTCACCACATCAGCAGTCTGTCCAATACGATCAACACGACCAATACGCTGCTCAACCCTAGCAGGATTCCAAGGCATATCCACATTCACAACCGCACTCGCAGCCTGCAAGTTCAAACCCTCACTCGCCGCCTCACTGCAAACCAAGACATCCACCTGCTTCTCCAAAGCCCTTCTTACTTCCTCCTTTTCACAAACCCGCCAACCCCTTGCCCGGGAATCCCAAACCTCCCCACCACGACCAGTATAAGTCCCAATCCTATCGGCACCAAGCCATTGACTAAGAAAATCCCTCACCACATCAACCGTATCAGTAAACTTCGAGAAGACCAACACCTTCCGTCCTTCATCCCGCAATTCCTGAACAACATGCTGAATCTCCCGAAGTTTTGGGTCATCAGCGGCTGTCACAGCCCTGCTGTAAGGAACAAGACTGGCTTCCAAACTCCTTAACTTCTCCAATTCCTTTTCAACCAAACCTCGGGCCCGTTCAACTGCGGCTCTCATGGCTTCAAGAAGCTCTTCCTCATCGACATCCTCTCCAACATCTTCCATCATGTCAGAAGCTAACTTGAGCAAGCGTTCCTCATCACCTTCCAACAGGGCCTCTAACGCTTCTCGTCTACGTTTCACAGTTTGATAAGCCGAAGCAAAACTACTCACAAACCTCTGATGGTAGACAGCCCTAATCAAACCAAAACCACGCCGCTCATCACCCTTAAGAAAACTCCTATACTCATCATAATAATTCGCCAAATAATCATTAAGCTCAGCCAACAAATCACCATGCTTGGCATCCAAAGCAACATCAACATTCACGATCCTTCGCTCTGGAAACTTGTAACCACTCTTCTTAAGCCGATCCCGCGTATTACGAATCATAAACCACGAAGTAGGCATCAATCCCCTCAAAACCCTATCAAGCCTATCACGATTGTCAACGTCAAGACGACGCAAGAAATTCCTAAAAGCATCTTCCTGTCCATGAGAAACAATATCTAAAAGCTCCTTCGCCTCAACCCCGCTGAAAAACGAGCTAATAACAACCTCTCTATGCCTATCCTCCAAATAAGTCCTAGCAAACCACGAAACAAGCACAAACAAGTGCACCCAATCATCTTCACCCCTATCTGCTGGACTCCTATTCACAGCATTGTAGTACCTTCTAAACGCATCTTCATGAACCCAAGGACCGCCCAAACCCAAAATCCGAAGCAAATCCAACATCTCCAACTCATTCAACTGCAAGGGAGTAGCCGTCAAAAGAAAAACATGTGGAGTCAACGCAGACAAAGCCATAGCCAACTCGTTAAGCCTCGTAGGTCTCGGCGAAGTAAACTCTGACCTTGTCACACGAGCTGCATGAGCCTCATCAATCAAAACCAAATCAAAAGGCCTAGCCTTGAATAACTCAGGCTCAGAACCCCTCCGACCCCTAACATAATGCCACGAAGCCACAACCAAATCAACAGCATCAAACGGATTACCATAAACAGGAAACGTCTTCTCATCAGGCGCCAGGAAAGCATTCGGTTTACCAGGTTTGAACAAATAAGCAGGAAGACCAAACTTCCCACGAAGCTCATCCCACCACTGCCGAGTCACGTTCTTAGGCGCCAAGACCAAAACACGACGAACATGACCCGTCATCCACAACAACTTAATACACGCACCAGCCTCAATCGTCTTCCCCAAACCAACTTCATCAGCAAACAAAACACGAAAGGGATAACGCTCCCTCGCCAAGCTGACCGCACGCGCCTGATGAGGATAAAGACGAACAGGCCCCAAACCCATATGCGCCAAACAACGAACCCTAGGCAAAATCCTCACAAAACGACAAGCAGGCAACAACCCACGCGCAACAACCTTCACCTCAGGCTCATGAGAAGCAATCGACGGAGCAGACTTCGGCTCAAACTTAACAATAGCCCTATAAACAGCCTCAGGAAGATTAAAAACCTCAAAATCCGGATGCTCAGCATTCCAGATCCGCCCAAAAGACTGCACCAAATCCTCAACACGCTCTTTATCACCTTCTCGCCAAGAATAGAAAACAACAATTCTCTCTCCATTCACAGTGTAAGCTGGCTCGGTCTCGTTCGCACTGCCCTCAGCAGCAATAACATTCCCTTCTCTATCCTTGAAAATCAGAAGCTTGTAATGGAAGATGCCAGTCTGACCAAGATAGACATGACGAGGCAAAACAACCTTAACCTCTAAAATGCCCTTGTTAAACATCCAAGCAAGAGCTTCCAAACGCTTCTTCACCAAAATGTCCTCAATCTTCTCCAAACCCCCAGCAATCCGCCGTGCAATATCCTCAACAATCTCTTTCCCAGAACGCAAGCCCATCTGATAAGCTTCCCAAAGCTCCTTAGGAACATCATGCGCCCCCAGAATCAAACGCATCCTACCGCCATTCTCTATAAGACCAGCCACACCGCTCGCAGCATGAACAAGCGACTCAACCGAAAAGTAACCAGTAGCACGATCATACGCCACGGACTCCTTCAAAACAGGAACATAAAACCCCCTAGCTATCCGCTCACCACGACCCTCAAAACTCAAACCAGTCACACCAGCCCTCTTAAGCGACATCTGACACCTCCTCCAAAGCACTTATGAATAGAATAAGCACAAGGCAATTTCTGTCTTTAGGTCCCAGTGCAGAAAATACGGATCTCACGAAAAAGGTTCTTTTTCCCCCGTAATTCAGACTGTTTCTGCAGCTTCTCCTAGATAATCTCAGCGCAAAATCTTGTCTGACCCTAGCTTTCACCTACCCCTACCCCCCTACCTTTTTTCTCACAGAGCCCCAGGAGCTACTGCGGAAA
>Ga0315279_10008498_pt1 | contig 12420 bp, 18 predicted proteins | sample YL17G06_20_MG_FD_203694 | JGI IMG/M metagenome (GOLD analysis project Ga0315279, IMG submission 203694) | Sediment microbial communities from Yellowstone Lake, YNP, Wyoming, USA - YL17G06_20 | ecosystem: Environmental > Aquatic > Freshwater > Lake > Sediment | place: USA: Wyoming | collected... | reverse complement strand
GAGGTTCTGGAGGAAATGGTCAGGATGGGGTTTTTCAACTCTGAATCTGAGGCTGTCAGAGCGGTGATCATGAAGTGTGCGGTGGACTGTGAGTTGTTAAGCAGGAACGATCTGTGGACCCGTGTAAGGCGTCACAAGTGGAGAGGGACATGCAAGGGCTTAGCAAAAAGCTTTAGTCTTTTGGCGTAGTAACATGCGTTCTGAAGGGATAATGGTATGGTTGTGGCTGGTAAGGTGTTTAAGCTTTCGGAGTCGCTTTCGATTGCAGATATTGCGGAGCGTCTTGAGGGTCATCGTGTTGAGGAGGAGTATGAGGAGGGTGATTACAAGTTCACCTTGGTTACTGAGGTTACGGGGCTTGTTCCGAAGGCAGGCACGCTCAGAGGTGTTCATAGTCATGATCATGTGATGCAGGTTTTTCACAGGGGCAAGATCATTCCGCAGCCGCACACGGTTGAGGCTGTGTTCAGTTTTAGCGTGCTTAAGGATACTACGTTTTTGACGGTTGTGGAGAAGAAGCGTGTGGCTAATTTTATCGCTAACAAGCTCAGTGAGCTGCTGTTCGAGAAGACGGGCAACATCGTTGAGGCTAGGATCAGTCCGGAGACTTTGAAGGAGTTTCATTTGAAGAATCCTGAGGACACGAAGATCACGTTTTTTGATAACGTGGACATTCCGAACGTGAACAAGCTGTCGTTGTACGGACCGGACTTGGTTAACACGAGCTTGTTTGAGGATTACGGTAAGCATGGGGACTTGTGGTACGTGGTTGCTCGTAGTAGGGAGTTTGGGTATGTGGTGGGGATTACGAGGGATGCGTCGGTGACGATTTTTAACCTGCCAGAAACCGAGAAAGAAAAATACTTGGAATACACAACAAAACAAATACACCCACTAACAACATAGGCACAAGAGAAAGCGATTGACAAACAGCTTCGGAAAACAGTATAAATGGTTTACGTGTTACTAAGAAAGACTTTGGCACTCGACCAGATTATGCACATTGACTTCTGATCATTCTAAGATGATTGCACAAATACAATGGTTTGGAACAAAACTTTACGCCAACCAACCAGTTTTCGACGGTCAATGGGGAAAGACTGTAGCTCGGCCAATCAAGTGATTGGCTGGGTGTCTAGGTTTGCTTGAAGGGAAGAATGGAAAGAACCAAGAATACTGACAAGGACAACGCAGAAAATTGTGATAGAACTCTGCCCCGACCTGTAGAATCTGTTACTGTTTGATGATCATTCCGGTGTTTGGGCATAGGTTCTGGATCTTTCGGGTGGTGTTCCCCAGTATCAGTTCGAAGTTGCTGAACCTGCTTGGTAGGCCTTCGGAGTGGGGGTCGTCTTTGCCGTTCTGCAGGCCGTAGTGGATGTGTGGGGTTCCGCTGTCTCCCGAGTTGCCTATGCTTCCCAAGACGGTTCCTCTTGTCACCTCGTCTCCGATGTCGGCTTTGACTGAGTCTTTTTGCATGTGGTCTATGAGGCTGAATTCGCCGTTGCCGTGGTCTATGATGACGTGGTTGCCGTGAAGCCCCTCCAAGCCGACGCTTTCAAAATGCTCAAACGTCTCAGCGCGAAGTTGCTCATACTGTTCAGGTGAAATAGGAGGCAACGACCTGCCGACGGGGTTGTCTGGTCTGTCATGTGCGGCGGAAACGATTTTTCCGTCGCCTGGGCATAAGACTGGTTTGCCCCATCCGTAGTAGTCTTCCAGTTTTGAGCCGTCTTGTTTGCAGACGTTTCCTTTTTGGTCGGCTAGCATGAAGTCGTATGCAAATCTGACGCTGTTAGCCGTCACGTCCATCTTCTCGACGTATTGATTCAAGAGAGGAATGCGTCGATGGTGAGCGAGAAAATCGTGGCCATCAGTAACGAGGCAAGTGCCTCTGAACGGAAGATCGAGAAGAACCTTCTGCTCATAAACGACGGGGCTGACAGAAACTTCCGCTTTCAAGTTGGCGGCATCTTCGCTTATGAACCTCAACGAAAAGTCTATTCGTTCGAAGGCGTACTCTAGAGGCAGTTCCGCTATCGGATTGAAGATCTCCAGCGTCTTTTCAGGTTCGAGTTTTCTTTGGGGGATGATTTCTATTGAGGGTGACATGGCGTTGCTGTCCACGAAGAGGCTGAAGATGCAGTTGTCTTTCTTGTCGAATCCTTTCGCTTGGATTCTTTCGAGGAGGGCGTTTTGTTTTGAAGTGTTTTGGCATCTGAGCTCGAAGTTGACTGATTGTTGGAAGATGCCTTTCTGTAGAAACACGGTGGTTGGATAATGACTCACTTTTATCATGGAGGATCAGGCTTACTGTGGTTCATGCTGGATTTAGATTTTGCCCAGTCCGTCCACAACAAGAACCAAATCATCTTCTTATGAACCCACAACAGCGAACGTCATGGCAAACCCTAGTGGATGGGGGTAAAGTTTTATCTTGTGTGTGTGGTTGGCTTGCTTCGCTCTCGTTGCCTTGTGATGGGAGCGTGTGAGTGTTTCTAGTTAAAAGAAGGACAGACGCGAAAGAAATTTGTTCCTTCTTCTTCTTTCACGTTGGGTTCATGTTGATTGTTGATAGGGTAGACGTGTGAAGAGTTTTTCGCGTTGGTAGTAGGCACACGCGGTACCGTTGTGCCGACTACTACTACCACGTTGTTTTGATGTTGAAGTTGATCTGGTTGTGGTGGCTGGTTGACCTGGTTCTGTTATGTTACTTCAAAATTATCTGCAGTGACTGTTTCTTCACGTTGACTACTGTCTATGATCAGAAGAAATAAGAGGATCAGGTTTTTCTTTCCTTTTCGCGTATCTGGTTTTCTATGTTCTCTATTCTTAGGCGTAACAGCTTCCTTGATGAACTCGCTTCGGCTTGTGTAGCCAAACTCGGCTTTTTTGGTCACACCGGTTTGTTGTTTAGGCAGACTGATAGAGGATCTTCTATTTCTCTTTCCACAAATTGGGATCCGAGAACCGCACATATAGGATAAATTGCAGTTATTACTTATGTGTGCGAAGAGAATATCATACGCTGTGTCGTAAAAGGGATAAGAAAAAGATGGGGCAACGCAAGGATTTCCTAATTGCCAGTTTGGTTATTTCTCTGCTTGTTGCAATGTGTGTTTTCGAGCTCTGGCTGTGGGCGGTAGGAATCGAAACACCTGAGAGAGGAACTCCAAAAAGATGGATTGGTCTCGTCGGTTCCATTTTGATTCTAGGAGCGATAATTTTTTTCCTTGCACTTCTGAGTTATACACTAACATCAAAAGCTCTCAGAGAAAGAAAGGAAAAAGAAATAGTTTCAGTCCCATCAATTCCACCCTTAAATTGTGTGCGCGCTGTGAGTGTGTGAGTGTAAGAGAGCAATTGGTTGTGAGAGCGTAAACGTAAGTGTGTTTAGGTTTGGGGGTAAAGTTTTATCCCGATTTCTTAAGTTGTTCTCGTGAGTATTTTCGGTTCTTTCCATTCTTCCCTGAGGATGCTATAGATGTAGTCATCTAGCCATTCTCCTCTCATGAAGAAGCTCTTGCGAAGCGCTCCTTCCTTCTTGAACCCCACCTTTTCCAAGATCTTCTGAGAAGCCTTATTTCTCTGGTCAGTTTGGGCTTGAATACGCATCATGTCCTTAGACAGAAACAAGTAGTCCACCATAATCTGCAAGGCTTCGGTGCCGTATCCTTTACCTCTTTCACTTGGTACCAAACTAAAGCCGATTTCCAGCTGTCTACCTGCAACGTGGAGGACGTAAAAATGGGATATGAAACCGATCTTGCTACCGTCCTTTTTCTCTATGATAAATAGCTTCTTTTCATGAGGATTGTCAAAGATCTTTTCTGCATCTGTTCGAGACATTTGATGAACAGGATTGTATTCACCAAAGAACTCAAGCTTGTTGAACCATTCCGCAAGCAATGGCAAGTCTTCTTTTTCTGCAATCCTCAGATTCACAGTCTTGCCTTCAAGCAATCTGAACACCAAGCCAATCATGGAACTGTTTCAGCTATAACCTTTTCTGCAACATCGTAAAAGTTGGTTGGGTAAAGTTTTATCCAAAAGATAAGATCAGAGGACAAATTTCGTGAACAACAGCACTATCGACAGGATACTATAGGTTTGGGTGACCAGCATTATCCACTTTGGATTTTCTGATGACAAATCCGTGATTTTCGCCTCCAGAGCAGGGCGATCTTGGCTATTTGCATTTTCGTATTCTCTTATCAGGCAGTATAGTTTCCAGAATTTTGACAGGACAAATACTACCACTATCGGTATTGCCAGAACGAAGGCTCCCAAAACTGACAGCTGGTCACGAGACCATTCTAAGAACAATGCTGTCCCAGTCAATGCTGCACCCGCACTCAAGACAACAATGCCCATCACCGCTGATCTGGATAGACCTAGGCGCAACGTTAGAGTCTGAATGTTCATGGCTTTGTCTCCAAAATAATCTCGAATTTCGGTAGGCACGATAACGCCGTACACAGTAAAGGATAGACCGACAAGAGACATCAGAAAGTAGGCGTTGATTTCAGAGGTGAATGCATAGTAAGCGAACAGTACAGGAAATACTGCCAGAACAAGCATTTGGCAGATCGGCCCGATCCAAAACCTCGCTTTTAACCGCAGAGGCGGAGCTGAAAAAGCGATTCCTAAGGAGATGCCTATTATCCAGAGTGCCAGCAAGATTGGCTTCTGCTGATAGAGTGCTAGTGCTGAAACCAGAATGAGAGTTAAGCAGATTTCAAGAATCATAATGTCTCTGACTTTCTTGTGCCCGAACGAGTCCAGCGCTTGAACTAGCTCTTTCTTGCGTTCATCCTTCAGGTCAAGTTTGTAGTCATAGAGTGTGTTCGCCTGAGCGCCAATAATGGAACTGAGGTTAATTATTAAAAAAGAAAGGGCCACCGAGACTATTCCACTTACAAGATCAACGGGTGGGCTGGCGCCCCATGCGAGACCCATGATCAGTGAGCCTAGATTTGGCAATAGGAATTCAGACCTAGATATTTTCGCGAATAGTTTTGTTGCGGTAGACACGAATGGACATCATGCAACACGCCTTAAAATACTGTGCGCTACTATTGTCTTTCTCTTGGGTTTTTGTGCTTGGATGAATTGGGGGTAAGGTTTTATCCAAACCAAACCGCATAGCCGAACTTATCTACTTCCCATCCGTCTGCAACAAGTTCATTTATCATGTCCTCAATTTCTTTCTCCTTTTTTGCGGTTATCACCTTATAGGTTTTCACCATTTTTATCTCTCCGACCAGTTTACTCGGAAGTGCGTCTAATAAGGCTTAAATCTTGCCTGTTATCAGTTTAGTTTGAAAAGAGGGTATGATAATGCGTTGGCAATATGCCTTTTTTGCATTGGGAATAATCGTGTGTTTGATAGGAGCCCTTGTAATGGTAGCAGGAGAATCGATCTTAGGAGAGAACCATACTGGCATTGCAGCTGTGATAGGGATAGTAGGAACCGGCTTAATTGGTACCTCTGGTGCAATTAGCGCCGCGCGCGCGAAACCAAAGAATTAACGCACGCGAATTTTGAGCGCGTGTGCGCGCGTTGAGTGAGTATGTGAGTGAGAGTAAGAGGATGCGTCACAACCATAGAAGGAATACAACTCTTTAAAAAGAGAAAATGGAATACAACTCCCCTTTTTTCAGTAAATAGCGCGTGCGAGCTGTCTGGTTTACACGCTTAAAGCATAAAGGATATTACAATCCGTTTTGTTTTGATGAGCCTTATGTCGTTAATAGATTATATTCTCACTCGCAGAAGCATTAGACGATATGAAACCAAGGATATACCTGAAGAAGTTCTGCGACAAATTCTTGAGGCTGGCAGGCAGGCTCCCTCTGCAGCTAATAGACAGCCTATTCGTTTCGTCATTGTGAAGGACCATGAGATACTAAAGAACCTGTGCGACAATTTGATTACCCGTTTTGTCAAATATGCTCCCGTCGCCATTGTTGGGTGTGCAGACGTAAAATCGCTTTTGACTGGAAAATGGGCTGTTGTCGACGCCACAATTGCAATGCAGAACATGGTTATTGCCGCGTGGACTTTGGGGGTCGGTTCGTGTTGGATAGGAGCTTGCAACGAAGAAAGAGTCAAGGAATTGCTAAAAATCCCTGATAGATGGAAAGTTGTTGCATTGATAACCTTTGGCTATCCTGCCGAGCAACCAAAGCCAAGAAAGAAGAAACCATTTGAGGAATTGTTTAGCTTCAACAGTTTCTAGCTAACTTGTGTAGAGCTATCTCAATTTTCAAATTGGTCTCTGCAAGTATTTTCAGAGATGTTTTGTCGTAGATTTCCCTTAGAGTCTTTTTCCTTATGGTCTTGAAGTATCTGAGTTTGCGTTCAAAGGTAGACTCTTGGTTGCCTCGTTGCATTAGCCATATTCTAAAATTCACTATTTGGTTAATTCGGGGGTTCCTCGTCAGTGCGGGCGGGATTTGAACCCAGGATAAGTGGAGATGTCTCCCGAAATCCGTCTTAATACGACCGTTTTCTTCTGAGCAATAGATGGGTCAAACTGGCATATAAGGACTGATAGAAGTGTCATCTATTTTCGTTGTTCTCTTTTCTTCATTTCATGGTAGAGCTGTTCACGCGTTTTTTTACTTGGGGAAATAACCACGATTGACACCAGCCTCATCGTTTCCTAGCAATGTAGTCAATGAATGCTTGCATTATTTTCTTTCCTTCTGTTATTCGTTCTATTATTCTCTTCTCCTTATGAATGACCTCAAAATTGCTGAAAAAGACATCAGCTTCATTATCCTCAAAATAGGAATCTATGTTGGGACAATTTACTCCTCTCCAAGGTGTCTTCTTTAAAAATTCTCCCTTTCTCGTCTCTATTGCATCACTTGGTGGTGGTTCATCTGCTGATACGAAATTGACAAAACGCAAACCCTTAGCTTTCATTACTCTTTCTATTTCACTCATAGCCAATGCAACATCCTCTTTTGGCATCATATGTATTGCATTATAAGTGTACACAAAACTGAATGTCTCATCTTTGAATGGAATCTTACGCATATCTCCTTTCAGCAGGTTCAACTTCATGTTGTTCTCTTTGCAAAATTTCTGAGCTTGCTTCAATGCTTCCCCTGAGATCTCAATACCATATGTCTCATATCCATAGTCAGAGAAGATTTGAAGTGGTGGATTATCACCACCTGCACCACAATCTAGGACAATTTTCTCCAAAGGGCTTGAATTACAGTACTTGAGAAACTTGTAAAGGGGTGTTGCGCCAATGACATTTTTCATACTCAATCTCCTAAAATAGATGGTATATCTAGCATTCTAACACCTATCAAGATAGTCTATTTCGGTTCACCTGTAACTTTTCCGCAGATTTAAGTTGATGTGAAAAGCATGGAATTATGTTACGTTTACGTGTAACATGAGTGTAACAAAATGCTAATTTCTGATATTTTCTACTTTTCGGTATACTCTTCTAGCCCAAGATCGAGCTTCTTTTAAAGATTCAAGCAAGATTCTAGACTTGTTAAGAAAAGTGGAAAAAAAAGTAGAAAAGTGTACTTTGTAACTCAGACGAAATATAGGCATATCCTCTCCTCAGTCGTCGATCGCGCTAGTTATGTTCATTTCTAATGCTTAGATGTTTTCTCTTTAAGCCACAATTCAATAGCTTCTTTGATAGCTTTACTCAATGCTCCTCTTTCTCCACCATAGACACGTGCAACTTCTATTCTGAACTTCTTTTCCAATTGCTTGTCTATCCGAACATGGACTATTCCTTTCTCATTAACCATTTCCTTCATTCCCTATGTTGCTTGCAACAATGCTACCACGCAACCTTTTTATTTAGTTTATGTTATATGCAACCATGCAACAATGCACCAAAGGGTGAATGAAATATGAAAGCCACACAAATAATGAATCCTCAAAATCAGATTCCCTTAGAAAGATCGATTAGAAAAGAAAGAGGAATTGGAAGACCTCAACAGATAACAAGTGAAGATGTGATCAAAGCCATCAAGCTGTATGCTACAACCTCGGAAACAGAGCTTTCAAGAAGACTCAACGTTTCAAGACAGACCATCTATCGCAAAATGAAGGAGATTCCGAGAGAAACTATCATTCAGATTTTCAGGGAATTGAGCGAGACTGAACTGAAGCCTTATCAGATGATGTATGAAGGGTTTCTAACAATTCCAGAAGTGGAGCAGTTTCAAAAAGCCTTGAACGTAAGACAGGTTTCCAAGAGATACAGAAAGCATATTCTGCGAATGATATAGCATTTATGTGTCCATCTTAAGAGGCATCCGCGCAAGCTAACTGTCGAAGAATCGGCAGAACTTCTAACTCAGTTGAAAACGTGCAAGATTGAAAACCTCAACCTCTCAACAGTCAAGACTGCGGTGCGTTCATGGTTTCAGAACGTACACGGAATAAACGGCGAAGTTCTTACTTCTAAAGGCATTGACGGAAGCCCATGCTGCAATCTAGGAAAAAGAGCGAACGATCACCTAACTCAAGAACAACGATACCACTTATTGAAGCATCGAGAGAAATTAACAAAGACAGTTCGTTGCTTGATGTATAGCTTAGTTTGCCGTATTTTCTCTATTACACTGCAACACGAATAAACGCATCGTTAAAGGCTCGAATTGAGAACATAGAGAAGCATCAAGACCATTGGGTAATAACCGTTATCGATAAGGGAAGACACAAGAATGGACGAAAGACCTGGAGAAAACTGATCATCGGAGAGCTGAAAGGAAAACTCGAAAGAAACCTAGCGCACAGAGGGAACGTCAAAGCTGGATTTTTGTTTCCACTGGAGTATCAGCAGGTGCTGGGAGTTTTCAGAAACGTGTACGAAAAGGCAGGCATTCCTGTTCCTAAGCAGCCTTGTCATGTTTGGAGACATACGAGCGCTCAAGACTTCTTAGACGCTACCGATTGGAACTATGAGTTGTGCGCTCAAACGCTTGGTTGGGAAGACCCGAGGATTCTGAGGAAATGCTACGGTGCAATGTCTGAGACTGCTAAGGAGAAGGCAATGAAAAAAGCGATGGGAATTCCCATAGAAGAAACCAGAAGGGAATTCAAATTCTAAGAAGAGTGAACAGATGACAAAACTACCCAAATCTCGAAAACAAAGAAGCGTCATGATTAGGCTTGACTTGTACAAGTGGATTCTGGAAGAAGTGAAGAAAGGTAGATTCTGGAACGTCTCTCACGCTATTGAGTACAGCCTGATTGCCATCAGAGATATGGAAAAAGAAGAAAAACACAATGAAAACTAGACCTAATTCTTCTGCTGTTTATTGCCGAAAAGTTCCGCTACCAAAGCGGCTAAAAACAGTAAAAGACCCATTATTATGAGAAATCCTATGAAGTCGTTGCCTGTTTTGGCGTTTCGGGCTTCTTGTTCAAGAATGCCACGTAGTTCATCGCTTTCAGCTTGCGTTATCGTTCGATTTTTGGCTTTTTCCAGAAGCATATCTTTTCTGCTAGTCATTCTTTAGGCCTCCTTTTCCTAGTTGTTTCTGGGTCTTCCTTAATTTTCTCCCACATTTTATAGACGTCAATGGATTTTGAGAGAAGTTCCTCCGGAATCTTGTCTACTTTTGCCGAGATGGCTTCAAGCTTCTTTTTGACTTCTTCCCTGTCTGCGTCATTCTTCTGTCTCCATTTTCCAAAATGGTATATTATGATTCCTAACGCTATAAGAAGCGAGATAATACCCACGTAAGGAAGAAACTCTTCAAATGCCATTTAACTTCAAATTAGTCTATGTTTTGCTTCTATAAGAAACCTTCTCTTGACAAGAAAATAGATTCTTGAAATTTCGACCATGTTGTTGAGGTTGCTTTAATAAAACTTAGACTCAGAGAAAAGAATGGAATTTTCATAACGCTTCGATATTTTCGGAATCACAGCACTTGAAAACCTTTTTAAACTGCCTCAAGGCAAATGATTTAACGTGCTGTCCGAAACTGTGGTTTCAGCTTTTCTTGAAGTAAGCATAACAGGAGCAGGGCTTGTTTTAGCTGTGTATGCCCTAGTGACTCCTATTTCTGAAAAAATCTTCCAGAAGAGAGCAATATCTCTCAAGAGTTTGATTGAAGAATTTGAAAAGGAAAAAAACAAGATAACGGTAGATGCTTCTACCAAAGATTTCAAACACTTGAATGAACTGCGAAGCCAAATAAAATCCATAAGAGTGTTTCCGAGGTATTTGGGTGTCGGCGTTGTGGCGACATTCTCGTTTTTTATGCTATGCGCCCTTTTCAGCGCGCTCTGGTCTATGAACGTAATTTATCGCTCTGATACCATAGAAGCTTACATCATTGGAAATTTTTTCGCTGCCCTTTTCATCTTGCTTTCTGTCGGCATCTCAACGATAATTGAAATCTTCGATATAATGAGGAAAGAGTTCGAGGACATAAAAGCGAAGCAAAGAGAAGCAAAAGAATACAAGATTACGTCCGCTTAAGTTGCCTTTAGAAGTCAGAACTGCGGAAACTTGCACATTCGTTCCTGTGCAGTTTCGCGTATCCCTCAAATTTTCCCACAACTGCTCTAAAGAAACTTGGAATGTAACATAAGTATACTTCTCTTCCATCAGAAGAATGGCTAGTTGTGTTACAAACTGCTTTTCCGCAAAACCGAGATTGTTAGAACTAATCTTCTCCTTTTAAGTGCTTTTTCTCACTATTCTGCTGCTGGTCTTCTTGCTGTTCACTTTGCATTGAGAGCAAGAGCCAAATCAAGAGTGAGCTAAATAGGTTTACATATAGACTTGTAGTGGCAAGTGTCATCGTAAGAACCGTGGCGTATCCGAGTACTATATTTGAGGCATAATAGGAAAATCCCACGACTGAAAGTACTATGACTTGTAGAGAAAATATTAGGAGGAAAATGACACGTCTGATTTCGCGTCGTTCCCTAACTTGGAAGGTGGAAAACCCGAAAATTATCGAAGAGACGGTTATGATTCCATTCACTGTCGTGGCTTCCACTCTTTCCTTCATTGAGACATTGTAATACAAAGCGTATGAAATGGGAAAAAGAAATGCGAATGAATAGGTGACGACCGCAATTGACAAAGCAGCAAGCCGTGTTCTATTTCGCAAAGTCTTAGTTGGCTCAGATTTGTTAGCTTCGTTCATAGGCTTTCGTGAGTTTACAGTCAAGAAAAGATATATTTCTTATTTGTGGAGAAAATAGAGAGAAGGGTTAGGTGTGTTCATGATCTTCTTACTTTGTTCTCTGTTTCTATATGGTGTTCTTTGTCTGAAGCGGTCGTAGACTGCGGACAAAAATATCAAGATGGGGGTTCCCATATATGAACCGTTGAAAGTTGAAACATGTAAGAAGTGTAAGACCGTAATAGCTGAACCCAAAACGTTGATTCGGATAGCTCATGAAGTCTAGTCTTCGTCTCTGAAAGCTGAAGGAATTGGGTTCGGGTCAACGTCTTTCATCGAACCGAGTCTTGCCTCAATCGAATCTTTCTTAGGTCTGGTAGCCTCGAAAAATGCGTCTAATCCACGCTTAAAATCGTCATACGAACAGAAACGCTTCTTCGCTAATCAGGTTCAATTTCTTGATGTTCTCCTCGCCGTATTCGAGGAATAGTCACTTTCTTTTCAAAGTATATCGGTTCAGTCTATTGGTCAGATTCCAGTATTTCTCTTATGCCGTTCTCTAGTTTGCTTTCTTCTTTGAGGTTCTGAAGGTTGTGTTCCTGTTTCCATGTTTGGTGCGGTTGGTCTGAAGCCATCATTATGTGTGTTGCCGCGAATTCGTTGTTGGCAAACTTGGCGTTGCAATCCTTGACTGCACATTTCACAGTCAGCGGCAGGGTCTTCCAGCCTTTCTGCGCCCTGCCAAGATCATACGCTTCCACCAGCTTCTCTTGGCATCCAGAAACAGGTCTGAACCCACAATAACGTATTGTCTCAAGCTCCATTCCAATCCAGCCTGCGATGGACTCAAACATCTTGACGACAAGCTCGCTCCCATTGGGATCATGAACACCATACGTTATGACAAGGACGGCCTTCTTGCCCGAAAGCTGGCTGGGGTCTTCACCGGTCACCATGGGCATCAATCTCTCCAAGACCGTCTTCATCCTCGAAGTCACATGCCACCAGTACACCGGCGTCGCAAACACCACAAGATCCGCCGTCCTGAGTTCCGGATAAATCCTCTGCATGTCATCATCCACAGCGCAGCCAGCACTGGACGGCTTCTGACAGTTCAAGCATCCTCGGCACGGGCCTATCTCCAAGTCATTTAGGAAAAACTCAGCAACATCATTCTCTCCCACATCCCTCAACCCTCTCACGAAGCTTCCAACTATCGTAGCAGAATTACCTTCCTTCTTCGGACTTGCCTTAAGAACCAACGTCTTCATAATCGCTACC
>Ga0315279_10008497_pt1 | contig 12421 bp, 13 predicted proteins | sample YL17G06_20_MG_FD_203694 | JGI IMG/M metagenome (GOLD analysis project Ga0315279, IMG submission 203694) | Sediment microbial communities from Yellowstone Lake, YNP, Wyoming, USA - YL17G06_20 | ecosystem: Environmental > Aquatic > Freshwater > Lake > Sediment | place: USA: Wyoming | collected... | reverse complement strand
AGCTGGCTCGCGTGGCGGGCGGGCCAAAATTAGATAATATTACTATTAAACAAATATCTAAAGAGGGCTGTGCTTATTGCAATTTTACCGGATACAAAGGCAGAGTCGGTGTTTTTGAATTGTTTATAATTGACGATGTAATGGAAAAAGTTATTTTAAAGACCCCGTCCAATGTTGAAATCAAAGAATCGGCAATCAAAGCAGGAATGGTTTTAATGAGACAAGACGGATTATTAAAAGTTCTGCAAAAAATTACTACTATGGATGAAGTGGAAAGAATTTTGGGAGTATAAAAAATCCTTCCCAATAACCTGCAGGCAAGTGACAACGGCTTAGGATCCGAAGTTTAGAATATTTCCGAGGAATACTACAGTTTTGCCTCAACAAGGAGGGAACCAGAATATCCTAAACTAAGAAATATTCCAAAGGGTAAAATTTTTATAAGAATTGGTTACCCTTATTGCCTGCAGATTACTGGAAAGGATTATACAAGCATTATAGCAAACTAATTTAACTTTGTCAAGTATGTACACCGACCCTCGACCACAATTAGAAGATCAATCTCTAGACAAAACTCTTCGCCCGAAACGGCTGGAAGAATATTTTGGCCAGGAAAACACAAAGAAAAACCTCAAAATTTTGCTCCAGGCAGCAAAAAAACGCAATGAAGCAGTTGAACACATACTTCTTTATGGCGGAAGCGGACTGGGCAAAACCACTTTAGCGCATATTATTGCCAATGAACTGGGCAAAGACATCAAAATCACTTCTGGCCCGGCAATTGAAAAAATCGGGGATTTGGCTTCAATTCTCACTAATCTGCAAAAAGGAGATATTCTGTTTATTGATGAAGCTCATCGCCTGAATAAATTAATAGAAGAGTATCTCTATCCAGCTATGGAAGAATTTTCTTTGAATATTATTATTGGCAAAGGGCCGTCTGCACGCAGTATTCAGCTGGAAATTCCGCCATTTACTTTGATTGCCGCCACAACGAGAATTTCTTTACTCTCCTCTCCCCTGCGAAACCGTTTTGGCGCAACTTTTCATCTGGATTTTTATGATGATAACGAGATTGAAGGTATTTTAAAACGTTCGAGCAAGATTTTAAATATTGAATCGGAGGAAGAAGGATTAAAAGAAATCGCCAGGCGCGCGAGAAAAACCCCGAGAGTGGCAAATCGCTTGTTAAAAAGAGTGCGGGATTTTGCCCAAGTCCACGGCAAAGGAAAAATTGACAAAAAAATCAGCCAGGATGCTTTGCAGATGCTGGAAATTGACGAACTGGGCTTGGAGCCGGTTGACCGATTGATTGTAAAAACAATTATTGAAAAATTTCAAGGCGGCCCGGTTGGCATAGAAACCATTGCTGCTGCAACCTCCGAAGAAAGAGACACGATTTCCGAAATCTATGAACCCTATTTAATGCAAATTGGTTTTCTTGCCAGAACCTCGCAAGGCAGAGTTGCAACCAATCTTGCTTATAAACACCTCGGCCTCAAATCTCCAAAAGACACACAGAAAAAGTTGATTGAATAAAAATTTAAGCAAAAATATAAATATGAATGAAAAAGAACCGATAAGAGAAAAGAATAAAAAACTTACAGAGGAAGAAGCCATGGGCCTATTAATAAGTTTTCTTGAACAAAACGGCATAAAAAGGGATGAGGTGCAAATTTTTACAAGCAGATATTTCGAATCTCAAAAAGGTGGTTGGTGGGAGCTTAACGTGATGAATCCGTCTGGATTATTTATTGTACACGCTAACGGAACGGTAGAGGATAATTATGGCGTATTAAACAAAAAATGAAACGATTATAAAAATTGATTTAAAAAACAGCCCAGCAATGGGCTTTTTTGATTTGGGGAAATTATGCGACTAGGAAAAAGAAATAGGGATGTATGTCTATCTCTAACGATAAACTAATTTCATTTTTCTAATCCGTGTTTTTTTAAACATTCACTATAAGAGGTCTCAAGAAAATATTTTTGGTTCTTTTTATCGATATAACTATTTTCGGTACATTCTTTTCTGATTTGAGCCGGTCGTAATTGAAACCAATAGAATATCCCGCCAATCACAATTAAAATAATAACAATTATCGCTATTTTAAACCAATTCTCTTTTATAAATTTTCCCATAAGTTTTCGCTTAATTCTTACACCTCCATCATAGCCCTGTTGGAGAAAATTGGCAAGGGCTTGACAAGGGATTTAATTTTTAATAACATTAAAATAGAAGTAAATCCTCCTGTGTTGGAATACCGTAAGGCGTTCCGTTAAAACAGGGGGTTTTCTATTTAGGGAAATAATAAATTTTCCTCAATAACCTTGTTTTTAATAATTTCGTAATATTCATAATCATTCTTTTCATATTTTCTAAATATCGCCCATGATATAAAATCAACGGCCTGCAAACATTTTTCTGCTTGCGATGGCCGTATTTTCACTTCAAAATCATTATTTTCTTTTTTAACCAAATTGCTGTTTAGATAGTTTTTAAAATTCTCTTTTAAAAATTTATTAGTTTCTCTTTGATCTATACAAACCCGAATTTTATCTCCTGTATTATAAATCTTTTTATTAGACAATCTATCCAACAAAATATTTGCAGTATAGTTATAAAGATAGTTCTTTTGATTTTGTAAATCTATATGTACTTTCTTTTTATTCAAAATAATGCATAAAATTTTTAAATCCTCTGCTTCTGATAAAAGCTGTAAAATCCTCTTTCGAGTTATCGCATCAGTATGATAAGCGTGCAGTTCTGCCACCTGTTTATATTTCTTTTTAAGATTGCGATGAACCTTTTTAATGCATTTTTCAATTTTCCTGTGATTATTAGTAAAAGCCATAGTTAAAATAAACCATCGGCTTGATTTGTTGCTAAATCCTAAATCACCAGACTCATCTAAAAACACATAGAACATATTTATAAATTATCTGTTTCTTGTATTTTTATCATAGCTCTATTAGATGGGATTGTAAATATAAGACGATAGAATTATAATATCATCAGAGCGAGAATTAAATATATGAAACATTTACTTTTAAAAACAATAGTTTTAGTTGTTCTTTTTTTAATTCCAAAAATGGTTTTGGGGAATGTAATTATTAATGAAATCGCTTGGATGGGGACATTAGTTGATTATAATGACGAGTGGCTGGAGCTAAAAAATACAAGCAGTGTGAGCGTAGATTTAACCGGCTGGATTTTAGAAGCAAATGATGGCCAGCCAAAAATAAATTTATCTGGCACGATCTCCGCTAATGGATATTTTTTATTAGAAAGAACCAATGATGATTCGGTCCCGGGTATTACTGCTGACCAGATTTATACTGGCGCACTTGGAAATTCAGGAGAACATCTAAAATTAAAAGACAATGGCAGTAGTGTAATTGACGATTTAGATTTTGCCAGTGGCTGGGCAGCAGGTAACAACACGACAAAACAAACAATGGAAAGAACTACTACTGGCTGGCAAACGAGCTTAAATCCTGGCGGCACGCCAAAAGCCCAGAACAGCAGCGGGGCAGTTGAAGAACCCGAATCAACACCCGAACAGCCAGAAACTCCTTTAATGCCAACAGGGATTAATAATCCCCCAATTGCAGATGCCGGAGATAATATTATTGCTTTTACAAATCAGAAAATTACATTGGACGGGTCAAAATCGTCTGACCCGGAAGAAAATGAGTTGGCGTATTCCTGGAATACCGGGGATGGCAATTCTTTGGATAAAATAACGATTACACATAAATATCTCTATCCTGGAACTTATTTAGCTACTTTAACTGTTTATGATGGAAGATATTATAGTACGGATACGATTACCATAAAAGTTCAAAATCAGGGCATAATTATTAACGAATTTATGGCTAATCCGAGCGAAAAAGACGAGGAAGAATGGATTGAAATTTATAATGATGCTGATGAAATTATGGATATATCGGGCTGGCGATTAGGCAATATCGCAAGTGAGAGCAAATCATTTATATTCCCCCAAAACACCCTAATTGCGCCAAAAAGCTATGTTGTTTTTGCGCAACAAGTCACGGGCATTGTTTTAAATGATGACAAGGATTCTCTGCGCTTATTAATGCCCGAGGGAATTGTTTTCCAGGAAATAAATTATGAAAAACCGCCAATTGGAAAATCATCGACCCGAACTTCCGATGGTTTTGTCTGGTCAGAGCCCACGCCGGGAACAGCAAATATAGTTCTAGCGAGTTCTAGAAATGATGAGAATAAAAAATTTATTTACCAAAATCCAATTAAGTCCGAAATAGTTCAACAACCAAAAGATTATGTTGTAAATTATCAAAATGCTGGCCAGCAAAAGATTGAAGGAGGATATGTTGTTGCAAACACGAGCAGCGAGTTGGCAGCTGTTAAGCAATTTAATCAGAATCCAATTAATTTAATTCTCCTTATAATCTCCATTGTCTTGGGTTCTGGGTTTGTTGGATTACTATTAATAAAATTCCGTAGAAAATTTACTTGAAATCATAATAAATTCTTGCCATAATCTTGATGTATGAGTGGACATTCACACTGGTCAGGCATTAAACACAAAAAAGAAATTACCGATAAAAAACGCGGCAAGATTTTTAGCAACCTTGCTAAAATTATTGAAATTGCCGCGCGCAGAGGCAAGGACCCAGACAGCAATCCTTCTCTGCGCATGGCGATTGAAAAAGCCAAATCCTATAATCTTCCCAATGAAAACATTGACCGGGCAATTAAAAAAGGCACTGGCGAAACCAAAGGCAACCAAGCAGAAGAAATAATCTACGAGGCATACGGTCCGAACGGCACGCCGATTATTATTGAGGTGCTTACCGACAACAAAAACCGCACAATTTCCGAAATAAAACATATTTTGAATATTTGTAACGGGAAATTGGCCAGCGAAGGAAGCGTTAAATATCTTTTTGACAAAGTCGAGGGCGAATGGAAGCCGAAATATACCATAGATATCGCTGACCAGGTTCAAAAAGAGCAGTTAATAAAACTATTCGAAGCGCTGGATGAAAATGATGATGTTAATGAAATTTATTCTAATATTAACTTATGAAAATACTTGGCATCGATCCGGGAACAGCTATTATTGGCTACGGAATCATAAATAAAGGAAGAAGACTCGAGTTAATTGATTACGGATGCATAAAAACATCCGCTAATTTGTCTACAGCCGAAAGATTGGCTGTATTAAGCAGGGAACTGGAGAAATTGTTAAAAAAATATAAGCCGAGCGCCGTAGCAGTTGAAGACATTTTTTTCTTTAAAAACCTAAAAACCGCAATTAAGGTCAGCCAGGCGCGAGGGGTAATTTTATTTACTGCTGCTAATTCAAACATTCCAATTTACGAATATACCCCGCTGCAGGTAAAACAGGCAGTAACCACTTATGGCAGAGCGGAGAAAATTCAAGTGCAGAAAATGGTAAAGATTTTATTGAATTTAAAGGAAATTCCCAAGCCGGATGACGCTGCAGACGCCCTGGCAATTGCGATTTGCTGCGCTCATTCAATTGGGGATTGTGGATAAAAAGCTTGACAAGACATTTTTTAAAATTATAATAAGAGCCATATCCTTTAAAAGGAGGAAATAACAATTAACAAGAAGGAAATAACAATTAACAAGATTTGATTATATGGCGTACGCAATTTTAGAAGACCTGTCTAAACCAATGATTCTGGAAAACGAAGAAGAAACCGGGGATGCGGAAGAAGAAAAAAAGCCCGAAGAGGGATTGGGAATAGAAGGCGATGATGAGGATGACGAGAAAGAATCGGAAGAACCAGATGAGGATTTTAGTAAGGAGCCAGAAGACGAAGAAGAAGAATAAAAATAAAGAAGAACATTCTAAAACCCCCGACCGGGGGTTTTAGGTTGTTGCTATTAAATTTTTATTATCCTATGATTAAATCTAGATATGCCGAAAATTGAATCTTATAAGACCAAAAAAATTAGTTTTTCTGCCAAGCATATTATTAGAAAATGCCTGGTTATTTTATTTGTACTATTTATTTTATTTTTTATCGCTGGAATAGGAATATTCGCTTATTTTGTCAAAGACCTTCCTAATCCAGAAAACCTGGCAAAAAGACAAATGATTGAATCCACAAAGATCTACGACCGCACCGGTACAATAGTTTTATATGACGTTCACGGCGAGGAGAAAAGAACTGTAATCCCCTTTGAAGAAATTCCCCAATTTGTCAAAGACGCTACGGTTGTTGCCGAGGATGCTAATTTTTATCATCATTTCGGCCTTGATTTTAAAGGCATTGTCCGAGCGTTTTTGGCAGATTTGGTTGGCAAAAAAATCACTCAAGGCGGCTCAACCATTACCCAGCAGTTCATTAAAAATTCAATTTTAACATCGGAAAGAACCTTCGCCAGAAAAATCAAAGAAGCCATTTTGGCAATAGAAGTAGAAATAAAATACTCGAAAGATGAAATTCTCAATTTCTATTTAAATCAAATTCCTTATGGCTCAAATGCTTACGGAGTTGAGGCAGCGACCCAAACATTTTTTAATAAAAATGCCAAAGATTTAACTTTAGGACAAAGCGCTGCTTTGGCAGCCCTAACAAAAGCCACAACTTATTATTCTCCCTATGGTTCGCATATTGATGATTTGAAGGCCAGGCAAGAATATGTTTTAGATAGAATGTTAAAATACGGATATATTATTAAAGAACAATTAAATACAGCTAAAGAGGAAAAACTGATTTTCGCCCCGCCTAGTTCGGGGGTGAAAGCACCGCATTTCGTAATGTACGTAAAAGAATATCTGGAAAACAAATATGGCCGCGACTATATTGAATCAGCCGGACTTAAAGTCTATACAACAATTGACTGGGATTTGCAGCAAATTGCGGAAAATGCAGTGAAGCAAGGCGCAGAAAAAAATGGAAAAAAGTTTAATGCTCAAAATGCTGCCTTAGTCTCCATTGACCCGAAAACAGGACAGATTCTGGCAATGGTCGGGTCTAAAGATTATTGGGCAGAACCATATCCCAAGAGCTGTACACCAGGGGCAAATTGCCTTTTTGAGGGAAATACCAACGTAGCAACTAGACCCCGTCAGCCCGGCTCATCGTTCAAACCATTCGTTTATGCCAAGGCGTTCCAAAAAGGATTTACTCCCGATACAATGATTTTTGATTTGGAAACAGAATTTGCGGTTGAAGGCGCGAAAAGTTATAAACCCCGCAACTATGATGGAAAATTTCGCGGTCCGGTAAGCTTTCATCAAGCTCTCGCCCAATCATTAAACGTGCCATCAGTAAAGGTTTTATATTTGGCTGGTGTTGACCAGACGCTTAACTTGGCCCAAGATATGGGCATAAGCACTCTAAAAGACAGGTCACGATATGGATTATCTTTGGTGCTGGGAGGAGGAGAAGTCGAACTGCTTGAGGAAACTGCGGCTTTCGGCGTTTTCGCGACCGAAGGAATAAAACATCCCTTAAGTTCCATAATTAAAATTGAAAACAGCAAGGGGGACATTATTGAACAATATTCTGACAATCCAGAACAAGTTTTAGAGCCGCAAATTACCAGACTAATTTCAGACATTCTTTCTGATGACAATGCTCGGGCGCCGATATTCGGACAAAAATCAAATCTCTACATCGAGGGAATCCCTGTTGCGGCAAAAACTGGCACAACTCAAGAATACAGGGATGGCTGGACCATTGGCTATACGCCTTCGTTGGTTGTAGGAGCTTGGACCGGAAACAATAATAATACCCCGGTCAATAAAGAACCGGGGGCAATAATTGCTGCACCAATTTGGAATGAATTTATAAAAAAATCATACAGCAAAAAACAAGAAATGCGTACTGCAGATAAGCCTGATAATTATTTTGATTTACCCGAGACGCCCGAAGAATTCATAAAGCCAGACCCAATACCGACAAACAAAGATATTTTAAACGGACAATATATTCAAGAAAAACCCTATCCTCAAATCCACTGCATTTTATATTATGTCAACAAAGACGACCCGCAAGGAATTAGTGATGGAAAGGATGACCCGCAATTCCAGAATTGGGAACAGCCAGTATTGGAGTGGGTAAGCAAATTAGATGATGGCTATCTCTATAACCGAAGCCCATTATAACTTAATCGGCATAACAACGTAAGTAAAATCATTCCTGCCTTCTGGTTTGATTATTCCGGGGCTTGTTTCGCCATTAAAACCAATTACAACTTTTTCTGTATTTATATTACTTAGACCATCTAACAGATATTTGTGATTAAAGATTATTTCCATTTCTTTGCCCGTAATTTCTCCATGGATTTCTGTCGAATTTTCTCCCAATTCAACGTCTTGGGAAAACATTTCCAGTACTGATTTTTTGGAATTTATCCTTAATTTAATGTCATTTATCTTGCTGCTGAAATAACTTCCAATTTTAACCGCCTTTATCAATTCTTCTTTGTTGATTATTATGGTGGTATCAAATTGTTTTGAAATAAGTTGCTGGTAATTGGGGTAATTGCCCTCGATCAATCTTGAAATCATTTCTGTTTCTGGAAGCTTAAATAAAACCTGATTATTTTCAATGCTTATTTGTAATAATTTTTCTCCTTGATTGGAAATAATCCTAATTAACTCTTGAACCGCTTTATAGGGAACAATAATTGAATTTATTTCTCCTTTTTTTGTTTTATTTCCTTTAATTTCCAATATTTTTTCGCCCAATCTAAAGCTATCTGTGGCCACAAATTTTATTTTGTTTTCATTGGCAAAATCAAATAAAACTCCGCTTATTTCTGGTCTGATATCGGAAATTGAAACAAAATTTATTACCCGCTCCAATGCATCCTTCAGCTCAAAAGCATCAAGTTCCAATATTGGCTCGTTTTTGATTTTGGGAATAATCGGAAAATCTTTTGCATCCAACCCCCTAATAATTGATCTGTAATTCTCGCACTTTAAATTGATTATATTGTTTTTTACATTTATTTCAATCTTTTTATTGGGTAAATTATTTACAAAATTAACCAAAAGTTTTGCGGGAATTGTAATACTCCCTTCTTTCTCGATTTTACAGGATATCTGATTGGTAATTGCTATTTCCAGATCGGTTGTCGATAGTTTTAATTGTTTTTTATTTGTGTTCAATAAAATATTATTCAGAACGGGAAGAGTTAAGTTTTTCCCGGTTATATTTTGAACTATATTAAGTCCATTTTTAAGATTTTCTTGAAGGCAAATTAGTTTCATATTAATAATATTAATTATTAATTATTTAAAATTTATTATTACCATTAAGGAGATAAATTTTGTGGATAAATTAATTTTTAAACTTAAATTTATATAATTTATTGTGGATAAGGTTTTGAAAAATTGTTTTTAAGTTGTTTCTAATTTGTGAGATTGTAGTTGTTTTATAAGTTATAATTTTAATAATCAACAGATTATTCTTATGTCGATTCACTGTATATTCTTTCTTTTATTAGGCTTAATTCTTGTTCTAAATTATTATTATTTTCTAGCTCTTTTCCTATTTTTCCACAGGCATATATGGCCGTGGTGTGATCTCTTCCGCCTAATTTTGTGCCTATAAACGGATAAGAACTTTTTAATTCTTCGCGCATTAAATACATAGCCACTTGCCTTGGTCTGACCACTTCTTGTTTTCTGCTGCGGTTTATTAAATCATTAATATTTACATCATAAAATTCCGCCACAATTTCAGTTATTCTTTTGTAATTAGTTCTTTTTTGGGGGCTGGAAATAACTGTTTTCAAAATCTTTATTAATTGTTTTTGGTTTGGAATGGTGTTGTTTAATCTGATAAAAGCGATTACCCTGTTTAATGCGCCCTCTAATTCCCGAATATTTTTTTGGACATTCGAGGCAATATAATTATATGTCCCGTCGGGCAACTCGATGCCAGCGTCTTTGGCTTTTCTTTTCAAAATTACTACTCGAGTCTCAAATTCCGGACTTCCGATATCGGCAATCATTCCTCCTTCAAATCTTGAGCGCAATCTTTCTTCAAGGGTAGGAATGGCCCGAGGCGGTCTGTCGCTACTTAAAATGATTTGCTTGTTTTTTTCATACAAATTATTAAAGGTATGGAAAAATATTTCCTGGGTTTTTTCCTTCCCTGCCAAAAACTGGATATCGTCGATAATTAAAGCATCTATTTTTTTGTATTTATCTTTGAATTGTTCTATCGTGCCATTTAATATTGCAGAAATTAAATCAGTACCGAATTTTTCCGATGAGACATAAATTATGTTTTTATTTCCGCTTTTTAAAATCTCATTGCCGATTGCCTGGATAAGATGCGTTTTTCCCACGCCTACCCCCCCGTAGATAAACAATGGATTATAAACCCTTCCCAAATCTTTGATTACTGACTGGGCAGCGGCATGAGCCAATTCATTAAACGATGCCACCACAAATGAGTCAAAACTATATCTTGGATTAAGATTGGTATTCTCATCTATTCTGTATTCGCGCAGGTCCAATTGTTCTTTTAATGGAATTGGGCTTTTCTCCTTTTTATGTTGTTCTTTTTTGTGTTTGGTTTCCAATGCCGGCCTTGATGATGACGAGATTACATATTCTATGCTTTTTACTCGTCCAATTGAATCTCGCAAAGCGTTTAAAATTATCTTATTATATTTGTTCCCCAGCCATTCTCTGGTAAAGCCATTGGGAACACCCACTAATATTTTCCCGTCTTTATTGGAAACAATATAGGTATTTTTGAACCACGTAATAAAATTAGCTTTTGAGATAGAAAGCTCAATTTCACTTAAAACTACTTGCCAGAGTTCATGGTTGTTCATACATTGAGAATTATAACACAAAAATGTTATATCAAAAATCAAATCAACAAGCAAATTTGTTAATAAGATGTGGATTTTTTGTGGAATGGGGTTTTGACCCCGCTGAGCGGGGTTTGACCGATATTTTATTTATTGATAACCTAATAAGGTATGGCACAACAAGGATTAACATATAGACCGAAAAGAAGAAAAAGAAAAAGAACACACGGTTTCAGAACAAGAATGCGGACTAAAGACGGCAGAAGAGTATTGAGTCGAAGAAGGCGAAAAAACAGAAAAAGATTAACCGTATAAAATGCTTTGTTCCAAAAATCGTTTAAGAAACAAAAAAGACATTAATAATGTTTCTAAAAAAGGCAGAACAGCGGCTGGAAATTTTATTTTATTGAAATTTATAAAAAATAATCTGAATAACAGTCGTTTTGCCTTTGCAATCAGCTCCAGAATATTTAAATCAGCAGTGAAAAGGAATAAGATAAAACGGCGGTTACGCGAGATAACGAGAAAGAATATTTTTAGGATAAGAAATGGGATGGATTTTTTAATTATTGTTAAAGATGCGCTTATTCGAGAGAGTAGCGTTGATTTGGGAAAAGAACTATTGGCTTTATTTGATAAATCCAAACTTCTAATTAAATGAAGCGAGCAATTTTGAAGATAATTCATTTATACCAAAGATTAGTCTCAAGATTCTGGCAGGCAATTAATCCGCATTACGGCTGCAGGTTTTATCCTTCTTGTTCACAATACTATTATGAGGCCATAGAGAAATACGGAACAATCAAGGGACTGATCAAGGGATTAAAACGAATACTGAGATGCCACCCCTTTAGCAGGGGTGGAATAGATTTATGTTAGGAGATATTTTCAATCAGTTTTTGTATCAGCCAATATTTGATTTCTTCGTTTTTTTATATAATATTTTCGGACACAATATTGGTCTGGCAATCATTGTCCTGACGCTTATAATCAGGATTATTCTATTTCCAATATCCCAAAAATCAATTAAGGCCCAGATGAGAATGACTGGTTATCGAAAACAAATAAAGGAAATCCAACAGAAATTTAAAACCAAAGAAGAGCAGAGTCGGGAACTGATGAAATTCTACAAGGAGAACAAAATCAATCCTTTTTCCGGATGTCTGCCGCTTCTAATCCAGTTGCCGATTTTAATCGCATTGTACAGGGTCTTTATAACCGCATTAAATTCCAAAGATGGATTGATTAATCCCATTTTTCTGGGATTAAACTTATCAAAAAGCAATCCAATTATGGCAATTCTGGCTGGTATTGCCCAGTTTTTCGCTTCACAGATGACCATAAAGCGTTCGGCGATGATGCCGCAACCGGGTGCGTCTGACAAAGCCATGGAAAAGCAAAGAGCAATGACCAAGCAAATGAATTATTTTTTCCCAATTCTTACAGTAATCATTGCCTGGAGATGGCCAGCGGGATTGCCGTTTTACTGGATAATTAGCACGATTTTGGGATTAGCCCAGGATTACTATTTATATAAAAAATATGGAAGAGATCAAAAACACGATTAAAAATATATTCAAGGCCATGGGATTAGCCGAGCCGGAAATGGATGTT
>Ga0315279_10008496_pt1 | contig 12421 bp, 7 predicted proteins | sample YL17G06_20_MG_FD_203694 | JGI IMG/M metagenome (GOLD analysis project Ga0315279, IMG submission 203694) | Sediment microbial communities from Yellowstone Lake, YNP, Wyoming, USA - YL17G06_20 | ecosystem: Environmental > Aquatic > Freshwater > Lake > Sediment | place: USA: Wyoming | collected... | reverse complement strand
CGGGGCGCGGATCTGGATCAGGCTGTGCCCTTCGGCCAGTTCCAGGTGCTCCAGGATGTTCGGGTTGGCCAGGTGCCCGGCAAGCCTGTCGGCCACTTCCTCCTCGGGCAGGACGACCTGGTCGGCGCCGATGGCGCTCAGAATGCGGCGCTGGATTTCGGTGGATGCGCGGCTGATGACCACGGGCACGCCGAGCGACTTCAGGGTGGCCGTGGCCAGGGCGTTGGACTCGAAGTCCTCCCCAATGCAGACGACGGCGGCGTCAATGTCGGCGGCGCCCTGGCTCTTGAGGGGGTCCGGATCGGTGGCGTCGAGGCAGACCGCCAGGGCGACCTCGTCGCGGACCCGCTCGACGAGTTCGTCGCGCTTGTCGATGGCAATGACCTCATGCCCGGCCTCCGTCAGCGCCTGGGCCAGGCGCTGCCCAAACCGGCCAAGCCCGATGACCATGAAGCGTTTCATGACGGCCTCCTTGCGTTCGGCGTCCGGCGGCTAGTGGTGCGTCACAGTTGTTCCTGTTGGTTGAACTGACTCGCGCGGTGGGCAGTCTTGCCCACCGCGCGGCGGGCACGACTGCCCGCCGCGCGAGCACTACTCACGATTTCAATGGTGACGGACCACTAGGACGTCGCCACCATCTCCGTGGGATACGTGTACCGGGCCGCCGCCTCGGCGCGGCCCTGCATGGCCAAGAGGAGCGAGAGCGGCCCGACGCGGCCCAGGAACATTGTCAGGATAATCAGCAGCCGTCCGAACGTGTTCAAGAGGGGCGTCGCCCCGGCTGAGAGCCCCACCGTGCCGAAGGCCGACGTCGTCTCAAACAACACGTCCAGGAACGTGAATCGTGCCCCCTCGAGCAGGCCCCAGGCACAAATGATCATCGAGACCGCCGCCACCCAGATGGCGCTGACGGCCATCAGCGCCAGGGCCCGCGTCACCGTGCCCCAGGGAATCGTGCGGTGGAACGCCTGGGCATGCGGCCGGCCCCGCAGCGCCGACCAGATGCCCAGGCAGATGACGGCCAACGTGACGGTCTTGATGCCGCCGCCCGTCGATCCCGGCGACGCGCCGATGAACATCAGGACCACCGTCAGGAACTTCGTCGGCGGCGACAGGCGCGTCGTGTCGGTCGAGTTGAAGCCCGCGGTGCGCGCGGTCGTCGAAAGGAACCACGCGTTCACCAGCCGCTCGTCCCACGTGTTGCCCAGCGGCGACCGCTCCTCCGTGGCGGCGCCCCCCACGACCGACGTCGACACGGCCGGCGGGGCGCCCTGGTCATCGGCCATGTAGGCCGTGGGCTGCCAGACGCCCGGGCGATTCTGGAACGTCTCGAAGACGTAGGCCAGCAGCGTCCCGCCCGCCAGGAGACCCACCGTCATGACGATGGCCAGTTTCGACTGGAGCGTCAGGCGGCGCTTCACCAGCGGCGCCGCCGCCCGGCGCACAAAGCGGTACACGCCCATGCGTGCCACATTGTACAGGACGCCGAACCCGAGGCCGCCCAGGATAATCAGGAGCGGAATAACAACGTTGGCCTCCCACGTGTGCTGCAGTCCGGTCAGGTTGCCGGTGTAAAGTGAGAACCCGGCGTTGCAGAAGGCCGCGACGCTGTGGAAAAGGCTGTGGTAGATGCGGTCGCCCCATTGGGCGGGGGCGCCGGTGTAGGCCGTGTTCCAGGCGCCGAGCATGAGTGCCGCCCCGGCCGCCTCGATGCAGACTGTCGAAATGAGGATGAAGATGATGACCCGGCGGATCTCGGCCACGAGGTCGTGGCTGACGACCTCCCGCATGACCACCGCCTCGCGCAGCCGCAAACCGCGCCACATGAAAACCGCAAAGACCGACCCGAACGTCATCAGCCCCAGGCCGCCCAACTGGATGAGCCCCAGCACCACGTACTGCCCCAGCGGCATGAAATGCTTGCCGATATCCACCACCGTCAGGCCCGTCACGCACACGGCGCTGGTGGCGGTGAAGAGGGCGTCCATGAAGGTCGTCTCGGCCGCGCCCGGTTCGGTGGCGGCCGGCAGCAGCAGGAGGCCCGTGCCGATGGCAATCAGGGTCGCAAAACTGCCGATCAGCAGGAGGGCCGGCCGCACGCGCTGCGCGGCCAGGAAACGGTTCACTTCCGTCAGCCGGATGACCACATTGATGACAATGGCAATGTCGATGGTCCCCGTCGCCAGTAAATCGGCCGTGGAGACCCGCGCCAGCAGGTAGTAGGAGCCTATCGCCAGCATAAACAGCACTGCAACCGTGAACTCCAGCCACCGGAACTTAAGGAGCGCCACGCGGTCGCGGGCGAGCAGAAGACGCACCGGGGCGTCGAGCATCATCCCCGCCAGCGCGATCACCTCAATCCAGTCGAGGATGCGGCGGGTGGGCTCCGTCACGCGAAAACCGTATTCCAGCACCAGGCTGCCGGCCGCCAGGACAACAAGGGGCACCATGGCCGTCATCAGGTACGGGCGCGCCTTTTCCAGCGCGCTCTGCGGACTGCTCAGCGATAGGAGTCGCCCTCGCATAGGGCAGGATTTCTCCCCTTCAGGGACCGGGCAAGAAAGCCATTTAAGGCTCGGTCCGGGCCGATGTCAAGCCTCGCGGCACTCCAGAGGCCGCAAGGCCCCTCGCCCGGAGCCGCCTCCGGCCCCTCCGGGAAAAGGGGGCTGTCCCCTTTTCCGTTGCGACAAAGGGGACAGTCCCCTTTTCGCAACAGCGCGAAAAGGGTACAGCCCCCTTTGCCACTGCCGGCCCGGCCTACGCGTCGTCCGCCCCGGACGGCGCATCGGGCGTTTCTTGCTCCGTCTCCTCCTCCACTGCGCCGGCGGCCGCCGGAACGAAAGGCGAGCCCTCGCCGCCCACCAGGCCCATGTTCTCAAGCGCCAGGGCCAGGCTGGCCTCTACGCCCTCGGCGTTCGGCTGCCGCGAACGCGAGAGGGCCCTGCGATACTCCTCGACCGCCAGCGGCCAGAGGCCCTGGTCGGCGTACACGAGGCCCAGCCGGTAATGCAGGTCAACGTACTCCGGCTGGAGGTTGACGGCCTTCTCGAGGACTTTCCGGGCCTCTTCCAGGCGCCCCGTTTCCCACGCCGTCAGGCCCAGTTTCACCAGCGCCTTGACGTAGGTCGGGTTGATGGCCACGGCGGCACGGAACTGCTCCATGGCCTCCTCGGCTCGCCCCGCGCTCTTCAGCAGCAGTCCGTACCGATAGCGGCAGTCCGGAAAGTCCGGGTGCTCCTGGACCACCCGGCCATGCTCGCGAAGTTCCGAGGCCAGGACCTCCGCCGGGTCCAGTTCATCGACGGCGACGGCCGTGGCGGCCCCGGACACGTTCAACTCCTCCGCCAGCGCCCCCGTCAGCGAAGACCGCAGCGCCAGACGCGACATCACCTGGTACAACTGCGCCGACCCCGGGGCAATCTTCGAGGCCATTTCGATCGCCTGGTCGGCCTCCTCCGCCATGCCGGCCTGCCGGTACGCCACGGCCAGCCCGGCGTAGGCTTCCAGGTACCCGTCGTTCACCTTGGTCGCCCGCTCGTAGCACGTGACGGCCTCCTCAGGGCGGCCCAACTCGACGAGCACCCGGCCCCTGAGAATCAGGGCGTTCAGGTACCGCGGATTGATGGCCAGGGCCTGCTCCACGTGATAGGCGGCCGACCGGATGTCGCCCATGGCAGCCATCAGCCGCGCGGCACAGTAGTGCAGGTCCGGGTAACCCGGGTGGGCGTCGAGCGCCCGGAGGACCTCGTCGAGGGCCTCCTCGGCCATGCCCTGGTTCTCGAAGCACTCGGCCAGATGGCAGCGGGCCTCCCAGTTGTCGGGTTCAATCAGCAGGGCGTCCTGGTACTCGATGATGGCCGCGTGCATGTCGCCCCGGCGCATCTGGAGCGACGCCAGGTTCATCCGAATCTCAAAGTCGCCCGGCTCCTGCCGCTTGAGCGCGGCATAGTGGTGCGCGGCGGCATCGAGGTTGCCCGCGACCAGTTCCAGCGCGGCCAGTCGCTGCCGGGCGGCCACGTGCGTGCCGTCCGTCGCCAGGGCCGAACGGTAACTGGCGGCCGCCTGCTCCATCGCGCCCTGGCGCTCCTGGAGTTGCCCGACGATGTAGTGCACGGTCACCGGCTGCTTGCCGCGCGCCGCCACGGACTCCAGCATCGCCACGGCCCCGGCGGCGTCGCCGAGGTCGCTCAGGACGGCCGCCAAGGCGACCCGCGCATCGTCGAGGCTCGCGTCCAGGCGGACGGCGCTTTCCAGGGCCTGCTTCGCCGCAGCCAGGCGGCCCAGTTCCATCTGCTTCAGGCCGTGCGCCAGGTGCAGGTCGGCCCGCTGCGGATACTGCTCAACCTGGCGCTGGATTTCCTCGGGCAGCGCGTCCGTGGGCGCCTTGAGGAACTTGCTGAGGTACCCGGTGAACTCGCCCGCCAGGCCCTTGCCCAGGAGCCGCAAGAGGTAACTCATTGGGCACCTCCCGTCGCGCCGCCGTCCTTGGGCGCCGGGGCGGCCAGGGCAGCCTCGAGGTCCTCCAGGCGGCGGCTGGCCTGTGCGCATCGCTTGTCGACGTTCAGCGCCCGCCGGTAGGCCGCCGCGGCCTCCTGCGGCCGGCCCTCCTCGCTCAGCAAATGCCCCAGGCGAAGGTGCACGTCGATCCAGCCGGGCCGGAGTTCCGACACCTCCCAGCACCGCTTTGCGGCCTGGGCCCGCCGCCCGCTGCGCTCGTACAGCCGCACCGCCAGCAGGCACGCCTCGACGTAGCGCGGGTTGATGGCAATCGCCTTTTCGGCGGCCTCGATGGCCCGGTCGATCTCGCCCAACTGCTCGGCAATCAGGCTCATGCCGAAGTGCAGGTCCGCATAGCCCGGGTGTTGCCCCGCCAGCCGCGCCAGCGCCCGCCGCGCGGCCCGCAACGTCTCGACCTCCTGCGGGGTCAGTTCCGGCCGGTTCACGGCCAGGGCCTCGGCGACACTCGGGTCGCGCAGGACGATGCGTTCGATAAGGGCGGCCCGCCTGGGCGGCTGCGGCGGCCGGCGCTCCGTCCTTCCGCCGGCCTCCACCAGCGCCCTCTCGCCGATGCGCAGGAGCCAACCCAGCACGCCAGCCGTGTCTCCGCCCAGGTTCATCGCCTGCCGCAGCGTCTCCACCGAGGCGGCCGTGCGCCCGGCCGCCGCCTGCACCAGACCCAGGTCTCGCACGAACTCAAACCGGCCGGGGTCCTGCCGGGCGGCCCGTTCCAGGTGCCGCTCGGCCGACGCATAATCCCCCGCTCCGGCAAAGATCATGCCCAGCAGGTAGTAGAGGCGCGCCGTCCTGCCGGCCTGGGCGATACCCGCCTGGAGGGCCTCCTTGGCCTGGGCCATGCGCCCAGCGCGGCACAGCCACGCGCCCAGTTCGGCATGGGCCTCGGCGCAGGCGGGCTCCGCCCGGACGCGCTCGCGCAGGGCCGCTTCCTTGTGGTAATCGTGACGTCGCATGGCTATGGGCGCTCCTTAGTTTCGAGTTTTTGCGCGGCGGGTCTCCGTACCCGCCGCGGAAATTGCCGGTTGCACGTATGCGGTTTCGGCATTCCGGCGCGGCGGGTGCGGAGACCCGCCGCGCAAATATCAACTAGCGCTGTCGTACTAAACCATCGCCAGCCATCAAGGCACAACGAGCGTCGAAAAGCCGGCGCTGGTCAGCCGCTGCGCCAGGGCCTGCGCCTCGGCGTACGTCGGCGCACGGCCCACCTGGACGGCCGACAGCCTCTGGCCGCCGCCATTGACCGGCACAACGCGCGGCTGAAATCCGGCGGCCAGCAGGCGCGACATCTCGTGCTGCGCGGCCGCCGCCGTCGCGTACGCCCCGGTCTGCACGGTAAACGAGACCGCGTGAATGCGGCGGCGGGCCTCGGCCGCAGCCGGGCTCGCCGGGAAGTTGTCCAGAATGTACTGGAGATACTTGTCCGCCGACGGCCACCGGCCCAGCCGCTGGAGGCTCACCGCCACCCGCAGCGCCAGCATGTCCAGCGGCAACTGAGGGACCGGCTCGGCCACCGCCTGGGCGTACCACTCGATGGCCCTGGCGTCGTGGCCCTCCTCGTAATAGAGGTTTCCGATGGCGACGCGGGCGAAATCCAGGATGGGCTGCCTGGCCTCCGCCCCGATGGCCCGCTGGAAGTCGCCCATGGCCTCGCTCCGCCGCTTCAGATGCACCAGGGCCTGCCCGCGATAGTAGTACACCTCGGCCCGAGTGGGTGCGGTGGGGTACGACCGCAGGTGCCGAGTAAACCCATCGCACGCCCGCTGCCAGTGCCCGGCCTCGAACGCCGCAAATGCGTCATCGAAGGCGCTGCGCTCCCCGCGCTGATTGGCCGTCGCGCATCCTGCAAGCAGACTCATCCCCGCGAGCACGGCAAACGTTAACGCACGCTGCACCTACGACCCTCCCTGCCCCCGCCTCCTCGGTTATCACGTGCCACGGGTTGCTCGCCAACCCGTGATTGACGAATGCCTCAAAGTTCAAGCCCGGGCGCGTACGTGTTTAGCGCCGCGGCCTGTCGGCCGGCAGGCTTTTCTCCCCTCTCCCCGCCGTGGGAGAGGGGGTGGGGGTGAGGGGGCGCGTACCGCTGGTCCCCTCACCCGCCTTCGGCCACCCTCTCCCGCAAGGGGAGAGGGAAAAACGCTAAACACATACTGCGGCGCGCCCCGGCCTACCTGTTTCATCGGCCCCAACCTGTGGTGTTCTTGAAGCAAAAGGTAGGCAATCGGGGAGATTATCGGACCCAACGAACAACAGTTCCAAGTTCCAAGTTCAAAGTTCCAAGTTGTTGAGCCTGGCTTGTCGCTTGGGGACCTGTCCGCCGTAGCGGCGCAGCCGCGAAGGCGGATTGCGGATTCCGAGCGGCGGATGCAAGGCGCGAGGCAACGCCCGAGCCCGCCGCGGCCAAGCCGCCGCACTGTTGCGAAAGCGACCGCCGCCGCCGCCGGTGCCGGTGCCTCGACCCTGGCTGGGCGCCGTGGCGACCACAATAAGCCCCATTGAACAGGCCATCAACATGATGAACAATGCAAGTAACGTCTTCATTTAATTTCCCGAACAAACGGGACCAGGTTAGTTTCTTGATTTCATTTTCCCTTGCCGCGCGCATGTAGGGCAAAACTTTAAGCGTCACTGATTCCCGCGGCACCTAGCCCCACATTTCGCGCTTCGCGGCTTCACAAACCACTCCAGCCAAGACCTGCTGGAAGAACTTGAGAGCCTCCTTTCCCGCCTTCCGCGACAATTGCACCAACCTGCGCGCTGCAGGCGCGCTCTTCGGCGAATCTGCAACGATATTGTCTAGTGCTTTCTTCATGTCATGGCGCTCTGAGGTGTCAAGGACAATTAGTGTATCGATGTAGTCAAGAGCAGCCTCAATAGCAGATTGAGTCCAGGGATAGGGCTTGCCACAAGACGGACAGTATTTGGGCACTCCTCGGAATCCGAGGGACTCGTGCAGCGGCCCGGAGGTCGTGCCCATGCCGTCATACGTAATCTCTAGACCGTTTGTCTCTGCGAATTCCTCGCCAGGGATATCCTGCCCGCAATGCTGGCACTTGTCTATGATCTTCTTTCCGCATGTCATGCAATACGGCGTGACAGGGCCCTTTTCACTCTCCGCGTTCGACGTGACCAGGTGCCCGCTCTCACAGACAACGGCTTTTGCGAAATAACCGCACATTGCTCATCTCCTTACAAGTGATCGCGTCCCGCAAGTGGGTGCAAGTTGGGGTTCGGCCCGACCCGCTCCCGATGCCCAATCCGGACCGCCTCCTGAGCAGCTCCACCGTTACGCTAATCCGTTTCCTTGCGCGTGTCAAGCACTGATTCGTCAATGTCAAGAAAACCGGCGCGCCGGACGCTTAAAGCGGCCATCATCCGGCGCCGGTGCCGGTGCTTGGACTGCGGCCAGGTGAGAATCGACAAGGAATACGCCTAACGACCAAGTTCAGTGTCGGCCGCCGGCGCCGGGGCCTCGACTGCGGGCAAGTGCGGACCAACAAGGAGTACGTGTAACGACCCCAAACTCAGCGACCGGGCCGCGTGGCGCGACGGCTGCGCGGTGAGGTGGGCGAGCGAAGCGAGGCGGCAGGACGGCGGAGCAGCCGGCGTGACACGCGGTCCGGTTCGCTGGAGCGCATGGTTAGGAGTTTCGTTGAACATGGTGCCAAAACTCCAGTTCCTTACTCAGGAGACGTTCAATGTAGGCAACATTTCGCGGGACAGGTATCAGCAATGTAGGATAGCCGGGCCAGTAGCACCAAAAGTCGAGTGAATCGAGACCAGCGACCGCCAAGATGTGCTGCATCTGCCCATAGTAATAATCGGGCACGCAACCAGTTTGCGAGGCTGTCCGATAAGCCGATTGTCCGCATTTGATTTCGACGACCGCATCGTGGTTGGTAGCAAGGCCGTCGATGCTCGCGCGCAACCAATCGTATCGGGTGCTCTGAAGACAGGCGGGGCGGACGTCTCTGCCGGTCTTGGTGACGTAAAGCCTGCGAGCCTCCGGCTCAAGTTCGGTGCCGCGGGCCATAGCGGCGTTTTGGCCGAAGTCGCGTGCTGGGCCGCGCTTCTCTTGTAATAGTTGCGCGGCACTCTTGAAGCGGTTCTCGCCCATGATACTGGAGGCGTCTGACGCGCCGATTCCCTTGTGACGCCACTCGCGCCAAGCCTCTGTTCCCTGCTCAAGTGTGACGATTGTGAAGTGCGTTGTGCTCATTGGCTGAACGACGCCCGGGATCACTAACACCACGCCACATGCAGGGCACTTGGTCTTCCTTCCAGCGTTGTTCTCGTCCGTCTGGAACGCTCTACCGCAAGTACACTGGAATATTATATTACCCATGATGCTTACCTCCAATGCTCCTTGAGAATGCCATCAGGTTATGTGTAAAGATGTTGTGTCAAGGCCGTGCTCTCAGGAACCTCATTGGGAAGCCGACGCGATATTCCCTTGATGAGGGCGCCCTTACCGCTGCGCTGGCGTCTGCGCTTCTTTCTGGCGCTTTTCTTGTTCTCGGTATCCTTCATCGCGTCACCCCCGAGGGGTGCCGGAACCATTCAAGCAGGGTAATGGGAGACTTGCCAATAAATTCTGGCATCGGCGTAACGCCAGCCATGCTTGTCATATAGACCGGGTAGAGAACAGTTGAGCGAAAAACGGGCCGGGCCAACAGATCATCCGCCTTCGTCCGGTGGGACTACAGCGGACAGGCCCGCCAGGCCGGACCTTCGCCCGATAAAGGGCTTCGGCCCGCAGGCGGCAAGCATCAACTCGCCCAGTCGAGTCGCCCGCGGCGACCTGGGGGGGTTCCAAGGCCTGAACGGCACGATGATCTTACCTTGCTCGCCCCGGAGGGGCATACTGATCTCTAGCCCCGGGCGCGAGCCCGGGGAGAACCGGGCACGACCGATTTCCTGTTTCTGGAGCCCCGGAAGGGCGACTGAGCGGCGTTCAGCCGCCCCTACGGGGCTCCAAGGGGAGAAGAAAAGAAGAGGGATTGTTGCGTCTGGTCACCCAGGCCTTGCGGCCTGGGCTAGAGATCAATCCGCCCCTGTCGGGGCTAGCGTTGAAAAACGGCCCTGTCAATACGGTCTGCCTCCAATGCAAGACGTTGTCACGCCGTGGGCTATTGCCTATCGTGCCTTCGGCACTCCGTCCCCCCGTCCCTCCGTCCCTCAGTCCCTCAGTCCCTTCTTGCCTCCGTCCCTCCGTGCCTCTGTGCCTTCGCGCCCCCGTCCCTCCGTCCCTCAGTCCCTTTTTTTGTACATTCCCCGCCAATTGGCACGGAAGTTGTGCACAACGGCCTATGCCCATGCGTCCATGTCACAAACCATCAAATTCGAGTCAAAATCGATCAAAACGGGGTCAAAATCGGGTCAAAAAAGGTCAAAAAAGGCGCGCATTTCGTCATGCCCATCTTAACATTTGGGGGGGTGACCCCCTCTGGCGCTAGCGCCAGGGCCGTTTTGGGGGTTCCAAGGGGTCAAAAAGGGCGAATTTCGAGCGCCAAAAACGGACCCAAAAAGTTATCCACAGTCCAACGCGAAAATGGCGGGGCCGAAAAACCAGAATCCGCACTTTTCTTTGCCCGCCGAAGCAGCCGGCGGGCTGCCGGAAGGCAGGCTTTTCTCCCCTCTCCCCGCCGAGGGAGAGGGGGTGGGGGTGAGGGGGCGCGCCGCTGGACCCCTCACCCGGCCTTCGGCCACCCTCTCCCACAAGGGGAGACGGAACAGCGTTAAACACGTACCGGCGGACAGGTCCGAAAGCCGCAATCCACAATCCGAAAGCCGCAATCCGCAATCCGCAATTCGCAATCCGCAATTCCAAACCGGGTTACCGCCGCAGGCGATCTTGCAGGCAGCCCAGCAGCGTTGGGGCGTCGGAGGCGATGCGTTCCTGCTTCATCGAGTCGCGGTCGCGGATGGTCACGGTGCCGTCCTCGCGGGTCTGGCCGTCCACGGTGATGCAGAACGGCGTTCCGGCCTCGTCCTGGCGGCGGTAGCGGCGGCCCACGGCCCCCTTCTCGTCGTAGAACGCGGTCATGTGCGGCCGCAGGGCGGCGTAGATCTCCAGCGCCTTCTCCGGCATGCCGTCCTTCTTGACGAGCGGAAAGATGGCCGCCTTGACGGGGGCCAGACGCGGGTGGAACCTGAGGACGGTGCGCCGCTGCATGGCGCCGTTCTCATCGGGGGCCTCGTCCTCGCAGTACGCCTCGCAGAGGAACGCCAGGGCCGCGCGGTCGATGCCGCCGGATGGCTCGATGACATGGGGAATGAAGCGCTCCTTGGTCTCATCGTCGAAGTAGGTCATGTCGCGGCCCGAGAACTTCTGGTGCTGCGACAGGTCGAAGTCGGTCCGGTTGGCGATGCCCTCCAGTTCCGATGTGCCGAAGGGGAACTCGTACTCCACGTCGGCGCAGGCCCGGGCGTAGTGGGCCAGTTCTTGCTTCTCGTGGTCGCGGAGGCGGAGTTTCGACGATTTCAGGCCGTGGTCCACGTACCACTTGTAGCGGGCGTCGCGCCACCACGCATACCACGGGTCGGCCTGGCTGGGGTGGCAGAAGAACTCGATTTCCATCTGCTCGAATTCGCGGGAGCGGAAGGTGAAGTTCCGCGGGTTGATCTCGTTGCGGAAGGCCTTCCCGATCTGGGCGATGCCGAAAGGCACCTTGATACGGGTGGTGTCGGTGACGTTCTTGTAATTGCAGAAAATACCCTGGGCGGTCTCGGGCCGCAGATAGACTAGCGACGCGGAATCCTCCATCGCCCCGGCGTGGCTTTTGAACATCAAGTCGAACTGGCGTTTGGGGGTCAATTCTCCGCCGCAATGCGGACACCTGGAATCCAAGTTGTTGAGGTTTGGCCAGTCCGTGTTGTACTCTGATTCCAGCCAGTAGTACTTGTTGCCATCCTCGGCGAACAATTCGTTTCCGCGTGGCACAATCTTGGCGCGCTTCGATCCCAACCTTCTGCGCAGAGCGGCCTGCCGTTCCTCAATGGTAGCACCCTCAGCAACCAAGAAAAAGAGTCCGGTGGACTCATTCTTGATGACTTCCGAGAGATCGTCATCCTGGTCGGCGAAGTTTTGGTCGGGAATTGCGAGAACTTTGCAAATGTGGACCATGCTAAGGTGGTCCGCCCGCATGTGCTTCTTACAGTCCTTGCACGTGACCATCGGGTCAGTAAAGCCGGTGACGTGGCCGCTCGCCTCCCACACCTTGGGGTTCATAATGATGGAGCAGTCCAGGCCCACCATCTGGAGAGGCCGGCCGTCCGGGCCGGCGGGCGGGCAGCGGACGATATCCTGCCACCAGGCGTCCTTGAGGTTGCGCTTCAGTTCCACGCCCAGGGGTCCGTAGTCCCAGAATCCGTTGATGCCGCCGTAGATCTCGCTGGAGGGGTAGATGAACCCCCGGCGTTTGGCCAGGGCGACGATTTTCTCCATCAGGTCCTGCTCGTTAGCCATGGATGCTCCTTGGGCTGCCCCCGGCGGTCAAGCCACGGCAGGCTTGCCCTGCCAGGGGCGATGCCAAATCCAGCCATGCCGGGATGGCCTGGCCGCCCGTCCGGGACGAAGCATCATAGTTCCCCCCGGCGCAGAGGTCAATGTTCTGACCGGTTTCTGCCTGGCTTCCCGGACAGGCGACATCGACACCAAGCGCCTCAACGACATCCCGGAATGGTGGGGCCGGCTCAAAACCCTCCGCCTTCCCCGCTATCAGTACACCGCCCGCGACGTCGCCACGGGCCTGTTGTTCCCCGGCTACGCCGACGAACCCGCCCTTTCCTACGCCCAACTCTTCGCCGAGCGGATCCTCCGCCACCTGCGGGCCTGCGGCATCCCCCTGGCCCGCACCACCTGGCAATCCGATAACGGCTCCGAGTTCGTCGGCTCCTGGCAGGC
>Ga0315279_10008495_pt1 | contig 12421 bp, 14 predicted proteins | sample YL17G06_20_MG_FD_203694 | JGI IMG/M metagenome (GOLD analysis project Ga0315279, IMG submission 203694) | Sediment microbial communities from Yellowstone Lake, YNP, Wyoming, USA - YL17G06_20 | ecosystem: Environmental > Aquatic > Freshwater > Lake > Sediment | place: USA: Wyoming | collected... | reverse complement strand
GGCAGATTTTTAATACCAGTTTGATTCGTAGCAATGTCCCGCAAAAATTACAGTATGCTGAGTCTGGGTGAACTTGTCTGCTGCAACTTGGGCAGGTCAAGTATTGCCCAAGCAAGGGAAGGGGAATGAGAACCCAAGCTCCAACATTCAATCCGTCCACTTCGATCTAATAGAGAACGTCCTGTCTCTTTTCTCTTCTCATTTGTTTCAGTGTTTGTCTCTCCGTGAAAGCCTACATTAGAATTCTGTCTCAAACGTTTCCTAGTAGCAGTCTCATCGTCGATAGCAAAGAAGATTAACAAAGAATGCAGAGGGAAAATGAAGCTTGACTGTAGAGGGAGGTGAAAACGTTGACAACGATGACTGTTGAACTGGACTTGGACCGAATGGAGAAAATGAAACAAGAAGTGCTGGAGCTGATTGGAAAAATGGTAGAAGAATATGGAAACGTTTCTGTTATAGAACTAGAGATGGCGTTGATAGAAGGGCTATTGAAAGTGAGAGAAATTGGCATAAAAAAGACGGAAGACGAAAGTGAAGAATCCGACGTAGTTTAGGGACGGCTAGTGCTTACATTTTCAAAACACGAAAAATCACATATACTATTCTATATGGGAAAATCCGTGTTTTGACTTCAATCGAAACGTATGCGCTGCCAACAGGCATTAGTAGTTCAAACGCAAACGAGAAAAGAAGGTAAAGAGTCTCTGTTTTCATATGAGAAGAAGGCGGTAGCGTGGGTTACACAAGAGGAAAGACAAGAGAAGAGCTGAAAAACCTTAAGCCTGAGAAAAAGAAGGAAAGAGAAGATAAGCGAAAGAAGAAGAAACTCGCCCGACTTGAAAGACAAAAACACGAATAATCGCTTCTTTCGTCGGAATCCTCGGTAGCTTACACTCGCTTTTGAATGTCGGTCTATTCCATGTTATACTATGAATCTTGGCGTAGTAGTTGTAAGTTTTGACGAAAACGTCTTTGTAGCTGTTCGCACCTTTCATGCTAGCAATGCAGCTATTCACGTCGTCAGGGTTGTCTAAGTCGCAGCGTTTTGCCAAGTAAGACAGTTCGTAAGAAACACGTCTCAACGTGCTTTCAGAAAGCCCTGAACCTTTCAGTTTGATCAGAGTGCTGAGAATCTCTTCTTGAACAATGGGTCGTAATCCCATCGCAATGGGTGGTGCTCCGGCCGGGATCGGAACACGATTTTACTAGTGAAAATGTGTTCGACACATGCTTTGACGAGAGCTCGTTACTCTTCTTCTGCGTGAGAACTCCGTCTTGAGGACGAACATAGAACCCCCGTGATGCTTCTTGACGGCACACGAAAAAAAGGTTATCGTGACGAAAGAGGGATGCTCTCTCACGTTCATGCTAGGTGAGGATTACTGATCAAGATTGTGGGCGTTTCGTTGGCAAGCTGCGCGCGCTGACGGCTCGTTTGGTCGATTTTGGCGGGTGGAGGAGATCGTGACGATTCCGTTGCGCACGCTACCATGAATCTTACCTAGACCAATTGTAGTTGTCAGTTGCCTCGTAACCACACACTAGACAGGTAGCTATGTATGTTCCTATTGACGCACTTCTAAGAGCGGACCTTCCAGGATATGGATCATTCAACCTAGCCCATCTTGCTGTGTGGCACTTCCCCCTACACAGGATTTTTACAAGAAATGGTTCTGGAATTGACGATGCGTATGACGGCAACTTCTCGTTTATCACTTTACTGCGAGGTGAAGATGCCAGGGCATCCATCATTCTTTTGTGATACGCAGGGTTCTCTTCTTCAGCATCGAATATTACACGAACAGGGTTAAACTGGTTTGTCCAGCCAAAATCTATGTCGTCAGTCCAAGAGACTAGGAAGATTTTTCTCGCATTTCTGGCTCTTATTAGGTCTTGAACACAATCGTCACCTGCTTCATAATCTAGCGAATCTATTGGATAAACCATAGCTACATCTATGTTACGGGGCGATGAACTCCAAGAAAGCGGATTGATAGTGTCTGTATAGAGAACGTAACCGCCATGCACATTGATTGGAACGCCACTCTTTGGACCTTTAATCAGCTTTAACACAGGTGACAAGAAGTCCTCAATGTTTCTAAGATGATTTGCTCTAAAAAGTACGGTTGCTGGCGCTGGATATTTAGAAAGGACAAGTGACAGAGCAAGAACATGTTTTTCGTTTTGATAAGTTCCAGTCAACAGCAGAAACCTTTCTTTGGACTGAATAAACGAAAGTATTTCTTCGATTGCTTTTTTTCTTGTATTCACGGTTTAATCTTCCTTTCGATTTGTCTGAAAGAATCGATATATATGTCTAACTCAAAGTCGGGCTGATATTCTAGCGCGCGCTTTGAGTAGCTCTCCAACCATCACTCTAGTAGTTTCAAAAAGAATGCCTCGCGCGCGTCTGCTCAGGTCTTCTATGACCGCATCTTCCAATGCAGCGAGGGCCACGTTGAATGCGCGCGCGAAAGAAGGCGAATATGTGCATCACTCGATTTTCGATCTCGCTCTCCACACTCGAAGAGAATCAAAAGACGAATTTAGGAACACACATGCGCGTAACAGAAATAATGGAAAAACTCGTGATAAGGCGGAAATAACCAACACGGCATCTTCTTGCATGCTATTTATTAACACAAACCCCCACTGTGTTATTCTCAGAACGACCATGAGTGACAACGCAAGGACCAGAGCTGAGTTTATCGAAAAGGCTACCCTTTTACATCTTGTGGTAGTCGAATGCCCCAGATGCAAAACGCTCTATGGAGTGCCGGAATTTCTGCTTGGAAAAGCGCGCTCCAGTTGTTGCAATTCGAAACCAAGACGAATAGCTTCAAACGACCACGCACAAACTGGTGGATTGAAAGAGCCACTATCCCTTAGTAAAGAGTCTAACGAGAACGAAAGGTCAAGGGCGGAGAAGGAAGCAGAGAAATGGGCGGCTTGGATGATTAAGCGACTGGATAGAGCTGATTCGATAGCGCTACGCAGTCAGGGCGAAAAGTCAAAGAGGGAGAAAGAATGGTGGGATAAAATGGCAGAAGATACGATCAAGCAGTTGAATAGGAATGACTTGCTATCACTGCTTGGTAAGCGCAGTGCACTTCCCTCAAGACGCTCAAAATCTAGCATTGACTATTTCTGATTCTCGTTCTGTCTGAGTATCGAGAACCATGGTCAGATCATCCCACACAAATGACGCACTGGCAGAATATCCGAACAGGACCGACCAAACAAGCCCATTATTACCTCGCTATCGTTTGATAGAAAAGATCACGAACGCATTTCGATCGGCGTTAATGTAGACCAGCGCGTTGTGCCCATCTTGACTATATCTAGAGTGTTCACGAACCCCTCGATAATAGGTATTTCCAGTCGTTCGTCGAAGTCGAATTTTCTTCCTTCTGGGTGCCAAGAAACTCCTCTGACGTGATCGAAGAAATCGCCTCCTCGGCTTTCTGCCAACTCTGGTTGGTACTTATGTCCTGTAGTCACCTCTGCAACGCCAAGGAGATGTCTCTGACCCTCAAGGATGAGAACAATATCACCAATCTCCATGCTGTCGCTACATATTTTCGTGCAGAACTTGTCGAACTGCCCAATCCACCCTTGCAAATGGTGATCAATCAAGCTCTTTCTAGCCGAGTTTCTAGCTTTCGGCCAGTCGTCTTTCACGTAGTTTGTAAGATCAAGCCCGATAAGGCTCTCCCCTAAGGAAAAATTCCAAAGGTTGGGCAGTCGAGTTGCCTTTTCTTTATCTTCTTTTCCGTAGCTTAGATGCATTAGGTAGAACCTGTTTTTATTCTTGGAAAAAAGCAGGTTCTTAAGTTTCATGCTTGACGCACCATTTGCCCTGTGCCTCTGCGCCGCTTATAAGGTTTGAGACGAGGGAGCGTGATACATCTATCGCTATTCGACTAGTGTGCCGAGTCACTCAACGCGCGCTAACTCGACGTAGTACTCGTCCTGAGTCTGGGTTTGCTCACGGCCATCGCCCTCATTGTTTTAATCATCAACACTGTGACCGTCCCGACGGAAGCAATGGCTACTTGAGTTCTCTTCATATTCGAGAGATGTCAATGAAAACTTCTAGAATATAGTTCCGCAGCTTATGTCTCCCGAGCCCTAGGTGCGCGTGAAGCAAATCCAGAGCCCCCTTCCATTCGTCCACTGTCGCAGGTCCTCAATTGTCACTCTTGTCAGAACCATTTTTCCCTATACGTCTGCTGCATAATAGGGTGAGAACATAAACACTTGCAACGTTCCTCCTTCGGTCGTGTCAATAGCCAACGGGACAGAGGATTGAAGAGACTCAGTTTCAGGTAATTGTTGAGCTGATATGCTGCAAACTCGCTAACTCTCTCTTTGATCAATTCTCCTGCAAGCAAGATCCCAGGCAACGCAGAAACGAAGGAAACTGCTGCATTGATTTCCCTTTGTCGAACTTCAATTCTTGCAACGCCACAAATCTCGCGTGTGTATAATTCGGTCAGAGGCAAACCGACAAATGGTTGAAGATGCGACAGTCGGATCCTGGTCTTCTCGGAAATCCTGACTACTTGCTCGGCAGTTATGGGGGATTTGGATTCCAATAGGAACACAACTTCTTCAGATAGAAGTCCGGTTTCCTGCGCTATTGAATCGGCCAGCGAAGAGCTTTCAGAAAAGAGACACCCGAGACATGCGCCTTCAAGGAAATTGTGCCTTGATATCGTTGCAATTTCATCGCCTGTAGCTCCATGCAAAATCATCCTTGGTAAGTCCGACTGAATGGTTACCCGAGGTTCATTTTCATCGATTGTCTCCACAACCGTGTCACGCTTGCCGAGCGTTCGTCTGAATGACTCATATCTGCCTTGACATGGAATCGCCTTTATTCTGGAATTGCAACCAGAGGCAAGTACCGCAGCCTTCGAAGTTCCGACATCATTGCGGGAAGTCATGACGCATCGGTTGATGTTAGAGGCTTCATATACTTGGGGGTCGAGAATAGTGACTGCCCCACACAGTCCGCCGATCGTATTTAGTGCTAGGAGAAAACCGTTTGCAACTGCACCAGCACCGACCATTAGAAGGTTCTTAAGGTCGATCCTGCCAGGCAGTCGCGGGTTTGGTGCCTCAGGATTGTTCACTGAATAATCAAGTGCTGAAAAGGCTAATTCATGGTATTTTTGGCGAATTCTGCGGTCAGTGCTCCCTAATGACTCGAGAACGCGCCTGAAAGCTTCTGCCGCTCCGAAACAAGCAGCGCTCAACGCTCCTATAGCATTCTCGTTCTTACTCACAAAATTCAATTCGTTGTCGTTCATAGCTATGGAGGACAGCCATCCGTCCGAATTGATCGTTATCTTGTGATCAGCCTCAGTATCGGTATCACCAACTGAGATAAGCACATCAGCTCTCTGCCTGTCTTCGACTCTGTCCACACGGGAACCGATTCCTTCCGCGATGCCCTCCATGCAGCTGCAAAGATCATTCTCGGCGCCAAAAGGAATCCATACATCGTTAGTGATTCCTGACGGCAAAGTTGAAGTTATGTGAGGATGAAATCGAGACAACAAGTTCACGAGAGCTAGAACCATCACTTGTCCATTGTACTCTCTCAGAAGCGCTTCATTGCCAGCGATGCATAGCTTCCGACTCGTGAACAGCTCAGAGGCGTCTCTATCGCCGCTGTTCAAATAGGTTCTGACAAATCGTGTCGTTCGATCACTGATCTCTGCGCTCACGCTGGTCACCATCGACGATAACGAACTTTTCCATGACTTCTCGTTTCCCGAGAGAGCGCCACTTCCCCTTTCCTTTATACTCGTATACCTTCCACATGCTTTTGTCTTCCATCGGAAATCGTGCAAAGTGAGGAATGACTATGCTGATGAATCCCACTCGATGAGAGATGGGATAATTGTTATCTGTATAACTGTGGAATGCTTCAAAGGGATGCGTGTGAAGCTGCAAGAAAAGATATTCTTTGCGTTTGTGTATTTCATTTCCGACCTTGAATGCCGTTTCAAGATTCACACTTGAAAAGGCGTAGTTGCCTATTGAAACATCAGCATAGTCTGCGGGAAAGATTACACCCCTCACTATTGCCTCGCTTTCTTTGAAGACACCAGTCCAGTATGCAATTCCTTCAAGATATTTGAGTCCGAGCTTTCTCAAGTAACTCTGGGTAGTCGAAAGGACTTCAAAAGGAATCAAATATCGCGAAACACGAGGCCATTTTGAACCAGAACTCCGTTGCCTCATTCAACCGCCTTACTCAGTTTTGCGAATATGCTGAAAACGACGTTTTCAATAAGGTTAAATTTTGTGCTTGGGTTAGGATGACCGTGTTGCACCCATGCCCGAGTTCCTGCCATACACAACCATGGCGGATTCTCAAGCTTGAAAGCTTGGCCACCATCATTCGGCCAGTGGGGGATTCCTTCCTCATCGCGATTCTCTGGGTTGACAAACACATAATCAGCAGGATTTACTGGATACTCGCTGTCAACTCGAACATGCAACATGAACCTACGATTAAACTTTGAGCTTTGGAAAGGTACGAAAACATCGGATGCATTGACCACGATCTCGGTCTCCAAAACCCCAAGATGGGTGGCCATGCGCCTGATTCGCATTATACTCTCCTCTAGAAATCGTTTGGACGCGGTCTCATCCATGAATGGCCCTCACCGGGAACACATAAGGCCCAGTACTGATATGCCAACCTGTTGCTCAGTCCCGAAAAGCAGAACTGCACCGTCTCTAACGCCTTGTTGCCGCCAAGTCTTGTTTTCATCCAGAAGCTTACCTACTTCGAAGGCAAAATGGTAGACAACTCCTGGTGCCGGCTCTATGTGAAAATGATTGAGAACCCGTTCTCGTCCTTTTGCGACAAGTTGATCTGCATTGAAATGGAAGACATCTTGATCACCGTCTACAAGCTTCACTGTCACAGTAATGACTTGTTCTTTACCTGAGTCTTTCTCTGCGACTTCGCCCGTATTTTCGCCCCGATAAATTGATTAATGTTTCCTCAATATAAACGTGAATTGATTTAGAGTAGCGATAGACAGGCCCTAGCGCACGTTGCATGCCAAGCCCAGTAATAATCAAAAACGACAGCAGACTTCGTCACTGGCTGGCAATTGACCAGGAAAAGCCAACCGCAGTTCTTGCAGGTTCTCTTCTGTCAACCATGCGCTTCACCATTTTCTTTTTCATCATAGCATCTCTTTGACCCACATACGAAGCAGTCTTTTTCAGAACGCTGGTTAGATAGAATTTCTGCACACGCACAAAACAGGTACAACTCGCGAATTTAAGAAAAGGTAGTTTTAAGAGGTGCTGTGAGGTTGTTTTCTCAGTCTGGTGAAATGAGATGATCAGATTTGATCCAGAACTAACAGAGATTGTTTTCTTCGATTTGGAGTTCTACGTCCCTAAAGCAGATCGAGATAAGCCCGGAGTTTCTTTGTTGGCTAATCCATACAAAAAAGACCACTTCCTACTGGGCGGAGTCTTCTGCAAGATTTTCCCCCTCCAGAAGAGTAGCGAAAACCCGAAATTCGAACATTATTGGACATGGGAAATGAAAGACAGCGAAAAAGCAGTTCTAACAAGAATCTATGATTTCTTTCAAGAAGCATGGAAACGACTTAGCAACAAAGACCCTTGGCAGGCGGACTTAATCGCGGTAGGTCTGGGTATTTCCAAATTTGATATTCCTGTTTTGTTTACTAGGAGTTTGATTTTGGGAGTCGCGAGACCCGAAGAGTTGTTTGAGTGCTATTTCAAGTTAAAGCAAGTCGATCTAAATGTCGTAGGTATCGGTTTTTCTAGCCAGAAGACACAAAACGAAGTTCTCTATCCCAAGATAACTAATGAACTTCTTGATAGGTTCGGCATTAGTAAAGTGAAAACCTCTGGAATGTTAGTTTGGGATATGTACGACGCAGGGGATAGACAAGGCATTAGAGCTAGAACTGAAAATGAAGTAAGAGACGCAGTACAAATCTACTGGAAAATGCAGAAAAAACTCCTATCTAATCATCCTCAAAGCGCGCTTTGAAGATGCCATAGACGTTCTGCTTACTGAACCATTCAGAACAATAGGCTCACACATGCATCAAACAAAATGCCAACAAGTGCTACTGTTCGCAACAGAAAGACGCGGTCTCGGGAAGAGCACCAGGAGAGTGTTATGTAACTTCCAGCCTCAAGTTGATTCTTCTCAGATAAGATTCAATAACATACTCAAAGAATCATAAGTACTATGAACTGGACTGGGAGGTGAATTGATGGGAGGGCAACTGTACTTGACAAGAAAGATCGACGACGCACTGGAGAAACTTGCGAGAACATATAAGGTGCATAAGGAGGCACTCGGAAATACTCTCTTGCTTCTAGCGATGTGCGACGAGAATCAAGTGAAACAATGTGTAAACATGATCAAGACTTGGAAAATTGAGGGCGGGACGAAAATGGAAGAAAGAGACCTGTAGAAACACACATCATAGCCACATCCTTATGATACTCATGCACAAGCTTCCTCTGTCTCAGGGCCGCAATGGTCCCGAGTGACTCGTGCTCGTTAGTTTGTCCAAGAACCTTTCAAGCCTATACTCTGGAACTTTCTTCCCAAAGTGACTTTCAAATTCTCGTTTAACATGTCTGTCCTTAACGATTAAACTGAATTCTTCCAAGGGGCTTGCCCAAGAATCGATACTCTTGTTCAGATAAAAGCAGAAGAAGCTTTTCGCCGAGTCTTGAAGGTCAGGCGGGAACTGTGAAACGAAATTGCTCTTTCCTTTATCGTTCCTGTCTTGCCCTTTTTGCTTGCCATACCCATCAACGTTATGGTAGCGTGTAGAGAATATAAAATTCACTAGTAAATTGGTGCTCCGGCCGGGATTTGGACCCGGGTCCGCGACTTTCTCCCTGTTTTCGAAGAGTCGAGAGGCCGCTATACTTGACCGGACTATACTACCGGAGCACTGGACTAGACTACTTGCGTTTGCAGTATATTTTCATTCCGTCATGTTCAGCACGTATTCGAACAAAACGCGGTTCGTCGATAGTGCTACTGACGGCTTTTCATTCATTGTAATTTCTTGATGATGGGTATCAGGTCTGCTGGCGTATCACTCATGTAGTCGGCCCCCGCACGAATTAGTTCGTCTTTTGATGCCAATCCGCCCAGCACGCCTATCGCCACGGTTTTGAGGGCGTGAGCCACTTTTATGTCTGAGGCGCTGTCACCTACGACTATCGCTTCCTGCGGCGTGACTTTCAACAATTTCAGCACAGCCTCCAAGTGTAATGGGTGAGGTTTGAGTCGAGGAGCCAGCTCTCGTGTAATCGCTGCTTGGAAATAGTCGTTGAGTTCGAATTTCGACAGAAGATGGTCTGTGGCTTTTTGCCCGTTTACAGTGAGCAGTCCAAGTTTGAGTCCCATCTTTTTCAACGTTTGCAGGGTTTCAAGTATTCCAGGAATCAGACAGGTAGAATTTATGTTCTCCATTTCATATTTGTCGAGAATGTCGAAGACGCGTTTTCTCAGTTGACTATAGCCTTTTTCTCTCATTGGTTGATCTCTTACGTAGGCTTCGAGTTTGTTGAGTGCTTCAAAATAGCTTTCGTTTGGTGAAAAAAACGACGGCGGAATTCCCTGTCCTATCAAGAACCGTGTTACTTCTGCACGTGCCGCTTTGGAATTTACTTTGTATTCCACGATTGTGCCGTGCAGATCAAAGATCACAGCCTTAATGGTCATCTGTTTCTATCGCCTGCAGTCTTCCGTATTGAACTCGTACCTTATCCTCAAATATGCCTATATACTTTGGTTGATTTCTGCGACTTTTTCGTCATAACTCCTGACCTGAGCAAAATCAGGGTATTTTCGGCAAGGCTTAAATGTTGGCTATCCTGCACAACTACGCATTTGGCAGTGTCGTGGTGCGGAAGGAGGTTTTTGCATGAATCCCGTTCAAGTGATCGCCCTTGAAGGTCTACCTCTCATAAGAAAAGGGGACAACTTGGCTCAACTCATCTGTAGTGCGGCTGAAAAACAGCACACTCCAATTCAAAACGGAGATGTTCTTGTTGCCACACATGTGGCTGTTTCGAAGGCTGAGGGAAATATCGTCAACCTTGACAAGGTTGTTCCCTCCAAGAAAGCCAACGAGATAGCCAAGAAAACTGGCAAAGACCCAGCGCTTGTTGAGGTCGTTCTCAGAGAATCAAAGGATATCGTACGCATGAGAGACAGCGTCCTGATCACTGAAAGCAGACAAGGATTTATCTGCGCCAACTCAGGGGTTGACAGATCCAACGTCGAAGGCGAAAGAAACGTTGCACCTTTGCCGAGAGACCCTGATCTATCTGCCAAGAAAATCAGACAGGAAATGAAAAAGCTCACAGGCTGTGATGTTGCGGTTATCGTTTCTGATACGCATGGGCGTCCATTCAGGATGGGTGAGGTGAATGTAGCTGTGGGTGTCTCGGGTTTGAAGCCGATCAGGGACAGACGGGGAGAAAAAGACCTGTTTGGATATGTTTTGAGAATAAAGCAAACCGCCATCGCGGATGAATTGGCATCTGCAGCCGAACTTGTCATTGGACAAGCGAATGAAGGAATTCCTGTAGCCATAATCAGAGGATACAACTATCCAAAATCTGACACGGCAAAAGCAACTGAACTCATTCGTTCAAGAGAAAAGGACCTGTTCAGATAGAGGTAAATTGATCGATACTTCCCCGCTCAGTGTAATTCTTTTCCGAGCATGTCTAAGACTGTTTTGGCCAAACGAACTTTGTCGTCCAAAGTTTTCATGATAGTATTGGTTACGCACACTCTCAGCCCAAGCTTTTCAATTCGTTCTCTTTGATTCTCGTCCTGAGTGTCTATCACGAAGCCATCGAGGAAATCCTTGTAAAGCAAGGCCACTCCGTAAGCCGAAACATCCAAACCTAGCCCCCTCATCAACTTGTCGGCTGGCCCCTTGACTGTCGCCTCCTTGACTATTGGACTGATGCCAACTATGGTTGCGTTTGTTCTACTCAGGGCGTCTCTGATACCCTTAAGCGAAAGAATTGTACCTATACTTACGATGGGGTTACTGGGGCAGACGATGATTCCGTCAGACTGCATTATCGAGTCGACAATTCCTTCCGCAGGAACAGCGCTTTCAACACCCTCAAATTCGACTCCATGAACTTGGTCTTTGGCTCCTCTTCTGACCAGATACTCTTCAAAGTGCATTCTGCCTCCGTCTGTTGAAACGTACGTCTCAAACTTGTTGTCTGTCATAGGAAGTATTCGCACATTGAGTTTGAAAGATTTGCAGAGAAAACTTGTAATCTCAGACAAGCTAAGCCCTTCTCGCAAGAGACGGGTCCTTTCGATGCTGGTGGCAAAGTCTTTGTCGCCTAGATTGAACCAAGCTTCATGTCCATAGGTCGTGAGCATTTTGAGACAGTTGAAGGTGTCGTCTTTAATTCCCCATCCCTTTTCTTCGTCGACAATTCCTGCCAACGTATACATGACTATGTCCAAGTCGGGAGAAACATGTAGACCGTGAAATTCAATGTCGTCTCCCGTGTTGACAATGATTGTCAACTTGTCTGGTGGAACGTTTCTGACGAGTCCTTGGAGAAATCTGGCGGCACCGACTCCTCCCGCGAGTGCTGTTATCATTTTCTAGTCCTCAAAACACTTGTAGACAATGCACATCATCTTTCTCCAGTTTCTTCTCTCAGTGCTCAGTATTCCTGAGTTCAAGCGCCACAGGACTGCAAATCCACATGCAAAACATAATATCAACTGGATGGGCGGCTCAACTGTGGTCGTTTCGCCAGCTTGCGATGTGGACAGGTTCCACAGAACCGTTCCTGACGCGAGAGTTTCTCCTGTGTATTCGAAAATTACTTGGTAGGGCGTCTGTAAGGGATGATTGAAGTATTGTGCGTTCACTCCGTTGTAAGGTTGGCCGCCCCATCTCCAATCTTGGTCCAGAAAAGCTATGTTGCCTTGAATTGACCATGCTTTGCTGACCTTGATCCATTCTCCGTTTTTCAACAGCTGTGGCTTTTCTACTAGCACTTTCCAATGGTTATCCTCGATCGGCTTGGAACTTATGACTCCAAACTGAAAGAAGTTGACGTAGTTGCTGAAAGGAAATGGTTTGTTGATCACGTTTCCACCGTAGAATTTGGGTATAATGTTTTCACAGTTCGGAATCTCTGCAATCTTCACCGATTTGATCAGCATCGTGTTCTCGCTGATCGTGATGAAGTAGGAAACAACTCCTTGGTCATCCCACTGTGCGCGCAACGTGACAGGATCAGTCAATTCCACTCCTGATAAACGCCAAGTGTAAGCGTAAACAAGTTCTTCGTCGCCAGGCTGAACAGGCGGCGTTTCTTC
>Ga0315279_10008494_pt1 | contig 12422 bp, 22 predicted proteins | sample YL17G06_20_MG_FD_203694 | JGI IMG/M metagenome (GOLD analysis project Ga0315279, IMG submission 203694) | Sediment microbial communities from Yellowstone Lake, YNP, Wyoming, USA - YL17G06_20 | ecosystem: Environmental > Aquatic > Freshwater > Lake > Sediment | place: USA: Wyoming | collected... | reverse complement strand
GTCCAAACTATTGGACGCTGATGCTTACTACGCATTGATTAAGGTGCAGGCCGAGGAAGAGGTGAAAAAGCTATGACTCGCAAAGTTGTGATCGTGCCGTGCAGTGGGATCGGCAAAAGTTACGGCACGGTGTCACGCGAAGGCGCTTACGTGGTGACGGAGGATTTGCGTCCCGACACAACGCAACTTGTGCCTCTCTCATTGTTAGTGTTGGGCGACGAGCAGGCCCGCGCGGATGTGGCTGGCGCGCAGGCCATCACGATTGACGGCTGCAAGCTGGCGTGCGCGACCAAGATGGTGGCCGAGTCCGGCGGAACTGTAGCGCACGACCTGGCAGTGTTGGATGTGTATCGTCGTCACCGTGATCTCAAGCCAGCGGGCATCGCCGAACTCAACGAAGGCGGTCAGCAGTTGGCCCAGGCACTGGCCGAAGAAGTTATGACACTGGTAGACGAATTGACAGACTCTCTTCCCCTGTCGCAAAGCAACGGGGGAAGGGCCAGGGATGGGGGTCAAGATGCCTGACCTGCCGAAGAAAAAAGTGGGGATTGTGGCCTGCTCCGGCGAAGAGATGGCCGAGGGTACCGTGACGCGACTCGCGGCGCTGCGGGTGCTGGAGCAGTTGCGTCCGAACGAGACGGTGACGATTTGCCTGCCGCTGTTCCTGGCGGGCGGCGAAGGCGACCGCGCCTTTGCGCGCTTTTACCCGACGATCGCGATTGACGGCTGCGACAAGCGCTGCGCCGCGCGCGGCACGGAAATGTACAGCGGCAAGCCAGCCGCCAGCCTTGTCGTCACAGATGTCATCCAAACTAAGCATCTCGGCACGGCGCGACGACTGAGCAAGGCAGGGCTGGAAGCGGTGGACGTCGTGGCCGACCAAGTTGCGCAACAAGTAGACGAATTGCTGGGCGTCAAATGGGATCGCAAGCAAGGTCAACCTTCGAAAGAGGCTCAGCCTGCGGAAGAATCAGAAGCCAAGATCGCTACCTGCTCGTGCGGCTCTGGTATCCCGATTCAAAAAGTGCGGGTGGACAGCCAGGAGGTCACGTTCATCGCGCTGCCGCTCATCTTTGAGCAGTTCCACGATGCGGGCAAGTTGCCTGGCGACGGCACAACCGCCGAGTTGATGGAGACGGTCAAGGTTTACAACCCGATACCTGATGGGCAAGAGGCAGCCTACACTCAGGCGGTCATACGCGAGTACGCCGCTTTTTGCCAGGAGAAGAACTGATGGCACGTACTGCCACCTATAACACGACCGTCACCTGGAAAGGCGAGCACTGGGGCCACATCAAGCTGGGCAACGGGCCGGAGATGGATTTTTCGGCGCCGCCGGATGCCCAAGGACATCCTGGCGTGCTCACGCCCGAAGATGCATTCGTGGCGGCGGCCAACACCTGCGTGATGATGATGTTCATCTGGGCGGCCGAACGGTTCAAGTTGAATCTGGTCTCGTATGATTGCTACGCAGAGGGCACCAAGCTGATCGAACTGGATCGGACGGAAATCTTTACCAGGCTGGTGCTGCGCCCCAAGATCGTCGTGCGCGCAGACGGCCAGGATAAAGCTGCCGTCGAAAAGCGCGTCCGGCGCGCGCTGGAATCCGCGCGCAAGTACAGCCTGGTGGCCAACTCGGTCAAGAGCGAGATCATTGTGGAGCCGGAGGTCAGCATCCTGTCCATAGGACGGCAGTCGCCGTGAGCGACAAACCTGCTGGCTGCGCATGCACCAAGGATCCGTTTGCCGGCCTGCCGCCCGAGATGCGCCCGCGCAAGGATTCCATGTCGGGCTTGCGCAAGGTGGTGTGTCCGATCTGCGGGCTGAACTATTGGACGAACCGGAGTACCGATGTGTGCTCTGAGTGCGAAAGGAAACAACCGGCGCAGCCGTCAGTCGGCAGCGCGCCGAAAATTCAAATTCAACCGGGAGGAAAGAAAATGCTATCTATCAAAGTGCTTGGCCCTGGCTGCTCCAATTGCGCCAAGGTCGAACAAATCGCGCACCAGGCGGTGGACGCCCTGGGCACGGAGGCTTACATTGAGAAAGTGACTGACCGACAAGCGTGGCAAAAGTACGGACTGCTCTACACGCCTGGTCTCGTCGTTAACGAGAAACTCGTGTGCGCCGGGCGCATCCCCAACCAGGCCGAAGTTACGACCTGGCTGACGAGCGCGCTGGCCTAGCGCGAAGCAAGATAGCAGGAATCAAGAGTTGAGAGGCACGCTGCAGGATGGCAAAATGCCTCTTGCACTCTGCCTCTCAAGTTCTATTCATCGCCCCCTCGGCGCGGGAAAGGTAAAGCGATCCATGCGGATCCAGGTCATTGGCGTGGGCTGCGCCGCGTGCAAACACATGGAAGCCGACGTGCGAGCTGTCGTGGCGCGACTGGGTCTTGGCGCGACGATCGAGCGCGTAGATGACCTGAAACAGATCATGCGGTTCGGGCTGTTCGCGCTGCCAGGGTTGGCTGTGGATGGGCAAGTGATCTCGGCCGGCTATGGCGGCCAGAGGCGAATTGAAAAAGCCTTGCGCGACTGGCGCGAAAGGGGTGCGTCATGAGCACTCAACCCATGATGACGGGCGCGTGCTGTCCCAAGAGTGACGACAGCGTGACGCAACTCCGCCTGCGGGAAGGCCGCTCCGTCGGCATCCTGGGCTTGAACGCTGCATTGGAACAATTGTGGGCGTTAGGCCGCAAGCCTGAAGAAGCCACGGACGCCGAGCTATTAGGGATGGCGCGCGCGCAGAGAAACTATATCACATCCAAGCCGGACATCGAAGCTCTCTACGCGGCTGCTCTGAGGCGAGAGTACGCCACGTTTTACGCGCGGCGGGTCAAGCGATAACGGATAATGTAATTTGATGAGGTGACAAAATGGATACTCTTGACGATCTGGCGGCCTTGTTCAAGGTGTTGATGCACCCCACCCGCCTGGCGATTCTGGAAATTCTCCGCGCGGGCGAAGAGTGCGTCTGCCATATGGAAGCGACGTTGGGGCTGCGACAGGCCTACATCTCGCAACAGTTGTCTGTGCTGCGGGAGGCCGGGCTGGTCAGTGTCCGGCGCGACGGGTGGAACATTTTCTACCAGGTAACGCGGAAAGAAGTGTACGGCGTTATAGACGCGGCGCGGGCGATGCTGCCCAAAAGCAGTCAAAAGCGCCTGGCAATGTTTTTGGCGACGCCAAAGGTGGGCGCGTGCGAGTGTCCGAAGTGCCATGTTCGGGCTGTCGCCTGACAGTCCTTCTCTTTTTTTGCGAGAACATATACGACATTTTGAATATTTTTGTCTGGGTGGGCGGACAGGGGACGTATGTCCATGAGACCGTACATCATCAAACGCAAGTGCCCCGCGCAGGAGCAGGTCTGTAAAGTGATACCGGCCTGCCCAAGCGGCGCGATCGGTTACGTCGAAGACGCGCAAGAGCCGTTGGGCGGCAAGATTGTGTTCGACTACGACAAGTGTGATGGCTGTGGTCAGTGTGTGACCGAGTGCTGCGGCGCGGCCCTCGAGATGAGATAGACACACCATGAATGTACCATTGGAACTGCAGGCGCAACTGGATACTGAGGGACGGCTGGCGCTTCCATCAGATTTGCTTCCCTATTTCGGGCTTGAGCCTGGTGTTCAAGTCCGCATTGACAAGCGATCGAGCGGCCTGCACCTGCGCCAGCCCGTGACGCACCTGGGCAAGGTGTACGTCGAGCCGACGAACGCCTGCAACCTGGAATGTCGCACCTGCATCCGCAACGTGTGGGATGAGCCGTCGGGCTGGATGACGGACTCTACGTTTGAGTGCATCGTCAAAGGGCTGCGTGATTTCTCGCCCACGCCCACCGTCTTTTTCGGCGGCTTTGGCGAGCCGCTGGCGCATCCGAACATTGTCGAGATGGTAGCACAGGTCAAGGCACTCGGCGCATCGGTGGAACTGATCACGAACGGCACACTATTGACCGAATACCTCTCGCGCCAGTTGATCAAGGCGGGTGTGGATGTGCTGTGGCTCTCGCTGGATGGGGCGACGCCGGAGAGCTACGCCGATGTGCGCCTGGGCGCGGCCCTGCCAGAAGTGATTGACAACATGGCTCACTTCCGCCATGCCCGTCCGCCTGCGCACTTGCCCCGACCGGAGATCGGGATCGCGTTCGTGGCGATGAAGCGCAACATTGCCGACTTGCCAGCGGTGCTGCGATTGGGCGGACGGTTGGGCGCATCGCGCTTCCTGGTGAGTAACGTCCTTCCCTACACTGTCGAGATGTGTGACGAGGTGTTGTACGCGCGGTCACTGAACGACACCCTCTATCTGCCTTCGCCGTGGCTGCCGCAAATCAGTCTACCCAAGATAGATTGGGACGAGACGACGCGCGAGCCGCTTTACCGCGTGATGCGCAGCAACCGCAATGTGACATTGGCGGGAGCCAACCTGAGCCACGCGAATGACCGCTGTCCCTTCGTCGAAAGCAGCGTGACGGCAATCGGCTGGGATGGTAGCCTCAGCCCATGCCTGCCGCTGCTGCACAGTCACACCAGTTACTTGAACAAGCGCGAGCGTTTCTCGCGGCGCTACGTCGTCGGCAACGTGAACGAGCGGAAGCTGCACGAGCTTTGGAACGAACCGGCCTACCTCGCCTTCCGCGAGCGCGTGCAGATGTTTGACTTTGCGCCGTGCACCTTTTGCGGCGGCTGCAACCTTTCGGAAATCAACGAAGAAGATTGCTTTGGCAACACCTTCCCGACCTGTGGCGGCTGCCTGTGGGCACAAGGTGTGATTCAATGTCCGTGAAAGACGGGAAATCCATAATGGCTGAGCCGTTGCTGCAAATCGAGAATCTGTCACTGCGCCGCGAAGGGCGCGACATCTTGCGCGGTGTAAACCTGACTGTGCAGGCGGGCCAGATTCACGTCCTGTTGGGCCTGAACGGCTCTGGCAAGTCGTCGCTGGCCTACGTCGTGATGGGCTGCGAAAGTTATACGCCGGATTCGGGACAGATTCTCTTTGATGGCCGCGACCTGGCGGGCCTTTCGATCACTGAGCGGGCGCGGATGGGCATCACGTTAGCCTGGCAGGAACCGGCTCGCTTTGAAGGGCTGCCGGTCGGCAAGTACATCGGCGTTGGAGTGCGCGAAGATCAGACAAACGAACGCGAGCGCGTGATGGCCGCGCTGGAAGCCGTCGCGCTGCCGCCCAAAGTCTATGGCTTTCGCGCGGCTGATCAAACCTTGTCGGGCGGCGAGCGCAAGCGCGTGGAGTTGGCCGCCGTGTACGCCATGCGGCCCCGGCTGGCGATTCTCGACGAGCCTGATTCGGGCATTGACGTGCTCTCGCTCGGAGACATTGAGCGCCTGATTCGCCGCCTGGCCGACGAGGGCAGCGCTGTGTTGCTCATCACCCATCGTGACGAGCTGGTGACGATGGCCGACGTCGCTTCGCTGATGTGCTTTGGTTCGATCCTGTTTACGGGCGACCCGGCCGAGGCGCGCCGGTATTACGCGGGCCGATGCCGTCCACACCTGGAATCGCTGGGCGCGCAGCCGTGGGATGCCGCCAGCCCCGAAGTGCAGGCCGCGCTGGCGAGTAATGGAGGGCCGGTCAGCCAATTGAGCGGCGATGCCGTGAAGGAGCCAGCATGAGCGCATCAACGGTTCGAGAGCACGCGTTGGGTCAGCGCCCGGGCTGGGCGAACGAGATGGCCGCCATGCTGGAAGCTTATCGTGAGGCGGGCGGCAACCCCGACGCCTTGCAGTTGCCTGAAGTGGCGACGTTGGTGGTCAGCGCGAACGAGATTCTGGCCGCGCACGAGATCCCCGGCGTTCACTTTGAAGCCGAGTCACTGGAGCATGGCGTGAAGGCCAACATCGCCGTGGAGCCAGGCGTCAAAATCGAGCGGCCCGTGCACCTGTGCTTCGGCGTCATCCCCGCCGAAGGGCTGCAAGAGATTTCTGCCGAGTACGACATCGGCGCGGGAGCGCAAGTCGAGTTCCTGGCGCACTGCTCTTTCCCCAACGCCGTCAAGGTGCAGCACGTAATGGAAGCGTGCATTCGCGTGGGCGAAGGCGCGTCGTTGACCTACACCGAAGCGCATTACCACGGCCCGACCGGCGGGGTAGAAGTGCGGCCTCACGCCGGAGTGCGCGTGGCCGACGGCGGGCGATTCATCACGACGTTCAGCCTGACGCGCGGGCGGGTGGGCTTGATGGAACTGGATTACGTGGTCAGCGTGGGCGCGGACGCGCTGGCCGAGCTGACGACCAAAGTCTATGGCACAGGCGACGACAAGATCACCGTGCGCGAAGTGGTACGGCTGAACGGGAAAGGCGCGCGCGGATTGACCAAGACGCGCGTGGCGGTGCGGGACGAGGCCGTCAGCCAGGTTTACACCACTGCCGAGGGAAATGCCCCCGGCGCGCGCGGGCACATGAGCTGCACCGAGATCGTGCGTGACCGGGCCGAGGCGCGCAACACGCCGCTTGTCATCGTGCGCGACGATCAGGCCCAGGTGACGCACGAGGCCGCCATCGGCACGGTCAATCGCAAGGAATTGGAATCGCTTTTGGCGCGTGGCCTGGACGAAGATGAGGCGGTAGACCTGATTATTCGCGGGATGCTGCGCTAATCGCTCCGGCGGCGACAGATGTCACCCGTCCGAGTAGACGATTGGCACTATCTGCGGTCACCCGCAGACTCGGGTGAAGGCAGATGGTGACGAAGGGGATCAAAGGAGACATATGACAACCAATTACGTGGATTATCATAAACATCTTGAAGAACGCCTGACGCAGTTGGGGCGTGAGCTGCCCGGCCCGATGACGGGCTTTGCGCGGCTGCATAAAAAAGCCGTCGAAGACGGCGCGCTGAGCGCCAAGACGAAAGAACTGATGGCGCTGGCGATCGGCGTTGCCGTGCGCTGCGAGGGCTGTATCGCGTACCACGTCCACGACGCGGTGGCCGCCGGAGCGACACGCCAGGAATTGTTGGAGACGATTGGCGTGGCCTCATGATGGGCGGCGGGCCAGCCGCGATGTACGCGGCGCACGCGCTGGACGCCATCGAGCAGTTCATGCCAGAGCCGACGTCGGCGGGTTGATAGACGAAAGGAGTGCCATGCTGTACGTGATCATTTCCGTCCTATTGTTCATCCTCTCGTTCGTCGCGGGGATGCTGGGACTGGGCGTTGCCTTTATCGCGACGCCCGTACTGGGGTTGTTCGGATTCGAGCTGAAGAACGTGATCATGCCGTGGAGCCTGTGGCTGAACGGCCTGACCGCGATCAGTGGCGCGGTGGCGTTCGCGCGGGCCAAGATGGTGGATTGGCGCACCGCGATTCCGCTTCTGATCATCACGACGGTCGCTGCGCCGCTCGGCGTGTGGATTCTGCAATTTGTGCCGACAAACATGGTGTGGTGGATTTACGTCGCGGTGCTGGTGTTTCTGGCTTACCGCATGGCCTTCCCGCCCAAGATGGACGACAGCGTCGCGCCGGTCATCACCGATGGGACGCGCGTCAAGGGTGGGCTGCTCAGCGCGGCGATTGGCGTGTTCGCCGGGTTCCTGGGCGTGGGGCCGGGCTTTTTGCTGATGCCGACGTTAGTGCTGCTGGGCTACACGGCGCGCCTGGCCGCCGCCACCAACAGCGTGATTGTCACGCTGCCGTCGTTCTCGGCCTTTGCTTCGCACCTGGGCAGCGCGCAATTCGACTGGTTGATGCTGGCGCTCACCTCGGTCACCGCCGTGATCGGGGCGCAACTGGGGGCGCGCTTCATGACCAAGCGTGTCAAGTCGCTGACGTTGAGCCGCATCTTTGCCGCCGCGCTCATCCTGCTCGCGTTGCAGCGGGCGTATCTGCTGTTGGCAGGTTAGCCACAGGAGATAGCGATGACCGGACGGGGACTGGATATGTGGCGCAAGTCGCAGTGCTGCGACGGGCCGCGCGGGGACATCGTACAGGTGGACATTTTCGGCGATGGCAGCACGATCGGCCTGATGGGACTGACGGAAATCTTTGAGCAACTGTACCTGCTGGGCCGCGCGCCCGACGCATCAGCGCAAGACGAACTGGTGAAAATGGTCGCCGCAAGAAATTACGTGCCGCGCAGCGCCGAGGCCGTGTACGGCGCTGCGCTCGTGCGCGAGTACGCCATCTTTTGCACGCAAAAGAAACAATCGGAGGTAATGCCATGACGCTCGACATCAAAATTCTGGGGCCGGGCTGCGCCAACTGCTACAGACTGGAAGGGCTGGCCGTCGCGGCGGTGCAGTTCCTGCAGTCTCAAAAGCCCGAACTGTTCCAAGACATCGAGGTGACGTTGGATCACCTGAGCACCCCCAGCGATTTTCGCAAGTACGGTGTTCTGCGCACGCCTGGCCTCGTCGTCAACGAAAAACTCGCGGTGGCGGGGCGTTTGCCAAGTGTGCTAGAGATCATAGAACTGCTTGAAAAAACCTTGACGAGCAGCAAGGTGAAAACACCACGCGCCAAAGCAGGAAAGGCGTGATGACGCGCAGCCTGGTAGTGTTGCTCACAGCCTCGTCGGGCCTGGGCAAGACGACGGTCTGCCGGCGCACCGTCGAGCTGGCTCGGGCGCGCGGAGTGCGCATGGCGGGCGTGCTCTCGCTGCCGGTGTATCAGGGGCAAACCAAGACGGCGATCACGCTGCGCGACATTGCCGGCGAGCAGGAGCGCATCCTGGCCCGCGCCCACCACGACGGCGAAGGGCCGCGCGTGGGCGTCTGGACGTTCGACCCGGCGAGCGTGGTATGGGGACAACAGATGTTGGCATCGCTCCCGCCATGCGACCTGTTGGTGATTGACGAAATTGGCCCGCTGGAGTTGGAGATGGGGCAAGGCCTGACCAACGCGCTGGACGCGCTGCGTCAAGCCGACTATCGCCTGGCGCTGGTCTCGATCCGCCCGGCATTGGCCGGAGCGGTTGCGGCGCAGTTGAACGGCCTGCAAGTGTCCACTTTGACACTGGACGAACAGACGCGCGATGAGCAACCGCAGATCATCATCTCATGGTTGTGCACGTGAAGACAGGCTGCACAGTCATTCATCAAGGATCAAGCTCATCATGCTCGACATCAAAATCCTGGGCTATCGAACCGACCAGACCTTTGCTATCCGCCGAGTCGTGGTCGCGGCCCTGGATGAGTTGGGGAAAGAACTACCCGGTATCGAGAGTGTCTTCACGAACATTAAAGACGCTCAAGACATTCTACAATACACCCAGGTGCTGATGGCGCCAGGGTTGGTGGTCAACGGCAAGCTTGTGTACCTGTGCTTGGGGCGTATCCCGAAGAAAGAACAAGTCATCGGCTGGCTGCGCGAGGCGCTCAATTCGTAGGAGAGGTGAACACCATGACAACGCTCGTGGAGACGGCGCTTGAGAAGGCCCATGCGATTCTGGGTTCGGAATGTAGTCCCATTGGTCTGATGGCCTCGCCCGAAGGCTATCCGCACGTGTGGGCGCGCGACAGCGTCATCACGTCGCTGGGCGCGATTCTTTCGCCCGGCCACGAGAATTGTCTACGTGTCTCGCTGGCGACGCTGGCTGGACAGCAATCTGAACTGGGTGCGATCCCAAATAACGTCAGTGTGGCGACCGGGCGGCTGGATCACACCAACGCCGGCTCAGTGGACTCTAACCTGTGGTACATCCTGGGCCACTACATCCAACACCGCGCCTCTGGCGATGTCGAGTTCTTGCGAGAGTATTGGCCGTCGCTGGAACGCGCGCTCTTGTGGCTGCGCTACCAAGACTCGAACGGCTGCGGACTCTTGGAAGTCCACGAGGCGGCAGACTGGGCTGACCTGCTGGCGAATCGCTTCAATATCCTGTACGACAACGCGCTGTGGTACGCCGCATTGCGCGCGATGGCGGATATGGCACAACTCGTCGGCGCATCGAATGGCCCGGATTTTGGCGCGATGGCGCGCGACGTGCGACACAAAATGCGCCTCGTGCTGTGGGTGGGGCCGGAGACCGAAGGCGAATGGGGGCCGAGTTGTCCCGGCCACACCGAATGGACGCACACGCTCAGCCAGGTGGATCCGGTGCTGGTCAAGCGACCTTTCTTTCTGCCCTACGTGGCCTTTCGGGATTTCGGCGATTACTGCGACGTGTTCGGCAATCTGCTCACTATTCTATTCGGCATCGCCAATCCCGCGCAGGAAAAACGCATCCTCGACTATTTGCATCAAGTTGGAATCGCCGAACCTTACCCGGTGCGTGTGCTGCATCCCGTCATCCATCCTGGGAACAAGGACTGGCGCGAATACTACCGCAACAACAACTTGAACCTGCCGGAGCAGTATCACAACGGCGGCGTCTGGCCGTTCGTCGGTGGGTTCTATGTGGCCGCGTTGGTCAAGGCCGGGCGACGCGAGCAAGCGGCTCAGGTTTTGGAAAAGCTGGCCGAGGTCAACCAGCAGGGCGTTGACGCGGAATGGGAGTTCAACGAGTGGTGTCACGGTGCGACAGGACGCCCGATGGGCTATCCACATCAAGCCTGGTCGGCGGGCATGTACGTGTTCGCGCACCGCTGCGTGCAAGAGAGCTGTGTGTCCATCTTTGATGAGACATGGAGGAATCAACAATGAACCAAGCCATCTTGACCCTGGCGCAAACCCTTGAATCGAAACAATCGGCTGTGCTGGCTACCGTCATCGAAGTGAGCGGCGCGTCGCCGGCGCAAGTCGGAGCCAAGCTGCTGCTGCGCGCCGACGACACGACAGCAGGCACCGTCGGCGGCGGCAAACTGGAAGAAGCGATCCTGGCCGAATGTCGCAAGGCCCGCGCCGAAGGTCAGCCGCGCATCGCACACTACGTCCTGGCGGAAACCGGCGCAGAAGCCATTGGGACGCTGTGCGGCGGCGACGTGCGCGTTTTCATCGAGCCATACAACCCGCCGCCCAAGCTGGTGATTGTCGGTGGGGGACACGTCGGGCGTCCGCTCAAGGTGATGGGCGAGACCGTCGGCTTTGAGGTGATCGTGGTGGATGTTGAGCCGGGCCGCGCGACGGTGCCCGAGTTGGACGCGGTGGCGTTGAACGAGGATTCCTACGTCGTGCTGATCACCACGGATCACATCTCCGACGAGGCCGCGCTGCGCAAGGTCATCACCTCGCCCGCGCGTTACATCGGCATGATCGGCAGCCGTGCCAAGTGCCAGACCATTGTGGAACACCTGGCTGTGGACGGCATCACCGAAGCGCAACTGTCCCGTGTGTACGCCCCAATCGGCCTGGACTTGGGTGGGCCGACGCCGCAAGAGATCGCGCTGGCTATATTGGCCGAAATCGTGGCCGTGCGGCGCGGCGGAAGCGGTCAGATGCGGTCACATTTCGCCTAGCCAGGAGTGCATCATGCTCATCGAAAAATATGACCTGCAAGTGTTGACGCCGCCGTGCGAGCCAGGCGCGGAACGCTTCACGGCCAAAGCGCGTTTGCTCGCCGACATCCGCGAGGTTTTGCCGTACCTCAACGCCACACTGCGCGGCGCGGTCTACTTTTCTAACGCACCCGCCTTGACGTGGAAAAAGGCGGGGCACAACGTCGCGTTCCATCCTTACGAGATCGCGGTGAGCAACGCGGTTGACCGCGAGAGCGCGCAAAAGGAGCTCGATGGCCTTGTCGCGCTGGTCAACCGCACCTGGGAGCGGCGCGCCGAGATCACGCCGTCGCACGAGACGCGCCGCCGCCCGACGCTGATGGAGGTGTACAAACTGCTGCCACAGACGAACTGCAAGCAGTGCGGCCAGCCGACGTGCTACACATTTGCGCTCAAGCTGGTGGCGTCGCAGAAGAAGCTGGACGATTGCCCGCCGCTGTTCGAGCTGCAGCGCGCGGACAAGCTCGCCGCGCTGCAAGACATCGTCGTTGACGCGCCGCCCATCGGGTGAGGTGTGGCATGAAAAAAGGATTGACGCTCACGCTCGAAGATGCCGAGTTGATCGAGCTGTGCCGCGTCCTGATTGACAAGGATGCCGAGGGCGCGCTTGAATTCTTGCAGGCGCATCTCAAAGGCAAGGCGCGCGACTTGCTGGAGGGCGGCTGACACATCATGATTGACGTGCCTGGTGCAGGCATCACGCAAGCGAGTGGAAACATCTTTAAAGGATGAGGGTCATGGCCTTTCTCGATTCGTTGACGCTGACCAAAACGTTGCCCTGCCTGGCCGAACCAGGCAAGATCATTGTGATCGCGCAACCCTCGCGCAACCTGGATGGCCTCTTACCGCTCGTGGCCGCCGTCGCGCCCAACATCATCTCGTTTAACCCAGAGGCGGGCACACTCATGCTGCGCCGCCAGCCTGGCTTTATCACGTTTTATCCTGATAAGGTGATGATCACCCAGGTCAAGGACACGGACGAGGGATTGCAACTGCTTTCGGCGGTGCGCGACTTGATCAACCAGTGCT
>Ga0315279_10008493_pt1 | contig 12422 bp, 7 predicted proteins | sample YL17G06_20_MG_FD_203694 | JGI IMG/M metagenome (GOLD analysis project Ga0315279, IMG submission 203694) | Sediment microbial communities from Yellowstone Lake, YNP, Wyoming, USA - YL17G06_20 | ecosystem: Environmental > Aquatic > Freshwater > Lake > Sediment | place: USA: Wyoming | collected... | reverse complement strand
CGACGAGTTGTATCGTAGAGATCGCCGCGTATGCATTGGCGTCATACCATCCCGCGCCAGAGGGAGAACTAACACCTGTGGGGTCTGCTGCTAGTGTTAGGTAGTATTGTATCTTGTAGTTTGCGACCACGCTTCCAAAGGTTGTTACAGTTATGGATCCACTCTGTGCCGATGATAATCCCGTTGTGCTCGTCCAGACGTATTGCTTGCCATTTGAAGTGACGACTAGCGGCGATTGGAAGGCAAAGCTGTGAGTGGAGCCTAATTGCCAATAGAAAAAGACGGGCAGCGAAGCATGTCCATAGGGGGTCCCATCGATAATGATTACATTGCCAGTAAAGTCTGAGTTGATACCCAGTTGATCGAACGTGACACAATTTTGAACGACATAGTTTCCTATTATGTTTCCTGAAGTGGTTGCTGTCAACGTTCCGGTTTGAAGAGTTGATAGTCCTGAAGTTGAGTTCCACGAGTATTGTTTGCTCGAGTTCACCGTTAGAGGTGATGCAAACGTGAAGCTGTGCCCGGAACTTTGGTCCCACCAGAATTGTACAGGCATCGCTGCGATTCCGTAGTTGATACCGTCGATAGTCACGACCGTGCCCGTAAATTCTGAACCAACGCTTGATTGGTCGAATGTAATTCTATATTGCGTCTTGTAGTTTCCTGTAACAGTCGTCGGTCCTGTAACAGTCACTGGCGATGACGGCCCTGAAACGCCTGTCAGAATGAATCTCTTTCCAGTGGTTGAGCTGGACACATCGCCGTAGGAATAGGTGATTGATGAGTCAATGTCTGTCCAAACAACGGAGGGAAGATCAGCGAAGCTCTTGGGATTCCCGCTGACTGTTACAACAGTTCCTGTAGCTGATGAATCTAGACCGGTTTGAGCAAACGTGACCAGATATTGAACCACGAAGTTGCCAGTAACAGTTGTGGATTCGGTGATCGTTATTGGCGAAATAGGACCGCTCACTGTATTGAGTCTGAATTGTTTGCCCGTTGTGCTGCTCGCAACTATTGAATTGTAGAAATAAGAGATCGACGAACCAGAATCGACCCAGAAGCTGTAGGGAAGGGTTGCATATGCGCTTCCGTTTACGGTTACTATTGTTCCAGTGGCTGTTGAATCCAGTCCTGTTTGAGTGAAGGTCACTCGGTATTGAGGCACATAGTTGCCGGTGACACCTACAGGTCCGGTGACGGTTATGGGGGATGAAGGACCAGAAACGCTGGTTCTTCTGTATTGTTTGCCTGAAATTGAACTTGAAACCACAGAATTGTAGGAATAAGTGACTGAGCCACCATTGTCAATCCACAGAACGTATGGTAATTGTGCTAATGTCTGAGGTGACCCACTCACTGTAACGATGGTTCCTGTTGCGTCTGAAGATAGTCCTGTCTGATTGAAAGTCGCTGAGTATTGTGTGACATAATGTGCGGTTGCGGTGTGGTTAGCATTCATGAGAACCGTTATTGGGTTGACTCCGATGCCTCGTGATGTTCCGTCGACATCCCAGTAGTCAAATCTGTACCGCGTGTTGGTGGAAACATTGACATACGTTGGAGCTGTCAACGTCGCGTTGGTGCCTGCAATGTATGATCCTTGACCAGGGATTACTGCAATTCCTGGCGGTGATGTGTTTACTGTCAAATAGTACGTGGATGTGGGTGGAGGACAATTGATGCCTACTATTATGGGGTGCCCTTCAGTTGGGCTTACTCCATCATCGGAGATATGACTCGTTTTGATTACGTAGGTTTGTGCGGATGGGTCCCAGTGTGCTTGGTGACCAATGTTGTAATCATGTGTCTCGACGATGCCGTTGGATTTGTATGAATAGACTCGGGTCGTTTCGTTTGGCCAATAAGCAATGTAGGATCCCCATTCGATCTTGAAAAAGACTTCTTGGTCTGATGAGTGTAAGTCGAAACCTATGTTGCTGGCGCTTTTCCGCAGGATTGTGGCTGTGTAGCCGGGGTTTCTGTATTTCTGTGCAGGAGTACTGGCCAGGTTTGGTTGGGTCATATTGTCATACTTTATTTCAACGCCCTTGGCGCTTGCTGGAATCTTGACCCATGCAGAACCGTTATTGTAGTAGGCTGTAACCTTCACGCCTCCTACAGGGGTCCCTGGTTGGCCCAGAATGACTACTCTGAGGAAAACAATGCATCTTATCGGAACTACAGCGATTGCTGTTCCAACATATCCGTTGTTGTCAGTGACGGTCAGCTGAACGGTGTAATCGCCATCAACCGGATAAGAATGCGTGATCAAAGGATCCGTCAGGGTTGATACTGTACCGTCTCCAAAATCCCAAGCGTACTGGACTATTCTCCCGCTAGGAGCATAACTGCCTGATGCATCGAACAATATTGATTCTTGAGGCGTGGGATTATCAGGCGAATAAGTGAAAAATGCGACAGGAGGCTGATTTGGACCCGCAGCGTGAATTAATCCCGCAAGTCCTAGGAGAAGTATCAATAAAGCTAGGACTACAATGATCGTATGTAGCTTTGACATTCTCCCTTCTCCCTCGTCAATTAGTTTTATCTGCCTGTGCTCTTTTAAGCGTTATGGAAGAGACTTCTATGCAATAAGCGCCTGGTGACTCCAAAGAAGCAAATGCTAGATCAATAGCAGTTTCCCGGATGCTTTTGCTATTTCGACCTCATCCTTATTTGCAGCAATATGTATCTAGTTGGCGGATCTAGTGGCATGTATGATGAAGACGAAGACGTTTCCAAGAACAAGTGTCCTCCTAGCCGTTTTTTTCCTAGTAGCGGCTTCAACCACCTTATCGCGTGGAACTGTAGGCTCAGCGTTCAGTGCCCCTAGTGTAATCGTTGTCGAAGCTGGTCAATCGATAGCTCAGGCCGTGGGCAGAGCATCACCCGGCGACGTGTTATATGTTAAGAAGGGGTTCTACAGAGAGTCGATGATAATCGTCAATAAATCATTGTCAATAGTTGGCGAAAGTGCCGAGAACACTATAGTCGATGGAGGAACGACCGCTCAGGTTGTGTTTCAGATTGTTGCAAGCAATGTCTTACTGGAAAACTTCACCCTGCAAAACACAAGTGCAGACCTGTTTGTCCAAGCTCCTGCTGTTCGTGTTTACGGTGTGACAGGCGTGATCGTTCGGAATGTTACGGTTCGAAGCTCGGTCGTTGGTGTGGAATTGCGTTCGTCCAACTTCACAGAAGTATTGCGCTGCAGGATCTCTGGGACCAGCTCTGGCGGAGTCCTCTTCCGCGAGAAAAGCTACGGCAACGTTGTTAGTGGCAATTCAGTAGTGAACAACACCGTTGGAATCTGGTTTGCTGACCTGGCGTCAGAGAGGAACAAGATATATCATAACAATTTTGAAAACAACAATCAGCAGGTTTCGTCTTTTGGCGGCGCAAACTCTTTTGACAATGGCTACCCTTCAGGTGGGAACTATTGGGACAACTATGTATCTGTGGATCTGAAGAGCGGAGTGACCCAAGATCAGAATGGAAGCGACGGCATTCTTGATCATGGTTTTTCTTTCGACAGCTATCCTCTTGCGAATCCAGTGACAAACATTTGCGTTCAGGCATCGGGAAGGGAATTCAATGTGCAATCTTCAACAAACATCACAACCGATGGGTGGAGTTTCAGCATTCCCGAGAAAAACCTGAGATTCCTTGTTAGTAGCCAGCAAATCGCAACGAGTGCAACTAGAGTTGAAATTCCTAAGGAATTGTTGTCATGTGAAAACATGAATGGTTGGGCTATCTCCCTCAACGATAGCAATCCGATCAGACTGCAGTACTTGAGTATGGAAGATTCGGAGGACACGTACCTGTATTTCACATATAACATGGTTGGAGATGGTGAGGTTCAGATAATAGGAACAAATGCTATTCCAGAGTTGAGCCTCTCTGCAGTGTTAGTTTTTCTGATTGCAGTGACTGCGTTAATAAGTGCTGTGGTGGTGAAGGGCTCGAATGCCAAAAAATGTTCTAGGGAGTTGCTGGAATGTTGGCTATATCTCCAGGGTTAATCAGGACCGTTATTGAAGCAGTTTCAACTTCATTACAAATGACTGTTACGTTGACTGAAAACATCCCCTGATCATTCAGTCTGAGCGTGAGCCCACGATAGTAGAACGCTCCTCCTTTGAGAACAACTGGTATATCCCATCCTGGTGGCCCTTTGTTCAGTTTCTCTACATAGTCATCCTCAGGTACAGCTTGTGAGGAGCATCGAACGTAGACGTCGGTTGCGTCACCGCCAACGGCCGTTATGTTCAGCCCCAAAGTGGCAATTGTAACAGTCTTGTTCTGGTTGGAGAACTCACCGGTACTCATAGTGTGAGTGACAACAAAGTATTCATTTGCAGATGGTCGCTTGCTGCTTGTCTGAGACAAGGCAAACGCGGCGATTATTACGGCAACCAGAAGAATCATGGCGACTAAGAGGTACTTGATGCGGTTGCTTCTGTGTTTAGGCACTGTTCCATCTCTCTCCAGATGTAATACTACTTGCATCGTCTCTGATAAAAACTACACGGTTGATCCCAAGATGTTCAAGATTATCGCTCCCCCGAAGAAGAGTGCTGAAACTCCGCTTATTACCATGACGTGCCTTTTCTCGATCTTGCCTCCAAATCGCTTCACAGTAATGTATACAATCATGAGGAAAGATATGGTCACTAATCCGCAGAATGCTGAAAGCAGGCCAATAAGTTGGATAATTGGGTTGGGCATGGTCCTAGGATGAATAAGCAAGGCAATATTTTTGCTTTTTGCTGCGGCAACCAGTCTCGCCTAAAAAAGAAAAAGAGTGGTGAAGCTTTTCTGTCGTCGTTACTTCTTTCTTGTTCTGTTCTTTGCAAGCGCCAGAGTCAGTGAGGACGCGATGATCAGTATTACTAGCATGCTTGACAGTTCAGGTATTATGTTGTCACCCTTGACGCTAACTGTGACGTCGCTAGCAAATGTTATTATCGCGAACATGAATGTGTCAGTATTATTCTGGGTTATCTGAGGTTTAACGTTCGCTCCGTTTAAGGATACATTCCAGCGTGCAATGTCATTGTCCGTAACGTTGATTACGTTCTTTGGAAGGTCTGCGTACAAGAATGCTGCGTTGCCAGTGTTGCCTGTCACATTGAAGGATATTGTCTTGCCCACTTTATCGATTACTGCCGAGTTTGGTTGAATCGTTCCGTTCGATGCGGTCATCACCGGTCTGTTCGAGCCCGAAATAGTGTGAGTCACACTTGTGCCAACGCCATAGCCAAACCATCCGTTTGTGGCTGTAAAAGGTATGTCTGCAAGGTTTAAGCCAAATAGGAAAGTGTCTTGCGGTATACTCTGTAGACCCTTGAACTCGACGATGGACGACGCAGGAGCCGCGAGCATTGCGGCAGGGGCAAGTACCATCTGAGCCAATGTGCCTGTTCCGTTGAAGCCAGGTTGACTTGGTCCTGCAGCCGCACCATAAGCGACCTGTCCTGGGATACTTGTGTCTAGCCCGATTATTGGACTCTGGCCAGCAAACACGTTGTCTGTAGGCATTGAGATATTAACGAAGGTCAGGACTGATAGGTTCCATGCGATCATAACTTGCCATGAACCCAAGTTGGTTACATTTAAGACACTTATGTTAAAGACAAGTGCAGAAGGTAAAACATCCGTGCTTGGATAGTAGACGTATGTTGGTTTAAGAACTATCTGCGCTGTGCCCTGTGCTTTTGCTGTGCCTGTCAAGGATGCGAAGAACATCGTAGAAAGTGCAGCGGACAAGATTAGCATTAAGACTAGCCGTTTTTCAACTTTCATATTATCTACCTTAACTCATTTTCCTTGACAACATGTATTTGAGTCTTGCGGTCAAAAATAGAAGCATGTGGGGGGGATCTTTTTGGGATTAGATGTCTAAGGCTTCCTCTTTCTTAGTGCGCAGTCTTCGCACAACCAGTGCTACTATGATTATGGCCAAGATTGCGCCAAAAATGATCTGAGGAGTGTAATCCGGAGGCTTCGTTTCAATCTCGCCGCCGAGTACTTCAAGAGTTTGGTTGTATGAAGAGTACAATCCGTCACTGTCATAAACCGTCAGCGTGACCGTCCAGTTGCCGTCAGTTGGGTAAGTGTGCAATATGACTGATTCGTTGGTCGGCACAGCGCCGAGCTGTTCGCCGAAATCCCAAGTGTAGTTAGCTATCGAGACGCCTGTGTCTGCCGTTGCAGAGGACGTAAAAGTCACGTCATCGCCAACCTGGGGCGACGTGGGCGTCCAAGTGAACAATGGATTTGGCGGCTTTCCGACCTGAATTTCCACAGCCTTCCAGTTCAGAAGTCCGTAATTATCTTCAACCGTCAGATTAACGTTGTAGACACCTCTCTTCGAATAACGATGAGTGACAATCGATTCATTGAGCGTTATGGTTGCGTTGTCGCCGAAATCCCAAAGGTAAGAGACTATCGTCGAGTTGCGCGCAGTGCTCTTCGACGCGTTGAAAGTCAATTCGTCCGTAGGCAGTATCACGCCTATGGGAGAGTATGTGAAGTTGGCTGTTGGCATTGAACCCACCTGCAACCATACCACCGTCGAGCCTGTTAGGTTATTATCATTCATGATCGTAAGATTCACCGGGTAGAGGCCGTTTCTTAAGTAAGCGTGGAAAGCGGTCGATTTATTATCTGCGACAGTTGTGTTGTCTCCAAAATCCCAAATGTAAGACTTGATTGTCCCACCGCCGGCGTCATAGCTCGGTGAGGCATCGAAGACTACGGTCTGGTTGCTCTGGGGATTCTCTGGTGCAACTTTGAAGGCAGCAACTGGTATTGATACCGCCCCTATCGCATTCACAGAAAATGTCTCCGTCGTGTACGGTTGGTTACTAGCAAGTGGAAGAGGGACAGCGTTGGAATCAGTGAGGAAAGTATTGGAGTAGTCGTCAGCCCCCAGAAAGGAGAGAGTTGAGTTGTTTGTTCTCAGCGCTGTAAAATTCATAACGCATAAGACAGCACTAGTGGTTATGCTTGCGGCTTGATCTGGATAAATCAATGTGGCACCCACCACCACCTGTGGTTTTCCCCCCCATTTGCCATTCTGAAAATCGTCGCTCAATTCCTTTGCGCTAACCTGTTGTTTCCCGTAAAAAATGTATGATGGGTCATTTTCAGGCACCAGAATGCTGGTGCATCTTACCGAGTTGTTGTCAAAAGTAATTGCCACCTGCCAAGTTGCGACATCTATCGTTGCTCCTGCAAGCATGATTTTGATGGTAAACGGTAGACCTCCTGCCGGCATGGGCTCGCTCTCATTTCCCAGGCTAATGCTATTACGCTCGGTCACGTTGTCCAGAATCTTCAAAGCCCTTTGGCTCTGGCCTGTCACACTACCGATCTGCAGAAACAGAAAGGCGATGACCTGAATTGCCACCAATGACAATGCAATTTGCTTGCTCAGTCGCGAGTTCATCTTGAAGCCATCCCGTGCAAAGTAGCGCTGTTCGGACTAGTTGTACAATTTCGGAATATATATGCTTGCCGAGATTGATGAATGTGAACGGGTATATGATGTTTTTCATCAAAAAAAGAGGGTGTGGGAGTTTACAGGCAGCTTTTGCCGAAGTTTAGAATGCAGATCACTATGTCACGCATGTCGTTGAGTCCGTTTCTGTCCAAGTCGTTCAACGGGTCCCAGCCTGGTTTGCCAGGGTACGTGCGGAACACTTCAACGAGTTGAGCTATGTCTCTCATGTCAACTTTTCCGTCGCCGTTGACATCTCCCATTAGACGTATCTTCACGTTGCCATCTGTAAAGTTGTTGTCAGCTAAGTTCATTTCGAATGGCACGGGCCCCGCTGTAGCGGAGATTGAGTAGTTGTGGCAGGGTTGTACAGTCGATGTGTTCCAGATTGTTGTGACTGTTCTTTCCTCGTCTGGAACAAGACCGATAACGGTTGAGGACCCGCCAAGATTGCTGTCATAATAGAAGCTGACGTCGAAGGTTTCAGTAACGTTTCCTTTGTTCTGGACCCAAACATTGACGTAAACTGACCAGCCTTGATAAGCTATCGGCAAATCCGTCAATAAGTCTGTGATTGCTACATCGCGGATCAAGCCTATGAAGATTCCGTTGTGTACTTCATGTACTATGGGGTTGTTGGAGGTGTCAATGAGCTGAGTGTCTGTGAGGTCAATTGGGCTCACACCCATCGCAAGAACTTGAAACTCAATGGTCATTATTGTCACATGGGTCAGAGTAGTTATCCCAGTGCGGTAGGTCAGGTTCGCCCAGACGTAGCCGGCTGCGTCGTCAACTTGGAGTCTTTTGATCGGAGTTTGGCCCAACACCGAGGGTGTCGCGATATTTATTTCTTGAATCACCAGCGGTGCACATGTAAGGTTGAATATGCAGGTTTTCAGATTCTCGATGTCACTTAACGTTACATTTACCGTGAAAGTAGTTCCAGGCAAGTATGACGGTCCGGTGATCAAGTAGGGGTCAATACTCAGTTTTGCCAAGAGAATGTTGTTGAAGTAGCCATCTGACATGCTAAACGAAAGTGGTTCTCCGAAGGGGTCTTCAAGGCTGATATCGCTTATCGCTATCGCGCTCTCACCAAAGTCTAGGACTTCGAAACTGATAATTGAAAGGATGCCATTTCCGCTTCTTCCACCAGACGACAGCGAACAGTTCATCTGAATCATTCCATGCGTTGAGTTGAAACCTTCTATTGTCACAAACTCAAAGTTTGTTGTATTGACGGATTTCAGGAACTCGCCTTCTTCGACATTAGTGGCGTTCAGTAGACTACTGTTGTAGAAGATGCTGGCTGACCATGAGCCAACTTTAGTTGCGTTTGCTACGTTCAGGCTCACATTGAAGACATTGCCGGGCGTAAGCGCTGGATCAACGACTTTAGGCGGGTCCATGTATAAGTGGGCTGGCGGCGGCGGGGGCGCAGAGTATGCATAGTATCCATCGATGGGGGTGAATACAAGGACTCCACCGACACTGTCAAGAAGGAAAGTGTCTCCTCCAATGTTCTGGAATGATATGTTACATTGCACTAGTCTCGGTCCTTCTGACGAAACGGCCTTTATTATTGTGAGGTTCAGCTGTGCAAGTATTCCACTTCCGTTGACTCCATGTCCTCCCGGTGGAAGAATGGCCCCATAGACGACTAGTCCTGGTACAGAAACATCTGGGCCGGCTTTCAACAGTGATTCACCTGCGAAAATGTTGTTTGTCGGGATTATCATGCTGGAGTATTGCAGCAGAGTCGGATCCCAGGCTATTGCCATCTGCCAGCCTGCCAGGTCGACGACGTTGGTGACGTTTATGTTGATTGAGAATTTGTCGCCAACGTTCTTCTGAGCGGTTGTGAAATTGAAGTCATGAGTCCCATCGAGCGGATTCAATATTTCCATAGTTGTCGGGTCAACTGCGTGTGCGGGGGCCGCGGCGAGCAACATTTCCATGCATAGCAAAGCGATGATTGCAAGACTCAAAATATTGCTTACTTTTTTCAAAGTCTCCTCTTCCCTTTCTCCTTTTTCACAGTAGAACAATCTCTGTTTAACCATTTAAGTGTTCTGAAAACAGGTCCGCACTCGCGGCTCTTTAAGGGACTGCACTGTTTCCGAAGAAGTGCACAAGCATGGCTATATCACGCATATCAACTACTCCGTCCTTGTTTATGTCTGCATCCGGGTTCCAGTTTGGAGAACTTGGCGTGGTTCGGAAAAGCACGACGTCGGTCGCAATATCTTTCATGTTTACAACGTAGTCTTTGTATATGTCGCCCAGCAGTACTACCGCAAATTGTTCAGTGTCGGTCGATGTCTGGACCACATTAAAGTTCGTGGCCGCATAAATCGTGTAGTTTCCTAATTTCACATTTTTCTTCGGCAAACTGAAGGTCATGTTGGAGTATTCGGGTTGCTGTGGCATTTCGGGGATCGAAGCGCCGACCGAGAAGTTTGCAGCTTGTTCTGGGCAATATGCATGTCCTCCATTTGCAGGGTGATCTGTGAAAAGACTTCCGAAGAGACTGGACTGGCCTATTGGAGCTTTGGTTGGTATTGGAAAAGATAAGAGGTACGTCACCATATGTCCAGCACCTAGGATACCGCTGGTTGGGAAGTATGCATACAATGGAGCATTGTCTGAACCCTGTGCATACAATCCAATCAATACAAAGCGATCGACTACATCAATATTCTTGATTGTCACATTGATGTATGCGATGTCTCCTGGATAGAAAAGAGTTTTGGGCGTTCCGTCTGAAGCGGACATATACAAATCTACGAACTGCACACGTGCATACATTTGTGACACGTTTCCAGTTTTGATCGTTCTTACGATGTACGGGTTGCCGTAAGGAGAAACTATTTCGATTGCTGCCACATTTGCCGCTGGGCTTCCATCGAGTGTTATGTTGGCATTGATATTGACGTTATCACTGACATTATAGACTGCGCCGTCAGTTGTTATTTCAATTTGTAGGACAGGAGCTGCACCTACGGTCTGTATTGAAAGGGCGACAATTAGAAGTGGCACAATACAGAGAGCCCAAGCCAGATTCTTGCGCAAACGCATGTTCACTCCAACGCAGGTTTTATGTTCTCTGATTGATTTAAGGATTCTGGAATATTATCCTACATTTAACTAAAATAAAAAAACTGGGGGAGTTGGTCTGCTTCTTTTCGCGTTACTATGGTTTCGCTATGAAGAAGTCGATTGTGTTCGTAGCTTCTGGGCAGTATGGGTAACCGCCGAGCCAAGGCCAGCTGCTGAAAGCGTTGCCGTAGGCTGTGCCTTTACCAACAACAGCGTTAGTTGGCAGGGGAACCGTGAAGTCCCATGTCGCCGTGTCGGGTATAGGATCACCTGGCAACAGGTCTGCTGGGTAGACTGGTGGTGTGCTATCTGGTGTTGTCGTCCACAGGAAGCTGGATCCGATGAAGAAGCCTAGTTCGTCGTAGATTGTACCTGTGAGCAGTACATTTTGTGTCTGCAAGTGGTATGTCAAGTATGTCATTGTGAAGTTCAATGCGTCTCCGCCTGTCTTTCTCTGAGTGGCCTGTGTGAACTTGGGTTCGATGCTTACGACATCGACTGGCCACCATACCCAGAATCTCAGGTTGTCAACGACCACTTGTTCTGCAACTTCAACTGTTGCGTTGACGTACCACCAGCCAAATATTTCGTTGACTGGGTCGTTGCATGGCCATGGCAATCTGAAGGCGACGTGGGCGATACCATCAGCGTTTGTGGTTCCTTCTCTGACGAAGTTGTATCCTTGTGTTAAACCTTGGTGGTAGATCTGATAGCCAACGAGCTTCTGTTGTACTGGATACTCGTTGTAGGTGACTAGAGCGTACAGATCAACCTGTTGCTGCGGGCCAAAACTGTCGCTTGTCATGTTTCCACCTTGGCCACCATATGGATACGGGTACTGCGTGTACAGATCTATTGACAATCCCAATACTTTCAGGGGGCAACGGTAATCAGCGCCAGTAAGAGTGGTGTATTTAATATCGGTGTTGTAGTGGTTCAGCACAAGCACGTCTTCCGCGATGAAGTCAATCTTTGTCCACAATTCATCAGGTGAAATCGTCTCGTAGATGGCTCTGAAGTAGAATGTTCCGAGGTTTGCAGGACCAATTGACTGTGGATAAGGCGTGTGATATGTACCGTTCCATGGCGGCAACATATCTGGCAACAAGAGTTCGCCGACTATTGAATAGTTGTAGTCAACTGGAATTGGATGCAATGGTAGTACACGAATGTGGGCGTTTAGGTCAGATGCGTAGATCACACCGGCCACATCATACTCGAATGCTTCAAGGAATGATCCTCCCGAGAAGTATGGAGCCGCCGGGGCGATCAGTGTTGTGTTCCACATGATGCTGAACTGGAATGCAGTTATTTCCCAGCCTGCATAAACGTTCTCAACCCAGACTTCGACTGGGAATGTATCGCCTATCTTGGCTGGTTTTATCGTTGGCTGTTTCAGGTAGAACTTTGGAATGGTCGGTGGTTCGACCCAATAGTAGTGGTAGAATCCGTTCACTGGCGTGAATGGAATGTCGGCTAATCCACTGAGCAGGTATGTGTCTCCAGTAGGACCTACGTTTGTGAATGCCAGACCACATTGAACGGTGGTCGGAGGCACTATTCCAACTCCTTGGATTATCGTCAGATTCAACACGGCTAGTCTTCCTGAACCATTGAAGTAGTAGGGCGCGCTCGGACCGAGGTTTGCACCAGCAACAACGTTTCCTGAGGAAGCAGATGAAGCAGATACCGGATCATCATATGCGAACACGTTGTCAATTGGCAGTTTAATGCTGTTGTAACTAAGAAGTGATGCATTCCAACTGATGCTCACTTGCCAACCAGACATTTCTATGACATCGGTGATAGT
>Ga0315279_10008490_pt1 | contig 12425 bp, 9 predicted proteins | sample YL17G06_20_MG_FD_203694 | JGI IMG/M metagenome (GOLD analysis project Ga0315279, IMG submission 203694) | Sediment microbial communities from Yellowstone Lake, YNP, Wyoming, USA - YL17G06_20 | ecosystem: Environmental > Aquatic > Freshwater > Lake > Sediment | place: USA: Wyoming | collected... | reverse complement strand
CCGATAATGCCGGGGAGATCATCTTTGACCGGCTCTTCATAGAGCATCTCTCGGCGATAGGCTCACACGTGACGGTGGCGGTGAAGGGTGCGCCCATCCTGAACGACGCGACCCTGGAGGATGCCGAGAGGGCCGGCCTCCATCGCATTGCCACGGTGACCCATACCGGGAGCGGCGATATCGGCGTGAACCTCGCCAGGTTTCCAGGTGACCTCCGCGAGGCGATGCACCGCGGCACCCTCATCATCGCAAAGGGCATGGCAAACTACGAGGCCCTCACCGAGTACGGGGGGCTTCCGCCCACCGCCTACCTCATGGCGGTGAAATGCCCGACCATTGCCGAGAGTCTTGGTGTCCCCGAGGGATCCCTCGTGGCCATTCTTGAGGAATAAGGGGGCTATCGCAATTCAGGGGGTGCCATGAGTACGGAACAAAGCCTCCAGATAGCCTTCGGATTGACTTTATTGTTCTGATCTAATCTAGATCCTTCCTAACCGACGCTTCTGGGGGCTTCGCCTTCGGCTCGCCCCCCCGCCGCTGGGCGTCCCCCAGTTAGGATAGACCCTTTCTGGGATGCCCTGGTTCTATCTCGAACAGAAACCGTCTGTCACGAGATCCAATACACGGCGGGGGGGTGCCCGCGGTGGGGGCGGAAGTCCCCCAAGAGCCCACTAACAAAATCGATTATATAACTGATTTCCGATATCGATTCTCAATAGATCCTCAGTGTCTCACGTCTTCTTGGTGCAGACGTCCGCGAGCTCCACTACCCGGGGGTTCCCGGGATCGATGGCCTTGGCCTTCCGGTAGAAGGCTGCGGCGTCCGCCTTTCTCCCGGACCTGACGAGTCGGTTCACGAGCTCGACGATGATGTCCAGGTTCGACGAGTCGATGCGGTACCCGCGGAGGAGAAGGCGGAGCGCCTGGTCGTCGTCCGGCTCGTTGAGGGCGAGGTAGTAGTACAGGGCCGGCTGGTTGGGCTTGAACCGCATGGCATTCTTGAGGGCGTCCCCGGCCTCCGTCCGCTGGCCCAGAGAGAGGAGGGAGATCCCGAGGCCGAGCCAGACCTCGCCATCGTACTCGTTCATGGAACGGAGCTTCCTGAAGACCTCCAGGGCATCATCAAAACGCTCGAGCTTCAGGAGGGTGACCCCCATCTGGAGCCATGCCTTGTAGTTCCCGGGATCATGGGTGACCGCCTTCTGGTAGTGGAGGAGCGCCTCTGAGAAGCGGCCCATGGCAAAGAGGACGTCCCCCTTCCCGACGAGGAAATCCGGGTGGTCGGGGATGGCGGAGAGGGCCTTGTCAAAGAAGGCCATAGCCTCCTCGTACTCCTGGATGGAGAGGTGGGTGACGCCTTCGTGGTACCAGCCAAGGGCATAGCGTTTGCTCTTGGGAACCTCTTTTGACTGCGATCCCGAGCCCCGTGGTGCCAGACTTCTGTTCGTACTTCTACCTTGTGCCGATGATATATCTTATATCTATTTCTTTGGATTCTCTCCAGTGCAGCGGGAATGAACGCCATCTGAGATAACCGGAACCAGACGGTATGCACCCCATGGATTCCTTCTGGATTCCCCTGTCAAAGCGTGGAATACGTTGGACAAGCCTCATCCTCCTGGCCTCACGAGTGAGATCACGCTCGCAATCGAGGGGATGGTCACGATAAGGATGATCAGGGCAAAGATGACCAGGCTGATGGTGAGGACCAGCCGGTCCGCGAGCTGGGGCTTCCCAAGCCTCCGGAGAAGGCCGTCAACCCCCTCCTTCATGATGAAACCGCCGTCGAAGGGAACCATGGGGAGGGCATTGAAGGTCCCGACCATGAGATTGAACCAGCCCGTCCAGAAGAAGAGGTGAACAAACCCCCAGAAGAGGGGAAAGGGTGTCCTGAAGAATGCCATTTCCGGGCTGTCCATGAGGATCAGGTGGAGCTGGGGAATCCGGTTTTCCAGGATATCAACCGGAAGATAGCTGAGGAGGAGGAAACCCTCCGCCGAGCCGAGGCTCTTTATGATCATAACCATTTCGTCGGAGCTATAGTAACTCACGCCCATATACCCATAGCTGCGGTCGGGGGCAGAGGTCAGGATGAAGGTGTAGGTCGTTCCCAAGGGCCTCGGGCCGGTGGCCGGGAGGTCCCTCACCACTTCCGCCGGGAGCACCGTGAGGTTGATGGGGTCCCCCGGCCTCGTCCCGCTGAGCATGTTCGAGACATCCCCGGTTGTTGCAACCCTCTCGCCGTTCACCTCCTGGATCACCGACCCGAGAGGTACGCTGGCGTTGTACGCAGGGGAATCCCCCTGGAGCATGTAGATGATGGGCCCCGGAACGGGTGCCACTGCACCCAGGAGGAGGATGAGAACCCCGAAGCACGCGAATCCCAGCACCAGGTTATTTGCGATTCCCGCCCCGAACATCCGGGACTTCGGGACGGGGGGTGTCCTCTCGAGCTCCTCCTCGTCCGGTTCGACGAAGAACCCGATGGGGATGATGAAGAGGAGGACCCCCATGCTCTTCACCAGGATCCCCTCGACCCGGCAGAGGATACCGTGGCCGAGCTCGTGGATGGCGATGGTGATCGCGATGGCTAGGATGACCGGGAGGGTGAAGGGAATGAACTGGTTGACACCGGGGATGACGAACCAGTTGCGGGGTTCGAAGACCCCCTGGGCGGGAGGGGGCTGCGCAACCTCCATCCGGAACGCGAAGAGGACAAGGATGGTCATCAACACCGAGACGACCACCACCATGGCGATGCCGAGAGTACCGTAGATCCGGAGAACCGGAGCGGCGGACCTGAAACGGTCGAAAAACCCGATCCTGCGGGTTTTTATCGCCATCACCGGCCCGTAGAAGGTGATGATATCATCCCGGATTCTCCTTCTGCGGATGATCCAGGCGATGACTCCGTACAGGACGAGGATGATCGCAAGGACGATGGGGAGCCAGTCCACATGGTACCTCTGCTCTGTTTGCTGATAAATGGTGAGCCCACCGGAACGCCTTAAAATCGTTGACCGGTCTTGTGAAGTTTGTTCACGAGGGATAGGGTGGTGGCGCAGTTCAATCCGTTCAAAAAGCGGCCTTAAAAATCGATGATCCGGTCTGGTGGCGCTCGTGAGGTCCCAGGGTGGCCCAGCTTATCAGGGGGGTAGAGGAAGACCTTAAAATCATTGATCCGGTCTGGTGAAGCTCGTTCACGAGAGATCGGGTGGTGGCCCAGCTCATCCGTGCAGAGGAAGGCCTTAAAAATCGATGATCCGAGTCTGGTGGAGCTTGTTTATAGGAGAACGGCTGGTGACCCAGTTCCTCCGTGCAGAGGAAGACCTTAAAATCATTGATCCGGTCTGGTGAAGCTCGTTCACGAGGGATCGAGTGGTTGCCCAGATCATCCGTGCAGAGAAAGGCCTTAAAAATCGAAGATCCGGGTCTGGTGAAGCTCGTTCACGAGGGATCGGGTGGTTGCCCAGCTCATCCGTGCAAAGGGCGGGGGAACCTTCCGGGTTCCCAGGTACTCCTTCAGGTAGGCGATGGTCACCGGGTCGGCGGGATACCCGCTCCCGATCTCCCCGTACCGGAGGGCAAGGTCTGCAATGGCCCGGTCCCGGAGAACCTTAGCAACGATGCTTGCAGCCCCGACGACCGGGTAGATACGGTCAGCTTCGTGGACAGAGAGGAGCCTGCACCGCTTTGTGAGGTAGCCGGCCACAGTCCTCCCGTACCGGTGTGCATCCACATCGCAGGCGTCCAGAATGGCCATGTCGGGATGAAGGTCCGAGACGACCGCGGCGTGGGCGCGGGCGATGCAGGTATTCAGGCTTGCTCTCGGCCGGGCATCGATCTGACCAGGCGTAAGGATTCTCGTCGCCACCGAGAAACGGGCAATGATCTCGGTATAGATCTCTTCGCGTCTCTTCGGCGAGAGGGTCTTTGAGTCCCGGGCCCCGACGTCCCTCGCCTCCTCGTCGCTCCCGCAGGCGACCGCTGCCACAACGAGGGGGCCGAGGACAGCACCCTTCCCGGCCTCGTCCACGCCGCAGATCACAGAGAGATATTGGGTTCCCCCGGTATTTCAGGGTGATGGAGAAGAAGGGAGAGGAGCTACTCGGGGACGGCGAGGGAGTCGCGGAGGCCCTTCAGCTCGAGGAGGAGGCGGGGGTTCCTTTTGAGGAGCTCCTTCACCAGGGCGAAGACCGAGAAGTCTTTCAGGTTCATCTTTGAGATGGAATGGACGATCGCGTTCAGTTTGTCGTCGGAGAGGGTGATGAAGTACTCCTTGATCCGGTAGTTCCTCTCCAGGTTCTTCCCGAACTTCGAGTGCCGCCAAGCCTGGTCATAGGGCATGAGGGCCTCCTGGCTGCAGTCACCCGCCGAGATGCCCTCCGACGCGACACCGGCCGCGAGCCTGCCCGTGTGCATGGCATTGTAGATCCCACCGCCGGTGATGGGGTCGCTCACCCGGGCAGCATCGCCAACGATCATGAGGCCGTCCGATACCGTACAGGAGAGGGGCCTGCAGACCGAGACGCCTCCCACGATGTACTCGATAGTCTTCCCTTGAGGGAAGCGGGCTGCGACGAAGCGGTCCAGGTAGTCCCGCGCCCGGTTCCCGTCACGGGATCTCCGCGAGGAGATACCGATCCCCACGTTTGCCGTCCGGTCGCCCTTGGGGAAGACCCAGCCATACCCCTCGGGGGCGACCTCGTTCCCCAGGTAGAAGACCGTCATGGCGGGGTCGATCTCGATATCGGTGAGGAGGTACTGGGCGCAGCTCATCAGCTCCCGGAGGGGAACGGCGGTGTCGATCCCGCACCAGCGCGAGAACTTGGACTCGACCCCGTCAGCGGCGATGACCACGTCCGCCCTGACATCTCTCACCTCGCCGCAGCTCTCGAGCGTTGCCCCCTTCACCGCCCCGTCCTCGAGGAGGGGTGCGGTCGCCCGGGTCTTCACATGGACCTCGGCACCGAGGGATGCAGCCTGCCACACGAGCTCGCGGTCGAAGATCTTCCGGTCCAGGATATACCCGACCTTGGACCCTGCCATCTCCCGCTCGATGGACATGGTGGTGCCATCCGGGGCGACCAGACAGGCACCATGGATCTCGGCCGAGATCCACCGGTCATCTGGCTCGATGAACTGCGCGAGGATTTCCTTCCCGATCCCTTCGGCGCAGCGCACCGGTGCTCCGATGGCCGGGCGCTTCTCGACCAGGCAAACCGAATGGCCCTTCTCTGCAAGATCCCCTGCAGCTATCGCCCCTCCGGGCCCGCCCCCGATGACGAGCACGTCATACCGGTTCTTCATCCGTCACCTCTAGGGCACCGAGCGGGCAGGCCTTCGTGCAGACCCCGCAGCTCACGCAGCAGTCATCCACGGTCAGGAAGGCATCGATGAGTTCGAGAGCACCCTCGGGGCAGACCGAGACGCATGCCCCGCAGTAGCCGCAGCACTCCCTGTGTATCACAAGCATGGTGATCACATTGTCACGGGATTTCCATTAATCTTTACCCATGCACTGAGGTTATCTTCCCCCCGAGGAGAGGAAGTATCAGAAGGGTAGCCAGGGGATATTATTTCTTGGGCACGATCCCGGACTTACCTGAAGTACCCGTCCCTATTGTTCTTCTTCAGGAACTCGCGAATCTTCTCGGACTCGATCCATCCCCGGTCGAGCTGGGTGATGATCTGGTCGATGATCCGGGCCTGCTGGATGATGTTCTCTGAAGTGGGCCCCCCTTCAAGGTCTGCGATTCCCACGATAACGGCGAGGGGGTTCCGGATATGGTCACCCAGGATTGCGAGCTGCTCGATGTTCTTCTCTATCTGGAGGAAGGCCTTTGCCTCGATCTCTTCCATCATCTTCGTGGCGGTGATGTCCTTCCCCACTGACTGGAACTCGGCAAGAGACCCGCCTCCGTCGAAGATTGCCCGGTCGGTCCACTGCATCCACCTGATCTCGCCGGTGGGAAGGATCACCCGGTGCTCGATGGTGGCTACCGGGTTCTCTTTTGAGAGGGATGAGAAGTGCTGTTTCACGAGGGCGATATCCGGGTCCGGGATGGAAGGGATGAACCTCTTCCCGATGATATCGCCGCGGTTCTTCCCGAAAAACCTGAGGTATGCCTCGTTCGCGAATACGTGGGTTCCGTCTGGCAGGAAACGGCTGATCATCTCCGTCTGGACCTCGACCACCGCCCGGTAGAGAGCCTCGCTCCTTTCGAGGGCCTCCCGGTTCCTGATCCTCGCGATATTCACGCCGATCTGGCGGGCGATGGTCTCGAGGCTGCTCCGGGTGATCTCAGGGAACTCCTCAAGGGAACGGGAGCACCCCACAAGAACCGCGATCATCTTTCCGTCCGCAATGACAGGGAGGAGGGCCACGGCACGGACCCCCTCAAAGGAGAAGACCTCCTCGAGCCGGGGATCTGCCCTTCTTGCATGGAGGAAGACAGCCTTTCCCGCCGCGAGCTCCTGCTCGAGGTCACCGAGCAGGGAGCAGGAGAGCCTGGGAGGGTTCGTCATGGAGAAGCCGTGGAGCTGGGAGGGGTGGAAGGCCCCGCTCTCCTCGTCGAGGATACAGGCGAAGGTCGCATCTATCCCCTCGATCCGGACAAGGGTATCGGTGACGAGCCGGAACGCCTCCTCTGCAGGAATGGCCTGGCCCAGCAGTTCGGCGAGCTTGTGCTGGATCTGCCCCAGACCCTCGGTCTGCTTCCGGACGGTGATATCCCTGACCACGGCAAGGATGCGCACCTCGCCCCCGATGATCGCCCGCTTCAGGTCAACCTCTACCCAGAAGAGCCTGCCGGACTTGGCCCTGGATCTCCATTCAAACAATCGGGGTTTGTCGCTCACCTCCTTCTCAAGCCACCCGCGGCTATTCAGGAGGGTATACCCATGCTCGCTATCAGAGAGGATGTTGATATCCATGCCGAGGAGCTCCTCCCGGGAATACTCGAGCATCTCACTGCCCTTGGTATTCGTGTCAAGGATCCGGTAGGTCACCGGGTCGATGATAAAGATCCCCTCGCTTGCTGCGTTGAAGACTGCGCGATAGTTGGCCTCCGAGGCCCTGAGCGCGTCTTCCGACGCTTTCCGGGCGGTGATGTCCCGAACAACGGCAAGGATCCGGGTCTCCCCCCAGATGGTTGCTTTCTTGAGGTTCATCTCCACCCAGAAGGCCCTCCCCGATGTATCCTTCGCCATCCACTCGATGAGCAGGGGTTTCCCCTGCATCAGGTCCTCTCTCACCCGTGCAAATTTTTTGAGGGCATCCATCTTCGTGAAGGGGGAGTCCCCCGAAGTCAGGTCCTCAAAGCTCATCCTTGCCAGTTCCTCAGGGGTATACCCGAACATCTCCGATGCCTTCCTGTTCACCTCGGTGAAGCACCGGTCCTCGAGATCATAGATCAGGATGGCATCGTTTGCCGCATTGAAGACAGTCCGGTAATTCATCTCCGATTCGCGGAGGACCTCCTCGGACATCCTGCGCTCGGTGATGTCCCTGACCGTCTCGATGGCCCCCGCGATATTCCCGTCACGGTCCAGGAGGGGGGAGGCCTTCACCCAGAGGTGGGCACCGAGGCCGTCCCGTAACCTGGGAATGAATATCTCCCCGTACACGATGGGGCCCTCCCTCCGGATCCACTCGTACCGGCTCTCGATCTCCGGGTTCCCCTCGAAGATCAGGTCAATGAGGACGGGTTTCCGCTCTCCATAGAAGGGTTCGGCGTAAATATAATCGCCTCTTCCGAGGATATCCGCCTTGGGGACGCCTGTCATCGCCTCGATGGCCCGGTTCCAGGCGATGACCCTCTTCTCCCGGTCGATGACAAAGGTGGCATCAGGGAGGAACTCGATGATATCCAGGAGCTCCTGCCGCTCCCTCTCGACCGCCTTCGCGGCCTCGATCCGGTCCGTGATGTCCGCCACAGAGCAGGCGACCTTCCCGTCAGGGAGCAGCCCTCCCGAGATGAGGACGTCCTTTATTCGGCCATCCTTGCAGCTGACCCGCCCCTCCAGACCCGCAATACCCTGTCCTTCCCCGATCTTCTTCCTGAAAGCATCCATGGTTGCAGGATTCTGCCACAGGGCCGGAAAGTCCATGCCGGGAAGCCGATCGGAGGCGCAGGCGAGGAGGTCGGACGCCCGGGGGTTTGCATCGAGGACGGTCCCGAGGTCCTTTGAGAGGAGAAATACCCCGTCCTGCGAGTGATCGAAGATCCCATGGTACTTCTCCTCACGGTCCCGCATCTTCCGGACAAGGAGGGTGATCACCGCACCGATGGCAACGAAGAAGAAGAACCGTGTCGTGGCCCCGCCCAGGGCACCGATGTTTGGATACGCGATGATATAGACGAGGGCAAGGTAGATGCTCCCCAGGATGACCGAGCCGAAGATCCCCTTCGGGGGATACGCGTAGGCGGTGAGGATGATGGGAATATAGAAGAGGTGGGGGAATAGGTCGTAGATCCCCCGCGAGAGGCAGTAGATGGAGATGATGATGGGGATGGCAGTGGATGCGATGATGAAGTATGCAGGGAGATAGATTCTGCTTACCGGGTGTTCCTCGGGAGGAGCGGGGGAGTTCATAGGCTGATTTATGATAAATTAGTTTTTCTATATATATATTCTTCTCTTTTGATTTCTGAAAAGAATTTGAATAAAAAAATTATACTCGATATAATTACTATTTCTGGTCAAACAATCATAATTCGGTGCCTTTTTCTCATTTCATAATCCCTCCTTACCATCCGGCTCTTGCAGGCTACTACCCATCGGATCCGGCCTGGTTCCGGTATCTCGGAGGAAGCGGCTGCCGCGGGAATGGCGGGATGTCCAATCCTTTAATACCGACGAGAACCGTTATGTACTATACTGCTAGGAGTTACCATGCCAAACGATATTCCTGCGCCGGACGGGAAGGTGGCGAGAAGGGTTCTCCACTTCTTCTGGCTCACCGACTACTCCGCCTCCATGGGTGGCAAGAAGATAGCAACCCTCAACCAGGCCATCCGCGAATCCCTACCCCTCATTCAGAAGGCTGTCGCGGCCCACCCCCAGGTCCAGGTGATGATGCGGGCCATCAAGTTCTCGGACGAGGCGACGTGGCATGTAGGGCCTGCACCGGTCTCCATCGAGCAGTTCTTCTGGCCTGAGCTCCAGGCCGACGGCCTCACCGCGACGGCGAAGGCTGTCCGGGTCCTCATCTCCGAGCTCTCCGTCGAGAAGATGCCCAGGAGGGGCCTCCCCCCGGTTTGCATCCTCGTCTCGGACGGCTACTGCACCGATCCCGAAGGCGAGTACGACAAAGCCATTGCGGACCTGAACCACACCCCCTGGGGCATGAAGGCCATCCGCCTGGCCATCGCGATCGGGGACGAATCGGATTACAACGAGCCCGAGCTCCTGAAGTTCTCCAACCAGGAGAAGGTGGGGATCCTCAAGGCCCACACGCCCGAGGAGCTCCTGAACTTCATCAAGTGGGCATCCACCGAGGCGACCCTGGGCTCGTCCCGGTCGAAGTCAAAGGATCTCACGAGCGAGACCTCGAACGTGGTCCTCTCCCCCCCGCCCCCTACCATTACGTCGAGTACCGAGCCCTTCTAGGAGCGATCTATGGAGGAGACCCGGGAGACCGTACCCGTAAGCGTCCCGCCCGTCGGCTGGGCATGCGGATGCAGCCGGCGGGGGAACTCCCATGCTCGGGACGGGAGGCCCTGCCAGGATGCCCATGCCATCTGGTCGTCCTCGTTCATGGGGGAGCCCATCCTTGCTGTGGCCGTCGCCGACGGTCACGGGGGCGAGCGGCACGATCTCTCCCACTGCGGTGCCGCCCTCGCCGTACAGGCAGCGGTCAGCGAGTTGATCGCGTCCCTCCCCGTTGCAGGGAACGAAAGGGCCTGGCGGCCGGTCTCTCTCGCCGGGGAAGAGGAGTTCCACAACAGGGTCACCGCGAGGTGGAAGGAGTCTGTGGTGGCCGACGCAGGCCGGAAGCCCAATCTCTCTCCTGATGGAGGGGGCATGCCGGACCTCTTCACCCGGTACGGCAGCACCCTCCTCATCGCCCTCATCGATGGATCCGAGTGCTGGGTAGGGCAGATCGGCGACGGCGATATCCTCCTTGTCCGCCCTGACGAGAGCATCGAAACACCGCTACCGAAGGACGAGACCCTCCTCGGGATGGTCACCTACTCGCTCTCCTCCCGGGACTCCCCTGGCCTCTGGCGGACCGCCCGGTTCCCCATCGGGGCCGGGGGGCTCCTCGTGCTGGCAACGGACGGCCTCTCGGACTCATTCGAAAACCCCGAAGCCGAATTCCAGGTCTTCGCCCGCTCCCTCCTGGAGAGGGTGACGGGCTTTGGCATCGAGCGGGTCGGGTCCGCCCTCCCGGGCTGGCTGGACGGGTACTCCCTGAACGGGAGCGGGGACGACATGACCCTCGTCCTCGTCTCCCTGAATCCCACGCCAGGATCAGAAGTGCCGAAACAGCCGGCCGGTGAACCAGGATCAGGGCCTGGAGGAGGAATAGGATCAGGGCCTGGGAGCGGAACCGAACCAGTGCCGGGAGCCGAAAAAGGTCAGGCAGTCATGGGAGGCGAGACCGATGCCTCTTGAGACCGGCCGGAAGGTCAAAGCCGAGATGGCGAGAATCACGCTCACTGTCAAGAGGAAGCTCGGGGAGGGGACCCAGGGGGAGGTCTACCTGGTGGATGGCCCCCACGGCCAACAGGCCCTCAAATGGTACAAGCCTGCCCAGGCAACCCTGGACCAGATGGCCGCCATCCGCGCACTGGTCCAAGCCGGCCCGCCACGGGGGGCGGCAGGGGCACGGTTCATCTGGCCGCTGGACCTCGTCACCGCCCAGGGAATTCCCCAGTTCGGCTACCTGATGCAACTCATCGATACGTCGCGGTTCGCGGAGCTCGGGGAGGTTCAGGCCCACTTAAAACCGGTCCCGGGCTTTCGTTCCCTCACCCGCATCTCGTACCAGCTCGCCAACAGCTACCGTGCCCTCCATCTCTCGGGCCTCTGCTACCGCGACATATCGGACGGGAACCTCATGTTCGATCCGGTCGCAGGGGAGATCCTCATCTGCGACAATGATAACGTCGGGGTGAACCGCCAGTCCCGGAGCCAGGTCTGGGGCACGATGGAGTACATGGCCCCTGAGATCATCAGGAGCGAGGCGGATCCCTCGACCGAGACGGACCTCCACTCCCTTGCAGTCCTCCTCTTCAACCTCTGGTGCTGGCACCACCCCTTCCACGGCAGAATGGAGTACGAGCTCAGGGTCTGGGATATCCCTGCAAAGAGGAAGGTCTACGGGAACCCTGTCTTTATCTTCGACCCGGCGGACAGCAGGAACAGTCCCCCTGCCGATCCCGATTACGGGACCGTCAGAGCCCGCTGGGGCTACTGCCCGGCATCCCTCAGGGATTTCTTCATACGGGCCTTCACCGCCGGCATCCGGGAACCGAGGAGGAGGGTGACAGAGGGGGAGTGGCAGAGGCTCTTCCTCCAGCTCTCCGATGGCATCATCCCCTGTCCCCGCTGCCGGGCCGAGAACATCTGGGAACCGGCTGGCAATGCCCTCGCCTGCTGGAACTGCTCAAGCTCCGTCCCCCTCCCTCCCAAGCTCGTTGTTACCACGAGTTTCGGCACTCACCACGTCCTTCTCACCGAAGGTGCAACTCTCTCCCAGGGAGTCATCGCTCCCGGGAGCCGGGAAGAGGGCGAATCGGTCCCCGCAGGACAGGTGGTGCGGAACCCCGCTGATCCCACCATCTGGGGTATCCGCAACCTCTCCCGGGTCGTGTGGCATGTCACCTTCCCTGGCGGGCAGAGCCTCGAGGTCCCGCCCCAGAAGTCCGTCCCCCTCAACCCAAGGACCCGGATCGATATGGGTGGTGTTTCGGCGGAGATCGTCCTGTAGAAAGGAGGAATGGCTATCGCCACGGACCGTCCCAGGGAGGAGCTCGCAAGGATCGTTTCCCACTATGGCCGGGAGATCGTGGGCGATCCAAGGCGGTGCGAGGGGCTCCTGCGGGACACCTGCAGCTCCTGCGACCGAGAGATCTTCCTCCTCGCGAGCGTCCACAAAAAACACATCCCCGAAGAGCTCCTTGCCCATTTCCCATCTGTACCAAAGGAAATCCTCGTTCGCCGGCTCACAGGAAGGATCGTCCAGGAGCTCGGTTTTGCCGAGGAGCATGCTCTCTGGGCCGTGGTATCCTGGGCTCTTGCCCTCTCGGCCATCACCCAGGAAGATGCAAAGGCCATGGAAAGGAAGGCGGGGAAAAGACGCCGGGACGAGGGAGTCGCACCATCCGGTACAGCGATCCCCTGCCCCCCGGATAGCCTCATCGTCACGCCGGCAGGGGATGGCAATTTCCGCACCATCTCCGAGGCTATCGCTG
>Ga0315279_10008489_pt1 | contig 12425 bp, 10 predicted proteins | sample YL17G06_20_MG_FD_203694 | JGI IMG/M metagenome (GOLD analysis project Ga0315279, IMG submission 203694) | Sediment microbial communities from Yellowstone Lake, YNP, Wyoming, USA - YL17G06_20 | ecosystem: Environmental > Aquatic > Freshwater > Lake > Sediment | place: USA: Wyoming | collected... | reverse complement strand
TTGGCATTGATTCCGTCTCTCGGGTTAGCGGCGTGGCTCGTCTTTCCTTGAACGGTTATGTTCAGAGACGCTCCTCCCTTCATGGAGTTTCGGACAAAGATCCTGTGCTTACTTGTTGATGCTTCTAGGACATAGCCATAGGTGGCCTTGTTGGCGTAGCCTTTCTTGACAAGATATGAGGTGCCCATTTGGCCCCCCACTTCCTCGTCGCAGACAGCATGAATGATGACGTTTGCGCCTGGTTCTATACCCAGTCTCCTTATGGATTCACAAGCGGCAATCACACATCCAACTGCCCCCTTGTCGTCGGCCACTCCTCTACCATACATCCATTCCTCAGATATGTCCGCACTGTACGGGTCGAACTTCCAAAGGGCCTTTTCCCCAATGGGAACAGTGTCAAGATGTCCGTTGAATAGAATGGTTTCCGGCCGTCCTACATTCCATTCAGCGACAACATTGACCTTCTGATCAGTCGCCTTGACGAGCTCCACATTGAATCCCATAGACGAGAGAAGCGACGCAGTGACCTCTGCTGGTTCTGTCGTGTCACCTGGCGGGTTAACGCTTGGCTTCTCCACGAGCATCCTGACAATCTCATGGATTCTAGATTGATTCTCCTCCACATGTGAGAAGATTCTGTTGAGATCACCCATGTCTAATCCTTCCGCGCGCTAGTTCTTAGGACATTGAGTAGACGGGTCTGTGCTAAACACCTTTTCGGTCAGGCAGTGGGAAATCTGGGTCCAAGACACATTCGACTAGCGCCAGGCCCCTGTCACTACATCTCTCTGGGCTTCACAGGGAACCGCACCAGCTGCCCCTTCATGCTTGATTCATAGATGGCAACCATTATCTCCAGAGACTTCCTTCCCTCCTCCCCAGACACAAGAGGTTCTTTGTCCGAGATTATTGAATCCAGAAATTCCTGCAGATTCCTCACAAGGGAGTTTAGAGAGGGGACGCAAGAGAGCCCTGTCGTCCACTTGGGAAGTTTGCTCCAATAGGATCTTGATGAAACAGGTTCTCTGCCAGCAATGGTCTTCCATTCCTTTCCAGAGGAAAACAGCAAGTCACAGGGTCTTCCGCCTTCGATATGGCCCTTGACAAGTGACAGAGTCCCTTTCTCTCCGAAGACCTCGAATCTTGGCAGTCTTGAAGCCACAGCGGCTGTAGTTCCAATGAGAGACGCAATAGCTCCACTTTTGAACTTCAATATTGCAGAGGCTGTATCCTCCACTTCAATATCTTGAACAAGCGTATCCGTTCTCCCTACGACCCAGTCAACGTCACCGAAGAACCATTGGATATAGTCCAAGTCGTGGGATGCGTGTGTCGGCAATACGCCACCCCCGGCCTGAGAGACGGATTTTCGCCACGCCGCTTCAGCCCAATAGTCAGGGCCTCGATAGATCGGCAAACAGAAAGTGCCAAGAAAGACCTTGCCTAGTTCCCCCTTGTCTATCATCTGCTTTGCTTTGTTGATTCTCGTGTCGTAGCGGTACTGAAAGCCAATCTCCAGTTTTACTCCAGATTTCCGAGATTGTGCAATCATGCTATCGGCTTCAGCGAGAGTGGTGGCCATAGGCTTAGTGCAGAGCACGTGCTTGCCAGCTCCAAGCGCAACTACCGTTTGCTCTGCGTGCAGGCTGTTTGGAGTAGCAACAACCACTGCCTCAAGATTACTTCTCTCGACCATATCAGACAGCCGATCATAAGGAGTAGCATGGAAGTCGGAGGCAAACCTCTGGGCAACATCCTTTCTCTGATCACACACGGCAACAAGATTCGTGTTCTTCAGCTTGCTCAGAGCAAGGCAGTATGCCAAACCCATGCCACCTAGACCGCAAACGCCGACATTCACCTTCTTCATTGCACTCGTCCTTCTAGCGATTCAGCCGTACGTTCCAAGTTAGGCCTAAGGATTTAACCTATCATAAAGAGAGCCACAAGCCGCCATAGCCTGCAGATTGAATCGACTGAGGAGCTTCGTATGTTCTAGCAGCACTGATTACCTATCACACTAGCCTCAGTACTTTCCGTATTTCGTCGCTGCGTTCAAGGCCGCTGCGATATTTCTTTCCGGCGTCTTTGCATTCATTGTGCAACCGGGTCCCAGCATGAAGCCTCCTCCTTGGGCGGCCATCTCTATCGCAGCCTTTACCTCTCTTTCTACCTCGTCAGGTCCCTTCAGCAATGTTCCCACGTGATCTAGACCAGCGACTAGACAGAACTTCTTCGATAAGCTGTCTTTCGCCTTTCTTAGACTCAGAGTTGTACCCTTATCCCACCAGTTGATTGCGTTCACAGGGTAACTAGACATCTTGTCAATCAGGAGTTCGGCCCCCGGCTTCTCCGAATGCAAGTGAAGCATCCTCACCTCGGCCTCCTTCATGGTATCCATCAGCTTCATGTCATAGGGTGTGTTGAATTCATCAAACTGATGTGGCGTTATGGTGTCGGCCGAGCCAGTCTTAATAGAGTAGAAAATGCCTGCGGCTCCTTCATCCAGACAAGCCTGAGCAAAATCTGACAGGGTTTCTGTGATGGTCTGAAGCCCCCGTTTCAAGGCGCTGGGATTTTCTCGCATATCTGAGAAGACCTGATGATCTCCAGCAAGCTTTGTGGCAGTCGTCAAAGGATTGAATATCGTCTCAAGAAATGGAATGGTCTTCCCAATCTTGTTCTTAATAATCCGTAGACATTTCACTTGCTCGCGGTGCAGTTTGGCTCTTTTCGGGTCGAGAACTTCAAGCTTTTCCCAGTCTTCTGTCGTCTTGACAGGGTAGTCAGTGATTCTGACGCTTGCTTCCTCTTCCAAGTATTCGAGTTTTCCTCTCCAGTCCTCAACAAAGTACGCTCCACAAGGCGTGACCTTGAGAAAGTCCACCTTGAACTTGGAGAGAAAAGCCAGATGAGACTCAGCCATCTTCTCGCCGTTCCTAGCAAACTCCCTGAACCCTATTCCCACAGAAAGGTTGTAGGCATGCCACCACAGACTGATCGGAATTCTATCCGGCTTCTCCCTGCGCAACGCAGCATAGAATCGTTCGGACGAACTCATACTAAGCCAATTTCCCCATGGACATATAAGCACATCGTGGTGCGCTCTGCAATTCTAGAGTCCTGCGAAGCTCAAAGATCCACGTGAGAGAAAGCAATGACCACGCGAGTTACAGTCACTGAAATTGATGTAGATTGTAGAATATTGGAAGGAGCGCCTTGCTTGCTCACCTAGATCGAAGTCTCGCAGGCTGAACTCTGCGCGCCTCGTGTGACATGCATAGCTCTTTATAGCTAATCTAGGTCGTTCTTGGATTGCTAAGCTAGGTCTGTAGAAATGAAGAGATATTTTCGCGCTCAATTTCCGGACGACAATATTGAAGTCAAGGTGGAGCTTCTTGATCAAGAGGCGCCTCAGACTTGCGAAGCCTTCTGGAGAATTCTGGAAAAACCCATAGAGAACAATGCAAGGCACGCTGTATATGTTGGGCGATGCATTGCTTTGCGAGATTCGTTTACACCAGAAGAGGTTCAAAGGGGTCTTGGAGGAAAAACGCTTATCCCACCAGAAAACCTCACGTGCTTCCCGGCGCCAGGTGACGTATTGTGGGTGCAATTTGATAAGACAACGGGAAGAAATCGTGGCTCCAAACCTCCGAACTACCAAATAAACATGTTCTATGGGCCGGACAACCGATACCTACTTCCTATGGGGTTGCTTTCACTCAACTGTTTCGCCAGGATAAGAGGTTGGGAGACCGATCCTCCTACCAAGAACTTCGAGGATCTGGCAAAGATTGGGAGAGAACTGGCACAAAAGGGAGATAAGAGGGTAGTCTTCAGTCGAATAACGGGATAATTGCGGAAGAATGGTCATTGCTTGTGTCTGGCCACAACATATCCTATCACGTCACGGAGGAAATTCTGTGACAAATCCTGTCAGCGCGGTAAGCGAACAGCGTGTGATTTCTCTGGCTCAACAGCTTGTGCGTATCGACAGTGAATACTCTGAGGAAGGGGTGCACAATCACTACGAAATCACGAGCTTCTTGAAAGAACTCTTTGAATCTCTCGGGATGGAGGTGCACTACGCGGAACCGGAGAAAGGCTTTCCTCTTGTCGTGGCGAGGTTGCGAGGTAAGGTTGGAAAACCGACTCTTGGCATTATAGGCCATTACAACACTGTACTCATTGGAGATCGTTCCAAATGGACAGTCGATCCTCTTGGCGCGGAGATAAAAGACGGCCGTATCTGGGGACGAGGCTCCGGCGACATGAAGAAAACGATTGCCGCCACGATCGAAGCCACAAGAGCCGTGATTGAGTCTGGAACCAAGCTGAAAGGAGATCTTGTTCACGTATGGTTCGCGGGAGAGGGTCACCACGATTCGGCACTTGAATACATGGCAGGCCCGGGCCGTAAGTATGCGGGTGCGGACTGGTACATTGACGAAGGCGATGCCAACATAGGTAAGGTCGCAGGATCTTTGGTTTGGGTTCAGCTACGCATTAAGGGCCTGACCGGTCACACGGCAATGTATCGAGGAGATGGTCGAAAACCCGTCAACGCGATCAGCAAAATGGTTCGACTGCTATCTCGAATTGAGCAAGTCGACGATTGGATGACCTACAAGACCCATCCTCTTTTTGGCAAGCCGAGACGATACTCGACCAAACCTATTGTCGAAATAGGCAGAATCTCTGGTGGAATCAAGGTCAACCAGGTTCCGGAGGAGTGTACTGCGGAAGTGGACTTCCGCTTGCTTCCTGGGCAGACGGCAGAGAAGCTCCTCGATGAGCTAAGGTCCTTAATCGAGAAGGTGCGTGCCGAGGATCAGGAATTCGAACCTGTCGAGGTTAAACCAATCCACGTCATAAGCTCACGGCCTTGGGAGCTCACGGACGAGCATCCAGTAGTCAAAGCAATTCGGGAAGTTGCGCCCCCGATTTTGGGCAGTAGGCCAGAGTGGCGGGGACTTGGTTTCGGCAGCCGGCCTCCGCTTTGGGAGTTCGCAGAGGTCATTCATTTTGGAGTTTCTGGCGGTGCAGATGCGCACGCTCCAAATGAATCGCAGACCATTGATGGTCTGGTCAAAGGAACAAAGGTCTTCGCAGCGCTGATCGAGAAGCTCCTTGCGTAGATCGCACATCATGCGCGCCAGTACGAACCTTACTTGTTTCAAGACTCTTGGTGCACGTTCTCGACGAGTATGGCTTGGCTTTTTTCAGATCCATGGGGTTTCAGTGCGAGTATTGGCCTTTTAGGGGCAGCTCCAATCCCATCTTCTGTATGATTTTGGCAGCCAGCTCAAGGTTCTTTAGAGAATCTTCCCCAGTTGATCTCGGCTCCTTATCCTCCTGTATGCACTCAACAAAATGCTTGATCTGGGATTCGTACATATTGAGCCGAGGTATGACCAATCTTGATTCTGTTTTCTCGTTCTTCTTGAAAACAGCAGTTTCTGCGAAATTGTACGGCATGTGGGGACTCCAAAGCCGAGTTTGAATACTTCCATACTCTCCGTGGAGCCACAAGTATTCCCCTTGACCAGATGAATCAAAGGTCTGATGAGTGGCAACAACCCCGTCACCGATTTCAAATATCGTGACAAAAGGAGCAGATCCTTCAGTGGCTCTTGCGAAAAGAACATCTCCTGCTTCGCCAAGCCAGAATCTGAGAAGGTCAATGTGATGTGTTGTCATTCCCCAAATTCTCCTTGCGGCTGTGCCTTGAGCCCCCGGTCCTATTGGTTCCCCTTGTTTTGGTGGCGTGAAAATCTGTGTATAGACTGAAGGATACGTTTGATTTACCCAGCTTATCGCCGTATTGATTTTCCCGATTTCATCGTTTTCAACAAGTTCTTTGATTCTTAAGCAGTCGCTGTCATGTCTCCGCATATATGCGACCATTAGCTTCACGTCAGCCTTCTCAGCCGCTTTGACGCACTCTGTAGCGTCAGGTATGTACTCTGTGAGAGGCTTTTCGACCAGTATATGCTTGCCGTGTTCCGCAGATTTTGTGATGAGATCAGCATGGCTAATGGTGGAGGCTGTTATGAATACCGCATCCATATCGCACTTTGCGAGGCAATCTCCAAGGCTGGTGAAGTAGTCGACACGAAGTTTTCTGCCTATAGTCGCTGCGAGTTCCTCTACTACGTCGACTACTGCTACTAATTCCAAGTTGGGAAGACGTGAGACAAAGGGGAGCCATTCAGCTTGTGCAATGTAGCCTAAACCCACTTGTGCAACCTTAATTTGCTTCTTCAACTCTCTTTTCCTCTGTTCAGCTTTAGAGACTCTTTCGATTGCAAATAGGACTGTGTCTCTATTAGTAGCGCGAGACTTAAAACAGAATTCCAGGCCTATCTTGACAACTTCGGCAATCGTGAGCTAAGGCTTATATGAATCTGGAGTTGGCTGATTGCCCGTAGGATTTGTGTGTCATCATGAAGGGGATGAAGAAAGATCCTGTGGAACTAGTGCGGGAGGCCGACGTCGTCAGTTTGACTCAGGCTCTCGTCCGCATCCCTAGCCAATACATTGACCAGGTTCTGGCGGAGCACCAAGAGATGGCGCGCTATTTGGCTGATCATATGAAGAAAATAGGTCTTGATGTTGCAGTAGCAGAACCAGTCAAGGGCTATCCTGTCGTCGTGGGCACCACTCGAGATGGAGGCGAGGTTCCCACGATAGGTGTCATTGGTCACTACAGCACCGTTGCTATAGGTGACCGCAGCGAATGGACCAGAGATCCCATGGGAGCAGAACTGGAGGATGGCAAGATACACGGGAGAGGCAGTGCTGACCAGAAGGGAGGCATTGCGGCTGTTCTCACTGCCACAAGATGCTTGCTGGAATCAGGCTTCCAGTTGAAAGGTCGCCTCCGTCTGATCATGGTGCCAGGTGAGGGTTGCACTGAGACGGCAGTTGAGCCGGTCGTGGCCCAAACGCCAGATGTCGTTCGTTGTGATGTCTACATAGATTCTGACGGTGGTCCCCAATCCATGAGCTTGGTGTCAGGTGGCTTCGTTTGGCTTGAGTTTGTGACTAAGGGTAAGGGAGCCCACACGGGTAGCATGACCGGTGACGGGAGTGTGCCTATCAATCCCCTGGAAAAGATGATCAAAGTCGTGTCGCGAATCATGAAGCCGATCTGGATGAAGGCTGAGCATCACCCTCTATTCGGCCCAGAACATCGCCGCTATTCTCGAGATCCAATCGTGGAATTGAACGTTTTTCAAGCGGGCACAAAGGTCAACATGATTCCCAACGTGGCTCGAGCGCAGATCGATATTCGAATGCTGCCTTCTCAGACTCTTGAGGGAGTGCTGAAGGAATTGGACTCAGTGTTGGATGAGCTGCGTGCCAAGGACAAAGATCTAGACGTTTCCTACCACATATTGAACAGAGACAAGAGCAAACGGGAGACTCCTGAAGATCACCCAGTGGTCAAGACCATCCGGGAAGCATGTCGGGAGTTCGAAGAACCGGAACCAAATCTCTATGGAAGCATCGGAGGAGGACGAGCTGCCCTATCCAGGTTGGGGCCGGTTGTGAGCTGGGGTGCCGGAGGCGGCAAGAACGCGCATGCACCTAACGAGTACGCCTTTGTCGACCGACTGGTCATTGGTGCCCGCCTGCATGCTCGTGTCTACGCCAAGATGCTGACTTAGCGGCCCCTGCAGCGGTTGCGCAGCCTACAGAGACATGCGTATGACCTAGTTCAGAATGTCTTCATATTTCGTCGATGTCAATAAGTGGACTTTTCACGTGTATCGTATGGGCCGGACCGTTGGCTTCAGTAACGCTTCTGCATATCCTTCTCTCGTCGATGTGTCTGGTCAGCATGATCGCGCGCACGCACGATTCGAGGGCTACTCCGGGATTTCTCAGGGATCTTGTGGATGGTAATGATAGTCCATTTGCTTTCGGATCTTTTCCCTAGCGTCATAACCTGCAAGCTTTTCGCAAAGGTAGAAACCAAGGTCAATTGCAGAAGTGACTCCTCGGGCCGTAATGATTTCACCCTCATCGACTATGCGCTGATCGACAACTTCCACACCCAGTTCTCGAAGTTCCTTCATCGCGTTTCGATGAGTTGTAGCTTTCTTTCCTTTCAAGAATCCGGCGGCTGCTAGGAGAAGGGATCCTGTGCAGACAGAAACCTTGAGTTTGCAAGGTGCGGCGGTCTTCAACCATTTGATGAATGATTCGTCTCGAACTACTGTTCTTGCTCCTCCGCCTCCGATCACAATGATCATGTCATACCCTACGAGGGGCTGGCCCACCTTGTTTGGCGTAAACATAAGCTCTCCGCTCCCGCGTACCTCCTTGGCAACACCACACACATCCCACTCGAGGTCCGAAATGAAACCCATTTCCTTCAGCCGAGTCAGAGGATCGTAGACTCCTACGAACTCAAGCGAGGTCATCCCATCGTAAATGATGAATGCAATTCTCATGTCAGATACCTTCTCAGGAGACCGAAACCTTGTTGTGAATCCAAGTTCTGTATGTGATGTCGCAGATCGCATAAAAGACTTGTCCACTCTGGTTCTCTTCGCTAATAGGCAGATTTGACCTCAACGAACATCAGATTCAAAGCGGCTTCAACTTTAGACGAAAGCGACTGAAACCTGCAGACACCGAAGAGCCGACGTGCACAACCATCCACGCAACAGAACCATAGCTCTGATCATGGGGTAAGATAGCGCACGCTTTGTCTGCCAAATACGACCAATACATGCTGAACGTAGCGGCTTTATGGTTCCAAACGACATCCTGTTGACGAACGGGAGGACGGGCGCCAGAGATCATCTTCACTACGTAGTAGAGAGGACCATAAAGGAGGTTCTTCTATTCCAGAAGGTTCTCGATCATCGCCGCGTAGACCTTTGTTCCTTTGACCAGACCATCAATGGTCTGCGATTCATTTGGAGCGTGCGCATCTGCACCGCCAGAAACTCCAAAATGAATGACCTCTGCGAACTCCCAAAGCGGAGTACGCGCGCGATCCTATTCTTCGATGATTTCCACATTCGCTCTAGGAACCGTCACCATTTTCCCTTCGTCAAGCTGAACTGCCAGCACCCTGGCAAAGGACTCAGACTCGACCTGCTCCAGCTCTACAGGTAGGTTAACGACCTTACCAATGGCTCCGAAGTAAGGCTGTCTGACAATACGGACTGGTGTTCCTGGCACCATCCCTGAGGCCAACTCCTCTCCTGAGGTTTCCACGAAGCTCTGCTCATGTGGTATGATGATCTCAGGCCGCATGACGCCTGCCCTTATTTGGGTGGCCCCGTTGGCAGATGCCATGTAGTTCTCAAAGCGTTTAAGGAGATCGAAAGTCCGCTTTGACATCTTCATTCTTCCGAAGCCCTCGGTAATGATGAGTGTAAGGCCGATCTCTTCCTGGCCAGTGATGGCTACACCAATCTCTTCGCCCATGAATGTCGTTATGTCTTTGTGTTGTACTCCGCCGGCAACCACGCATGAAACGCCTACTTCGATACTTCTCTTCAATGCGTCAATTGTCACCAGCGAACCCCCAATAAGTACTGTCCCCTTGTCTTCGGGTGCAATGTGATCCACCGTTATCTCCTCATCAGGAGAATCCACAGCCATCTTTATCTTGCCTTGCGTTTCTCCACCTATGCCAAAGATTCCTTGTATGAACGCGGCATTTGTTCGGATGATCGCGCCTTCCCTTGGTAGCACTTCGAAGACCTTGCCTGGAATGTAAGCGTCAACTTGCACTGGAACGGGTTTCCCTCTGACTACGACCTGGCCCGTCACGTTAGAAATGGTTTCGATGGTTCCGTCTACCGGCGAGGTCGCTTGCCTCTTTATGAGTCCAAACAGCGCATTGTAGGTCGCGATCTCCTCTCCTCTCGATACTGGGTCACCCATTTTCTTAGTCATGTATCTTGAGAGGTCCTTCGGTTCTACGCGAATAAGAGTGGCCGCATTAATGATCTCCGGGTCGCCGCTTATCTGGGTCCTCGCCACGATGGTATTATGGCTGACCGTATCTCCAACCTTGACACACACATCACCAGGTATTGGCAAGCGTCTAGTCCTGGAAACTTTCATCGTTAGCTTGACTTTAAGTCCCGGTGTATACGCATAGGCTTCCTTCGAAACTTTTCGTTCGCTCTTCCTTTGGGCCAAAGTTCTCACCCTACGCCAATTCTTCAAGTTTGCCAGCGGGGTAAAGATCCAGAGCATCAAACCACTTAAGCAAGAGTTCCTTTCTTGTCTCTTCGCCGTCGGGTAACTGGAGCGGTCGGCCTCTTGCGTCAAGAACTATCCCGGCAGTTCCGCCCATGACTGTAGTCTCTACCTCATGTCCGGGCCCGTTACCGACATCGAATCCTCTGCAGGGAGTCACTATTGCCTTGGCCTCTTTTTCCTCCGCGAGATTAACTCGCTTGATCTCACCGAGTCCTAAGTCCTCTTTGATTGTCTGTTCACCCGGCACCTCCAAGTTCACGTTCATGACGGGGTCGCCTGACTTTCCGCTCCCGGTAGGAGCGATTACTGTACCAAGTCTGACCAAGCAGTCCTTGTCAAAGACATTCCATGCTGCCTCCTGATAGACTGTCGAAACAACACCAAGATGTGGCATCATGAAGACGCTGTCTTGGAACATTCTTGTGACTCCCTCGGGCTGGAACGCGTCTATCAGAATCACCATGCTCTGCACCCTCCTCGGTGCATGGCTCAGGAGGCCCCCCGTCCCAGCAATTATCTTGATGTCCATCATTTTGACGTAACTTTCCTCCATGGCCTGCTCGAAGAGATCTTCTACGGTTCGCTGCACACGAACTCCCTTTAGTCGCGTCGCAATAGTTCTGTGGTGTTTGAGACCAAGTCGGAGTGCCTCTCTCGCTACGGAGTGCTCAACAATAAGATCTTCAAGTGTCTGAGGTATGGTCGTCGGTCTGATCATTTTGTTCATGAGTCTACCAGCAACATCTTCCTCGTCACGGCTAAACGGGAGCCAGCGCATGATGTCTCTGATACCCGCCTCTTTCATGACATTAGTAACACTATAACTCATTCCGAGGTTGGCGCTCACACTGCGGACAAATCGGCCGTCGATAATGGAGTAGACGTTTGTTGTCGCGCCACCTAGGCCAACGCCAAGGACATTCATCTTGTAGCGATTCGCAATCAACCGCATCGCCATTCCCTCGGCGGCCGGAGTCGGCATGATATCCACATCCGCCCAACCCATCAGTTTTGTGTAACCAGGAGCATGACTCATGACGTGCTCCATGAAAAGCTCGTGGACCGCATTCCTAGCAGGCTCCGTGTTCTCTCGCTCCAACACAGGACGCAGGTTGTCAACCATCGTCAATGCAAAACCCTTGTCAAATAGCTCTTCTATTTGGCGGCGTACGTTCTTGTTGCCAGCATACACAAGTGGAAGCTCGTAGGCGGCTCCCAACCTAGGCTTCGGGTCTGATGCTTTGATCACTTCAGCCATCTCCAAGACTCGCACGTCAGCGCCGCCGTCAGTTCCGCCTGCAAGCAGGATCATGTCTGGCCGAAGCATTCGTATGCGCCTGATCTTCTGATGAGGTTGACGACCATCGTCGCGTGAGATGACATCCATAACTATCGCACCTGCGCCCAACGCGGCCCTGTTCGCACTCTCGGCCGTCATTATCTTGATGAGGCCCGCGACCATCATCTGAAGGCCGCCTCCTGCACTACTCGTCGTGCAGTAGAGGTCGATGCCTGCTCGACCATCGTAGGGGACGATTATGCCTTTTCCATCCTCAGAAAGTATACGGTGTCCAGTCAGTTCCTCGACTTCTTTCACGGCATTTCTGACCCCCATGGTGACATCTTCATATGGAGCCTCCACTGTCGTGGGCGCCTCACCAGAGACAAAGAATCGCCACTCTCCGTCTTTTCGGTGAAAGAATCGCGCCTTAGTGGTCGTGCTCCCCACATCTGTCGCCAGGATGTACTGCATTTCTTCTTTGGGTTTCCTCAGCCCTGTCAAGCTGGTTTCACCAAATGGGAAAGACCTCCAGTCTGAACCTTGCAGGCCTCTAGAAAAAGAGAATACTTGGCGTCTGCTATGAGGGCATTAGCCCAAATGCTTGCAGCAGATATAGTATTCTGCCACTAAGCAGAGTCAATCGTGACATCACAGTCTGACCAAAGTATCCGCCTAGGGCCAACATGAGAAATATCCGTCCAACCCTTGTGGTTATTCCCAGCGCGCCCTTGTGTTTGAATGTGAACGTGAAATATGCGAGTGATGTAATTGTTGCGATGAGTATCACTATAGCATTCAGCATCGCAAAGGGATCAGCTTGGAGGGTTAGTGGCTTGATTGTCCCTATGATTTGGTTGACAAGGTTGACAGATATCAAAGCTCTCACACCCAGTCCCATGAT